>OGWT01000036.1_pt1 | contig 79272 bp, 73 predicted proteins | sample 1576101 | NCBI WGS metagenome assembly OGWT01 (sample SAMEA3541481, study PRJEB24748) | human gut metagenome | biome: human gut; feature: human-associated habitat; material: faeces | place: China | collected 2012 | reverse complement strand
ATTAGGGCTATGCCCGAAAAAGAAAAACCACCCGCTATGCGGGTGGATATTTATTATGCTTAAAAAATAGTAATTCGTCAAAATTACACTATTTAGCTGTAATTTTTGGCTATTTTTTCTATTATACGATTTGGGCCAGAAATATCAAGGAACCTTGACATTTAAATTTTTAAGTGCTATAAATTTATGAGAAAATAAGGTAGGTGAAATTATGTGGAACAAAAAAACGCACTTTCAAATGACGTAATAAAACAGCTTAGAATGTGCGGACATTTTTTATATTTCAGAATGGGCGGCAAAATCGGTAGAAAAAGAATTTTGATTGTATTGGAAGAGCATCACGAACTTTTACAGAAAGAACTTCAGGATATTCTCCAAGTGCAATCAGGTTCTTTAAGCGAGATAATCATCAAAATGGAAAATGACGGACTAATAGAAAAAGCTAAAAGTGCAAAAGACAGCCGCCATATCGTGCTGCGATTAACTAATAAAGGTATTAAGGAAGCTATTGCAGCAAAAAAGGAGCATGACAAATACGTTGATGAGCTTATGTCATGTATTACAGAATCTCAAAAAGAAGAGCTATATAATCTGCTTTCAATAATACTTGAACATTGGAAGGAAATTGAGAGAAAACTGGAATCCGAATGTACAGTGCGTACAGATTGAGTTTTAAGTTAATAAATTTTTTGAAAGGACGGTAAAAATGGTAAGCCAATTATTAAAAAGTTTACGGGAATATAAAAAAGCAACCATTATAACTCCCCTGCTTGTTGTTTTCGAGGTAGTTATGGAGTGCATTATTCCTTTTGTTATCGCAAATCTTGTTAACCAGATTAAAGCCGGATGTGAGCTTTCAGTAATTGTAAAATATGGAGTAGTACTTATAATAATGGCTGCTCTGTCACTTTTGTTTGGTGCATTGGCAGGTATTACGTGCTCTACTGCATCGTGCGGTTTTGCGAAAAATCTTCGTCACGATATGTTTTACGCAATTCAGAAATATTCATTTGAAAATATAGATAAGTTCCTTACTTCATCACTTGTTACTCGTATGACCACAGATATTACAAACGTTCAAAACGCATTTATGATGGTTATACGCATGGCTATCCGTGCTCCCCTGATGCTTATTTTTGCGTTTACAATGGCATTTATTATGGGCGGTAAAATGGCAACAATATTTTTAATTGTATTGCCCATTTTGGGAATAGGTCTTTCAATTATCATATATAAAGCAATTCCATTGTTCAAAAAGGTTTTCAAAAAATATGATAATCTCAATAGTTCCATTCAGGAAAACATAAAGGCGATGCGTGTTGTAAAGTCATTCGTAAGAGAAGATTACGAGCAGGAAAAATTTGATTACGCTGCCGAAGACGTATGCAAAGATTTCACTAAAGCTGAAAGAATACTTGCAATAAACAATCCTCTGATGCAGTTCTGCATTTATACGGTTATGGTGTTTGTTCTTTCATTCGGTTCATATACAATTATCACTTCACGTGGTATTGATCTTGATGTTGGTCAGTTTTCTGCGCTTTTAACTTACAGCTTTATGATGCTTATGAGCCTCATGATGCTTTCAATGGTCTTTGTCATGATCACTATGGCCGGAGAATCAGGAAAGCGAATTGCAGAAGTTCTTTCTGAAAAAAGCACTCTTTCAAATCCCGAAAATCCTGTTTACGATGTACCAGATGGCTCAATCTCTTTCGAAAACGTAAACTTCAAGTATTCAAAGAAAGCAAAGAGAATGGCTCTTTCAGACATCAACCTGCAAATAAAATCCGGTGAGACAATCGGAATTATAGGAGGTACCGGTTCTTCAAAGTCTTCTCTTGTTCAGCTTATTTCAAGACTTTACGATGCAACAGAAGGCGTTGTTAAAGTAGGCGGAATAGATGTTAGAGATTATGATATTGAATCACTCAGAAATCAGGTTGCTGTCGTATTGCAGAAAAACATACTGTTTTCAGGAACAATAAAAGAAAATCTGCGCTGGGGAAATAAAGATGCAACAGATGAAGAAATCATCAGCGCATGTAAGTTATCTTGTGCAGATGAATTTATATCTCAGTTCCCATTAGGATATGATACATACATCGAACAAGGCGGTGCCAATGTCTCTGGCGGTCAGAAACAGCGTTTATGTATTGCAAGAGCATTGCTCAAAAAACCTAAAATCCTTATTTTGGATGACTCAACCAGCGCAGTTGATACAAAAACGGATGCAAGTATCAGAAAAGCAATGAGAGAATATATCCCCGAAACTACAAAAATCATAATTGCTCAGCGTACTGCTTCAGTTGAAGACGCTGACAGAATTATTGTTATGGACAAGGGTACCATAAACGCAATCGGAACACAAAGTCAGCTCCTTGCTGAAAATGAAATTTACCGTGAAATTTATACTTCTCAGAACAAGGCAGGTGATCAGCTTGAAAACTAAACAGAACAAGAAAGGCACAATAGGACGCCTTCTCAAAACAATGTTCAGCTTTTATCCTGTACTTCTTCCTACAACTGTCGCCTGCATAGTTTTCAATGCTGTTGTAAGCTCTATCCCCTCAGTTTTCATGCAGAACATCATTTCAATAGTTGAAACCAGCTGGAAAACCGGTGACTGGAATGGTGTCAAAACTAAAATACTGACATTTGTAGGCATTCTTGCAGGATTTTACATTTTATCACTTATTTCTGGTTTTATCTTCAATCAGTTAATGGCTGTAATAACTCAAGGAACTTTGAAAAAAATGCGTGAAAAAATGTTTGGCGGAATGCAGCGTCTTCCCATCAAATATTTTGACACCAACAATCATGGAGATATCATGAGCCATTACACCAATGATATTGATACTCTCCGCCAGCTTATTTCACAGAGCCTTCCACAGCTTCTCGTTTCTGCCATAACTGTTACCACAGTTTTCTGTATTATGGTTTATTATTGCCTCTGGCTCACCCTTGTTGTTGTCCTCGGCGTTGCTGTAATGTTTTATCTTATTAAGAAAATCGGCGGAAATTCGGCAAAATTTTTCTTCCGCCAGCAAGCTGCTCTCGGTAAAGTTGAAGGCTTTGTAGAGGAAATGATGAACGGACAGAAGGTTATCAAAGTTTTCTGCCATGAGGAAGAAAGCGGCAAGGATTTCGATAAGCTCAATGATCAGCTTTTTGAAGAGTCTGAAAGAGCTAACAAATATGCAAACATTCTCGGTCCTATACTTAATAACATAGGTAATGTTTTATATGTTGTTGTCGCTATCGTAGGCGGTATTCTCTTAGTTTCAAATGTTCCGAATGTAAGTGTTTCTGGTCTTGCAATCAGCATCAGTATTGTTGTTCCGTTCCTCAATATGACAAAACAGTTTGCTGGAAACATCGGACAGGTTTCACATCAGGTTAATGCAGTTGTAATGGGACTTGCAGGAGCTGAAAGAATATTTAACCTTGCTGACCAGAAGCCTGAGCAGGATGAAGGATATGTTACACTTGTAAACGCCCGTGAAGAAAACGGAGAACTTGTAGAATGCAATAAACGCACAAATATGTGGGCTTGGAAACATCCTCACGGCGACGGAACTGTTACATATACAAAGCTTATGGGCGATGTACGTCTTTTTGATGTTGACTTTGAGTATGAAGAAGGAAAACCTGTTCTTCATAACGTAACTCTCTACGCAAAGCCCGGTCAAAAAGTTGCTTTTGTAGGTGCAACAGGTGCAGGAAAAACAACAATAACAAATCTTCTCAACAGATTCTATGACATAGCCGACGGTAAAATAAGATACGACGGCATCAACATTAACAAGATTAAAAAGAGTGATTTACGTCATTCTCTCGGAATTGTTCTTCAGGATACCAATCTTTTCACTGGAACAGTTATGGATAATATCCGATACGGAAAGCTTGATGCATCAGATGATGAATGTATTGCTGCTGCAAAGCTTGTAGGCGCTGATGATTTCATAACTCGTCTGCCTTTGGGATATGACACTCCCCTTACCGGAAACGGCGCCAATCTTTCTCAGGGTCAACGTCAGCTTCTCTCCATTGCCCGTGCAGCTGTTGCCGATCCCCCTGTTATGATTCTTGATGAAGCTACATCATCAATTGATACACGAACTGAGGCCATAGTTCAGCGTGGTATGGATGCACTTATGGAAGGCAGAACAGTTTTTGTTATAGCTCACCGTCTTTCAACTGTTAAGAATTCTGATGTAATCATCGTGCTCGATCATGGCAGGATCATAGAAAGAGGTACACACTACGATCTTCTTGAACAAAAAGGTCAGTATTATCAGCTGTATACCGGAGCTTTTGAGCTTGAATAATCGTGTTTTGCGTTTTTGATTTTGCAATTTTAGTTTTAAAATTATGTCAAAATTACTGTTTTTATATTCTAATAATGTTATTTTCTAAAAAATATGCAAAACAATGTTGCATATAACTGTTTATGACATTATAATATATTTGTTTTTGTATTAACTAAAGTTGATACGCTTAATTACATGGGGGTTTTTAAATGGAAAGATTAATTGGTACCGTATCAAGAGGCATCAGAGCTCCGATAATCAGAGAAGGAGACGACATTGCCGAGATCGTTGTAGATTCAGTCCTCAAAGCTTCAAAGGATAACTTTGAAATCAGAGATCGTGATGTTGTCGCAGTTACTGAAGCTGTTGTTGCACGTGCACAGGGAAACTATGCAACCGTTGATCAAATCGCTAAGGATATTAATTCAAAATTTGGTGATTCAACTGTAGGCGTACTTTTCCCCATTCTCAGCCGTAACCGCTTCGCAATTTGCTTAAGAGGTATAGCAAAGGGATGCAAAAAGATTGTTCTTATGCTTAGCTATCCCTCAGATGAAGTGGGAAATCACCTTGTAGATGTTGATTTGCTTGATGAAAAAGGTGTTAATCCGTGGAGCGATGTCCTCGACGAGAAAAAATACCGTGAACTTTTCGGATATCAGAAGCATGTTTTCACCGGCGTTGATTATGTTGAATATTACAAACAGCTTATTTCCGAAAGCGGAGCTGAAGTTGAAGTAATATTTGCAAATAATCCCAAGGCAATTTTAAACTATACTAAGAATGTTCTTACATGCGATATTCATACCCGTGCCAGAACCAAGAGAATATTGAAAGCAGCCGGAGCTGAAAAAGTATATGGTCTTGACGATATACTGGTTGAAAGCGTTGATGGCAGCGGATATAATGATAAGTACGGTCTTCTTGGCTCCAACAAGGCAACAGAAGAAACTGTAAAGCTTTTCCCGGTAAATTGCCAGGAAGTTGTAGACAAGATCCACGATATGCTTAAAGAGGCAACTGGCAAAAACGTTGAAGTCATGGTTTACGGCGACGGTGCTTTCAAAGATCCTGTAGGTAAAATTTGGGAGCTTGCTGACCCGGTTGTTTCCCCTGCTTATACAGCTGGTCTTGAAGGAACTCCTAACGAGGTTAAGCTTAAATATCTTGCTGATAATGATTTTGCTGACCTTAAAGGCGATGAGCTCAAGAACGCTATTTCCGAATATATCCGTCAGAAAGACGAAAAGGCTACAAGCCTCGTAGGTACTATGGTAACTCAGGGTACTACTCCCCGCCGTTTAACAGACCTTATTGGTTCACTTTGTGACCTTACAAGCGGAAGCGGCGATAAGGGTACACCCATTATATATGTTCAGGGTTACTTTGATAACTTCACAAAATAAGAAACTGATATTAAAAAGCTCAGGAAAACTATTTCCTGAGCTTTTTCTTTGCCAAAGATTTAATTTAAAATTTTACCATAGAAAAAATGAGTAGCCACGTATCAAACGGCTGCTCATTTTTATTTTAACCAGTATTGTTTTTTAGGAAAATCAAACAGTTAGTTCTTTAAATCTTCCTGTTTCTTTATGCCGAACAAAATTCTAAGTATTCCACTGAATGCTTTAGGACTTCTCCAAACTACAACTTTCATGTTACAACGCCTCCGTTTATCTTTTGCACAAGCAAATACCAATTACTATAAGCGCAATTGACATAACCACTACTAAAGCTTTTGCCGGCATACAACACGCAACAAGAAAGCCTATTCCAAACGCAATAAACCAACCTCCACATTTCCCTCTGCGGTTATGAAACACTTTATCACCTGCTTACAATATGGTCTGCTTTGTGATTAGTACCATAATACGCAAAAGAGAAAAAAAGGTGTTAGTCCGTACTGAAAATTGTCAGAAGTCTTCCTGAAGCAAAAGAAACAGTGCATTTATCAGATATAATTTCGTTGCTGACACACAATCCACAGCTGTTACTGAGATTATATCCATTGAGCGGATATTTAAATCCATTAAGGGTCAAGCCTGTAACTTCACTGGAATATGCAAAAAAAGAAGCATATTTACTGGTTTTGCTAAATGAATGTGCACCAGGATTCAGCATAAGTATTTCGTTTTGTTCATCTTTTAAAACAAGTTTTGCCCCTTTATCCGTCCAATGAGCTAAAAGTGTTAAATTAGCAAAGGTATGATCAAATCTGCCCCCAAGACACCCTAAAAGCAGAAAATCCCTGTATCCAAGCTTATAACCTTCAGATACCGCCAAAAATAAATCTGTATCATCTTTCTCAGGGTTAAGCTTGATAACTTTACAGTCGTTATTCTCAGGATATGGTGATGAATCAAAATCGCCTATAATTAAATCTGGTTGCAAATTCATCTCTTTGCTGTGCAGATAACCTTTATCTGCACAAATGATAAAATCCTGCTCATCAATATTTAATTTTATTTTACTGTAATCAGAGATAACTCCTCCTCCGATCACAACGCAGCGATTTATATTTACCATTTTTTTAATTCCTTTGCGTCACTGTACATGGCTTTATAGCTTTCATGACGTGTTTTTTCAATTTTTCCGTCACTGAGTGCTTCAAGAACAGCACATCCTTTATCCACGGTATGGGAACATGATACAAATTTACATTTACCCAGATACGGCTGAAATTCAGGAAAACAGTACTGAATGTCTTCGAGAGCAACGCTTTCATTTTTCTCAATATCAAATGATGAAAAACCTGGAGTATCTGCAACGTATCCATCACAGACTTTGTAAAGTTCAACTGCCCTCGTAGTATGACGTCCACGTCCCAATTTTTCACTTATTTCGCCGGTGTCAAGGTTCAGTCCTTCACATATTGAGTTTAAAAGGGTTGATTTACCTACACCGCTGTTTCCTATAAAAGCACTTACCTTTCCGGATATCCATTCTTTAACTGTATCAATTCCATCTTTTGTCACAGAAGAAATACATACAGTCTTAAGGCCTGAGTTTTTATAGATTTTCTCAAATTCACTTAAATCCATCAAATCACATTTAGTGAAAACAATAATAGGTTCAATACCTTTATTTATAGCAATAGCCGTCATTTTATCGATAAGGAACAAATTAGGACTCGGATTACAGGCAGCCGATAAAATAAACAGCTGCTCTATATTGGCAACAGGAGGTCTCACAAGAAAATTTTTGCGTGGATGTATGGAATCAATGGTATTTTCTCCGTTACTCCTTATGGTTATGGTAACATCATCGCCAACAAGAGGAGTTATTTTTTGTTTTCTGAAAACTCCCCTCGCTTTACACTCATATACCGCATCGGCGGTTTCTATATAATAGAAACCGCCAATACCCTTTAATATTTTTCCGTTTAAAATATTATTCTCATTCATTCGCCAAACCAGAACGGATGTCCGTTGTCTTCGTTTTCTGCATTACCTGCTTCTGTAGAACCTGAAGAGATGTCGCTATATTCTGCATTTGTAATAGCACCGGTCTCAAAGTTAATATTACATTTATAATAAGTTTCATCATTAATTGTAATTACAACTTCGGAATTCGTGCCTGTACCTGAAACTGCAACCTTATTATATGTGCCACCACTGAGCAATACTTGTGAATCAAACTCTGAAAGTCCCTGATTGTCAAGGAAAACTTTAAGTGTACCTGTTCCTCCAATATTGGGAAGATCAAAAGTAATGTTTACTGTTTTAGCAGGTTTATTACCGCTACTTACTTCAACATCAATAATGGTTCCCTTGGATACCATTTCTTTATCTTTTATTGACTGGGAAATAACAGTTCCTTTGGCTTTATCGCTGTCAACTTCTTTTACCTGGCGAATGCCAAGTCCCATGCTTTCAAGCTGTGCCTTTGCATCTTCAAATGACAAATTAACTACTGAAGGAACTTCTACTTCATTTCCGCTCTTGCCGGTACTTACAAAAAGAATAACTTTATCTCCAGCGGTTACAGGATCTCCACGCTCAGGGCTTGTTCTTATAACCTTGCCTTCTTCAACGGTATCGTCGTTTATTGTCTGAATTTCAGGTACAAGCTGTGCCAAACTAATCTGCTGTTTTGCTATATTGGCATCCTTGTTATAAACATCCGGTACAGTGAGAGTGTCTTCATGAGTTGCAACAGTAAGAGTAACCTGATCATCCTTTGAAATACGGCTGCCCTCAGGAGGAGTCTGATTAATTACTTCGCCCTCATCATGTGTAAGGTCATGTTCCTTTATAACCTTAAACTGATACTCTTTTTCCAGATCAGTACCTGCAATCTCTTCATCGTAATTCATACCGATAAAGTTTTGAACTGTTATTTTATCTCCGCCGCCAAGCTTTCCGGTAAATGAAAGAATCACCAAAACAATTGCAATTACTGCAACCAATGCTACTGAAACACCGGATACAATAGCGATAGTGCGTTTTTTAGCCTCATCTGCTTTTGCTGCTTCATCTTCCTGTGCAACTGCATTTTGTACAGCAGCAGAAATTTTTCCGGAATTCGGAGAAACAAATTTTGTAGGCTCATTATCAACAAAATAACTGTAATCGAATTTTACAGATGGATTACGCTTAACCTCATCTAAATCAAGGAGCATTTCAGCTGCGCTCTGATAACGGTCACGAGGATTTTTCTGCATTGCTTTGAGAGTAATCTGCTCAAGACCAAGAGGAATATCAGGATTAATCTCACGAGGACGCTTTGCATCTGACTGAAGCTGCATAATTGCAACTGAGACAGCATTATCTGACTGGAAGGGAAGCTGACCTGTAAGCATTTCGTAGAGTACAACACCTACAGAATAAATATCAGCTTTTTCATCTGTTATTTCACCACGAGCCTGTTCAGGGCTGATATAGTGAACAGAACCGATTGCACTTTCAGTCATAGTTCTTGTTTCATTACGGCTGAATCTTGCAATTCCAAAATCGGCAACTTTAATGTTTCCGTTCTGAAGAAGCATAATGTTCTGGGGCTTAACATCACGATGGACTATACCCTTATCATGAGCATGCTGAAGAGCTCTGAGAATCTGAGTGGTAAAATGAAGAGCTTCTTTCCAGTTGATAACTTTCTGCTGCTCAATGTACTCTTTAAGAGTGATACCATCAATGTACTCCATAACAATATACTGGAGCTTATCACCAAAGCTTACGTCGTAAACCTTTACGATGTTGGGATGAGAGAGAACCGCAATTGCCTTTGATTCATTCTTAAATCGTCTTCTGAACTCCTCGTTTGCAAGGAATTCCTCTTTAAGAATTTTAATTGCGACAATTCTGTCATCAATATTGTCGTAAGCTTTATAAACAACTGCCATTCCGCCTACGCCAATTATTTCCTGGATCTCATAACGTCCGTCAAGACGCTTTCCAACATAATTATCCATGTTTAATCACACTCCGTATGTTTAATTACTTACAGTGACAACAGTAATGTTATCACCGCCGCCGTTTGAGTTTGCAAGACTTACAAGCTTATCGGCTATTTCGTAATACCCTGCGGTATGAGTAACCTTAAGTATGTCCTGTGAATCAATGTAGTTAGTAAGACCGTCAGTACAGATAAGCAAAACATCATCTGTACCAAGCTTTTCTTCGCAAAAGTCAACATCAATATCCTCGGCAACCCCTAAAGCTCTGGTTATTATGTTTTTCCTTGGATGATCTTTTGCCTCATCCGGTGTAATTTTTCCGCTTTCTACCATTGCCTGTACAACAGAATGATCTGTTGTAAGCTGAAAAAGTTCCTCTTTAGTAATCAGATATGCACGGCTGTCACCTGCATGTGCAACACAAACTATTCCGTCAGCAATTACAGCAGCTACAACAGTTGTACCCATTCCATGAAGGGATTCGTTTGCATTTGACATATCAAAAATACTAAGATTGGCCGCAGTTATAGCAGAAACAAGCATATTCTTAACAGAAGATGTACTCATATTGCTATGATAAGTCGAAGTTATTTTCTCCGAAATCATCTTAACAGCAACTGAACTGGCTACATTTCCGCCTGCAGCTCCACCCATTCCGTCACAAACAACCGCCCAAGCGACGCCTCCAGGCAATTCGCCTGTCGCATAGGAGTCCTGATTAGAACTTCTTACTTTGCCGACGTCTGTTTTTGCGGCAATTTTCATGAAACTATCCCTCCTTTTCAGCCTTGCGGCTGCGGCGCAATTGACCGCAAGAAGCATTTATGTCTGAACCCAAACTTCTTCTTACAGTAGTGGTAATACCTCTTTTCTGCAAAATAGAAGCAAATGTCTCAACACGCTTTTTTGTGCTTCGACTGAAATCATTTTCTGACACTTCGTTAGCCGGAATAAGATTGACGTGACAGAGCATACCCTTTAATTTAGATGCCAATTCTCTGGCACACTCATCGGTATCGTTTACTCCGCTGATCATAGCGTATTCAAATGAGATACGTCTTGAAGTACGCTTTGTGTAATCACGGCATGCAGTCAACAATTCATCGACATTCCATCTTTTATTGACCGGCATTATTCTGTTTCTTATTTCATCATTCGGTGCATGAAGCGAAACCGAAAGTGTCAGCTGTAAATGTTTGTCTAAAAGATCATAGATTTTAGGTACAAGACCGCATGTAGACAGAGATATATGTCTCATACTTATATTGAGCCCCTTGTCATCCGTTACGAGCTCTAAAAAACGCATTACCTGTTCATAGTTATCAAGCGGCTCACCCATACCCATAAGAACAATATGAGATATTCTGATATTACAATCACGCTGCGCTGCATGAATCTGACTAAGTATTTCCGAGGCTCTTAGGTCACGGCAATAGCCACCAAGGGTAGAAGCGCAAAATGCACACCCCATTTTACAGCCTACCTGCGTTGAAACGCAAATAGTGTAACCATACTTATATTTCATTAAAACAGATTCAATAAACTCGCCATCATTGAGCCTGAACAGATATTTAACTGTACTATCATACTCCGAAATCAACTTTTTTTCAATAGTACAATTAAAAATTTCAAATTTTTCATCAAGTTCCCTACGCATATCCTTAGAAATATTTGTCATTTCTTCAAAAGAATATACACCATTTTTATGAATCCAGGAATAAACCTGTTCTGCACGAAAACGCTGAAGTCCGATTTCAGCAAAACTTTCACGCAGTTCATTAAGGGTCATTGATTTAATGTCAGTTTTACTCAAAAATCAATCCAACCTTTCAAACGCCGCTATAAAAAATCCATCCGTACCGTGTATATGAGGCATTAATGTTATATAACCATCCTCTGAATTTATATCATTTAACGGCTGGACCTGTTTAAATTCTTTATGGTTTTGCAAAAACTTTTTGCATACCTCTTCATTCTCGGCAGGATTAAGGGTACAGGTCGAATAAATCAATCGTCCTGACGTTTTTACATAATTCGATGCATTTTCCAATATACGGTACTGCAAAAGTGGCAATTTGTCAATAAGGATTTTTTCTTTATATCTAATTTCAGGTTTACGGCGCACTATTCCAAGTCCTGAACATGGCACATCGCAAAGCACCCTATCAGCAAAGCCGTTTGAACTGTCATATTGTTCAGCATCGCCTGTTTTGCCCTCAATAATCGATATTCCCAATCTATCAGCACCGCTGTTTATGAGTTTAACTCTATGTTCATGTATATCAAAAGCTTTGATAGTTCCATTATTGTTCATATGTTCAGCCACAGTAAAAGCTTTGCCTCCGGGAGCTGAACACACATCAAAAACAGTCATATTTTCTTTAGCTTCAAGCGCCTTTGCGCAAATCTGAGAAGCTAAATCCTGCACATGAAAAAGTCCGTTTTTATAGGAAGAAAGTTTTTCTATGTCACCTGTATCTGAAATCTGCAAAGCAGAATCAAAACCTTTTACAGGTTCCGCTGCAACTCCCTCATCTTTAAATATATTTACAAGTTCAGCTGAAGTTGTTTTCAGATTGTTGACTTTTATATATATGGGAGGCTTTTCCGCTGCTGTTCTCATTACCCCTTCTGCATTTTCTTCGCCATAGGCATCCTGCCACATCTCGCAGAGCCAGTGTGGAAAAGAATATTTTACAGACAGATATTTAATTTTATCACTATTATCAGGCAAAAGAAGTCCGGATTTACCTACTGCTCGCAAAACTGCATTGCAAAGACCTGCTGCAAAAGCACAGCGATTGTTTTTAGCCAGTTTTACGCTTTCATTGACAGCTGCTGAATTTGGTATTTTGTCCGAAAAAAGAATTTGATAAGCTCCGAGCCTGAGTATCACCAGTACTTCAGGCTTAAGCTTGCTGATTTTGCCAGTAAGATGCTTTTCAATATTATAATCAATGGTTATAAGTCGCTCTGTTACTCCATATACAAGAGCAGAAACAAGAGCGCAGTCTCTTTTATCGAGTCCGCTGTTTTTAAGTGCAGAATCAAGCTCGATATTAGAGTATGCATCATTTCTATGCATTTTAATAAGCACCTCAAATGCTATTTGACGTGCACTTTTCATAAATTGTGTTCCTCCGATATCAGTCGTTTCTTCTTCCGAAAATCAGAAGAAGTCTGAGAAGGTTAGCGAGAGATGTCGCAAGGGCTGCAACATATGTCATAGCAGCTGCTGTGAGCATTTTCCTTGCTCCCGGTACTTCATCTGCCATAAGCATTCCACTGTCTTTAATGACGCTTATAGCTCTTGCGCTTGCGTTGAATTCAACAGGAAGAGTGGCAAGCTGAAAAATAGCTACAAATGAATAAAGAAGAAGTCCTACATTAATCAAAAGTTCAGAGGAAAGGAACAAACCTAAAATAGCAAGAGGTATTCCTGCCATTGAACCGATATTACAAATGGGTATAATTGCATTTCTTATTTTAATCGGCACATAACCGTTAGCGTGCTGAGCTGCATGACCTGCTTCATGGCAGGCAATACCCACAGCAGCAATGGAAGTACCGTTGTAAACACCGTCAGAAAGGCGTATAACCTTACTTCTCGGGTCGTAGTGGTCTGTCATTCTTCCTGAAATGTGCTCGATTTTTACGTCATAAATTTGATAATGACGTAAGACGTTCATAGCAGCATCTGCTCCGGTAAGTCCTCTTGAATTTCTGAGACCGGAGTACTTTTTATAAGTGTTTTTAAGCCATATCTGAGTGAAAATGGCAAAAATCAACGTGGGAACAACTAAAATGAGATAGTAATAATCCAAGTAAAAAAATGGCATAATAAAACCTCCGAATAATTTTAATTATTTTTTGTTATGCCGCACTTAATTATAACTGTATTTAAATGTCAGTTTAAAATATCTCCTGTTTTAACCGGATGTCCTCTGAAAAACTCTTCGGCTAACATACGCTTTTTGCCCTCAAGCTGAACTTCAATAAGCTCAACACACATTCCGTCACCGCATGAAACAAATACTCTTGTACCATCCTGAATTATCTCTCCTGGAGCTTTTCCTGATTTATCAGAAAGATGAGTTGCATGAATTTTAAGAGTTTTTCCTTTGAAAGTACATGTTGCTACCGGCCAGGGCTGAAGTCCCCTTACAAGATTGTGAACCTTTAACGCACTGTCGTTCCAGTTTATGGGACACATTTTTTTGGTAAGTATTGAAACATAAGTAGATTTTTCGTTATCCTGAGGTGTTCTTACAAGCTCGCCTTTTTCAGCTGCTTTAACAGTATTACTTAAAAGCTCTGCTCCCATTTCACCCAGTCTGTCAAAAACCTCTCCTGCTGTTTCATTAATATCTATGGGAGTCTTACTTACCATGAGCATATCTCCGGTATCAATTCCCTCATCCATAAACATTGTTGTAACTCCGGTTTCTTCGTCTCCGTTTATTACGGACCACTGAATAGGTGCAGCACCTCTGTATTTAGGAAGAAGAGAACCATGTACATTAATACAGCCGTATTTTGGAAAATCAAGAATTTCTTTGGGAAGAATTTTACCGAAAGCTACAACGGCAATAAGATCAGGATTCAGCTCTTCCAGTATTTTCATTGCTGTTCCGTCACGCATACTGTTTGGCTGATAAACAGTCAATCCCAGCTTCAAAGCCTCTTCCTTTACAGGAGGAGGTGTAAGTGTCTGACTGCGTCCCTTTGGCTTATCGGGCTGTGTAAACACACCGGTAATATTGTGCCCGTCTTCATGCAGTTTTCTTAAGCATCCAACTGCAAAATCGGGAGTTCCCATAAAAACGATATTCAATAAAACTCACTCCGTTTATTCACTAAATTCAGAATCAGAATGCATCTCATAGGCAATATCTGTATAAAGTTTGCCTTCAAGATGATCAAGTTCATGACAAAAACATCTTGCTTTAAGATCTTCTCCCTTGTAGATGCACCAATCGCCGTTTCTGTTCTGAGCTTTAACTCTTACTATTTTGGGGCGCTTTACCAAACCGAATTTCCCCGGCACTGAAAGGCATCCTTCTTCGCCGTCCTGCTCGCCCTCAACGGAGATTATCTCAGGATTTACAAGCTCAATAAGTCCGTCACCTACATCTACGACAACTACTCTTCTGAGTATTCCTATCTGAACAGCTGCAAGACCTGCACCATTGGCGTCGTGAAGAGTATCCTTCATATCGTCAAGAAGCGTCCACAGTTTTTCGTCAAATTTATCGACTGTCTTACTTCTTTTTCTTAAAATCTCATCTGAATCAGTTCTGATTTTTCTTAAAGCCATTTTGGATTTTCCTCCGTTAAAATATACTGTATGGATTAATATCAGCAAAAACGCTGACCTGCTTGAATCTTGAATCCTTCATTATGGAAATCATTAAATCTGAAATCATTTTACGGAATTGTTTTGAATTTTTGCATTTTATAATCAAATGAAAGCGATATTTATTGCTCATTCTTGCAATTTTAGGAGCCATAGGCCCTAAGACAATTATCTTTTGATCTTTATATTCGCCTTTCACTTTCTCCTTTAACTGCTGGAGAAAAATATCGGCAGCTCCACGGGTATAAATATCACTTTCACCTGCAAATCCCACAGCACAGATATCGCAGAAAGGCGGATATATCATTGCTCGCCTGATACGTATTTCACTGCGGAAAAAGCTGTCGTAATCCTGTTTCGCTGCAAGCTGTATTATGGGATTTTCAGGGGTCATTGTTTGTATAACGGCACGTCCTTCGAGTGCGCCTCTTCCCGACCTGCCTATAACCTGAGTAAGAAGTGAAAAGGTTTGCTCCATGCTGCGAAAATCATCGTTATAAAGCTGCTGATCAGCGTTGATTACACCAACGAGAGTAACGTTTTCAAAATCAAGTCCTTTGGCAACCATTTGAGTGCCTATCATTATATCGTATTTTCCTGCTCCGAAATCAGCAAATGAATTTTCATGAGCATTTTTAGTCATGGTGGTATCTGCGTCCATTCGGAGTATTCTCGCTTCGGGGAACATATCCGCTAATTCCTGCTCAATTCTCTGTGTACCGGCTCCTGAATATCGCACAGCCTTTTCTCCGCATTCGTGGCATTCAGAGGTAAAAGGCTCTGAATATCCGCAGTAATGGCACATAAGCCTGCCGTTATCAATATGATAAGTAAGTGAAATACTACAGCTTGGACAGGTTACTACCTTTTTACAGCTTTCGCATACTGCGAATGTATTATAACCACGTCGATTTATAAGTAATATAGACTGTCTACCGTTTTCCAGATTTTTTTGAAGTTCTTCTTTTAAAACTCTGCTTATACTTGAACGATTGCCTGCTGAATGTTCACCCAGCATATCTGCAACTATTACTTTTGGAAGAGCAGATTTGCCATATCTGTTTTTCAAAGTACACAGCTGATATTTTTCTTTAACTGCTGCCGCAAAGGTTTCTACGCTTGGCGTAGCAGAAGCAAGCAGCAAAACGCCTTTATTGTATGCACAGCGAAATCCTGCCACTTCACGGGCGTTATAACGCGGAGAACTTTCTGATTTATAAGTATGTTCCTGCTCTTCATCCATGATTATCATTCCGATATTTTCAAATGGAGCAAAAACTGCTGAACGAGTTCCGACAGCAACATGTGCTTCGCCTCTTTTTACTCGTTTCCACTCATCCATTCTTTCACCTATTGAAAGGCCTGAATGAAACACTGCGACATCATCGCCGAAATAGCTGCGGAAAATGTTTATCGTCTGAGGCGTCAGGGAAATTTCAGGAACCATTACGATAACATTGCGTCCGTCATTTAAGACATCCTGAATAAGCTTTAAAAACACCCTTGTCTTTCCGCTGCCTGTTACTCCGTAAAGTAGAGAAACTCCGGAACCGTTCTTATATTGTCTTTTAATCTTTTCGTAAGCGTCACTTTGCTCCTGCGTCAAAGGTGACTGCTGAATTTCTGTTTTTACATCAGCGGCACTATAAGGCTTTCTGTAATATTCGCAGGAATAAGACTCGATCAGGCCTTTATTTTCAAGTGCCTTTACTACGGCAGGAGTTATGCCCAAAAAGTAACAAACTTCCTTAACAGAAGCAGAACCTGTTTCTGAAAGCAAATTGAGCACTGAACGCTGCTTTGCAGTTACTTTAATCTTTTCGCCTTCGTCTCTGAATTTATCGGTAAGCTTTACCATCATCATGGTTGCATCCGAAGACTTCATAGTAGCTTCGTCGTTCCTTACAATATACCCCTTTTTGGCAAGAGTATCTATTGCATCGCAGTCCTCACGGAATCCAAGTACTGCACAGATACGTTTCCTTGAAACATAACATCCACGTTCAGACAGAAAATCAAATATCTGCTTTTCTGTTTCAGACAGTTTACCGATTTGCTCTGGAGTTATATTTAGTTTTGCAACATAGGAAGAAACCATTTTAAGGTTTATTCCTGCCGGTAAAACTGCTTTAGCTGCGTCATAGCAAGTGCAGAAGGTTCTTTCCTTTAACCAGCGGATAAGTTCACACATTTCATCACTAAGAAGCGGTGCCTTATCAAGCACCGCTGTTATTTTTTTAAGTTTTTCGGTAGACTGCACCGGCAGTACATCCATAACAACGCCGAAATGGCGCTTATTGCCATTGCCGAAAGGCACCATAACTCTTACGCCTTTTTTTACGCTGTCCATTAAACTTTCTGGTATAGTGTAATCGTATTCCTTATCAAAGGAATACAGCGCTCCCTCAACCGCAACACAGGCAATACTAACTGCACTCATGGAATTATTAACTCCCAAATATAAAATCAGATATCTCTGATTTCTTCAGGCTCTACAATATCATACTTACCGTCTGCAATTTCCTGAATTGCAAGACTTACAGGCTTCTCAATGAGAATATCGCCTGCCTCAGCGGCATCTTCTGAAATTTCTCTTGCTCTTTTTGCCACAGCAATAACAAGAGAATAACGGCTTGTATGTCCTTTCAAAATCTTGTTTAAATCAAAATTAACCATTTGTAAGCACCTCTTCAATTTCTTCAGTTAATCTTTTGGATTTTAATCCTTCTGCTTGAATAATAGCACAAATATCGCTGACTGCATAGTCTACGACATCGTTTACCACAATATAATCATATTCGCAGGAACGCTTGATTTCATCCCTGGCAATTGCCATTCTGCGTCTTATATCGTCTTCATCCTCGCTCTCACGGTTGCGAAGACGTTGCTCAAGAACCGGCATAGACGGAGGCATGAGGAAAATGCTGACTACATCGGGGTACATCTCACGAATTTTCTGCGCACCCTGTACCTCGATTTTTAAAACCACATTTTTTCCCTCACTGAGCCACTTATCAACGGGAGCTTTTGGTGTTCCATAATAGTTTACGCTATATTTTGCATATTCGAGGATATCGTTATCGGCAAGTCTGCGTTTAAACTCATCCTCGGTTACAAAATGATAGTGAAAACCGTCGATTTCCCAATCTCTGGGAGCTCTCGTAGTAAGCGAAACCGAAAGCTGCACGCTTTGATCACGCTTTTTAAGCTCTGCCAAAATTGTATCTTTTCCAGAACCGGAAGGACCGGAAAGAATAATAAGCATTCCTTTTTTATTCATCTTCTGTAACTCCTCCCTCAAGTTCTGCATCATCTATATCTCCGCCCTCAACAAGCCTGTTGGCAACTGTCTCAGACTGAAGATAAGTAAGAATTACATGATCGCTGTCGGTTATAATGACCGCTCTTGTTCTTCTGCCATGGGTTGCGTCGATGAGCATTCCCTTCTCTTTACTGTCCTGTATTATCCTTTTTATCGGAGCAGACTCAGGACTTACTATCGCTACAAGTCGGTTGGCATTTATCATATTGCCAAAACCAATATTTATAAGCTTCATCTTTTACCTCCGATAAAATTATTCAATATTCTGAACCTGTTCTCTTATCTTTTCGACCTCAGCTTTAATATCAATAACCTTAGAGGCGATTTCAACATCCTGGGCCTTGGAACCGATTGTATTGGCCTCTCTGTTCATTTCCTGAACCAAAAAGTCCATTTTGCGTCCGATAGCATCCTTCGACTGAAGGAACATTTTAAGCTGATCAATATGGCTTCTGAGTCTTACTGTTTCTTCAGCGACAGCTACTTTATCAGCAAAAACAGCAGCTTCTGTCAAAACTCTCTGCTCATCTATATGGACATCGCCTAAAAGCTCTTTCATCCGTGCAACAAGCTTTTCGTGATACTCTTTAACAGTCTGCGGTGATCGCTCTTCAATAAACTCAACAAAGGTGAGAATCAAATCTGCTCTGCTGCTGATGTCTTCACGAAGCTTTACACCTTCACGCTCTCTCATATCAATAAATGAATTGACAGCTTTTTCAAGGACAGTCTTTACTGCATTCCAGATTTTTTCTTCATCGGCTTCCGCTTTATGAACGGTGAGAATATCGCTGAACCTTGTAAGAGTCGAAACTGAAATATCATTTCTTACTTCATACTTATCTGCAATTTCTCTAAGAGCCTGAAAATATCCTGCTGCTAAGGAATGGTTTACAGTTACCTCAGCTGCTTCGTCTTCCAAAGCTTCAATCTGTACAAAACATTCAGTTTTGCCTCTTGAGATACGTGACTGAACATAAGATTTAAGTTTTTCTTCAATAAATCCGTATGCTCTCGGAACACGTGAACTGAATTCGAAATAGCGATGATTTACGCTTTTTATTTCAAAGGTGATGCTCATACCGTCAACGGTATCCTGAGCTCTGCCGTATCCTGTCATACTTCTAATCATTTTAGTAATCACCCGTAGTATTTACTTTATTTTGATATTTAATATATTTTACCAATTTTCATATACGTTTGTCAAATAAAATAAATCAGACCGACGTGAGCCGGTCTGAAATCACTTATAAAATTAGATGTTGTTGACGCCGGAGAGCTCTTTGAGAACTTCAATCTTGTCTGTTTTCTCCCAGGGAAGATCAATATCAGTTCTTCCCATATGACCGTATGCAGCGACCTGACGGTAAATAGGTCTGCGAAGGTCAAGAGAATCAATGATTGCAGCAGGTCTTAAATCGAATGCCTCTTCAACAATCTCGCTGAGAGTATCATCCGGAATAACGCCTGTACCGAATGTATCAACCATTACTGAAACAGGCTTTGCAACGCCGATTGCATAAGCAAGCTGAATCTCACATTTCTTTGCAAGCTTTGCAGCAACAATATTCTTTGCAACATAGCGTGCTGCATAAGCAGCTGAACGGTCAACCTTTGTCGGATCCTTGCCTGAGAAAGCTCCGCCGCCGTGACGTGAATATCCGCCGTATGTATCAACTATAATCTTTCTTCCTGTAAGTCCACTGTCTGCTGCGGGACCGCCCTTTACAAAACGTCCTGTGGGATTTACATAGATTATTGTGTGATCATCCATAAGCTCTGCGGGAACTATGGGCTTTACAACATGCTCAACAATATCTGCTCTTATCTGCTCAAGAGAAACATCATCACTGTGCTGAGATGAAACAACAATTGTATCAACTCTTACAGGATTATCGTTCTCATCATACTCAATTGTAACCTGAGTCTTTCCGTCGGGACGAAGATAAGGAAGAGTTCCATCCTTTCTCACAGCAGTAAGACGCATTGCAAGCTTATGAGCAAGTGCAATAGGCATGGGCATAAGCTCAGGAGTTTCGTCACAAGCGAAGCCGAACATCATACCCTGGTCGCCTGCACCGTTAAGGTTATAAGCGTCCTCTTCGCCGCCTTTAAGCTCATATGATTTATCAACGCCCATAGCGATATCAGGAGACTGCTCGTCGATAGCTGTAAGCACTGCACAGCTGTTTCCGTCAAATCCCTTTGTTGCGTCATCATATCCGATTTCACATACAACCTCTCTTGCAATTTTTGCAATATCAGGCTTGCTTGTAGTGCTGATTTCGCCCATAACAAGTATCTGACCTGTTGTACATGTTGTTTCACAGGCTACTCTTGCCTGGGGATCTTTTGAGAAAATTGCATCCAGAACCGCATCGGAAATCTGGTCGCAGATTTTATCGGGATGTCCTTCTGTTACTGACTCAGAAGTGAAAAGATGTCTTGCCATTTCTTTAACTCCTTTGATAAAAAATTACATTATCACACAAATAAAGCACTCGCAACTAACCGCGGGTGCTTATAAGGTGAATTTATAACCTTATCTTTCGGTTAATACCGTAGGAATTGGCACCTTGCTCAAAGCAGGTTGCCGGGCTTCACAGGGCCTATCCCCTCAGCCACTCTAAATAAGGTATTAAGTTTGAGCTAATAATACAACATCTGCGGTCAAAAGTCAACAGTAAAAACTCATTTTCGACCTTCAGACGGTAAATTATTCTTAATTTGAAAAAAGTTTACTTGTTACTGAATTTGAAAACTCTGCCTGCATATTTTGAAAGCACAAGCATAAGCGGATAACCGGCCACTGCAAGCATTACTCCCTTTATTGCATTAAGAGCAGTAGCGCCCCAAATGGCTCCCCAAAGAGCATCGCTAGTCAGCTCAATACCGAGGAAATATTTAAAGAACAATGGGTCAATAAAGTAATTGGAACCTATGCCTAAAACAATTATGCTGATAATTCCGACAATTCCTCCAACGACTGCAAAAGTCGCTCTCCTCTTCTTATCAACATCTTTGCCGAAAGCATATTTTCTGAAAATAAGAGAAAACGGAACAATATATGAGCAACCGACAATGAAGTTCATTATATTACCAAATCCCATCTGTGTACCGATGCCTTTGAAAATAAGCTCAAGTATGTTTTTTATTAACTCAACTATTACTCCGAAAACCGGTCCGAAGAAAACTGAACCGATCAGCGCTGGGAAATCGCTTAAATCAAGCTTCAAATGACCAAGGCTTGGCAGAATCGGGAATTCCAAAAGATACAGGACAAAGGCCATTGCGGAAAAGATTCCTAAGAGTACAAGTTTTTCTGTTTTTTTTGCTGCTGACATATTTACAAAATCTCCTTTCGTAACGCTGTCAACAAAAAAAGCCCTGCAAATAAAGCAGGGCTTTTAGCACGTATCGGGTGCCGCTTCTTTCATCCGGACTTTACCGTCGGCTTCGGAATCTCACCGAAATCAGCTTTCGCTCGCAGGCTAAGGCGTTTGCCCATTACTGCCGGTGGGGAATTTCACCCCGCCCTGAAGACAGCTATTAACTTGTAAATAATAATACCACTATAGAAATTTACTGTCAATACTCAGTATTTATTTCCATTGTAATTTTATCCAGCTTTTCATGAAGCTCATCCCACAGCCCATAAAGTCTATCAAGATTTTTTGTTGCCTCATCAAGCTTCTCTGTGAGTTCCATAACATCTTCGTAATTTGAAGAAATTTCAGGATCTGCTAAATCGGAATTTAATTTTTCTATTTCCGCTTCTGTCTCTTCTATTTCATTTTCACATTTTTTTATTGCTGTATTTAGCTTTCTTTTCTCGCTTTCAGCTTCTTTTCGCAGAACATATAAATTGACTTTTGGCTTTTTATTTTGTTCTTTAGTCTCATTTACCTCCGCTTCCTTTGTGGCACGTTTTTCGGCGAAATAGTCATAATCTCCCTGATACTTTTCTATTCCGCTTTTATTCATCCACAAGATTCTGTCTGCAAGCTTATTTATGAAATATCGGTCGTGGGATATTGCGAAAACTGTTCCGTCATACCCGGCTATGGCATTTTCAAGGGCTTCACGGGAAGAAATATCAAGATGGTTTGTAGGTTCGTCAAGGAGCAGAAAATTTGCTCCTGAGAGCATAAGCTTAAGAAGTGCTACTCTCGCCTTTTCGCCGCCGCTGAGAGAAGAAATGCGTTTACTTATATCGTCTCCCATAAACAAAAATGCTGCTAATGCACTTCGCACAGCGGTTTCGGTCATAGCGGGATAACAATCCCAGATTTCAGATAAAACCGTTGCGTTATTATTAAGGCTCTCAAGGGTTTGGTCGAAATATCCTATTTTAACATTTGCTCCAAGTTTTACGGTGCCATTATCACACGGATAGGTTCCTAAAATCATTTTGAAAAGCGTTGTTTTTCCGCATCCATTCTCACCGAGCAAAAAAACTTTTTCATTTCGCAATATCTGGAAGGAAATATCAGAGAAAATCTTTTTATCTCCAAAGGATTTTGAAAGATTATCGGCGTTCAAAACCTCATTGCCGCTTACCTGTGAAGCAGAAAATTTAAAATCAAGAGTTTTTGCTTCACTTTCAGGCTTCTCTACATTTTCAAGAAGACGGTCGAGCTGCTTTTGTTTGCTTTCAGCCATTCTTATATTCCGTTCACGGTTCCAACGCCGTTGCTGCTCTATTATCCCCTCTATTCTGTGAGCCTCTTTCATTGTGTTTTCATAATGGCGCAGTTCTATTTCTCTCTGTTCTTCCCTCAGCTGTATAAAGCCCGAATAACTGCGGTTTCCAAAATTAACACGTTTATTTTCTATCATCATAGTTTTATCAGTAACTTTATCAAGAAAATATCGGTCGTGGGAAATAATCAGACATCCGCCGCTGAAATTTTTAAGAAAATCCTCAAGCCATTCTACGCTTTTAATATCCAAATGGTTCGTAGGCTCATCCAAAAGAAGAAAATTTGCTCCTGACAAAAGCAGCTTAGCCAAACTGATTTTTGAACGCTGTCCTCCGCTAAGTTTGCCGCATGGCAAATCCATATCTTTTTCAGAAAAGCCCAAGCCAATTATTGCTGCCTTTGCTCTGCTTCTGAAAGTCAAACCGCCATCTCTTTCAAATCTTTCCGTAAGATGCGCTTGACGCTCTAAAATCGCATCATCAGCACCCTGAGTTTCTATTTTAAAAGCAATCTCTTCAAGCTCATCTTCCATTTTCATGAGAGGCTCGAAAACTGTAAGAACCTCTGAATAGAGAGAACGGCTGCTGTCAGAACAAGCGTGCTGCTCCATATAACCTACAACTGCATTTTTTGATTTATATATCTCTCCTGCACTTGGCTGCATTTCTCCGGTTATAAGTTTGAAAAGAGTGGTTTTTCCTGTTCCGTTGGCACCTATTACTCCTACTTTATCGTAATCGCCTATTTCAAAAGATGCACCGGAAAACAGTAATCTCTCACCAAATTCCATTTTTAAATTATATACATTAAGTAAAGCCATATTTTTTCTCCTTTGCGCTGTACATTTTAAATCAAAAAATTAAAATTGGCAAGAGCATAAAAAATGTCCGCTTAGAAAGCAGACATTTTTTATATATTTGATTTTGTCATTAATCAATGACTTTGTTTTTGAGAATCTTCGGGAATTTAACCGCAAATACAATTGTTGTAACTGTTGCTGCAATAACATCGGCAAAAGGTTCTGCCAGGAATACACCCAAGACCTTATCTGCAAGGAACAACGGAAGAATGTATACCAAAGGTATAAGTAAGATAATTTTCCTTAAAAGAGCCAATATTATTGATACATTTGCCTGGCCAAGTGAAACAAAGGTTTGCTGACAGGCAGTCTGAGCTCCAAGGGCAAATATTCCCGCCATATAAATTCTCAAAGCCCATGAGGCTGTTTCCATTAGCTGCGCATCGCTTGTAAATATGCGTACAAGAAGCTGAGGCAAAAGCATAACAAAAAGCCACATTACTACCGAATAAGATAACGAGATAGTAATAAACATTTTAAAGGCTTTTTTTACACGTTCCTTATTACCTGCGCCATAGTTATAACTGATAATCGGCTGAGCACCCTGAGCAAGTCCCTGCATAGGAAGATAAACGAGCTGCATAATACTGCTGATTATAGTCATAGCTCCAACAGCAAGATCTCCTCCGTAGCCTTGAAGAGAAGAATTGAGTGTAACAACAACTAGGCTTTCTGTACTCTGCATAATGAATGGAGAAAGTCCCAGAGCAAGAGCCGGGAAAACAACTTTTCTTTCCGGCTTAAAGTTTGAAAGCTTAATTTTTATCTTTGTCTTTTTACCGGTAAGGAATATAACCACCCAAATTGCAGAAAGTGTCTGAGAAAGTATAGTGGCGATTGCAGCGCCTTTTACGCCCATATTAAAACCATAGATGAATACAGGATCAAGAACAATATTTGTCACTGCTCCTATCAGGACAGTTGCCATACTTATTGTTGCAAAACCCTGAGTAGAAATAAAGGAATTAAGACCAAGAGCAAGCTGAACTGATATAGTACCGATGAGATAGATCTCCATGTAATCAGATGCATAACCGATGGTATTTTCAGAAGCACCGAAAGCCATCAAAAGCGGATCTCTAAAAATCATAAAGACTGTTGTAAGTACTACAGATAATCCAATTAACACACTTGTACAGTTGCCAAGGATCTTTTCTGCACCTTCATTATCTCCGGCGCCCATTTTTATTGCTGCTCTCGGAGCTCCGCCCATACCTATCAAAGCGCTGAAAGCAGAAATAATTAAAATCAGCGGAAAGGTTACTCCTACACCCGTAAGGGCAGTAGAACCTATAACGTCAATATGACCTATGTAGATTCTATCTACTATGTTATACAGTGCATTTACAAGCTGTGCAGCTATTGACGGAACTGCAAGCCTAATTATCAGACCTCCTATTTTGTCTTTTCCCAAATCTGTTTGTCTTTTTGCCAAAACTTACGTCACCTTGTTTCTTTTTATTCCAATTATTATGCATACAACGGCTGCAGCAACAAGAGATATTGAAAGAATTATTGCAAATATCTGCCGCAGACCGAAAGCATCATTTTTATCGCTTAATATATCAGCGGTTGTAGTACCATTAAAATCATTAGAAAAAATTCCAGAATCGTGCTGAGAAGATGAGAATTGACTTCCCTCAGCATCGTTGTAATAATTACTATATGAAATTCCTAAATCAGGAAATTTATAATTATGTTCTTTAGAATTAGGCAAAGATAATCCTGAAGTTTGTCTGTTATCATTTGAACTTTCAGTTAATTTATGCGTGGTGCTATCTTTAGGTTTTGTGGTCTTCTCTGTGGTTTCATCTGGACTATATAAAATATAATAAATTTCTTTGCTCAATGCTCCCGCAGCATCAGTAAACTGCATTTTGAATAACAGCTTATCTTTCAGCTCTTCATCTAAGCTGAGTTTAAAATTTATTTTTACGTTTGTATGACTGTCATAAGTGTTTACTTGAGTGTACACATTGTTTAAAGAGAAAAAAGATGAATCGGCATCAGTAGGTGAATAAACATCAATATGTACCGTATCTCTTTGATCACCGCAAATTACTGTTAATATAACGCCTTGCTGGCCTTTAAATAAGTGGGCATCTGTCATCTGAAATTCAACAGATACACTTTTTAAATCACTATCCACAGTATATTTCATGCCGGCAAAAGAAATAGGTGCACTGTCATTATTAAGCAATATAACATAACCGCTGTTTTCAGCGGCATACGACACAAATAAATTTTTACATAAGCCAAATACAACTACCAACAGTAGAATGAAAGAAATAATCTTTTTAAAATTCATTACAACACAAACCCCATAAGGTAATATTATAATGCTATAATACTCTTTTATCGACAAAAAGTGAAGTTATTTAAATAAACTATGAAACCTTTTTTGCCATTTCTTGTAATATAAAGTAATAAGTGAAGTCATGCAATAATCATAAAGAAGGAAAATTACATTTCCCATAGCTAAAAGTATTAATGCAGAATATTTGCCGTATTCCTCTAGTTCATCAAAAGGTATGCCAAAAACATAGATGATAATCGCATAAGCAGCCACTGCCGTAAAGTTAAAAAGCAGTAGTTTTACTATCCATTCAAAAAATTTTGAGAGTTTCCTTTCGATTACTTCTTTAATTATAGGATAATAACCGAAAAAGGCGACAAAAAACATTGCAGCCTCTTTATCGGCTACAATGAGTATTGACAGCAGGCTTATTGCAACATAAGCTCCAGTAGCCCACTTTTTATTAATTTCTATAACAAGTATAGACAAAAGTGCTCCCGAAACCGCAGGGAGCGTATAGGTTAAAAACGGAAACAATCCGGTCATAAACATAAGAACTACTGAAACCGAAGATATTATTCCGCAAAGCGCAACCTTAGTACTTTGTCTTTTCAAAGTGTCTTCCCCCTATAAGCAATCAGCAGCAAGGAATCAAATCTCCACCAAAGCATTCACAGCAGCAGTCAGCACAGATAAGACTGGAACATATATCACAGCCTGAACAGCCGCTATTAGTTTGCCTTGTGCGATAACCGCCGGCTCTGGGATTTGTAACCTGATTAAAAGCCGCTTTATATTCTCCGTTATCAGGGTCCATACTACACGCTGTTGCGTAATTTTTCTGTGCCTCTTCTAACCAGCCTCTTCTGTACTGAACGGTACCTTTGAGAAAATACCACTCAGCATCACGCATGGTTTTAGGAACACCGTCAAGCAATGTTTCCGCATCATCTATACGGTTTGCGGATATTTTAGCCCTGATATCCGCAAAGGAAGAGGTGTTCTGATATTGCTGATAGCCAGAAGAACGTGTACCTGTATTTTTATAATTGCCCGTATTTGAAGAGCCACTGTTACCTGATGAACGTCTGTTTAAGATTATCGTATCATAAGCTTCGTCAAGTTCACGCATCTTTTTAGCGGCGATTTCCGCAAGAGGTCCTGAAGAATAACTATCCGACTGATATTTTCTCGCAAGATTTCTATAAGCTTCTTTTACCTCTTCATCAGTAGCATTTTCCGAAATATTTAAAACACTATATGGATTTTTCATTCTTTCACGACCTTACGTTCTAATATATTTTTTGTACAAACGCTCATTCCGCAATCCAATATATTTTCTATTATGGGTTTAAATGCATCACAATCCAGCAGCTCGTAAGCAAGATAAGCTTCATCTGCTGTTTTATTCAGCAAATCCACCGCAGATTTATATATAATATCATTCTGAGCTTTATCGTCGCAGTTATATCCGCTTCTTACTGCAAATGTATTATAGTTTCCGCTTTTACAGTCTTTTTCAAAATCATCAAAAGCGTCAGTTATATAAACCCAGCGTCCTACACAGTAACCTATCCTCTCGAGGATGGCTTTAGTGTCCCCCTCAAATCCATAGGATATTAAAGCAGCCATTGCTTCAGACGTAGGATGTGCCGCCTCATCTATACTGCTTGTTTTTTTGCTTTCGGCATCGTTTTGTTTTTCAATTGCCCTTTTGACAATTAGTTCGGCCTCAGGATAATTTTTTGCAGCTTTCTTATGAACATACGCTGCAAAAGGATATAGTAAATATGACAATAGTCTTTTGTGAAATACATTGTCGCTTATATCATCTTTCAGCTTATAATAAAACATTATCATTGCCACGGCGCAGGTGTAATTAAACTCTTCATCATTGCCGGCACATTTAGTGCATTTTTTCAAAGGGTTAAAACAGCATTTACCCTTGTGAAAACCCGGACAAACCTGCAAAGCCGAAAGACGTACAATGGCAAAAAAAGTAAAATCGTAGCTGAGTGTCATACGTGAGAGTATACCATAGCGTTTACCAAGGCTGGTACAAAGAGTACAATATACGCCTTTATATGCTTCGTAATCTTTAATTTTAAGCTCCGGTTTATACGCTCTTACATACCCAAACAAAAGACACACCAACTTTCAGAAAATATTGTAAGCTATATGTAAAATAAATTCATTAACATATTGTAAACATTAAATGACCTGAAATTAATTTTACTCAGAAACTATTTTTATCTGTGATAAAAACAAGCAGCTGCCTAAAAAGCAACTGCTTGTTTTTAATATCTGTAAACTTTTATAAAACTAAATAGTTTCATATCCATGAGCCTGAGCAAGCATCATATCCTTGACCTTCATTAGTCTCGTTGTTGTGCTGCGTTCGTTTTCATCGAGCTTCATGGTGATATACTTAATGGTTTCCTGATACTGTGGAATCATAACGTGTTCCAAAGCGTTGACTCGTCTGCGGGTTTTCTCAATTTCATCAGCCATCATTTGACATGATTTTTCGACCTCTGCAAGTCTTATCATCAAGGGCATAATATCCGAAAGAGATTTTACAGCGACATCAAGGTCATCAGAGGTAAACGCATAACCGTAAGAATAAATATCATCTTCCTTTGCGGTTTTCATCTTTACATCGTATTTCGGTATCATTACACTCATTACATTCTGTTCGCTTATGTCAAGCTCCATGGACTGAGTAGGAAGCATAAGGGCAACATCAATTGTATTATCACTCATAACTGAACGTGCCACCGCCATATGTGCATTTGCTCTGGCAATCCCCTCTTCTACCTTTCTGCGAAGCTCTTTATTTTCCCTGACAAGATCAAGAAAACGACGCATAAGCTCATCACGCTTATCTTTAAGGAGCTTATGACCACGCTGAGCCGTTACAAGCTTACATTTTAAATTAGTAAGCTCCATTCTTGTAGGATTAACATTCAGTACAGCCATATATCTCAGACCTTTCCGTAATACTGGTCAAGAAGCTTATCACTGATACGTTTAAGCTCGCTTCTGGGAAGAATGGAAAGCAGCTTCCAGCCAAGGTCAAGAGTTTCCTCGATACTTCTATCCGTTTCATTACCCTGGGCAACATACTGCTTTTCAAACTCATCGGCAAACTTAGCATAGAGTTTATCAATATCTGTAAGAGCTGCCTCACCAAGAATTACCATAAGCTCTTTTGCATCCTTTCCTCTTGCATAGGCAGAGAAAAGCTGGTTCATAGTATTTGAATGGTCGGCTCTTGTCTTGCCCTCGCCTATGCCCTTATCTTTAAGACGTGAAAGAGACGGCAAAACGTCAATTGGAGGAATAATACTCTTTCTGTAAAGCTCACGGCTTAAAATGATCTGACCCTCGGTAATATATCCTGTAAGGTCGGGAATGGGATGTGTCTTATCGTCTTCGGGCATTGAAAGAATCGGTATCATTGTAATACTTCCCTCTTTGCCTCTTTGACGTCCTGCACGCTCGTAAATTGAAGCAAGATCAGTGTACATGTAACCGGGATATCCACGTCTGCCCGGAACTTCTTTGCGGGCTGCTGAGACCTCACGAAGAGCGTCAGCATAGTTTGTAATATCTGTAAGGATAACAAGAACATGCATTCCTTTATCAAAAGCCAAATACTCAGCAGCTGTTAGAGCCATTTTAGGTGTGGCAATTCTCTCGATTGCCGGGTCATTGGCAAGGTTTGAAAACATGACTGTTCTGTCAAGAGCGCCTGTTTCACGGAAGCTTTCAACAAAATAGTTTGATTCTTCGAAAGTAATGCCCATTGCGGCAAAGACAACAGCAAATTGTTCATTCTCGCCTCTGACCTTTGCCTGACGTGCTATCTGTGCGGCAAGCTGTGCATGGGGAAGACCGGAAGCTGAAAAAATAGGCAGCTTCTGTCCTCTGACCAATGTATTAAGTCCGTCAATTGCAGAAACACCGGTCTGAATGAATTCCTGTGGATAAGCTCTTGCGGCGGGATTTATCGGCGTACCGTTTACATCCATTCGCTTTTCAGGAATAATTTCGGGACCGCCGTCAATAGGTCTTCCAAGTCCATCGAAAACTCTGCCAAGCATATCCTCAGAAACACCCAGTTCCATCTGTCTGCCAAGGAAACGTACTTTGCTTTCTGCAAGGTTAATTCCTGTTGAGCTTTCAAAAAGCTGTACAAGAGCATCGGTGCCGTTTATTTCGAGAACTCGGCAGCGTCTTTTTTCTCCGTTTGAAAGCTCGATTTCACCAAGTTCATTGTAGGTTACTCCTTCAACCTGCTTTACAAGCATAAGAGGACCTGCAACCTCCTGAATGGTTCTGTATTCTTTTGGCATCAGTAATCCTCCTTTGCATTGAGAATTTCAGCAGTCTGGCTGAGAAGAGCTTTATGGACTGCAGCATATTCGCTGTCGATATTTTCCTCTTCAACGTACTTGAAACGTCCTATACTCTCACGAACAGGCATTGAAACAAGTTTTTCTATATCTGCCCCCTGCTGAAGTGATTCAAGACATACATCATAGAACTCCAAAACAAGGCTCATCATCATAAACTGCTTTTTCAGTGAAGTATATGTGTCAACCTCATGGAATGCAAGCTGATGAAGAAAGTCCTCACGGATTGACCTTGCCGCCTCCATTTTAAGTCGGTCAGGCGGTGAAAGGGCATCCATACCGACAAGTTTTACTATTTCATCCAAAGCTGCTTCTTCAGATAAAAGAGTCATGATCCTTGCACGAAGGTCAGTCCAGTTTGAGTCAACGTTTTTATTGAACCATTTGCCCAGCGTATCGGCATAAAGGGAATAACTTGTAAGCCAGTTGATAGCCGGGAAATGACGCTTGTAAGCCAAAGCAGAATCAAGTCCCCAGAAAACCTTGACTATTCTCAGAGTTGCCTGAGAAACGGGCTCAGATATATCGCCGCCGGGAGGCGAAACAGCTCCGATTACCGAAAGAGCGCCTTCTCTGCCATCTTTTCCCATGGAGATAACTCTTCCGGCACGCTCATAGAACTGAGCAAGACGGCTTCCCAGATAAGCGGGATAACCTTCTTCACCGGGCATCTCTTCAAGTCGTCCCGACATTTCACGAAGAGCCTCAGCCCAACGTGATGTGGAATCAGCCATAAGTGCTACTGAATATCCCATATCTCTGAAATATTCAGCGATTGTTATTCCTGTATAAATCGAAGCCTCACGGGCAGCAACAGGCATATCTGAGGTGTTTGCTATAAGCACTGTTCTCTCCATAAGGGATTTTCCTGTATGGGGGTCAATAAGCTCCGGGAACTCATTGAGAACATCTGTCATTTCATTGCCACGCTCACCGCAGCCGATATATACAACTATGTCCGCTTCAGCCCATTTTGCAAGCTGATGCTGTGTAACAGTTTTACCACTTCCGAAAGGTCCGGGTATAGCGGCAACACCGCCCTTTGCAATTGGGAAAAGTGCATCAATTACACGCTGTCCTGTTACAAGAGGCACATCGGGAGCAAGCTTTTTGGCAAATGGACGGCCCTTTCTTACAGGCCATTTCTGCATTAATCCGACTTGTTTTTCATTGCCTTTTTCGTCTGTGAGAACACATACAACATCGGTTATTTTGTAATTGCCCTCAGAAATTTTCTTTACTTTACCGCTCATTCCAGGTGGAACCATTATTTTATGGTTTACAACATCTGTTTCCTGAACAGTTCCTACTACATCTCCTCCGACAACTTCGTCGCCCTCTTTTACACAGGGTACAAAATGCCATACTTTCTCTCTGTCGAGAGCGGGAACCTCTATTCCTCTTTGAAGATTGTTTCCGGAGATTTTCATAATCTCGACCAGAGGACGCTGGATACCGTCAAAAATACTACTTATAAGACCGGGACCAAGTTCCACGCTCAGGGGCATATTTGTTGACTCAACAGGCTCACCTGTTCCAAGCCCTGAGGTTTCCTCATAGACCTGAATGGAAGCTCTGTCGCCGTGCATTTCTATAATTTCGCCTATGAGTCTTTGGCTGCTGACACGGACAACGTCAAACATATTTGCATCTTTCATTCCTGACGCAACAACAAGAGGTCCGGAAATTTTTGTTATTGTTCCAACACTCATTTAGACACTCGCTTTCTGTTAATCTGACAGTATATCGGAGCCGACAGCCTTTTCTACAAAACGGCTTACCGACTTCATACCCATGCCGTTATTTCCGGTCACTCCGGGAATAGGAATAATTGCAGGAACGGCAGCAGATTTATATTTTTCTATTTCTGTTTCTATCTGTACAGCAAGAGATTCTGTTATATAAATAACGGCATACCCTGACTCCGCCATAGTTCTCAAGGTCTTTACAGCAGATACAGGATCGGTTTCGGGAAAAATATCAAGGCCTATTGATGCAAATCCATAGATGCTGTCTTTATCTCCCATAGCTGCGATTTTATACATAGGCTTCCCTCACTCTCTTGCGTATTTCTTCCGAAGAGATTCCGTTTCTCTTAAGTGAAAGAATTACACGGACATTTTTGATTTCTGCTTCACGAGCCATATAATAGGCAAAAATAGGCTCTACTCCAAAGGCTGTATACTTAGCATCTTTAACTTTTTCCATAATCGCATCGTCAAGACATTTTTCAAAAAGCGTTGAGCTTTCTTTTAAGAATGAAGCAGCGAGCGAAAATTCTTTTATGCCTTCAAGATAAGAAGTAACAGCATTTTCTCCTTCTAGAGCTTTCTTTTGAAGAGTTTCAATATCAATAATCGGACATTCATCGCTCATGGCTTTTTTCATAAAATCTATGCTTTTGCCGGTTTTAATACAGCGAAGCGCAATTTTAATATTTGCTGCGGCAACGTTCATGGCAACAGCATTTTTAAGAAGCGCAGAATCACTTTTTTCTGCCATTTGAAGCTTTACAGCCATAGCCTGCTTATCAATTATGATATCAGCCATCTGTCCTGAGCCGAGACGTGTTAAAACATCATACGCCTTCTGTGCTGTTTCAGCCATGCACTCAGGAAGAGAAGAAAAGTCTTTCTTCGCAATTGCTTCATTTATTTTCTGTGTATCATATACACACGGAAAAACAAAATATCGCTGAGGATCTTCGCCCGTAAAAACAGTCTTTATTGCTGTTTTTAAATTATGGAAATCATTTTCGATAATAAGGCAATCAAGAAGATGTTCTTCTGGAAGACACTCACAAAGTAAGCTCCAATTTTTCTCGCTTTCCTCAAGAAGCATTGATGAAAAATCTCTGCTTTCCGTGTTCCAGCCCTTATCGCCCAAGACACGAATCGCCTCATTTAAATTCGATGCAGAAATCATGCTCTCCAGATTATCGTTAGTAAGCAGTGAAAGCTCATGTGCTCTGATGTGTGCAACGCCATATGCAAATTCAGTATCATGCATAATCTAACACCGCCTGACTAAAAAATAATTTTATAAATTTTCTCTTTGAGAATATCACGCTTTTCATCGGCAAGAGCACCGAAAGTGCAGTTTTCTTCAATATCACCGTAAGTCAGAATAAAGCCGCTATCTATTGCATCATTAGCATCTTTGCTTATTGTGACATCGCATCCGGCAGAACGGAGCTTATCTTCAAAATTATCAGGTAGGCGCTTTAAATTTTTCTCGTTAAAGAAAACAACTCCGTTTTTTCTGTTTTCCGAATATTTTACAATAAGTGAATATACAGCTTCAAAGTATTCGTTATCGGGCAAATTATTTATTACATCAAGGGCCTCTGAGAGAATACTGTTTATTGCATCTGATTTAGCAGCAAGCATAATCTGATTAGCTTTCTGTCTGCTGCCTGACACAGCTTTTTCCCTAATAAGCTCAGCTTCACGCTGTGCTGCGGTAATTACTGCATCCGCTTTTATTTTGGCTTCGCTTTCAGCCTTTTCGGTCAGTAAGCGGATATTTTTTTCAGATGTCTCTGAAATCGACCTGCACTGGGATTCGGTGTCGCTCCTGATTCTTTCAATTATTTTATCTAAACCAGCCATATTTAACTTCCTTTATTATAAGCTGAATATAAGGAGCACTGAAACAAGAAGTGCAAGAACTGCATATGTTTCAACCATAGCAGCAAGAACCATAGCCTTACTCTGCTCCTCCGGCTTTTTGGCGATAACGCTTACACCTGAAGCGGCAACACGTGCCTGACCGATTGCTGAGAAGTATCCGACAATTGCCATGGGCAGACATGCGGCAAGATAAGCGAGTCCGTCAGCAGTGGTAAGTGCTGCAACATTACCTGTAAAAATACCTGTTCTGATCATAACAACAATAGCTGTAATGAAACCATAAAGTCCCTGTGTACCGGGAAGAATCTGAAGAATAAGAACTTTAGTGAACTTTGAAGGATCTTCTGCAACAAGACCGGCAGCTGCCTCACCAACAATTCCAACGCCCTTTGCAGAGCCGACTCCGCCGCCGAAAGCAGCCATAACTGCACCTAAAATCGCTAAAACCAAACCGAGTTTATCCATTAGTAATTTCCTCCTTGAATCTTAATGTTTTTGTATTAGCCTTAAAGGGACGAAACTTTTTGCCGCCGCCCTCATAAAACCTTGAGAAGAACTCAACATACTGAAGTCTGTTCGTATGAACATAAGCACCGATAATATTTATACCAAAGTTTATGGTATGACCTATTGCGAAAACAACAATTAAAAGCACCGCTTTTGTAATTTTGCTTTCCGGCAAAGTTCCCATCATATTGATTACATTACCGATTATACCTGTAACAAGACCCAATGCCAAAAGTCGTGAATATGAGAGAATGTCACTCAGATAACCTGATACAACATTGTAAAAAGCGTAAAGACCTCCGCCGATTTTTCCGCCTATGCTCTTTGAGCTTCTTCCGCCGGTGAGTATTATTAGAACTACACCCACTATAGCAAGGTACTTGCATATATTAGTGACCGAATCCGGTATTGTAACAAGCATTCCTGCACATATGGGTCCTGCTCCTCCAACGGCAAGGAAAATTGGCACTGTTTCACAGAATGCTCCGAACTTATCTCCGTCACGCCAAAGCATATATCCCTTTATTGCAACGCCTACAAACAGATGAATAAGTCCGAAAAGGAAGCAGTATACCATTACAGACATAAGGTCATTTCCTTGCGGATCTTTCCACAAATACAGTCGTATTGAATCAAGTCCCAGAAAATTTGTTCTGATAACATTTATAATGTCACCGAAAAAGCTGCCGTACATTATACCCCAGAACATTGTTGATATTCCGCAGTACATATACATAAGCATGGTGTTTTTCTTTTGACGTTCCGGCTTGTATTTTAAAATTACAAACGCCGTTGCAATAACCATAAGCAGTCCATAACCTGCATCGGAAAACATCATTCCGAAAAAAACATAATAGAAAAACGCCATTATACTGTTGGGATCTATATCTTTTTTTGACGGCAGCGAATACATTTCCGTAATAGGCTCAACGGGAGCTGCAAAGCTGTTATTTTTGAGAAGGACCGGTTCGTTTTCATCTTCCGGCTCTGTATCCGACACTGAAACAGCAGCCGTGAACTTTTCTTCTATTTCATTTTTCAGCTTATCACCGTATTTTGCAGGAATATATCCCTCAAGAATAAACACACGGTCGCTGACCCCAAGCTTTCCGATTGCATCATATTTTTCTGAACGAACAGAAAAATAATCAATAAGAAAGTCTATTTTGGGTATATATTCGCTGAGCTGTGAAAGCTTTTGCTCACACACCTTTATATCGTCGAGCAGTCTATCTTTTTCAGAAAGATAAGCATCATATTGCTCTTTTGGAAGATGCGGCGACACATCAGTTGGTTTTACAAAACCTTGTGAGCGCAAAGCTCTTTCTACTTTTTCTCCGTTCTCTTTAAGACAAAAAATAACTGCGCAGGTCTGAGTATCATCGGAATAGACTATTTCTATTTCAATATCATCCGCTTCCGGAACTTCTTCGGCAAGCTTTATCATAAGCTCATCTTTATTTATTGAAAATGGGAAATAGCCTATAAATTCCTGTGAAAATTCTGTTCCGGTAAAATTCATTGGAATATCCAGTTTAATCCACGGAGCTATATTTTCCGCCAAGGTTTCGTTTCTGACAGCGTTAGCTTTATCTTCGGATATTCTTTTACCTAAATCATTTATTTCATAGCACTTATTTAAAAGAACATCCGCTTCATTGCTTTTTTCAATGAATTCTGCTGCCGTAATCTGCCGTCTCGGAGCAAAACCTGCAAGCATAGATTTTTTCTCTTCACTGCTATACTTTAAAAGCAGCTCTTTTGCAGCCTTAGCTGTTTCCAAAAATCGGTCAAACTGAGAAACTGACTGTGAAACATTAAGCTTATTAAGACCGTCGATTTCACGACAGTCTTCAATCTGAACTATTCCCCTGCGCTGAAGCAAATCCATAATTTGCTGACTGTCTTCTAAAACAGCTGCAATTTCAATTTGCTTCATAGCCACTTTTGCCATCAAACGCACCTCCTTTTATTGTTTATAATCTTTTTCACTCTCTGAGAATGCAGTCAATGACAGAAGAAACAGCTTGTTTTCTTTTTTCCTCAGAAACACAGGAAATATTTTTACTTTCAGCTATTGCCTTTTTTTCTGCCTGGAGCAAAATATCTTCAGCCTCTTTTTCAGCCTGAGAAATAATTGATTCTGCTTTTATAGAAGCTTCCTTTATTATTTCGTCTGCTTTTTCTTTTGCTTCAACCTTTGCTTCTTCAAGGGCTTTATTAGCGTTTTCATTTGCTATTGCGATTTCTTCACGAGATTGAGATTCTGCACTTAAAATCTCATCAACAATTTTTTCAGCCAAAAATTCACTTCCCTTCATTATAACATTGGCAATATTATTGATTATTATATCATCATGAAAAATTCAAAACTATTGGTATTTAATATAAACTTTTTGTCTTTGTATGTGCAACTATTACAACAAACAGCAAGATTTATTGTATAATTGTGAACAATTTAACAATATGTTATGAATTTTGCAGGCAGATTTTCTTATTATGTGATTTGCATTTTCCTGCAAAATATGCAAAAATGCAGCCCATTACGGAGCTGCATTTACTTTACTTTTAGTATTTTTATTCTCGGTTTTTGCCTTAATTATTACATATGTTTTTTCAGACACAGCCACGTGGTCAAAATACTGTTTAAACCGTACCGTCTTTCGAAATTTTCGTCCGCAGTTCTGGCATTTGAAAATCCCCTGAAAAGCCTGACATGAAATTTTCCAATCATCAAGCTGCTTTGCCTGCTTTCCGCACACATCGCATATACAGACAAGGGCTGATGGCTCAATAGCCGGGCTGTTAATATCCAGTATGTAATGAGTTCTGAAATTAAGTTTACGATAAAATACTTCATCGCAGTCTTTAGCCATTTTCTTAAGAGAATTTTCATCAAAGACTTTTTTCAGGCACTCAACACTCAAAAGACTGTCATCAAGGGCTCTGTGATGGGAAAACTTATCATCCTTGATTCCCAGAAGATCAGCCGCAGCTGCAAGTCCAAGCTGCTGAGTGGTAAAAGAACCATCCATTTTAGACTGGCAGTATTTCTGTAAATCAAGGTATCTGCCTAAAAACGGTATAGTTTCACCTAAAGAAAATTCCTTGCAGTTTTCTACAAGTACCCTTATATCGGTATCTCCCCAGGTCATAACTATGTCATTAGGAGCAATCCAGCTCTTCAAAAGCTTTACAGCGTTTATAAAGTTCATACCCGATGCCACATCAGCATCAGTTATATTTGTCATCTCAACAACACGTTTACTAAGTTTTTTTCCTACACTCGGACGTATAAAAGTCGAAATAGTATCTTTTATTGCAAGATTTTCATCAAGCTTTACAGCACCGATTTCAATTATTTCATTAATCGCTTTTTTACTTTTGGGACTGAAAGCATTATTCCATTCAAGGTCAACAACAATATATCGCATATAATTTTACTCCGCAAAAATTAAACATGAAAAGTTCTTTTAAACCACAGCTCAAAACGCTTGTTACCGGAAACAATTGCAAAAAAGATTATCAGAGCTGCACAGGAAGCTACTATGGGAATAGAAAATCTCAAAAAGGCATCGCTGCCGTAGAAATTACTGTAAAATCCATCAATAACCACACTTAAGATTGCAATCTCGGTAAAAACAGCAATGGTTATTTCAGACCATTTGCGTTTTTTCTTGCGCATCCAAAGAAGCATAAACAATGCAAACGCAGACACGCAGATAATCACAGGTAAAGCAAGGTGCAGAAACCACCTCGGAGATTTATTATCTGAAATAACAAACAGTGTGTATAGTGCTACCGATACGGAATCCAAAAACCAAAGCACATAAGGATGAGCTTTAGTGATAAAAAGGGGTGCTATAAATATTATCCAAAACAGCGCACTTGATGTAATTATATAAAGCGACCAATTACCCGTGCTTGGCACAAGCAGATTACTGATTCCGAAAACAATATTTGGTATCAGTAAACACATGGAGATGAAAAATCCCATATATTTATTCTTTGCCTTAGGCGTGAAAGTATTATCCGGATATGGCGGAAGCTTTTCCGGCTCATCTTCAAAGGCATTGAGCACAGGAGCAGAACAAAGAGGACATTTTATTGCGCTCTCATCAAGTTCGACTCCGCAATTTACGCAGTATGACATTTTAAATCCTCCTTACCTGTTGCTTTCTACTTTAACATGTATTCCCATTTTGACAAGAGAGGTAAAGAACTCCCTTTCAATATCTGATTCGGCATAGATATTGGCAAAAGTAAGAGCCAGACAGTTACCAAGGCTTGAAGCTCCGCATCTCGCTCCGTTAAGTTTACCAGGTCCTGCCATAAAAATAAATTTATCAACAAACGGCTCCATATCCTTCGGCAGTTTCACAACACCCAAATTAGTAAGAAGCACACTTGTTGTCTGTTCGCCAGTCAGAAGGAATGACAAACCAACAGCGGCATCTTTAATAAACAGAGGAAGCATACGGCTTACAGGATTTGACTCAAGCTTTAAATTGTTTGAAATCATGGCATTAAGCTGTTTTTCGTTATTTATATATCTGAGATACAACGAAACCTGTTTGACAACCTCTTCAAAGGTGTACTCGCCCATATTAGGATCAATACGCACACTGTAACATAGAGAAAAATTTCTGAAAGTGTTCGTCGGGAATGTTCTTCTTAAATTCACCGGTATCTGAACACTGACATCTTTTTTCTTGTAGCACTCACGGTTTTGTTTCTGATAATGGATATAAAGTAGCAGTGCCCCTAAAAACTCGGTAATAGTTGCATTATACTCTGCAGCTTTCTTTTTAAGAGCATCCACCGGCATAAATCCTGTTGTAATATTAACTCTGTGGTTAGGTAATTTGGTTCCTTTGGCATGATAAACAAACTTATTAAACTTTTTAAGCTTAGCCTTAGAATTTGCAAACTTAACAAAAGCATCATTTATTTCATCTTCCGTGGCAGGCTCATTTATATCAAGTACATTTCCTCCAACGGAGATATCATGACCGCATAAGGTCAGATATCTTGCCGCAAGAGTACATAAAAACAGAGAGCCACCGTAACCATCCGTAAGCACATGGAAGAAATCCACAGATATACGTTTATCGTAATAATACACCTTAAATAAAAAGTGATTATTTTCATTCCACTTGATTCTATGACAGGGATTATTTACATCAAGCATTACAGGCGGAGCCGCATATTCATTCTCTTGAAGATAGTACCAAAAGAATCCTTTTTTGATTTTTACATCAAAGCAGGGAAATCTCGGAAGCACGTCTTCCAAAGCCTGCTCCAAAATTTCAGGGACAATTTTTTCTTTAAGTACGACAGAAACCCGAAACACGTTTGACCATGTTTCGGTTCGCTGACCCGGAAAAATTTTTCCAGCATTATCTACTTTAAACCACCTTTTAGGCAGATGAGCGGCTATATTTTTCTTTTCAGCCAAAGCACTCACCTCTTTTAGCTGTTTTTATCAACCTGGTGAAATTTCTTTAAATTTCCGCTTTTCTGACGGCGTTTTTCAAGCTCGGCTGCAACGTCCTCAACTTCGATTCCCTCGTTTGCCATCATAACGAGAAGGTGGAAAATAAGATCGCTTATTTCGAGAACTGTCTCACTCTTATCACCGTTTTTAGCTGCGATAATTGTCTCTGAGCACTCTTCACCTACTTTTTTAAGTATCTTATCAAGACCCTTATCGAAAAGATAGCAGGTATAAGACCCTTCTGTAGGATTGGCTCGTCTTTCAAGAATTACTTCATATAAATCTTTGATAATATCGTTCATGTTTATTTCTCCCATATTTTTGTATAAAAACAGCTGTGATTGCCTGTATGGCATGCAGCTCCTGTTTGTACTACATTTATTAAAAGAGTATCGTCATCACAGTCGGTATAAATATCAACTATTTTCTGAATATGACCTGATGTTGCTCCCTTATGCCAAAGCTCCTGACGGGATCGGCTGTAAAACCATGTTTCGCCCGTTTCAAAGGTTTTTGCAAGGGATTCACGGTTCATGTAGGCGAGCATCAGGACTTCTCCTGTTGACTCTTCTCTCACAATCGCCGGAATAAGATCACCTTTTTTAAAATATCTCTCTACATCCATATTCATTTCTGCTCTCCTCCGACTTTAACAGCTTCTTCGAGACTGAGCGTACCGCTGTAAATTGATTTACCGCAGATTACGCCGTAAAGTCCGCCGTCTTTTACAGCCTTTATATCTTCAATATCCTTGATTCCGCCGCTTGCAACTATATTGCATGAAACAGCGCCGTTCAGAGCAAAAAGCTGCTCTAAATTGGGACCTGACAGCATCCCGTCACGTCCAATATCTGTAAAAATTATATACTTGACGCCTTTATCTTCCATTCTCTTTGCAAGCTCAATATAAGATATTTCACTTGTCTTTACCCAGCCTTCAGCAGCAACCATACCGTTTCTTGCATCGATGCCGAGAACTATCTTTTCTGCGCCATACTCATTTATACAGTCTGAAACAAGCTGAGGATTATTTAAAGCCGCAGAGCCAATTATAACTCTTTCAATTCCTCTTGAAAGATAGTATTCTACGTCTTCAGCCTTTCTTATGCCTCCGCCTACTTCTACCTTTAATCCGCTTTTTGCGGCTGTTTCGGTGAATACAGAAGTGTTAATCCTTTTGCCGTTGACTGCTCCGTCAAGGTCAACCATATGAATCCACGCCGCACCTGCCTGTTTGAAGGACAAAGCAGTATCAAGAAAATTTTCGGCTACCTTATGGGCTGTATTCATATCGCCTTTTTTAAGGCGAACACATTCGCCATTTTTAATATCTATTGCAGGAAAAATAAGCATATTGACCTCCGATTAAAGACTTCCCTTTGTTGAAAGAACACCTTTTCCGTTTTCTTTTACGGCAACAGCGAGTGCATGGGCAAGAGCCTTGAAAATTGCTTCGATCTGGTGGTGCGTGTTTCCGCCGTAAATCATGTTTACGTGGAGAGTTATGCCGGCGTTATAGGCAAATGCTCTCATAAACTCTTCACACATACAGGAGTCAAATTCGCCTACTCTCTCTTCGGGAAATTCAGCATTGAATACGAGGAAAGGTCTTCCCGAAACATCGAGGGAAACAAAAGCAAGTGATTCATCCATTGGAACTGTAAAGCTGCCGTATCTCTCTATACCGCTTTTATCTCCCAGAGCTTCAGCAAAAGCTTTTCCGAGAACTATACCTGTATCCTCAATAGTATGGTGACAGTCCACATTGAGATCACCTTTAACATCAGCTTTCAAACCAAATCCGCCGTGAACAGCAAAAGCTGTAAGCATGTGATCAAAAAAGCCGATTCCGGTATTAATTTCGCACTCTCCGCCATCAAGGGAAAGCTCTATTTTTATATCGGTTTCTTTAGTTTTTCTGCTTATATCAGCACTTCTCATATTATATATCACGCTAAATAGCGCATCCTCCGTTAAGATTCATAGAATAAATCAATGCCTTCGCACACTTTTCTGTTTTCCTCTTCGCTTCCGGCAGAAATTCTAAGATGTGTACCCATTTTTCTTACGGCGATACCTTTAGTTTTAAGAAACTCAAAAAGCTCCTCCGCCTTTTCAAACTCAGTATACACAAAATTCGTCACCGGTGCAACGGGTTTTATTTTCCCTTTGTATTTTTCCGAAAGATCAGTTATCATTTTGTAAAGCTCGTCCCTTGATTTCTTGATGCTCTCGGTACATTCTTTAAGGTAATCTGCATGATTTAAAACGACCGTACCCGCTGCCTGAGAAAGACTGTTGACATTATAGGGTGATTTAACGCTCCTTATAACATCAGTAAGGGTTTTATTGGCAACTGCAAATCCAAGTCGCATTGCCGCTAAACCGAAGGCCTTTGAGCAAGTGCGCAAAATTATGAGATTGTCGTATTTATCTGCTTCATTAATCAAAGATTCATCCCAGAAATCCATATAGGCTTCATCCAAGACAACAAGGCAGTCGAGAGAAGAAATAAGCTTTCTCATCTCATCCCTTTTAACTCCCAAGGAGGTAGGATTACATGGATTTGAGAAAATAAGCACACGGACATTCTGATTTTTAGCTTCCTTAATTACGTTATCGGCAGAAAATTCCAATTCGGTATTTTTAAAGAAATCAATACACTTAGATTCTACAATAGAAGAATAAAAAGCGTACATTGAAAAGTCCGGAGTAACGGTCATAACTTTGTCGCCTTTTTGAAGAAACGCAGTCATTATAACTGAAATAAGCTCATCGGAGCCATTTCCGGCAGTGACAAAATTCTTATCTATACCATAAAACTTTGCAAAAGCCTCGCAGAGCTCAGTGGCAAAGGGATCGGGATAACGGTTAAAATCAACTTTTCCTATTGTTTCCTTTACCTCGGACAGTATTTCTTCGCTAAGAGAAAAATAAGATTCATTAGCGTCGAGCCTTACTGCATACTCTCCCTCAACAGTAGAATATTGAGTGAGATTTTTAATTTTTTCATTTAGAACAAAAGCCATTTTTAAAACCTCACCTTAATTGAATTTGCATGAGCACCAAGGCCTTCAGCCTCTGCAAGAGTAATAACGTCATCCTTATCCTGCGAAAGAGCGGATTCAGTATAATAAATAAAGCTTGATTTCTTTACAAAGCTATCCACCGAAAGCGGTGAGAAAAATCTCGCTGTGCCACCGGTCGGCAGAACGTGGTTGGGACCGGCATAATAATCTCCTAAGGGTTCGGGAGAATAATTGCCCAAAAATACAGAACCTGCATTATCCATGCGTCCGATATATTCCATGGGATTTTCTACGCACATTTCGAGATGCTCAGGAGCAAGTTCGTTGGCAAAATCAACCGCTTCACTGAGATTTTGGCAAACAATAATTGCGCCATAATCTTTAAGGGATTTTTTAATTATATCTTTTCTCGGCATATCCTCTACCTGATGCTTCAAAGTCTCCACGGTTTCGGAAGCAATCCTTTCGCTGTTTGTAAGAAGAATTGCACTTGCAAGAACATCGTGCTCTGCCTGAGACATAAGATCTGCGGCAAGGAACTCAGGTTTCGCACTATCATCTGCAACAATCAAAATTTCACTGGGTCCTGCAATCATATCGATGTCTACAACTCCGTAAAGGAGCTTTTTGGCGGTGGCTACATAGATATTTCCGGGACCGACGATTTTATCGACCTTAGGAACTCTTTTTGTACCATATGCCAAAGCGGCAACAGCCTGAGCTCCGCCTGCAAGGAAAACCCTGTCAACTCCTGCAACATAAGCCGCTGTAAGGATATGGGGGTTTGCCCCGCCGTTTTTCATTGGAGGAGTCACCATTATAAGTTCTTCAACTCCTGCTATTTTGGCAGGAATGGCATTCATAAGCACAGAGGACGGGTAAGCCGCTGTACCACCCGGAACATAAAGGCCTACTCTCTTAAGACCTCTTATACGCTGGCCGAGGATAACTCCGTTTTCTTTAGTAGTAAGCCAGCTTTGCTGTTTCTGACGGGCATGGAAATCTTTGATTCTCTCTGCGGCATTTTTTACAGCTATTAAGAACTCAGGAGCAACGCTGTTTACAGCAGCTTCCATTTCCTCTTTTGTTACTTCAAGTTTCTCCGGAAGGGAACCGTCAAAAAGCTTTGTGTATCTGTCAAGAGCGGTGTCACCTTCAAGACGTACCGCCTCAATAATTTCAGTAACACTTTCAGTAACTTTTTTGCTCGTCTCACCGCTTCTTGCTTTAAGCTGTGCAATAAGCTCTTTTTCTGCTTTTCCGTCTGCTTTTATATATGAAATCACAGTTATTCCTCCTTTGCCTTTTCAACTCTTTCGAGAAAATCTTCTATCTCGTTTTTCCGAAGCTTCATGCTCGCCATATTTACTATAACTCTCGCTGAAACCGGTATAATCTCATCAATAACTTCGAGTCCGTTTTCTTTAAGTGTTGAACCAGTCTCAACAATATCTACTATGGCATCAGAAAGTCCTAAAAGAGGAGCAAGTTCTACTGAACCCTCGATTTTTATTATCCTGACATCCATGTTTTTGCTTTCAAAATAATTAGCTGCAACAGTCGGATACTTTGTTGCAATACGCTTTACATTATATCCGCTGAAAAAATCGGTTCCTTTGGGTCCGGCAAGAGCAAAACGGCATTTACCGAAACCTAAATCCATAACCTCGTAAAAACTTTTTCCGCTTTCAACTATTGTATCTTTTCCTACAATACCTATATCACATACACCGTGCTCAACATATGTTGTAACATCGGCTGCCTTAGCAAGAACTACTTCATAAGGCGGAACAGGTAAAACAAGCTTTCTACCCTTATCAATAAGAGCGGTACAATCGAGACCCATTTTTGAAAAAAGCTCTACCGTCTTTTTTTCAAGTCTTCCCTTTGTAAGAGCGATTCTAAGTGGTTTCATGCTTTTTTCCCTCCTGTTCTCTCAATTTTAAATCCGTCTTTTCCGATAATGTGTATTGCACGTATGCTTTTCTTCTCGGCGTACTCACGTGCTTCATCGAGTGATGAACCTGTAAATATTTCAGCTACGATATCAGTAAGCTCTCTTGCATAAATAAGAGCATTGATTTCATATCCATCTTCACCGAATACAAGTACATCAGCAGCTTTCTCTCCCTGTGCCTCTCCTCTTTGAAGCATTGCTTTTGCAAGAGCGTCTACATCTACTCCGAATCCTGTTGCGGGAAGCTCTCTACCGAACTCTCCTATGAGTCCGTCGTATCTTCCGCCGGAAAGAACAGTTATACCTGAGCCTTCAATATATCCTCTGAAAACAGTTCCAGTGTAATAATTGCTTCTGTGTACAAGACCAAGGTCTATGGTTATTTTTTCGCCTAAACCAAGCTGTGAAAGTGAAGAATAGATTGTTCCAAGATATTTAAGAGCTTCGTGTGCTTCCTCTGAATCATAAAGCTTTGCAGCTTCTACCAATATTTCAGCTCCGCCAAAAAGCCTCGGAAGTCTTTTTAATGCTACTGTAACATCTGTCTGAGGCATTGAATCAAGCAAATCATTAAGAGCAGCATAGTTTTTGGATTCAATAAGCTCGCTTATTTCTTCTCTTACATCATCATCTGCATCAAGTGCGTTTGCAAGAGACTTAAAAAATCCCGCATGACCGATTTCTATTCTGAAATCTGCCGCACCGCAGCCCTGCAAAGCGTCAATAGCAGTTGAAATAACCTCAAGATCGCTTCTGAGACCCTTTGCACCTATAAGCTCAATTCCGCACTGCACGGTTTCATTGGCGTGACCTGCAAGGCTCTGACGGCATCTGAATACACTCTGATTATAATAAAGTCTTATGGGAAGCGATGCCTCACGAAGACGTGTTGTAACTATTCCGGCTATGGGCATTGTGCTATCCGGACGCAGAACAAGAAGTCTTCCATGATTATCGGTAAGCTTATACATACTTTCCGGTGCAAAACCTGCACTTTCACCGCTGAAAACATCAAAATATTCAAGTACCGGAGTTATAACTTTACTGTATCCCCTTGATTTAAAAAGTGCGGTAAGGGCCGACTCTACATTTTTTCTTGCAGAGCATTCTTCAAACAGTAAATCTCTTGTACCCTCCGGGGTGGTTCGTAAATACTTTTTCATAATCTTCTCCCATAAGTTTGTTTTGCTTTAATGCGCTAATGCGCTAATTTGGTAACATATTATCATATTAAATAAAATAAGTCAACCAGAATACACAAAAAATTCTAATATCAGAAGAAGCTCATCTGTGTACTGTCGGGAAGACCCTCAAGAGCGCCTGTTTCTTCAAGGGAAGCTATGACGCTCTTGGATACTCCAGCTCTTCTCTGTAAGTCATCCTTTGATATAAATGTACCCTCACCGTCATCTCTTGCCGCAGCAAGTCCTCTTGCCGCCGCTTCACCTGTTCCGGCAATGGAAAGGAACGGAAGCCTGATTTTTCCGTCCTCAATAAGATAACGGGTAGCGTCAGACTTATAGATATCAATAGGCAGGAACTCATATCCACGAGCCATCATCTCATTTGTTACCTGCAAAATAGTATACTGATCCTGCTCCTTTTTAGAAGCTTCCTTACCCTTTTGCTTTATTTCAAGCATTTTGCTTTTAACCGCTGCATGACCTTTAACAGCAGTTACAGCGTCAAAGTCTTCGCCTCGTACAGTAAAGAATGCCGAATAGTATTCAAGGGGTTTGTAAATTTTGAACCAGCCAAGTCTCAGTGCCGCACTGACGTATGCGGCTGCGTGAGCTTTAGGGAACATGTATTTAATCTTCATACAGGAATCGAGATACCACTGTGGTACATCATGGGCTTTCATGGCGTTGATGTGCTCCTCTGTAAGAAGCTTTGTAGCTTTTCCCTTACGGACAATTTCCATTATCTTGAACGCCATGCCCGGTTCAAGACCCTTATGCATAAGATAGGTCATGATACTGTCACGTGTTCCGATAACCTCGGAAATCGTACAGGTTCCGTCTTTAATGAGATCCTGAGCGTTGCCAAGCCAAACGTCCGTGCCGTGGGAAAGACCCGAAATCTGCAAAAGGTCAGAAAAGGTCTTTGGCTGTGCGTCAATAAGCATCTGACAGACAAAGTTAGTACCCATTTCAGGAATTGAAAGAGTACCTGTTTTCCAGTCGATATCCTCTTCCGTAACCCCTAAAGGCTCAGGACTTGTACACAGTTCATATATCTTCGGATCGCATATGTCGATATCCATTACAGAGATTCCTGTCATATCCTCGAGGTGCTTATAAAGTGTGGGCACATCGTGTCCAAGCTCGTCAAGCTTAAGGATAGTATCGTGGAGTGAATGAAAGTCGAAATGTGTTGTAACAGTGCCCTTATCGGCATCGTCGGCAGGGTGCTGAACAGGTGTGAAATCATATACTTCATAGGCATTGGGAACAACAACCATTCCTCCCGGGTGCTGTCCTGTTGTTCGCTTAACACCTGTACAGCCTCTTGTAAGACGTTCTTCCTCAGCTCTGTTAACTACCATCGAACGCTCTTCAAGGTACTTTTTAACATATCCGTATGCAGTTTTATCAGCAACGGTAGCGATTGTACCGGCCTTGAAAACGTGTGTCGGTCCGAAAAGCTCTTCTGTATATCTGTGAGCCATAGACTGATACTCACCGGAGAAGTTGAGGTCGATATCAGGAGCCTTATCTCCGTTAAATCCAAGGAATGTTTCAAATGGTATTTCATGTCCGTCACGGTGCATAGGTGTACCGCAGTTAGGACAATCTTTGGGAGGAAGGTCATAGCCTGAACCATAGCTGCCGTCTGTGATAAAGTGACTGTACTTACATTTCGGACATACATAGTGAGGTGAAAGGGGGTTAACCTCTGATATTCCCGCCATAGTTGCAACGAAAGATGAACCAACTGAACCACGGGAGCCGACGTGATAGCCGTGATCCTCAGAGTTTTTAACAAGCTTCTGAGCGATTATGTAAAGAACACCGAATCCGTGTTTGATAATAGATTCAAGCTCTCTTTCAAGTCTTGTAGCAACATACTCGGGAACAGGGTCGCCATACATATCTTTAGCGTGCTGCCAGCAAATAGATCTGAGCTCATCATCAGCTCCTTCAATGCTCGGCTGGAATGTACCCTCAGGGATAGGTCTTATAACCTCTGTCATTTCAGCTATTTTATTTGTGTTCTCAACAACAACCTCATATGCTTTATCTTTACCTAAGTACTCGAACTCTTTAAGCATATCGTCGGTTGTTCTGAAATACAGCGGCGCCTGATTATCGGAATCCGTAAAGCCTTTTGCCGCCATTAATACGCTTCTGAAAATTGCGTCCTGAGGATCTATGAAATGGACGTCACCTGTTGCGACAACCGGCTTACCAAGTTCATCACCAAGTTTTACAATCTGACGGTTGATGTCTTCAAGTTCCTCAATGCTCTTTACAGTTCCGTTTCTGAGCATGAATTCATTATTTCCATTAGGCTGAATTTCAAGATAATCGTAAAATTCCGCAATTTTCTTTATTTCATCTGCTGGTCTGCCGTCGACAATAGCTCTGTAAAGCTCACCGGCTTCACAGGCGCTTCCGATAATAAGTCCTTCACGATGCTTTATAAGCTCGCTTTTAGGTATTCTCGGAACTCTGAAATAATAATTAAGATGCGCCATTGAGATAAGCTTATATAAATTTTTAAGTCCTACAAGATTTTTAACCAATATAATCTGATGATAAGGCTTAAGCTTTGAGGTATCTCCTCCGGCAAGACCTGTATTTATCTTCTGGACAGAAGTTATGTTTCTTTCTTCCTTTAAGTCCTTAAAAAGTACAAGCATTATATCTGCAAGGATTTTTGCATCATCACAGGCTCTGTGGTGATTGAAGTCATCAAGCTTCAAGTGCTTTGAAACTGTATCGAGCTTATAATTTTTAAGTCCCGGAAGCATAGTTCTGCAAAGTGGAACTGTGTCAATAAATGTATGGTTATAAGGTATATCATATCTTTCGCAGGCGGCTCTGATGAAACTTATATCAAACTGTGCATTATGAGCCACAAGAATTGTATTTTCGCCGCAGAAGTCAAGGAAGGCTCTTACTGCTTCTTCCTGACTGGGAGCATCTTTGACCATATCGTCGGTTATACCTGTAAGCTCCACTATTTTTTCAGGTATAGGCTTTTCGGGATTTACAAAGGTATTAAAGCTTTCCTTTATCGCTCCGCCTGAGACCCTTACAGCGCCTATTTCCGTTATACGTTCATTTTTAGCGCTGAAGCCCGTAGTTTCAAGGTCGAAAACTACAAATTCACCGTCAACCTCAGCTTTCTGAGAACCGTTGACAATAGGTATCATATCATTTACAAAATAAGCTTCAACACCGTAAATAATTTTAATATCACCTGATGCCGCTGCGTTCATAGCATCAGGGAAAGCCTGTGCAACACCATGGTCAGTTATTGCAATAGCTTTATGTCCCCATTTAATTGCACGTTTAACAAGAGTTCCCGCATCGGTAATACCGTCCATAGAGGACATATTTGTATGAAGATGCAGTTCTACTCTCTTTACTGGAGCGTCATCTGTTACAGGAATTTTATCAATTTTACTGATACCGTATGGGCGGATAACATATTCCTTAGAATAGTTATCATATGTAACTGAGCCTTTAACAAGTACTGTTATACCATTAGTGAAATACTTTTTGAAAACAGTAAGAGCATCTTTTTTATCAAAAATCTTTACTGTATATGAGCTTGTATTGTCAGTGATATTAAAGGAAATAATATGGCTTTTGCCGTCACGGGTATCTCTGATTTCGTAACTGAAAACATCTCCCCATACACAGGCTGTACCTATATCCGGGGTAATCTGTTTTATTGAAATGGGTTTATCCTTAATGGGTTTTCCATATACAACCTGTGCAGTTTCAAAATAAAGAGGTATACCATCTACTATCTGGTGCTCACATGGTTTCTTTTCTGCCTGAGCTACTGCCACTTCTTTTGCTTTTATCTCAGCTTTCTCTTTTTCTGCCTCACGCTGCATATTGGTAAAAATAGGATCATCAAAGGAAACGTCGGTTTCTCCGCAGAACTCGACTTTTATCTTAATACCAAATCTGTCATGTACAGTCTTTTCTATGTACTTATCACAGCCCGTAGAAAGGAGAATATCTTTTCCTCCGTGGGTAAGTGATATTTTCATTACACCTTCAGAAAGTGTACATGAAGAATCTGAGAAAAATCCGTTTGCCGCAGCAATATTGCGCTTAAGCTCAAATACTAAAGAAGGATAATACTCCTGAGAAAAGCTTTCAGGTGGGAAAGCAGGAGTTATTACACACTCGCCTAACCCTAAATTGAATGCTATTTCCCTGGAAATTTTTTCAAGCAGCTCACTTTGAACCAGATTAAAAAACTGTACTGACGCACTTATTCTGTTTTTATCTTTGCACAATTCAACAGACAGTAGCCTGCTTGCAGCAAGCAACTGTCTGTTTTCCTGACTGTTTATATAATCACCGAATATCTGAAAAAAATCGCAACTCATCGTAATACCTACATTTTCTCTATTTCAGAAAGCAGTTCCGAGACAATATTCTCTTCCGGAACCTTCCTTATAATTTCGCCTTTTTTGAAAATAAGTCCGCAGCCGTCTCCGCCTGCAATTCCTATATCTGCTTCTCTTGCCTCTCCCGGGCCGTTGACTGCACAGCCCATAACAGCAACCTTTATGTCCTTTTTGATGTTTCTCAAATGCTCTTCAACCTCTGAAGCAATTGAAATAAGGTCAATCTTTGTTCTGCCGCAGGTAGGACATGATACCAGTGTGGGAGTACCGGTAAGAAGTCCCGCAGCTTTAAGTATATCGAATCCTGCATAAACCTCGTTCACAGGATCAGCAGTTAATGAAACTCTTATTGTATCGCCTATGCCTCTTAAAAGCAGTCCGCCTATTCCGATTGCAGATTTAATAAGACCCATGCGCTGAGTTCCCGCCTCGGTTACGCCTAAATGAAGAGGATAGTCACATTTTTCCGCAAGAAGCTCATATGCCTCATACATTTTCTGAACATCAGATGACTTAATGGAAATTACGATATTGTCAAAATCGAATTTTTCAAGAAGCTTTACATGATACATAGCGCTTTCGCACATCGCCTCAGGTGTAGGAGAACCGTATTTCGCAAGTATCTCCTTTTCGAGAGAGCCTGAGTTGACACCTATTCTGATTGGGACGCCTTTACGGGCACACTCATCAGCTACCACTTTTACTCTATCATCGGAACCGATATTGCCGGGATTAAGCCTGATTTTATCTACACCTGCCGCAAGACTGTCAAGAGCAAGCTTATAATCAAAATGAATATCGGCTACAATAGGAGCTTTTACAGCGGCTTTCAAAGCTTCAACAGTCTTTACTGCTTCTTTATCGGGTACAGATACCCTTATTATTTCACATCCGGCTTTTTCGAGAGCTACAGCCTGCATGACGTTACCCTCAACGTCATGAGCAGGCACATTAAGCATTGACTGAACCGCAATGTGCTCCGAGCCTCCGATATAAAGATTTCCGATTTTAACTTTTCTGCTATTTCTGCGTTCCAAATTTCTCACCCTTTTACCAAATTGAGAATATCGTTAAATGTTACCACAACCATAAGCATCAGAAGCAGCACCATACCTGCCGCATGAACATATCCCTCATATTTCGGATTGACAGGCTTTCTGCGTATAGCCTCAACTATGAGGAAAAACAGTCTTCCGCCGTCAAGAGCAGGAAGAGGAAGAAGATTAAATACACCGATATTTATAGTAATAAATGCAAAAATACTTATAAGGTTTTCTATGCCTGTTGTAGCTACCTCAGCTATAACGCTTACTGTTCCCACAGGTCCCGCAAGTTGACTGAGCCCGAAGCGTCCTGTAATTAAGTCAAACAGCGAAAGCCATACGAGCCTTGCGATTGAAACAGTCTGTAAACAGGCTGCTTTGAAAACATTCCAAGGTGTCTTCTGTAAACCGTAAATAGAAAAATCGTATGTTATATAATTTACTCCGTCAACCTGTTTTGTCTGGAATTTAACTTTTTCAAGTTCTACTTTCTCGCCGTTTCTCTCCACAGTAAAATCGATAACACCGTCATCGTCACGGCTCATAAGAAAGCTTACATCAATGCTGGATAAAACCCTTGTGCCGTTTATACGGAGGATTTTATCTCCAGGCTGTAAACCGTACTGAGTGCTTGTAGCATTTTCAGCAAAAGCAGCGACAGTAGTTGTACCTACAAGATTCTGCTGAGAAATCATTACACAAACAAGAACAAGACCTAAAATAAGGTTCATAACGGCACCTGCCGCAACAACTGCAATTTTTTTATGAACGGGCTTTTTGTTAAAAGCACGCTCATCCTCGCTGTTTTCGTCCTCGCCCTCCATGCTCACATAACCGCCTATGGGCAGAATTCTGAGAGCATACTGAGTTTCACCTTTTTTAAACTTAAGGAAAGCCGGACCCATACCTATTGCAAACTCATTGACTTTAACACCTGAAAGTTTTGCAACAATAAAGTGTCCAAACTCATGTATTGTAATGACAAATCCGAAAAACAAAATTGCAAGAAGTATCGGCCACGCCTTACTCCAAACTGTTGAAACAGATAACAGATTTAAAATAAAAATCACCTCATAGGAATATGATTTAAAACAAATTCTCGTGCAGCTCTATCAGTTATGAGGACATCCTCAAATGTATAATCCCCTGCTTTTCCAACCTGCTCGGAAGCCTCACCTACAAGCTGTGCTATATCAAGAAATTTAATCTTTCCCTCACGGAAAAGTCTGTTGGCTTCTTCATTTGCAGAATTTGCCACAGCAGGATAAAGACCGCCTTTTTCAATTGCATTGCGGCAGATGTTAATGCACTCGAAAGTATCGTAATCGGGTTTAGCAAAGGTAAGAGTGCCTACATCACTTAAAGAAAGTTCATTAACCGGTGACTCCACTCTTTCAGGATACATGAGAGCGTACTGAATAGGTATTCTCATATCCGGCAGTCCCAGCTGAGCCAAAACCGAATTATCACTCATTTCTACAAGGGAATGAACAATACTTTCTCTGTGAACTACAATATCCACATTCTTTGGCTCTACGCCGAAAAGCCATACTGCTTCAATTAGTTCAAGTCCTTTGTTCATCATTGTAGCAGAGTCAATGGTAATTTTTGCTCCCATGCTCCAGTTAGGATGATTAAGAGCCTGCTCTACAGTTACATTTCGGAGATCCTCTTTTTTCTTACCGAAAAATGGTCCGCCGGAAGCTGTAAGAATAAGTTTTTTTATCCATTTCTTGTCTGAAACTCCCTGAAGACACTGGAAAATGGCTGAATGTTCACTGTCAACAGGATATATTTTTACATTCTTTCTTTTGGCACTGTCAATTACGATTCGTCCGCCGGCAACAAGAGTTTCCTTATTGGCAAGAGCAATGTCCTTACCTGCTTCAATGGCTGTTAAGGTAGGTTTAAGTCCTGCCATACCAACTACTGAATTTAAAACTATATCGCTTTCCTTGCAGGCGGCACATTCGCACACACCCTCTTCACCGGAAAGCACCTTAGTAAAAGTGTCTGAAACTCTTTCTTTTAAATCAGCTGCAGCTTTTTCATCGCATACTGCTGCCAATTTAGGCTTGAATTCTCTTATTTGCTTTTCAAGAACATCTACGCTGGAATTAGCCGTCAATGCGCTTACGCTGAAACCGGCTTTTTTTATAACATCCAGTGCCTGAGTACCTATAGAGCCTGTTGAACCTAAAATTGAAACAATCTTACTCATTATTATTCACCAAAGTTTCTTTGTATAATCTCAAAACAGATTTACAATAGCATAAATTGCAGGAAGAACAAAAAGACAGCTGTCAAATCTGTCCATTATTCCTCCGTGACCGGGGATAAGGTTACTGAAATCCTTAACTCCGAAATTACGTTTAATAGTTGATGCTGAAAGATCTCCAAGCATACTTGCAACAGAAAGCACGGGAGAAATTATGAGCATTGCCCAGTAAGGAATTACAGTTCCATCAAAGAAGAACTTTTCAAAAACTGCAAGTACGATTATATTTATAACTGCAGGAATAATTATACCGCCGATAGCTCCCTCAACAGTCTTTTTGGGGCTGATTTTAGGGCAGAGTTTATGTTTTCCGAAAGCTCTTCCGGTAAAATACGCAAATACATCGGTAAGCCATGAGCATACAAGCACAAGAAGAATTAAATAAACGCCCTCAGTCTTGCTGAATTTACCGTCACTGTGTACATTTATATCTCTGAGGTAAACGAAAATTGAAAATGCAAAGGGAACTGCTACTGATGCAAAAAAAGCAACTGCAACATGTTCAAACTTAGTTATATCGTATCCGATCAGCATAATTGTCAGCATAATAAGTACATAAATCGCCAGAATAGCAGAATACGGAACGTCCACAAATCTAAAGCATTCATTCAGACAGAAAAGAGCCGAAAAAGCAAGACTCAAAACTACAAGAGCTTTATTTTTAATCTGTGTTACTTTTTCTATTTCATATACTGCCATAACGGCAAGAACAGTCCATACAATCGGGAAAACAACAGTATTCATTAGAAGCAGAACACTGATTGCGACAACGGCGATTACAACGCCTGATAATACTCTTTGTTTCATTTTTTGAAGCTTAACAATACCTTGGTATTGCTTTACCTTTCTGTAAATTTAAAAGTTTAAAATCAAACTCCGCCGAACCTGCGGTTTCTATCCGCAAAAGCCATTATAGCTTTATCAAGGTCGTCAGTAGTAAAGTCAGGCCAGAGAACATTGGAAAACCAAAATTCGGAATACGCCGCCTGCCAAATAAGGAAGTTTGAAAGTCTGTATTCTCCGCTAGGACGGATTATGAGATCCGGATCAGGCTGACCGGCAGTATAAAGACTGTCGGAAATCATCTGCTCCGTTATGTCCTTGGGATCAAGTTCGCCGCTTTTGATTTTCTCAGCTATGCCTTTTACTCCGTCGACAATTTCGAGTCTTCCTCCGTAATTTATTGCAAGATTAATTACGGTTCTTTTTCCGGTTTCGGTACTCGATTCCGCCATTTGCATTAATGTTCTGATATCCGGCGGCAAAGCATCTCGTTCACCGATAAATCTAAGTTTCATTCCTTTACTGGATTCTGGAGACTCTTCCGCTTCACCGAGATACTCACGGAATAAATCCATTATAGCAGATACTTCTTCTGGAGGACGCTTCCAGTTTTCAGTTGAAAAAGCATAAAAAGTCATATACTCTATGCCGATATCAGCTGCATATTCAGAAATTTTTCTGAAAACCTTTGCACCCTCTCGGTGACCTTCAAATCTTTTCAGTCCACGCTGCTTTGCCCAGCGGCCGTTGCCGTCCATAATGACGCCGATATGCCTTGGCATATGATTTTTATCTATTTTACTCATATCCATAAACAATACCTCAAAATCAAGAAAAATTCAAAAGGATAAAATAGCGAAAAGCCCCTCTCTTCGAGGGGCATAATCGTTATATTTCCATAACCTCTTTCTGCTTTTTAGCAGCGACATCATCTATTTCCTTGATAAATTTATCTGTAATTTTCTGAAGCTCATTTTCGCCGTCTTTAAGGTCGTCCTCAGTGATCTCAGAAGCCTTCTTCATAGCCTTGAGCTTTTCAATACAGTCACGGCGAATACTGCGGATTGCAACCTTTGATTCCTCAGCTTTTTTGCTGATATCCTTTGCAATTTCCTTACGCTTATCCTCTGTGAGAGGCGGGAAAACAAGACGGATAACCTTACCATCATTCTGGGGATTGATGCCTACCTCAGACTGCTGAATAGCTTTCTCAATAGCGCTGAGTGTTGATACATCCCAGGGCTGAATGGTAAGTATTCTTGCCTCAGAAACAGAAATAGCAGCCATCTGATTAACAGGTGTGGGTACACCGTAATAATCAACATGAACTTTATCAAGAACACTTGCATTGGCACGTCCTGCACGGATTGTGCCATACTCATGTATAAGTGCATTGACTGTTTTAGTCATTTTTTCTTTAGCTAAAGCAAAAATAGTTTCCATATATTACTCCTCCTCTGCTGTTACAAGAGTACCTACGTTTTCGCCCTTAACAGCAGCTACAATATTCATTGGGTTTGAAAGATTAAATACTAAAATCGGCAGGTTGTTATCCTTGCAGAGAGATGCAGCTGTGCTGTCCATAACATGAAGATCCTTGTTAAGAATATCAAGGTATGAAAGTCTGTCATACTTTACTGCATCGTCAAATTTATTGGGATCCTTATCAAATACGCCGTCAACATTTGTTGCCTTGAAAATGACATCTGCATCAATTTCAGCAGCTCTTAAAGCAGCAGCAGTATCTGTTGTGAAGAACGGGTTACCGGTTCCGCAGCCGAAAACTACCACTCTTCCCTTTTCAAGGTGTCTAATTGCACGGTTACGAATATAAGGTTCTGCAATCTGCTGCATGGAAATTGCAGTCTGTACTCTTACGGGAACATCAAGCTGCTCAAGAGCATCAGCAAGAGCAAGTGAATTCATTACAGTTGCAAGCATACCCATATGGTCTGCTCTTGTGCGGTCCATATCTCCGCTTGAACGTCCACGCCAGAAGTTGCCGCCGCCGACAACAAGACCGATTTCAACGCCCATATTGCTGCATTCTTTGACTGCCTCGCAAATTGAAAGTACTGTATCAAAATCTAAACCATGACCGTTTTTACCGGCAAGAACTTCGCCGCTTAATTTCAATAAAATGCGTTTATAAACAGGCTGCATTTTAATAACCTCCAACTTGTTAACTTTAACAATATTTTACTTCATAAACCCTCTGCTGTAAAGAGAAAAAAGTTAAATATTAATTCTTTGCCTATGACTATTTTAAATTATCAGAAAAACATTTATTTCATAGCATCGTGAAAATTTACTGAATAATCCTTTACAGTAACATTATCTGCATTGTCAGAAAATGAAATATTATTCATGATAACGCCCTTTCCGATAGCAGCTTCATCATAAGCGGAGCCATGAAGTTTACCGTTAAAATAAATTTTCAGCATAAAATTGCGTTCTCTTACAGCATAAATTTTAACGTGTTCACTTTCGAATATGCTGTCCTCAGAAACAGCCTTCGTGTTTCCTACTGCAAATTCTACGTTTCCTGAATCGTTGACAGAAAGACTGAATCCGCCGTCACATTGAGCAATAACAAAAGATTTTTTATCTGCATTTTTAAGCTCGGCTTCAACGGTAAAATCTGAATATGACGTATAATCCACTGCTTTTGATTCTTTGCTGCTGTAAATTACGCAGTTATCAAAATATACCGTTTCAAACGTTGCGCTGAAAGCGTAGCCCACACAATCAAGTACATCTTTGACTTCTATTATGAGTTTATCACCGGATACAAAATCATTGTCAGCGGTAAGAACGACAGACGAATAATCAGCCTTAATTTTACATTCGCCGGGAATTTTACCGTTGATTTTGAAATTATCCTTTGAACAGTGAACTATTCTGTCAAAGTGCACCTCAACGGTTTTATTGTCCTTCGCTTTGGCAAAAAGAATTTTTGCTGTATCAGTCTTATTGGCTTTAACAAATTCAAAAACCAAAACCTCATGAGCTTTAAGTTCTGCTTCAAGCTCATCTCCATAAGAATAAGCAACAGTATTTTCAGGCACAGCATAAGGAATAAGCTGGCACTTAACTAAATCTGCCATTCCCTCTTTTACACCTATTATTCTGTCAAGAGTTACTTTAAAATTCTGTGTTTTATTAGCCGGATTTCGTAATGTTATAAATCCGTGATCACCATTCCATGCAGAATATCCGTAAACCTTACCCTCAGCCGGTGTGTTACCAATAAGCTTTGCGTTTCTTAAAACTTCAAAATTCTTCTTTGCCCAACCGAGTACAAAGGCATTTATATCCCACATATCGTCATCAAAGAGATTAAAGCTGTAATAAAGTTCCCAGAAAGCTGTGCCACGTGCCGCAAGAACAAACATGAACTTTCTGTATTCTTCCGTTGTCATTTTGATTTTAACTGTATTGCCGTAAACAGGGTCATGATTATAAAGATTTGAAAGAGGAAACTGGAACTGTCTTTTATTGCAGAAATCAAAATAACGGTCATCACGGTAGGAAAGCATTTCATCTGCCTTACTTCCCTTAAGCTGTTCACCACTCTTGCTCCTTGAAATAAACCAGTGGTCACTGCTGTTTTGCAGCCACATGCTCTTTCCCCACTGCAAAAACCATGGACTGGGATTGGCATAACTTGTAAGATTGAGCCACAGCTCTTTTCCCTGAGAAGCTCTGAAAGAAAGCATCTTCTCGAATATTTCTATCCAACGCTCCCAAACCTCAGTTGTAAAATACATTCCATGAGGTCCTCCGGTAATATGACCGTGTTTTTTACTTTTACAAGGCTTATATGCAAAACCGTCAAGTTTCCAGTAATTGATATCAAATCTGTTCATATAGTATATGAAGAGATCAGTTACACTCTTTACATAACCGCTGTGTGATATACATACATCTCTTGACTGCTTATTATATCCACCGGTACCGGCTTTTTCCATATTTTTACCAAATGAACGCTCATAGATGTATCCGCCTCTGGGTCCCAACCACAGACCGAAATCTGAGGAAAGCTTTTTAGCTGTCTTCGATGCCTCATAAAGTTCATTTGGAAATTTATCATTGAATTTCCAGAAAGCTCCTGTATAATCATTCCAACCGTCATCAACAACATAGGAATCCACTGGAGGAACGCCGTGCTGACTAAGGCCTTTTTCAATTTCAAAAAAGGAATCAAATATATTTTCAGAGTTAATATCCATCATATGGTCATACCATGAATTATACTGAACTCTGAATTTAAATGGCAAAGATATATCTCTGATGTAATCAAAGAAATCGGATTTTATAACCTCTAAATCGAGACTTCTTGCACTGCCGAATACGTTTCGCCAAAGAGCAAATTCTCCGTTTTCATTGAGCTTCAGATCCGAAAGACTTTTACCTGAGTAGTATCTGATAAAAGCCGTATTATTTTCAATATTGTTATAGCACTCAGGAAATTCATTTCCGAAGAACATACCGTTGATGTAAACAGGCTGACCGAGAGCTACAAGAAATCCTGAAATATGGGCTTTGGACATATCAGGTCTTGACCAGCTCTGCTCCACACTTTTATCAAGCACAAAATGTTCACCGTCAATAAAATCAAGTTTTATTTTTGAAACATTCTTTCCTGAAGCTTTCATGTAGATGTTTTTGTAAATATAGTGTTTATTATCAAAAACCTTATAAACCTCTCTGAAAGACAAATCCACGCCTTTTACAGAATAAGGCTTATAAGAAATTTCAAGTATTTTGCCATTATCACAGTCTTTTTCATTAACGGCTTCTACAAACAGATCTGCGCTTTTTATAACAACTTTGCTTAAAAATCCGCAAATGATGGATACAGCAAAATTACTCGATCCCTCGGCGGGAATAAATACTGTTTCTTTATCAGTTCGGCGGTTTACAATACTTTCAGTATTTATTTTTTTATTTTTCAAGATAAAAGTTCTTGATATAAACTCATTACCTATTTTAATTTCATTCTCGTTTTTCTCAATAAAAGCAGACATAACGTCCTCCGTAAAATGATAGTAAAAGAAAAGGTGCAATTAATTATAACTGCACCTTTTTGAAATTCAATCAGAAAATTTCAGACTGCTCAAAAATTTTTATATTGGCTTTTGTAAGGATTTCAATTGCTTTTTCATTATCAGGAACACGGATAATAACATATGCCGTACCAACCTCAGGAGTAATGAAAGCATATGCATATTCAACGCTTATACCCTCTTTTGAAAGAGTGTTGATTGCCTTTGAAAATCCGCCGGGAACATCAGGTATGCCTATTCCCAGAACCTTTGTAATTGAAACAGTAAGTCCGTCATCCTTAAGAATTTTCTCAGCCTTTTCAGGATCGCTTACAATGAGGCGAAGAATACCGTAATCTGTGGTATCAGCAATTGAAAGCGCACGAATATCAATTTCGTTATCCGCAAGCAATGAGGTGATCTCCGCAAGGCGTCCGGGTTTGTTTTCAACGAAAATTGAAATCTGTTTAATTGACATAATCTGTTCCTCCCTTTATCAGTAAACTCTTTTATCAATTACACGCACTGCCTTGCCCTCTGAACGTGGAAGAGAATGGGGCTCAACAAGGCGTACAACTGCCGTAATTCCAAGGGTTGTGTGCATAGCATCCATGATTTTACGCTCAGTATTTTCAATATCCTTAACGGAGTCAGAGAACATCTCGTTGGACATCTCAATTTTTACTTCCATAACATCACGGTTATTTTCTCTGCTTACAACGATCTGATAATTAGGCTCCATGCCAAGAGAAAGAATAACATGCTCAACCTGTGACGGGAAGACATTAACTCCACGGATAATAAGCATATCGTCACTTCTTCCGTGAGGCTTGGTCATCTTTACGAGAGTTCTTCCGCATGAACATTTTTCATGGGTAATAGCACAGATGTCACGTGTACGATATCTTACAAGAGGAAGTGCTTCTTTACCGATACATGTAAATACAAGTTCGCCATATGTGCCGTCCGGAACAGGCTCAAGAGTTTCAGGATTGAGCACCTCAGGATAGAAGTAATCCTCGCAGATATGCATACCGGACTGCTCACTGCACTCATAAGCGACACCGGGGCCTGCAATCTCTGAAAGTCCGTAAATATCATATGCTTTAATGGCAAGAGATTTTTCAATTTCACGGCGCATATTTTCAGACCATGCTTCAGCTCCGAAAATTCCGCCTCTGAGCTTTAATGTAGTGGGATCAATGCCCATTTCCTTTATTGTTTCACCAATGTACATTGCATATGACGGAGTACAGCAAAGGAAATCAGATTCAAAATCCTGTAAAATCTGAATCTGTCTCTTTGTATTGCCTGATGAAACAGGAATAGCGGTAGCTCCAAGCTTTTCTGCGCCGTAATGAAGTCCGAGACCGCCGGTGAAAAGACCATAGCCGTAAGAAACATGAACAGAGTCATGCTTCTCGGCGCCTGCTGCGGTAAGAGCTCTTGCTGCGCACTCGGCCCAAATCTGAATATCATTTTCAGTATAACCAACAACTGTCTGCTTTCCTGTTGTTCCTGAGGAAGCGTGAATTCTTACAAGCTTGTCCTTAGTTACTGCAAAAAGTCCGAAAGGATAGTTATCACGCAAATCCTGCTTTATAGTAAAAGGAAGTTTTGTGATGTCATCTATACTTTTAATATCTCCGGGAAGCAATCCGATTTCGTCGAATTTTTTCTTATAAAACGGAACATTGTTATAGCAGTTATGTACCATTTTAATAAGTCTTGCAGACTGAACTGCATGAAGATATTCTCGTGAGGCGGTTTCGATTTCTTCGTTAAAATATTTTGCCATAGATTAATTACCCCTTTAGTTTATGAGTTGTAGCCAAGCTCAAATGCTTTCATGTTAAGATCAAGGAACTTTTCAGGAACTGTTTCCTTAATAGCATTATGCCAGACTGAAACAGGAAAATCAACATGCTTTGCCATAACTCCTACAAGAACAACGTTGACAGCTTTCGGAGAACCTGCCTCAACTGCCATACTCAAAGCATCAACAGCTGTAATATCAGCACCTAAAGCTTTAACTGAATCAAGAATGTTTTCGGGATATGTAGTCATACCTGTAACAACAGGCATAGGATCCATTTTCTGTGTGTTTACAATAATCTTTCCGCCCTTTTTAAGATAAGGAAGCCATCTTGCAGCTTCAAGCTGTTCAAAAGCAAGTATAAGGTCTGCTTCACCTTTTTCAACAATGGGAGAATTAACCTTATCACCATATTTAACATAGGTTACAACAGAACCGCCACGCTGGCTCATTCCGTGAACCTCAGAAACCTTAACATCGTATCCTCCGGCAAGGAGAGCGTTTCCTAAAAGACGGCTTGTAAGGAGAGTACCCTGTCCTCCGACACCAACAATCATTATGCTTCTTACGCTCATATTATTCAGCCTCCTTACCTGTAATTGCGTCAAATTTGCAAAGCTGAGTACATACATTGCAGCCTACACACTGTGTAAAGTCGATAACTGCTTTGCCGTTCTTCATGCTTATTGCGGGACATCCTATCTTCATGCACATTTTGCAGCCTCTGCACTTGTCTGCATCGACTTTAAGAGGCGGATTGTGCTTAACATATTTAAGAAGTGCACAAGGTCTGCGTGAAATGATAACTGAGGGTTCATCAACAGCGATTTCTTCTCTTACAGCATCCTCACACTCTTTAAGGTTATAAGGATCTACAACTCTTACACGGTTAATTCCGACAGCCTTGCAAAGAGCTTCAAGGCTAACTGCACTTGTGGGATCACCTTTGATTGTATAACCTGTTGTGGGGTTCTGCTGATGACCTGTCATACCTGTAATGCTGTTATCAAGTACAATTACAGTTGAATTGCCCATATTATAAGCAATATCTATAAGACCTGTGATACCGGAATGGATAAAGGTTGAATCACCAATAACTGCAACTGACTTTTTGGCGGAATCTTCACGAACCTTATTATGACCATGGAGCGCAGAAACAGAAGCGCCCATGCAGATACAGGTATCCATCATACCGAGAGGAGCAAGGGAACCGAGAGTATAGCATCCGATATCGCCGCTTACTGTAACATTGACCTTTTTAAGTGCATAGTAAAGGCCACGGTGAGGACATCCGGCGCAAAGCACAGGAGGACGTCCGGGAATTTCTTTATCTGTAACCTCACAGAACTCGTTTTCTTCACCAAGAATTGCCTTTTTGACAATACTCTGAGAAAATTCGCCGCAAAGCGGGAACACATCTTTACCGATAACATTTACTCTGTGCTTTTTGCAATGTGTTTCTATAATATCATCAAGTTCTTCAACAACATATACCTTATCACATTTTGAAGCAAACTCTTTGATAAGCTCAACAGGAAGAGGATATACACATCCGAGCTTAAGATATGAAGCGTTTTCTCCGAGTGCTTCCTTTGCATACTGATAAGAAATACCAGCAGTGATAACACCAATCTTAGTGCTGTAATACTCTGTTTTATTTATCTCACAGGTTTCGGCCCACTGTGTGAGAGCTTTAATTCTGTCCTCTACAACAACATGTCTTTTCTTTGCCATAGCAGGCATCATAACATATTTCTGAGGATCCTTAACATACTCTTTAAGCTCGTCTCCGCTTCTCTCACCTGTTTCAACAAGACTTCTTGAATGTGAAACACGGGTTGTAAGTCTGAGAATAACAGGAGTATCAAACTTTTCTGAAAGCTCATAAGCGAGCTTTGTATAATCAAGGCATTCCTGAGAATCGGAAGGCTCAAGCATAAGAGTCTTTGAAGCCATAGCGTGATGACGGGAATCCTGCTCATTCTGAGAAGAATGCATTCCGGGGTCATCTGCAACAGCAAGCATAAATCCACCGTTAACACCTGTGTATGAAGCAGTATATAAAGGATCAGCGGCCACATTAAGTCCAACGTGCTTCATGCCGCAGAAGGATCTTGCACCTGCAATTGAAGCTCCGCAGGCAACCTCTGCTGCAACTTTTTCATTGGGAGCCCACTCACAGTAAATATCATCATACTTAGCGGCAAACTCAGTTATCTCGGTACTGGGTGTTCCGGGATAGCTGGAAACCAAACGGCATCCGCCTTCATAAAGTCCACGGGCAACAGCTTCATTGCCCAACATCAGTTTTTTCATTACATATCCACCATTTCTCCGCACGATTTTATTTTTCGGAACTGTGCGGCTTTTTCCGAAAAAAATCCAACAAAGTATATTTTATTTCTTTTCGCCTCGTAAATCAAGGATTCTGTTAGCTTTTCCTACAAATCTTTCAAGACTTTTAGGTTCAACGAGACTTACTTTGCACTGAATACCAAGAACTGTCTGTAAATTATGCTTAATAAGATTGTGAAGCTTTTCGATTTCCTGATACTTATCAAGTACGCTTCCGTCAATAAGCTCAACCTTAACTTCGAGTGTATCTGCAAAACCTTCACGGCGTACAACAAGCTGATAGTGAGGTCCGATTTTCTCAGTACCAACCAATACACTTTCAATCTGTGACGGGAATACGTTGACACCACGAATTTTAAGCATATCGTCACTTCTGCCCTTAACCTTATCCATACGGACGCTTGTTCTTCCACATTTACAGGGCTGATAATTAAGTCTTGTAATATCCTTGGTTCTGTATCTGAGAAGCGGAATGCCCTCTTTTGTAAGAGTAGTGACAAGAAGCTCTCCATCCTCTCCTTCACCGAGAGGCTCAAGGGTATCGGGATTTACAATTTCAGGAAGGAAGTAGTCCTCACAGAAGTGAAGTCCGTCACGTTCCTCACATTCACCGGAAACGCCGGGACCCATCAGCTCACTCATACCGTAGTTGTCGGTAGAGAAAAGTCCCCATGCCTTTTCTATTTCATTTCGCATTTCAGGAGTACATCCCTCAGAGCCAAGCAGTCCCAGTCTAAGATGATAGTCACTCATTGGGAAAGGAAGCTCCTTTGCTGTTTCAGCCATATAAAGAGCATAAGAAGGTGTTGCAACAAGAGCCGTGGTTTTAAAGTCACGCATAAACATAAGCGCTTTCTCAGTGTTTCCGCTTGAATTGGGAATAACTGTTGCGCCTATCTTTTCAAGTCCGTAGTGAAGTCCCAGTGCGCCGGTGAACATACCGTATCCAAATGAAATCTGAACAATATCATCGGCAGTAGCTCCCGCAGCCATGGCTATTCTTGCAACACAATCAGACCAGATATCCAAATCATGCTTTGTGTATCCAACTACTGTCGGTTTGCCTGTTGTTCCTGAGGAGGCGTGTATTCTGACGATCTCACGCATAGGCTTTGCAAAAAGTCCAAATGGATAATTGTCACGCAAATCAGTCTTTGTTGTAGGCGGTATGTACTTTAAATCGGACAAAGATTTGATTTTGTCTGCTGTCACTCCTGCCTCATCAAGCTTCTTGGTGTAGAACGGGACATTTTTATAACAGTAGTCCACAGTCCATTTGAGTCTTTCGAGCTGAAGAGCTTCAAGCTCTTTTCGGTTCATTGTTTCGATTTCTTTTTGAAAAAACATTTTGCTTCTCCTTTATATACGCCAAAATCACAGCCGAATAAAATCCGGCTGTAATTTTCGGTATTATATATTTTATTTTGCTTCTACTGCAAAAGTATAAAATTTTTCATTCGTATTCTCGCTTGCGCTGATTTTATTATAAACTTTACTTACACCAATTACAAGTACAATAGATATAATCATTGCGGCACAGGCGAAGACAGGACCCATAGCGGCAATTTGCTTTACTGCCGCAACGTCTGCAAAAGGCTCCGCAAGCTTGCAGACTGCCGGTACAAGGGCAATGACAAAACCGCCGATAATTCCTGCCCATGCTCCCTGCTTATTTGCTTTTTTCCAGTAAAGAGCGATTACATATGGTGCAAGGAAAGAACCTGAGATTATGCCCCATGAGTAACTCATCATATCGAGAATAGGCGTATCAGTTGTAGCTACAACAAAAGACATGATTACAAAAATTACACATGCCAACTTTGTGAGCACAGTTGTCTTTTTCTCGCTCATATTTGGTCTGATACTCTTTTTTACAATATCCACAGAGAAAGTAGAGCTTGCTGTAAGAGTAATTGAACAAAGAGTTGAAACCGATGCTGAAATAAGAAGAACAAGTACAACTCCTAAAAGCACTGTCGGTAAGTTTGCAAGCTTCAGCATTGTGGGGACAATGTAGTCCTGAGCAGGCATTGTGCTCTCTGTAAAGAACATATGGCAAAGAGAACCTATAAAGTATCCGCCGCCTGCAACAAGAAGGGCAAAGAAAGTAGATATCACAATACCTCTTTTCGCCTGCTTGTCATCTTTGATACCAAAATATTTCTGAACCATCTGAGGAAGTCCCCATGTGCCGAAGCTGGTCATAAGCACAGTTGAAATAAGACTCAGCCACGCTGAACCTGAAAGCTCCGGAAGTCCTTTTGAGGTTTTGGCATATTCCATAATTCCCTCTATACCATTTACGGTATCACATCTTATAACAAAGAAAACCAAAAGCGCAACACCGAACATCATTATAATTCCCTGAACAAAATCGGCTCTCGCCTGAACAAGATATCCACCGAAAACAAGAAGTAAAACCGCCACAGCGGCAATCACAATCATACAAATTGTTTCATCTATTCCCAAAAGGACATCGGCAACACTTGCAAGTCCTTTATATACCGATGCTGAGTAAGGAATGAGGAAAATGAAAATTACAACGCTGGCAAAGCTTGCCATTGATTTACTGGAGTATCGTGTTTCAAAAAGCTGAGGCATTGATTTAATATTAAGCCTTGCAGAAACTTCACGGGTTCTTCTTGCAAGTACTCGCCATGCAAGCCACGAACCGAAAACTGCATTGCCTATACCTGCCAGAACACCCCACAGTCCGTAATTGAGACCTGTGCCGCCGGCATATCCTACAAACATTACAGCTGAAAAATATGCTGTACCATAGGAAAGAGCTGAAAGCCATGCTCCGGCGCTGCGTCCTCCGACAGTTATGTCGGCAAGATTTTTTACTTTTCTGCCTGAAATCACTGCTACAGCAACCATAGCGATTATGTATACCGCAATTGTCAGCCAAATAATCACTTCACTTTTCATAACACATCTACTCCCTTACTTTATTGCTTTTAACTTTTTACGCTTTAAAGCTTTTATGTGATAAAGCGTTGGGTTAATATTACTCCTCTTGACAGAATTTGTCAAGAGGAATTTTTATAAATTAATTTTATTTTTTGAAAAGCTGCTTTTGCAAATCATAAATACGTTTTTTACGTATTTGTTCTTCCTTTTCGTCACGGATATATCTGTTATTCTCATGGCGAAAAATTATACCCTCTCCGGGTTTTGTTTCAAATTCAGAAAACGGAACATAAAACCTTTCTCCGCTTTCGCTTATTAAAATTGCCAAATCATTTTCTGTTCTGTCAACGGAGAAATACTCAGCCATTACCGCTCCTCCTTCTGACTTGTTACAGAAAGAGTATTGCCGTCAGACGTAATGACTATATCTCCGTTATCTTTTGTCATATATGTCTTTATACTGTACTTTGCAAGTCTCTCAATAGTTTCATAATTGGGATGACCGTATCGATTATCCTCGCCTACGCTTATCACCGCTATTTCAGGAGAAACTGTCTTTAAAAATTTATCACTTGTAGATGTACTGCTTCCGTGATGACCTATTTTGATAACATCAGCGGAAAGATCTGCGTTAAGATCCAATAAAGCGTTTTCCACTTTCTTTTCAGCATCACCGGTGAAAAGGAAAGAAGTATTTCCAAATGTCATTTTAAGTACAACGGACATATTGTTAAGCTCGTCATCATCGGCCACAGGAGCTAAAATTTTAAAATTAGCATCTCCCAAAAAATATTTATTTCCTGACTTAGCCGCAATTACATTTGCGCCTGATTTCTGTACTGCTAAAAGAAAATCCTCATAAATTTTGGAAGTAGGAACATTTTCTTCTGAAATTTCCGGCATTATAACGTTTTCCACTTTCACGTTATCAATCACTTCCGGCAGTGCCCCTATATGGTCAGAATGGGGATGTGTTGCCACCACGTAGTCGAGCTTTGTTATAGAGTTTTCCTTTAGGAAATTAAGTATTTTATCAGCGTTTTCCGGTTCACCGCTATCAATAAGCATTGTCTGTCCTCCGCTTTTGATGAGAGAACAGTCGCCCTGTCCTACATCCAAAAATGTAACGGAAAAATCAGAATCGGGTACATCTGTAATAGTTTCAATATTTACTAACTTGAATACATCCTTCCAAGCTGATATTTCAAATGGAAGCTCGATTATACCCATAAAAGAAGTGAAAACAAGCGAAACTGCCATCAATATAAGAACGGCGGCAGTAGTAAATATGCGTTTTTTCTTACGTTTGCTTAATTTTTTCATATTTATTTCTTCCTGTTTTTCTGTGTCGCTCTTCTATAAGAAGAGGAGCTTTTTCCTTTATTATTTGTATTTTTCTTATTATACTGACTCACCGAGCCTCGTGAAACTTCGGGACGCACAAGGCATTTATCTCCCATACCTATAAGGTCACTGCGTCCAGCACGTTTAAGAGCCTCAATAACAAGGAATTTGTTTTTAGGATTAAAATACTGAAGCAATGCCCTTTGAAGAGCTTTTTCATGGGGAGTCTTTGCAACATAAACTTTCTCAAGAGTATACGGATCAAGTTCCGTATAGAACATACAGGTTGAAATTGTTCCCGGTGTGGGATAAAAATCCTGTACTTGTTCCGGACGTATTTTGAGCTTTTTAAGGAACAGCGCAAGCTCAACTGCATCCTTTAAAGTACTTCCCGGATGTGATGACATAAGATAAGGTACAAGATACTGCTCCTTATCACTCTCGCCGCAAAGACGGAAATACTTCTTTGAAAACTCAATATAGGCTTCAATATGAGGTTTTCCCATTTTATCGAGAACCGCTGCCGAGCAATGCTCCGGAGCTACCTTAAGCTGTCCGCTGACGTGATATTTTACTAATTCACGGAAGAAAGTATCGTCCTTATCCTCCAAAAGATAGTCGTAACGTATACCAGAACGGATAAACACCTTTTTGACTTTAGGTAATTCACGAACCTGACGGAGTATTGAAAGATATTCACTGTGGTCAACCTTAAGCTGCGGACAGGGCTTTGGAGCAAGACATTTTTTGCCTTTGCACAATCCCCTGTTTTCCTGAATATCGCAGGAAGGTCTTCTGAAATTTGCAGTGGGACCGCCAATGTCATGTATATAGCCTTTGAAATCCGGAAGCTTTGTAAGTTTTTCTGCTTCTGCAATTATGGATTCTCTGCTTCTCGTTGTAACATACCTTCCCTGATGAAAAGCAATTGAGCAGAAATTACATGCTCCAAAGCAGCCTCTGTTATGAGTTATAGAAAATTTAACTTCAGTAATTCCCGGAACTCCTCCTAATTCATCATAGGAAGGATGCCACGCTCTCATATAGGGTAAGGCATAGACCTTATCAAGCTCTTCGGTAGTAAGAGGCGGCATTGGAGGATTCTGCACAAGCATTCTTTTTCCGTGCCTTTGTTTTATAAGTTTTCCTCTTATATGATCCTGCTCATCCTGCTGTATGCGGCAGGAAATTGCATATTCCTTTTTACTGTTGATGACGTTTTCCAGCGAGGGGCATTCAGCGCCGTAAAGAGGCGTTTCGGAAACGGGAACACTGTAGCACGTTCCCTTTACATCATGGATATCATCAATACTTTCGCCGTTTCTCAGGCGGTTTGCTATCTCAATTGTCTGATTCTCACCCATTCCGTAAACCAGCAAATCTGCGCCGGAATCGAAAAGAATGGAACTGCGTATACGGTCATCCCAGTAATCATAATGAGCAAAGCGTCTTAATGAAGCTTCCAGACCACCTATGATGATTGGAACATCTCCGTATGCCTCTCTTATGCGGTTGCAGTAAACTATTACTGCTCTGTCCGGACGTTTACCAGCTTTTCCTCCGGGAGTATAAGCGTCATCGCTTCTGTGCTTTTTTGCCGCCGTATAATGGGCTACCATGGAATCTATATTTCCGGAGGAAACGAAAAAACCAAGCTTTGGTCTGCCGAATTCTTTGAAAGATTCGACATTTCTATAATCGGGCTGAGCCAGAAATCCGACTCTGAATCCCTCGTTTTCAAGAACACGGGTTATTATAGCCGCTCCGAAGCTGGGATGATCCACATATGCGTCACCTGAGACGTAGACAAAATCTACATCTTCCCAGCCTCTTGCTGTCATTTCCTCTTTCGTTATGGGTAAAAAACTCATATTTATTCCTCCGATTTATTATCGCTGTCGGAAGCGAGAGCGTTCATCTCCATCCACTGCTGCTTTGTCATAAGCACCTTTCTTGGTTTGCTGCCTTCAAAAGGACCTACTATTCCTCTTTCCTCAAGGGTATCTACAAGCCTTGCAGCACGGGCGTATCCTAAACGCAGCTTCCTCTGGAGAAGCGTTGTAGATGCCATCTGAGCTTCTACAACTACTTCAATTGCTTTTGAAAGCATCTCGTCCTCTTCTTCTCCGCCCTCAGTAAAGTCAGAAGAACCGCCTTTTTTCTTGCTTGTGTCAGCCGCTGCCTGACGTTCTATCTCTTCATTTACCTCTTCGTCGTAATTTGCCGACTCCTGAGACTTAATGAAATCTACTACCGATTCAACTTCCTCATCAGTAAGGAAACATCCCTGAACACGTATTGGCTTTGCTGCACCGATAGGATTAAAGAGCATATCACCATTACCTAAAAGCTTTTCCGCTCCTGCTGAATCAAGAATTGTACGGGAGTCAATCTGAGAGGAAACAGTAAGGGCAATTCGGCTCGGTATATTAGCTTTAATAAGTCCGGTAATAACGTCAACTGACGGGCGCTGTGTTGCTATTACAAGGTGCATACCGGCAGCACGAGCCATCTGTGCCAGACGGCAGATTGAGTCTTCAACTTCATTAGGAGCTGCCATCATAAGGTCAGAAAGCTCATCAATAAATATAACAATATGGGGAAGCTTTTTCATATCCGGCGTATTTTCACAGAGCTTATTGTAGCCTTTCATATCTCGTACATTTGCCTGTGAAAAAAGCTTGTACCTGTTAAGCATTTCGGACACTGCCCAGTTAAGAGCGCCCGATGCCTTTCTCGGATCTGTAACAACAGGTACGAGAAGATGAGGAATACCGTTATAAACTGTAAATTCAACCTTTTTAGGGTCTATCATAAGAAGCTTTACTTCATCTGGACGTGCGTTATAAAGAATGCTTATTATCATCGAGTTAACGCACACCGATTTACCTGAACCTGTTGTACCGGCAATAAGTAAATGGGGCATTTTAGATAAATCTGCACAGGTTACATTACCTGTTATGTCCTTACCAAGAGCAACGTTTAATTTGCTCTTTGCAAGTCTGAACTGGTTTGTGTCTATTATCTCTCTTGCTGTAACCACTTCACGGTTTCGATTGGGTATCTCTATACCTACCGCCGCTTTATTGGGAATCGGCGCTTCAATACGCACACCGGAAGCGGCAAGGTTAAGAGCAATATCATCAGCAAGGTTTGTAATACGGCTTATTTTTACGCCTGCCGACGGTTTAAGCTCATATCTTGTAACAGAAGGACCTCTGCTGATGTCTATAACCTTTGTTTCAACTCCGAAACTCTTTAAAGTTGAAACAAGAGTGCTTGCATTCTGTTTAAGCTCTTCACTGTCAACAGATGAAGAGGATTTTGTACCCTTTCTTAAACAATCGAGAGGCGGGAACTGATAATTTGCACTGTTATCGTCTTCACCCGACTGTGCTTTTATTTCGGAAGCTATTTCTGCCGGTACAGGAGCCTTGGCAGCCGCTGATTTTTGCGCTGCTTTCTTTACAATATCGTCAATTCCCGAAGCAGGATTCTGTACAGCAGGCTGCGGCTGTGAAACAGTTTCCGGCGCACTGACTGCCTTTTTCTCTTCTCTATTTATATCAAAGATTTTAGCAATAGCTTCATCTTCAGAATTTTTCTTTGCTCTTTTTCCTGTTCTGTTTTTGGATCTGCTGTCCTGATCGAAAATAGTGAGAATTTCATCATCGTCATCATCATTTGATTTTCTTCGAACTTCGGTTTCATCGTCAGGACCTAGGTCAACATCTATATTGAAACGCTTTCCCCTTACCGGAATCATTTCATTTACCTTTACCTCTGAATACTCCTCAATCTTCTTTACCGGAGTCCAAAGTGTTTTGAAAAGCTTAATAAGGGTTGTACCGGTTATAAGCATTATCATAACGCAGATGATGATTATATCCGTAATAGCAGCGCCGGTTTTACCGAAAACCATCATAAGTATTCCGCCGAATATTGCTCCGAACACGCCGCCGTTAGCATGGGATATACCCATTTTATAGGAATCCTTTATATCTTCCCAAATTGACACATTGTCAAAATTGCCGCTGAATATGTAAAAAGCTCCGCAGATGAAAACAATAAGCATTGTTATTTCAAACATCTTAAAGCCTATTTTGTCATCGGTTTTCTCCATGGCATACATAACCGATACATAAATCATTATTAAAGGCCAAAGGAAAGCGCAATATCCAAAGAGACCAAAAATAACATTTCGCATTACCTGCCAGAAGCTTTCACCTGGAATTATAGTTACAAAAAGAAAAAATACTGAAAAAGCAAATAAAAGTATTGCTGTTATCTGCTTTTTGGCTTTAAGCTTCGGTTCGTCAATAATCTCTATATTAGGTTTCTTTCTTGATGCAGTGCTGCTTTTAGCGGGACTTTTTTTAGCTGTACCGCTGCGGCTGCCGGTTTTAGCACTCGGCTTCTTAGTTTTTGTTCCTGCTGATTTTGCCATCCTTTTCCCTCCGAAGTATGTAGTACACAGGTCAGTTAAGACCTGTGTCATTGTTTTCATTTTCCAAATCTATTTTACCTAAATAATCATAGGGATTTGTCGAAAAAAAGTTCATAATTTCTTTTCTGCCGTTTTTAACCGAATACTGAGCATATCCGTGCTTCAAAGACATTGTTTTGATCTCTTCCGGCTGCTGATAAAAAACATCATCAAGGGAAATAATAGTATAAAGCATTATTCTTCCCCCTTTTGATTGCCTTTCTCCTCTATCATTTCATAAAGACAGTTAAGAGCCTGCGAAAGTCCACCCAAAGAATCAATAAGACCGGCGTTTACTGCCGCCTCTCCGTCCAGAACAGTTCCAACATCCATGACAAGCTCACCGGTAGCCATCATAAGACTTCTGAACTTTTCCGATGTTATCTCAGAATTTTCGCAGACAAAACGAACTATTCTCTCCTGCATTTTATCAAAATACGAAAGAGTCTGAGGAACACCTAAAACAAGTCCGTTCATTCTAACCGGATGTATCGTCATAGTGGCGGATGGTGCTATAAAGGATTTTTTAGCCGAAACCGCCAACGGCACTCCAATTGAATGCCCTCCGCCGAGGACAAGTGAAACAGTAGGCTTTTCCATACCTGCGATAAGCTCCGCAATTGCAAGTCCTGCTTCAATATCTCCGCCCACAGTATTGAGGATAATAATTAGTCCCTCAATCTCGCTGCTTTCCTCAATTGCCACAAGCTGAGGTATTACATGCTCATATTTTGTGGTTTTATTCTGCACAGGCAGAATGTAATGACCTTCAATCTGGCCTATTACCGTTAGGCAATGTATCAGATGACCGTTCTTTTTAACTGTAACCGAACCGGTTTCCTTAATGCTGTCATCACCGTTATTTACGCTTTCCTCCTGAGTCTGTGTATCTTCTTCAGGAGTCGATATAGTAAAGTTTTCAGCACTTTTACAGCTGTTCATAAATTTTCACCTCGCAAAATTTCTCATGATTATTCTTTGCAAAATGAAAATTTCTATTCGATTTTATATCGCTAATTAGCGTTTAATTATATCATTTTTAGTAAATCCATGCAACATCGTAATATAGTAAAACATTTATAATAGATTTGTCATTCCCGGTCGATTATGATAAAATATCAATATTGTATTTTTACAATCCAATTTTTAATAAGGGGTCTTTTTTATGGAATACAAAATTAAAGGATACAAGCCGGAAGCTCTCTTCCGCTTTTTTGAGGACATAAGCGCCATACCGAGAAGCTCAGGAAATGAAAAAGCCATCAGTGATTTTCTTGTTGATTTTGCAAAAGCAAGGAACCTCGAAGTCTATCAGGACAAAGCAAACAATGTTGTAATTAAAAAGCCTGCTTCCAAGGGAGCAGAAAATAAACCCGCCGTAATGCTTCAGGGGCATCTTGATATGGTTTGCGAAAAAAGAGCCGGTGTTGCTCATGACTTTGAAAAAGACGGCATTGATTTGATTGTGGAAGACGGTGTACTTCGTGCCAACGGTACAACTCTCGGCGGCGACAACGGCGCTGCCGTGGCTCTTATGATGACAATACTCGATGACAATACACTTATTCATCCTCCTGTTGAGTGTGTCTTTACAACACAGGAAGAAGTCGGCCTTGACGGAGCAGTTGCACTGGACAAGTCAATTCTCGAAGCACGTACAATGATAAACCTTGACTCTGAGGAAGAGGGAGTTGCAACTGTAAGCTGTGCAGGAGGAATGAGATATACTCTTTCCAAAACAGCTGAAAAGGAAACTGTCAGCGGTTCAGTCGTAAAGATTTCATTTTCCGGACTTCTCGGCGGACATTCCGGAACAGATATAGATAAAGAAAGATACAATGCCAACAAACTCATGGCTCGTGTTTTATACCGTATCTCTCAAAATGGACAGGCTATACTTGTATCATTTAACGGTGGAAATAAGGATAACGCAATTCCACGTGAATGTGAAGCATCTGTTTTCTTTGCAGATATAAATGAAGCAGAAAAAGCAGTTCAGATAGCCACGAAAATGTGCGAAGAATTTATGAATGAAATTATACCGTCAGAACCGGGTTTTAAATACACAGTTGAGACAGCTGAAAGCAGCAACGTTTCTGTTTTCTCTTTTGAGAGCAGCAAAACTTTGATTAATGCAGTTTGCCTTGCTCCCAACGGAATCCGCCGCCGCAATCCTAATCAGGGTTATTTTGTAGTTACATCACTTAATTTGGGAATAGTAAGCACATCTGATAATACACTGCGTCTCGTTTTTGCCCCCAGAAGCTCTGTTGCTTCACTTCAGGAAGAGACAAAAGATGTACTTGGTCTACTTGCAGATACATTCGGATTTTCTGTAAATATCGCAGGTCAATATCCCGGATGGGCTTTTGCAGAAAACTCACCTGTTCGTGATGTGTTCTGCGAGTGCTACCGTAATTTGTTCAATGACGAGCTTAAAATTGAAGCAATTCATGCAGGACTTGAATGCGGTCTTTTCTCAGATGCAATTCCTGGACTTGACGCCATTGCGGTTGGCCCCACAATAAGAGGCTGCCATACACCGGACGAATACTTACCTCTTGATTCCTTTGAGCGTTTCTATACACTTCTTTCAAGTGTTCTTAACCACCTTGCACAATAATCGAGTATCATTTTTATTCTTTTTTATCAAAAACAAAGTTTTGTCAAATTAAGGATGCTCTTTGCGTCGAAAAATGTTATAATTTATTCATAACTTGTACTCAATTATGGGTATCTGGTATCCCCTTTGAGGGAAAAAAGAAGAAAGGGTTTTTTGTTATGTCAAACAAGAACAACGACTTTAAGCCGTATATTGCGGCTGACCGCATTGCTCCGGAGTTTACAGTGACATCTATTATTATAGGTATTATTCTCGCTGTTGTGTTCGGTGCGGCAAACGCTTATCTGGGATTACGTGTTGGTATGACAATTTCAGCTTCCATTCCGGCTGCTGTTTTATCAATGGGTATCATCAGAATTATTTTACGTAGAGATTCTATTCTCGAAAACAATATGGTGCAGACCATCGGTTCTGCTGGTGAGTCCGTAGCCGCAGGTGCAATCTTCACCTTGCCAGCCCTTTTCATTTGGGCTAAAGAGGGCACTATCAGCACACCGAGTATTCTTACACTTTTCCTTGTAGCTCTTGTGGGCGGTATACTCGGCGTTGTATTTATGGTTCCTCTTCGTCAGGCTCTTATTGTTGAAGAGCACGGCACACTCCCCTTCCCTGAAGGCACAGCTTGCGCAGAAGTTCTCCTCGCTGGTGAAGAGGGCGGAAGCAAGGCAGGCATAGTTTTCGCCGGTCTTGGTATATCTGCTCTCTACAAACTTATCACAGACGGATTAAAAGTCTTCCCCAGTGAGATAGGTTACGACATCGCTTCATACAAAGGTTCATCTGTAGGTATTCAGGTTCTTCCTGCTCTTGCCGGTGTCGGTTATATCTGTGGAACTAAAATTTCAAGTTATCTCTTTGCCGGCGGTGCTTTAAGCTGGTTTGTAATTATGCCTCTTATCGCCCTTTTCGGCGCAAATGCAATTATTTTCCCCGGCTCAGATCCTATTTCAACTCTTTCACCCGGAGATCTTTGGGGAACTTATGTTAAGTACATTGGTGCAGGCGCCGTCGCCACCGGCGGTATTATAAGCCTTATTAAGAGCATGCCTCTCATAGTAAAAACTTTCAAGAAAGCTATGCAGAGCGTGGGTAAAGGTTCTGCAAAGGCATCCTCTCTCAGAACAGAAAGAGATATTCCCATGCCCATGCTTATTGTTACTATGATAGTAATCGCCGTTGCTATCTGGCTGCTCCCCGCATTCCCCGTAAATCTTTTAGGCGCATGTATTGTTGTTATCTTCGGTTTCTTCTTTGCAACCGTTTCTTCACGTATGGTTGGTCTTATCGGTTCTTCAAACAACCCTGTTTCCGGTATGGCTATCGCTACAATCATCATCACCACAATTTTACTTAAATCAACCGGTACAACAGGTGTTGCCGGTATGACAGGCGCAATTGCAATCGGCGGTATCATCTGCGTTATTGCAGCTATTGCCGGCGACTGCTCACAGGACCTCAAAACAGGTTTCATTGTAGGCGCTACACCTAAGAAACAGCAGATCGGTGAAATTATCGGTGTTGTTGTTTCCGCTGCATCAATTGGATTTGTTCTCTATCTTCTCAACTCAGCTTGGGAATTCGGCGGTAAGGAAATTCCTGCTCCTCAGGCAACAATGATGAAGATGCTTGTTGAGGGTATTATGAATGCCGAGCTTCCCTGGGCACTGATTCTCATTGGTGTATTCATTGCAATCGTAGTTGAAATTCTTAAAATCCCGGTTATGCCTTTCGCTGTCGGTATGTATCTTCCCTTCAGCCTCAGCGCCGGAATTATGGCCGGCGGCGTTGTACGCTGGTTTATTGACCGCCGTAAGGGTGTTTCTGACGAAGAGCGCAAGAAGAGCACTGACAGAGGTACACTTTACACATCAGGTCTTATCGCCGGTGAGGGTCTTATGGGCATCATTCTTGCAGCTCTTGCAGCTTTCAAGATTGACATTGATGTATCCAAGTTTTTCTCAATCGGAAAAATCGGCGGGCTGATCGTATTTGTTCTTCTCCTTCTTACTCTTGCATATGTTTGTGTCGGAAAGAAAAAGAAGGGCGCTGATCAGTAATCTATTTTTGTAATTTCTTTTACCGGTCTGTTCTTTCAGAGCAGACCGGTTTTACTTGAAAGGAGCATAGACAATATGTCCCGAAAATCTAAGAAACAAAACTATCTTGAGTTTATACCTGTTAAGAATCCGGAAGTTGAGTTTAAGACAAATGAAGACGGTGTTATTGTTCTTTTTAAAGAATGGACAGGTTTTTATCATAAAATTGCTCAGAAGTTCTTCCATCGTCCCCGTGTAAGCCAGATAAAAATGGATGAATACGGAAGCTTTGTATGGAACGAAATTGACGGTAAAAAGAACGTTTATGATGTTGCCCTGATAACAGAAAAAGCCTATCCCGATATGGAAAAGGCTCTTGAACGAGTAATTAAGTTTCTGGAAATACTCCGTGATAATGGATTCATCACATGGAACGAGGAGGCTGAGTCATGAAAGAAATTCTCTCTTACCTCCCCTATGTCCTGATGTTTATGGTAGCGACAATGATAATATACGGCTGGGGATTATTCCGTTCTCAGCGAGCCGCAAAAGATGACACAAAGCTTCTTTATTCAAAAGGTGCTTCTGTAATCAAAAAGGCTTTGCGTGAAAACGGTAGTATGACAAGATTTGAACTGCGTGAACTCATCAAAGATCTTAAATCCACACCGATTTTTTCAAAACGAACAATAGCCGTTACCAATCCTGATGAATTTATCGATTTACTCCTCCCGTACCTTGTAACCCAAAAAGAAATAATAGAGGTTAAGGAAAACGGAAAAACTGTTTATAAGCTCAACAAAAAATAATCAGTCCATATTTTATCGTAAATTTTAGCTTAGCTTTTTCCTAAGATACAGCACCAGTTCTCCAGCTTCTTTGGCGGACATTATAAATTCATTGTATCCCCAGTGAAGATAAATTGCGAGATTACGTGTTTCTTTCGCTTCAACACCTATTGTTAAATATGAATAACCGGATAACAGGGCATATTTTTCAATCTCTTTTACGAGTTTTGAAATATGTCCTTTATTTTCGTATTCTTTTTGTATTCGCAGCGCATTTAAATTAGCAGTTTCTTTTCCGTCGCAAAGCTTTTTTCGATTTCGTATGGCTCTGCATTTCGGAGAAAGCAACAATGTCCCCTCACCTATGGGTTCGTAATCACAAATTATGACAAATGTTGCTGCTTTTGAATCTCGATTATTTTCAATCATTTCGTTTTTCCATTTAATCCACCGTTTATCACCTTTATGTGCTTTTATGTTTTTATCCCATATTTTTTCTAAATCTGTCAAACTAGCTTTTCTGTAAACAAAATTCATTTTAATTACTCCAAAACATTTATATATGTTTTTATATTAACAGTGCAGTTAATCAAAAGCAAGTATAAAAGCAGCAGAAAATAAATCTGCTGCTTTTTATAACGCCATATTTATCTTTTCTTTTCAAATTTTATAAATTGCATTTTAAGATCATGCAGAACTTTTTTCTCGATTCTAGATACATAAGAGAACGCCTAATGTAAACGATTTACCCAAATGATAACGGCAATTTGCTGAAAATTGCCGTTATCTATGATATTTCTTCCAGTTCGTGAAAGCGGAATTTGATAATGATCTCTTTTTCCTCAGTCAGTTCCACTCGCTCAATAAGACTGA
>OGWT01000034.1_pt1 | contig 79832 bp, 76 predicted proteins | sample 1576101 | NCBI WGS metagenome assembly OGWT01 (sample SAMEA3541481, study PRJEB24748) | human gut metagenome | biome: human gut; feature: human-associated habitat; material: faeces | place: China | collected 2012 | reverse complement strand
TGTCGTTCTCAAAATCGGTGGAGCTGCATGACAAAGTCATCGGGCATTATCTGAACATAAAACACTATCAATAAGTTGGGACCATTACCAAATAGTTTATATGCTAAAAATTTAGGGAATCATTTTCCTAATTCTCCAGCTAAAAGTTCAGCCTGCTTCAAAACAGTCTCTGTGGCGAGCAATGACATATCAGGCGGATAACCATATTTTTTGAGCAGACGTTTTACCACCACGCGAATTTTTGCTCTTGCTGCTTCTTTCACTGTCCAGTCAAGACTGACATTGTTGCGGATAGCCTCCGTAAGTACGACTGCCAGTTCTCGTAGTTTTTCCTTTTCCATTAACTCGCGAGCACTGTCGTTATCTGCAACAGCAGAATAGAAGGCATATTCATAAGCGCTGAGGTTTAACTGGCTGGCAAGGCTGTCAGATTCCTGGATAGTCTTGGCAAGCTTGATTAGCTCATCAATTACCTCCGCTGCGGTCAGTACCTTGTTCTGGTAGCCATTGATTGCAGAGGTCAGCATATCAATCAGTTTTTTGCCTTGGGTGATACTTTGATTCGAGCGAACCTTGATCTCGTCAGAAAGCAGTTTTTTAAGCGTTTCCAAAGCAATATTTCTGTGTTGGTAATCCTTCATTTCCTGAAGGAATTCTTCAGAAAGAACGGAAATATCAGGTTTTTGTATCCCAGCAGCGTCAAAAATATCAACAACTTTATCGGTAACCAGAGCCTGATCGATAGTCTGTTTTACCCGAACTTCGAGACTGTCATTGTGTTCTTCTTCTGATCCGTCTGAGTTTTCAGTAAATTTATTCAGTCTGGCTTTTACTGCCTGGAAGAATGCTACTTCGGGTGCCGCTTCCATTGCTTTATCGTGCGGTGTCGCCAATGCAAATGCCTGCGATAAGGCTGCAACCGCAGCGAGGAAACGCATTTTACCTTTACCGTTATCCAGCCCTAAAACATGGTTTTCTGATTCAAGAATAATTGTCAGGCGTTGTGAGGTAGTTGCGGCAAAGTAAGCTTTGTAATCGTAGCCATACATCATGCCTTCTAGGATTTCCAGCTTTTCCTGCATGAGCGTTACGGCTTCTTCCTGAACCTCAGCAGGATCTCCACGTCCACCTGCATCAGAGTAAAAGGAGAGGGCTTCTTTTAAATCAGAGGCAATGCCCAGATAGTCAACAACCAGACCGCCTATCTTATCTTTATACACACGGTTCACACGGGCAATTGCCTGCATGAGGTTGTGGCCTTTCATTGGTTTGTCGATATACAGCGTATGCATGCTGGGAGCGTCGAAGCCGGTTAACCACATATCACGCACTATCACCAGTTTCAGCTTGTCGTCGTCATCCTTCATACGGTTAGCCAGAACCTGACGTTCTTTTTTTGTGGTGTGGTGTTTAGCGATTTCTGGCCCGTCAGCAGCAGAAGAGGTCATGACGACTTTAATCACGCCATCATTTAGATCATCGCTGTGCCATTCAGGTTTTAACGCTATGATTTCTTTATAAACTTCAGCAGCAATACGGCGGGACATGGTAACAATCATGCCCTTACCATGATCGGCATTAGATTTTAAGCGCTGTTCAAAGTGCTGAACCATATCCGCTGCAATGGCTTTAATACGTTTTGAACTGCCAATCAGCCCTTCGATTCTCGCCCATTTAGAACGTTCTTTCTGAGTAAGTGTCAGTTCGTCCTCGTTAAACTCATCGTCGAAGTCTTCAATGAGCTGGCGACCTTCGTCACTGATGGCAATTTTGGCAAGACGGCTTTCATAGTAGATACGCACGGTTGCACCGTCTTCTACGGCCTGTGAGATATCGTAGATATCAACGTAGTTACCAAAAACAGCAGGTGTGTTTACGTCCGTTTTTTCTATGGGGGTTCCGGTAAAGCCAAGATAGCTCGCATTGGGCAAGGCATCACGCATATATTTGGCAAAGCCGTAAACGGTGCGTTTACCTGTTACGTTGCCTTCGTTGTCTTTCACGTCAACTTCTTTGGCGCTGAAACCGTACTGGGAACGGTGTGCTTCATCAGCGATAACGACAATATTAGTTCTGTCTGACAGCAACTCATAGATATTGCTGCCATCATCAGGCTGGAATTTTTGAATAGTAGTAAACACCACACCGCCAGAGGCGACACGTAAATATTCTTTGAGTTCTTCCCGGTTGTTGGCCTGTTTTGGTGTCTGACGAAGTAGCTGAGTGGCAGAAGAAAACGTACCGAATAGCTGATCATCTAAATCGTTACGGTCAGTGATCACTACCACTGTTGGATTATTCAGCGCCAGTACAATCTTCCCGGTATAAAATACCATCGACAGCGATTTCCCTGAACCCTGGGTATGCCAGACTACGCCCGCTTTGCGGTCCCCGGTTTTTTGTGCATTAACAAGCTCTTTACTGTTACGGCCCTGTTGGCGCAGTGCCACTTCGGCGGAGGGGGAGTCAGCATTTACCGCTGAGGCACGAATAGTGGAAAGTACTGCTGCATTAACTGCATAGTACTGGTGATAAGCCGCCATTTTTTTAACGGTACGGATACTGATGATCCCTTTGCTGTCTTCATGTTTGCTCGCTTCAAACACAATAAAGTGGCGGATCATGTCCAGCAGAGTTACAGGATTAAGCAACCCCTGTAATAAAACCTCAAGCTGTGGTTGGGTACTGGTGGCTTGTGTTTTACCATTAGTGGTTTTCCACGTCATATAACGACTGAAATCAGCAGAAACTGTTCCCGCCTTGGCTTCCAGTCCGTCTGAAATGACATTAAACGCATTGTAGGTAAACAGGCTGGGTATTTGGTTCTGATAGGTTTTAATCTGGTTATAAGCCCCCGATACCGTAGCATTTTCGTCAGCAGCATTTTTTAGTTCAATAACGACTAATGGCAGGCCATTGATGAATAAAATAAGATCAGGTCGGCGGGTATGGTTGCCTTCTTTGATGGTGAGCTGATTAATGACCAGAAATTCATTATTCGTGGGATCTTTAAAGTCCATCAGGCTGGCCAGCTCTCCTTGTGTATTACCATCTTTGCTGACTTCGATATTGATTCCTTCTGTCAACACACGATGAAAGGCCAGATTGTTTGCCATCAGATCAGGTGTGCTGATCTGCATCACCTGTTTTAGAGTTTCCTCGCATTTCTGCTCACTGAGGTGTGGATTTAGTCGTTGCAAAGCAGTACGCACCTTCTCTTCAAGGATAACCTGCTGATAGCTACGTAATGGGTTGATTCCACAAGGTTCAATGTCCGGACCATATACGTACTCATAGCCCAGCCCTTGCAGGTACTCAATCGCCATTACTTCAATATCGGATTCGGTCATCTTAGCCATGCGTACTGTCCTTATTGCTGCTTAACCAGAGAGCGGGTTGTGCACCTGCTTAATTATTTTATGCTACTGATGCGATTGCATCTTCAGCATACTGAACCCGTACTTCACCGCTCATCAGTTTGGGAAGTAGGGTGTTGCGAAGTTTTTCTAAGCTGTCAATTTGTTTTGAGTTGTTAATAAGTTTACTTTCAAATGAATCTAATAACTCATTAATTTTGCGTAGGGAAGCTCCTGTTGGCAGATTAACATTGAACTTCTTAAGATAATCCAAGTTAACTCGTTGTCTGCCTGTTGAACCTTCCATACAACTTTCTGCATATTCCTTGAAGTCTGGATTTCGGCACATTATATATGAAATCATAGGATGAATTTCTTTTTTAGGACGCATGACTATGAACTCAGTTGAACCCCATCCAGTTTCATTGTTATCTAAAAAATCAACATAGGCCGCTTTGCCATTTTCTAAACATGGGGTAATTCTCGCTAACAGAGTATCTCGTTTAGTGAATTTGGTTCCCGAAGAAAATGGACGTTTGTAATATCCAGTAGCACGAAAAATATCTGTACTTAGTCCAGCCATGTCCAAATAAGTAGCGTCTTGGCTTTTAGTTAAAGTTCGCTTTGGATTAAAGTCAATTATTTGTTCTAGATTAACTGATGCACCCGTTTCATCTAAAATGAACCACTGTCTAAACATGGTTTCAGCCATTAATTCAAGTGTTTTATTTTGATGATGAAGCAGGTCTATTTTGTCATCGAGAGAGGAAAGCACAGATGCGATGGCTTTTTGCTCATTTATTGGAGGAAGAATAACTGGTAGATCATGTTGAGCAGTTATACCTATGTAAGCTCTTGTCGAACCAGCATCTCCATGATTAGCAAGAGTTTGTTGGAAATCAGGGGTGTCAAAATAATATTTTAAATAATGATTATTTATTCTGTTCTTGTCTTTTACTCTATAATAAGTAACTTGTGGTGTTAACATTATAAAGTCGGTTTTTAATGGCGGAACGATAGCTGTCCGGCCTAATGTTGCTTTATGTGTTAATAGAACATCCCCTGTTTTTGCGAATCCTTTACGTAGAGACAATGCTTGTTGTTTGGATATAAACTTACATCCAACCAAATCGATTTGGCTATTGTTTATATCTGAAGCCATGACGAAAGGAATTCCAGACGATACGAAGTCTGCACCCTTTGGGTGTATGCCGCCATGATTACCATCTAGTGGTTTTTCAAGGCTACCATCACTTACCAGATCTTTAATTTGTAAAAATTCCCACTCACTCATAATATTACCTTCGCAAGATTATCAGCGATAGCCTTATTCAAGCGTGTTTCTTCTTCCAGTTGTGCTTCAAACTCGGCTTTAAGAGCCGTAAAGCGTTCTTTAAAGTCAAAATCGTCTTCTTCGTCAGCAAGGCCAACATAACGGCCAGGAGTTAGTACATAATCAAGTTCAGCGACTTCGTTGATATCAGCAGACGCACAGAAGCCAGCGATATCTTGATAGTCGCCACCTTTGTTACGCCAGTTATGGTAGGTATCGGAAATTGTTTTGATATCGTCGTCGGAAAGCACTTTGGTACGACGATTAATCAAATGACCAAGATTACGGGCATCGATAAACAGAATTTCTTTACTGCGATCACGATATTGACTGCTGTTTTCACGATCACGGCGCATAAACCATAAGGCCGCAGGGATCTGGGTGTTCAAGAACAGTTTTGCAGGTAAGTTAACGATACAGTCAATAACATTGGCATCTTTTACCAGCGCCGCACGGATATCACCTTCACCCGAACTTTTAGATGTTAAAGCCCCTTTTGCCAGCACAACGCCAGCCTGACCTTTTGGAGACAGGTGGTACAGGAAATGTTGCATCCATGCAAAGTTAGCATTACCAGCAGGTGGAATGCCATATTGCCAGCGGGCATCACCACGAAGCTGCTCACCAGACCAGTCAGAGACGTTAAACGGTGGGTTAGCTATGATAAAATCAGATTTCAAATCTTTGTGGGCATCGTTAAGGAATGAACCTTCATTATTCCAGCGAACGTGTTCAGAGTTAATTCCACGAATTGCCAAGTTCATTTTTGCCAGACGCCAAGTGGTCTGATTGGACTCCTGCCCATAGATTGAAATATCGTCAATATTTCCCTGATGTGCTTCTACAAATTTTTCTGACTGAACAAACATACCACCAGAACCACAGCAGGGATCAAAGACACGGCCTTTGTAGGGTTCAAGCATGTTTACCAGCAGGCTAACAATAGATTTTGGCGTATAGAACTGCCCGCCTTGTTTTCCCTCTGCGAGTGCGAATTCACCAAGGAAGTATTCAAATACATGGCCTAAGACGTCTGCAGAACGCGCTTTTGCATCGCCTAATGCAATGTTACCAATGAGATCAATCAGTTCACCAAGGATAGTGGCGTCGAGGTTCTGGCGAGCATAGACTTTCGGCAACACACCTTTTAATTGTGGATTTCCCGCTTCGATAAGCTCCATAGCATCATCGATCAGCTTACCGATTTCGGGTAGCTTGGCCTTAGAAATCAGATAGTTCCAACGTGCAAGCTCTGGGACAAAGAAAACGTTGTAAGCGGTGTACTCGTCTTTGTCTTCCGGGTCAGCACCTGCGAACTCGCCTTCACCGGCTTTCAGCAACTCATAATGAGATTCAAAAGAATCAGAAATGTACTTAAGGAAAATGAGGCCTAGTACGACATGCTTGTACTCGGCTGCATCAATGTTTTTACGCAGCTTGTCTGCCGCTTTCCACAGGATGACTTCTAACGGATCTGTTTTGATTTCTTTAGGTTTTCTTGCCATTAGCGTAACTTCGTGAATTAGGATGGTAGCCCTATTTTGCCTTAAAGTTCCGCTTGTTACGAGCTTATACAGCGATTAATTATTATCTGATTTTAGTGTTTTCGTTCAGCTCAGCAAGTGCAATGACTCATGGGGTAAGTGCTTTGTAACAGGGTTGTTGATGTCAGTCGTTGGCCCTCAATGGAGTCACGGTCATAGGCATAATTGCTGTATAGCTGTTAATGTTTGTCTGGGTGAATTTCTACTATTCGGACTAACACCAAGTGAGTTCCATACTACATAACTGTGAGAATTTTCTGTACCCTTCACTCTATCCTCTTCTTGCATATTTACAGGAAGATAAAGCAAAAGATACAAAACTTTGTAATCAAAAAACTGTCTTAATGTACTTACATCACGTTTAGTTATTAAATTTTTTGTCATGGTGAAAATTTTTACTTGGTCATTAAAATTCATCGGGTGTTAATATTCTAAACGAATAGGATGTCAAGCTAAAATGATGTGTCAAGTTGTTTGTAAAGTGAGAGGTTTATTTTTGGAAGAAATGCTTAAGAGAAGTATATATGATATTTGCCTGAATATAATTATTGATATGCAAGGTTGGCAGAGGTTTTCTTTCTTTTCTAACCGAAGGGAAGAAAAGCAAGGGGAACTCGAAGAAGCAAGCGCAGCGGCTTCGCAGAGTTAGCCCTTGCTTCATTTCGCTATAATAATAAAAAATCGCAGTGCCTGATATTTTATATAAAGATATACAGCTTAACTTGCATTTATTTTAAAGCTTCTCTTGCAGCACAGAAGATGCTATAAATTTCCGCTTCGGTTGAATAGATGACACTGTATGGTGCTTATAATTAAAAAATTATTCACTCAAGCAATTCTTTTTATAATAAATATTATTTATTTAACAAAAACGCTTGACATTCTTTCTTAAAGTGATTAATTGTAATGTTGTATAAATTTAAAACAAGAGGTTAAATAATGACTGAATATAATACGGCCTTCAATGAAGTAGACTTGCTTATGAATGAGATGCTTGAGAAATTAAATATATCATTAAATGAAACGAATTTATATCCAACTGATGATATGTTTCGGATAATTGTGCAAGAGATTGATGTTGAAAATTTAAAAATACTATCTTTTATTTATAACGAAGGATCTCAAGAGGTTATAGACAATATGACTTCCGTAATAAAAGAATTCATGTACTGGTGGGGAGATAATTTAGATTATGGTACTATTAATATCCAATCTCTAATTGCAAAAAAAGAAGAAAAAATAATTTCTTCAATCATATTAGAAAATTCAGATAAAGCTAAAAACATAAAAAGAATTTGATGGTTAATTGCAATCCTGACAATCATGCTCTCATGACCATTTTTTAGAGGGATGAGGGGCTGTTGCATTCACTTCATAGGAATACCTACTCATAGAGGCTGTCTGGCACGAGCGAAGCTCTTTGATCTGTTTCTTGACTGCGAAGATCTCTGTTTTAGCTAACTCACTATTGCTACTTTTTGCATCAAGATGGCTTATAAGGCGGTTCAGCTTTTGGGATATGTTAGACTGTGATTTCCAAGCTTCAACATTGATAGCAGGAACGACAGGAGGAAGCCTATCAAAGAGGTTAATCGAAGCCATTCGCCTTGCTTTTGTTTCCACGTTTAGCATTAAGAATCTCAGTGTAGGTCAATCTTCGTGCTTAGATTTTGATTTTTTCAACAGAACGGTGAAAAGAGCAAGGGACAAGAGAAGCGGAGCTTCTCTTAGTCATACCTTGCTAACATTCCTATATATCATTTAGAATCTTAGGCCATATTTTATTTCTCTTTCTTTAAATGCATCCTGGCCTCCCTCCAGAATTTCACATACATGTTGCCTTATACCCATACTCTTGAGAAGGCAAGTATCCTGTATTTTTTCAAAAGTATTTTCAAGTGCATTACTGATATATTCAAACTGATACTCTTCATTCTCACCATCTTTAATTTGACCAGTTTGGTTTGCAACAATAACACATTCTGAATCAGCGGAAACAACAAGGTTTGCGTTATGAGTAACCAATATTATTTGTCTCGTTTTTTTGCGTTGCTTAATAAACCTGTTCAACTGTTCATAAATAGTTCTGTTATCTAAGTTATCTTCTGGTTGATCTATGAGTATTGGATGCGATGCATTGCTCAGGTGCAGCAATAAATTCAAAAGAACTAACCCTCTTTTACCGGGAGACATTTTTATTATTTCATCATTATTATAGATAATTTCATAATCAATGAAGAAATAGTCATCGTAGAGTGTGTAAAGGATATCCTTTTTAGTAATCCCTTTCTTCACTTTGGGACAGGTTTCTTTTTTTGTATTTGCTAAAATGGTATTTATTTTTTCTATATGGTTTACTACATCAAAAGCAAAAATCTCTTTAGGATCATATGCATCACCCATTAAAGGTTGTAAATTGCCTCTCATGTCATAATTATCTATGAATTTATCAAATCCATCTTTATTGAAACTCAGTTTAGGGATTATTTTCATATCATCAGAAATACTATATTGCTCGGATGATAACTCAATAATATAGTCTTGATATAAAGACATTAATTCTGCATAGTTTGTTTGTAAATTAGAAAGGTTGTCTTTTGCATCTACTAATAATTTATCTATTACTTGTTGCAGTCCATTTATTTTGCTTAGTTTTTCTCTTTCGATACTTATTTTTTTGGTAAATAAGTCGAGGCTTTGTTTTTCCTTAACTTTTAATAATAAAGGAGTGATCTCTAACTCTGATTTTTCTTTTATTTGTGTGATTTTATCGATGAGTTTTGGTATTTTATTTGTTTTCAACTCAAAATGCTTTTGAGTTTCTAAGCGAATACTGTCCATACCTTTTTCAATAATGGAATAGTATTTTCTGGAAAAAATAGCAGTATCCGCAACACTTAATGAGGATGCTAAATCAGATTTTAAAGCATTAGTGTAATCTAGAAACCTTTCGTGTAGGCCAGTTATTAGCTTTGTGGAGTTTAAATGATAGTTATCAACTACTCTTAGTCTATTCTCAGAGTTTTTTAGAATGGTGTTGAGTTTATTGTATTTTATTATTTCTTGCTGATTGAATCCTGATTTTTCTCTTAGTTTTTTACATTGTTCTTCTAATGAACTGATCTCCTTTTCAATAGAGAATTTATCACCAATCTTATTTCTTTCATCACATAATGTTGTGTAATTATCTGAAAATGTCTGATGAAGTTCAATTTTTTCTTTTATCTCTTTGTTTTTTAATTTAATTTCAGAGTCTTTTACTTCACTGAATTCATAAAAATCTCTATTCTGCTTCAGAATTGACTCGATAAGTTTTTTGAGCTGATTTTTTCCTTCAACTTCCGCAAGTTTATTAATATACAATTGAGGTATGTAAGTTATAGGTTTTGTATCCTCTAAGTCAGAGAGCAAACTAATACTTCCATCATCCCATTCTACCTCAAAGTCAACACCTTGTGTATTATAGTTATCGGTGTCAGCTAAGTTTATATTTTCTAAAACAGCACTTTTATTTATAGCCGCTGCAATGAAGTAAAGTAAAAGTGATTTTCCAGAAGACTTTCCACCTATTATTGTATTCAAATCTTTATTTAAATATATCCAATTTTTGGGGAATTTTTTATCTTCACATATAAATCTTGCTCTTAATATCGTTTGATATCCAGCTTTTGTCTGAGGGTGAGATTCTTGGATTTTAACTCTCGACTCAGGCTCATATATTATTTGTTTTAGCCCATCAAAACTGAGATTAGCTTTTATCCAGGTGTGTCTGTTATCGTCAGGTTTAAACATTTTATCTGAGGAGTGTGCATCTGAACCCCAAACGCAAGGTTTTATGTTTCCAAACTCTTTCAGATAATCTCTTATCGTCTCGTGTTTTTCACCTTTGCAAAAATCAATAGTGCCACTATTTGAAGTGAAGAGCATGTGTGATTGCATTATGAGATGCTTCCGAACGGCATGGCCTTGACTCTTCCAACTGACTTTACTTAGATCTTCGTCTGCTGGTAAAGCTAATATATATTTTCCTTTGAATTTTCCGTTCGTGTTTAATATGTCTTTGAGTTCATCAAGATTGAAGCATGAATTTATCATCCCTACAAATAAAGGATTTTGTCCAGCAAAATTATGTTGATGTTGGCATAGTTTTTCGCCAAATTCGATTATATTCTCTTTTGTGAAGTTTCTTCTGTCTGTTCTGGCACCTGGTTCTGAATAAAAATCAAATTTCAGACAGTTTATAATTTCTTTTTCTATGGTTTCTGGAGAAACAGAATCACATAATAAGAGATGGTAATTTACTTTTCTATTCCACCTTAAATCTGATTCCTTTCCGATAACTAATTTATCAATTCTGAACTCGATGTTTGGTAATACCTTTATTTCTTTAACTAACTCATAATTTTCAGCACCTAATAATTGCTCCATTCTTTCAGGGTTAGATAAGTAGTCATTTTTTATCTTTTTATATCCATCTATGAAAAAATAATCAGTAATCCCTATTACTTTTATATTTTCTTCGATAGCTTTAGTGAATAAATCAATAATATATTTATCCCAGTCGTCTCTATATTCGTTTCTCAAAACTGATGCAGGAGTATGGACATGAAGATCCCATTTATTCCATTCTGAGCCTCTACTGAACATTTCTTTCTCCATCTGAATTAAATTTATTTTTTATTTAATAGGATGATGACCTATACTTATTCAGAATATAACTTAAATCTGTGTGAACAAGAAGTATCGTTCCATTATTTTTTGATGACTTGGTATACTCCCCTAAGCTATCTATCATTGCTTTTTTTTAAGATATAGTAGCCCATATGTATACCAAATTTGGTTAAATATTGAATTATTCAATAATATCAATAGGTAAGATGTTGAATGAAAGTACTGCTGCATCATGGGCGTATGGGCGTCGAAATTTTCTATTGCACTCATGGGGTTATGTCCGGTTCCCTGATATTAAATGGGGTGTGATGGTTTTTATTTTCGTTGTAATCACATAAGGCGCACATGATACCGGAGTTAATCATTTCAGGGGAAGAAGCGAACGGCGAGTTCTTGATGTTGGTTCCGGGAAAGATGCTGTTTTGCAGCTTTTGCGTGATGCTTATGAAGCAAGTACGCAAAATTGCGTCGGTTGAATAAACCTCCTCCTTCAGAGCCATAGTCCCCTTTCAAATTAAGTTGTAGTATAAATACACCTTAAGAGTATGGAGGCAGTATGTCCGGCAAGCGTATCTCTCGTGAAAAACTGACGATTAAAAAAATGATCGATCTTTATCAAGCGAAATGCCCGCAGGCGTCAGCGGAGCCGGAGCATTACGAGGCGTTGTTTGTTTACGCGCAAAAGCGGCTGGATAAATGTGTGTTCGGCGAAGAGAAACCAGCCTGTAAGCAGTGTCCGGTGCACTGTTACCAGCCTGCAAAGCGTGAAGAGATGAAACAGATTATGCGTTGGGCCGGGCCGAGAATGCTGTGGCGTCATCCGATCTTAACCGTGCGTCATCTCATCGATGACAAGCGTCCGGTGCCAGAACTGCCGGAAAAATATCGTCCGAAAAAACCTCATGAATAGTATGCCGGACAGGCAGATCTGTCCGGCAATTTGCAGTTAAATCAATGCCGATTTATCAATTCCCAGTCGCTTCATCCGTGACAGCAGGGTCGTGCGTTTCAGCCCCAGACGTTGCGCAGCGCCTTTAGGCCCGGCAACCACGCCGTTAGTTTCTTTCAGCACGCGAACAATCAACTGATATTCATCTTCGCCCTCCTGAGCGACAACCGTTGCGGCAGGCGGCGTTTCAGGCTCCGGTAAAGCAATATCTGGCAATGACAACTGCAGCACGTTGCCGCGTGTTAGCAATACCGCGCGCTCAATGACGTTTTCCAGTTCGCGTACGTTACCCGGCCACTCCATATTGCTCAAGGTGCGCAACGTCTCGGCAGGAATGCTGTCGATATTGCGCCCCAGACGACGGGCAATTTTGAAGGTAAAGGCTTTCGCCAGCAGCGGAATATCTTCCGGACGCTCGCGTAGTGGCGGAAGGTGAATCGGGAATACGTTCAGGCGGTAATAGAGATCGCTACGGAACTCACGGTCGGCGACCATTTTTTTCAGATCGCGGTTAGTCGCGGCAATTAAACGTACGTCCGTCTGAATGATTTTGTTGCTGCCGAGACGTTCAAACTCCTGTTCCTGCAATACACGCAGCAACTTCGGCTGTAACTCCAGTGGCATATCGCCCACTTCGTCGAGGAACAGGGAGCTTTTATCCGCCAGTTCAAAACGACCAATGCGCTGGGCGCTGGCACCGGTAAAAGCCCCACGCTCATGACCAAACAGATCGCTTTCCAGTAATCCGGCAGGCATCGCCGCGCAGTTCATTTTGACCATGCGGCGATTATTACGCCCACTGAGATTATGGATCGCGCGGGCAATCAGCTCTTTACCCGTGCCAGTTTCACCGAGGATCAGCACGGTACTGTCACTTTGCGCCACCATTTCAACTTGTTTAAGCACGCTGTACATGGCTTCGCTGCGGCCAATAATCTCGCCAAATTCACTATCAACATTGTTGAGCTGCTCGGTCAGGGCGAGGTTTTCATCAACCAGCCGTTCTTTCAGACGATGGATTTCCTGATAGGCGAGGGCGTTATCGACAGCGATTGCCACACGTTCGGCAATCTGGCGCAGTAAATTCAGATTGGTAGTGGTAAACACTTTCTCTTCGCATTGCGCCAGTTTCAGCACGCCCAGCATGGTGTCGCCAGACATCAGCGGTAACAGGCACAAGGTTTGAATCTGGTTGCCCCAGGTGTCGAACAACATGCGTTCATAGGGGGCTAAATCGTCCCGCTCGTGGAGATTGATCAGCAGCATCTCTTTACTTTTGAACACGCGTTCGGTGAGGGTTCCGGCTTCATCGACTTCGCTCTGTTCGTGGGCGGGATGTTGTTTATCAAGATAGTGAGTGGAGTAGATGTTGAGTTTGTTTTTACGGTGGCTGCGTAAGACAATGCTGATATCGTCAATGTCGAAATAGTAATGGATTTCTTTGGCGACTTCGCTGACCAGTTCGTCCATATCCAGGCGGGAAAGCACCGCGTTGGTGATGGCGACCAGGATGCGGAAGTTATCGCGTTCCCGGCATAACAACTCATAGTCGACATTGTTAACGACGCGACTCTGGATTTGTTCGGTGATGACAGAAACGATCTGCGTAAATGTTTGCAGACGATTGAACTCTTTTTCGCTCCAGGGGCGATCGTCATAACGAATAAATTCACAGCCACCAAAAATATGCCCTTCCGCCGCCAGTGGCATCAGGCAATAGTGACCAAATTTTGGGTATAGCCCACCTGCGGCCAGCTGCGGCCAGGTTTCACAAAATTCTTCGTAACTGCAATGCAGCGTATCAGGGCGCGACAAAATGCTGCGTACCGGACCGTGTGCCAGAACAGTTTCGTCTTCATATTTAATGGGGGTGTCTTTTTCACGCGACGCGTAATAAGACGCACGTTGAGTCTGCGCTTGCCACAACACAATAGCCGCGTTGTCGGCGAGCGCAGAACGCTTTACCAGTTGCGAAAGAGCCTCACACAGCGAGGCCAGATCGGGCTGCTGCAATAGTGTCCGAGTGATGTCGAACAACCCTTGCTGTCCGAGATCACTCATCGGTGTATATGACATTTTGTTCTTCCAGGAAAGCACCGCAAAGCGGTGCAAAAGGTCATTGACTAACTATAGGAGATTTAGAATTTTATTAGCATATACGCGGAAGCGGTTCGGCGTGTGGTAAATCGAGGGTTCGTTTCACGCCATACAGACCGGCAAGACGAACACCTTTACGTTCCACCACTTCACCAATCAGCGCCGCGTCTTTCCCCAGTGGATGGGAATGTAACGCTGCCAACACTTGCTCTGCCGCGTTGCGTTCAACGGCGATCACCAGTTTGCCTTCGTTGGCAAAGTTCAGGGCGTCCAGTCCCAGCAGTTCGCAAACGCCGCGCACGGCTGGTTTAACCGGCAGTGCCGCTTCTGAAATTTCAATACCACAACCGCAGGCTGCCGCGAACTCATGTACCACCGCGTTTACACCACCACGGGTGGCATCACGCAGCGCTTTCACGCCGGGAATGTCACGCAGCGTCTGAATAAGCGGCGTTAGTACCGCGCAGTCGCTGACCAGTTCGCCATCCAGCCCCAGCTGCTCACGCAAGTTAAGGATAGTCGCCCCGTGGTCGCCGAGTGTACCGCTAACCAGTAATACATCGCCTGCGGTTAGCGTCTGTGCGCCCCAGTGAATATTCGCCGGAATTGCGCCCATGCCAGCGGTGTTGATAAACAGTTTATCTGCCGCGCCGCGCTGCACCACTTTAGTATCGCCAGTGACGATGGCAATGCCTGCCGCGCGCGCGGTTTCTGCCATGCTGGTCACTACGGCTTTCAGTGTCTCCATCGGCAATCCTTCTTCGAGGATAAAGCCACAGGAGAGATAGCGCGGAATGGCACCACTGACCGCAACGTCATTGGCTGTGCCGCAAATCGCCAGCTTGCCGATATTACCGCCAGGAAAGAACAGCGGGTCAATGACGTAACTGTCGGTGGAGAACGCCAGACGGTCGCCTTCCGCTACCAGCTGCGCCAGATCAAGACGAGCCTGATCTTCCTGCTCTGCCAGCCACGGGTTGGCAAAGGCTTCCATAAACAGGCTGTTGATTAATTGCTGCATCGCCTGGCCGCCGCTGCCGTGGGCGAGTTGGATATTATTCACGCTTCACTCTCCTGCTGACGATACTGATACCACGCGGCGCACGCTCCTTCGGAGGAAACCATCAGCGCACCAAACGCGGTTTGAGGATTACAGGTGTTACCAAACAGCGGGCATTGATGCGGCTTACATTTGCCCGTTAATACTTCACCACAACGCGCACGCGGGTCATCGCAGACCTGCTGCGGTGCCGGGCGGAAATGTGCTTCGGCATCGAATCGTTGATAATCCGGCGTCAGGTGCACGCCAGAAGATTCAATCACGCCTAAGCCGCGCCATTCGCTGTCGCCGTTGACACAGAACACATCGGCAATCGCCTGTTGCGCCAGCAGGTTACCGGCATCCGGTACCACCCGACGATACTGATTCTCTACCTTGCTGTGGGCCGCTATTTTCTGCTCCACCAGCATGACCACGCCTTGCAGTAGATCAAGGGGTTCGAAACCAGCGACCACCAGCGGACGATGAAAATCGCTGGCGATAAAATTATAGGCATCAGTGCCGATAACCATACTAACGTGGCCCGGCGCGAGGAACGCGTCGATACCGTTATCCGGCTGTTCCAGCAAACTGCGAAGCGTCGGGATAAGCGTAATGTGCTGGCAGAAGAAGTAAAAATTCTGCACATCACGCGCTTTCGCCTGTTGCAGAGTGATGGCGGTGGTCGGCATGGTGGTTTCAAAACCTAAGCCGAAGAACACCACTTTGCGGGTTGGATTCTCCTGCGCCAGTTTCAACGCATCCATCGGCGAGTAAACGATGCGCACATCGGCACCGCGTGCTTTTGCCTGCAACAGCGATCCCTGTTTCCCCGGCACGCGCATGGCGTCGCCAAAGGTACAGAAGATGACTTCCGGATGGCTGGCAATCTCCACGCAGGTGTCGATTCTGCCCATCGGCAGTACGCACACCGGGCAACCCGGACCGTGGATAAACTCAACATTTTCAGGCAGTAACTGGTCGAGGCCGAATTTAAAAATGGCGTGGGTATGACCACCGCACACTTCCATAATCCGCAGAGGGCGTTCGGCGGTGTAAGAGAGATGTGAAGCACGTTCGCGCAGATGCTCAATTAACTGCATCACCTGTTCCGGCGCGCGATATTCATCAACAAAACGCATTATTTTTCCTCGCCATACAACAGCGCGCCGACATCCGGCTCAACGTCAAACATGTTTTGTAAGGCGTCGAGAGTGTCGCGTGCTTCGGCTTCATTAATTACGCTCATGGCAAAGCCAACGTGTACCAGTACCCACTGGCCCACGCGCGGCTGACCGTTTTCATCGCAGCTGCCGACTAACGTTAAATCGACATCGCGCTGAATGCCGCAGACGTCGACTTTCGCCTGGTTGCCGTCAATGGTGCGGATCTGGCCGGGAACGCCTATGCACATCGCTGTGTCTCCAGCCAGTTCAGCCACTGGTCCATCCCTTCACCGCTGGTGGCGGAAATAAGGATGATTTCAATTTCTGGATTGACTTCGCGGGCGCAGGCGATGCACTTCTCAACGTCAAAGTTGAGATACGGCAACAGGTCAACTTTGTTGAGCAGCATCAGCGAGGCGGCGGCAAACATATGCGGATATTTCAGCGGTTTGTCTTCACCTTCGGTAACGGAAAGCACCGCCACTTTGTGTTTTTCACCGAGATCGAAGCTGGCCGGGCATACGAGGTTGCCAACGTTTTCGATAAACAGAATACCGTTATCGTCCAGTGGCAGACGCGGTGCGGCGTCGGCAATCATCTGTGCGTCAAGATGGCAGCCTTTACCGGTGTTCACCTGAATCGCTGGTGTGCCGGTAGCGCGAATGCGTGCGGCATCGTTCACGGTTTGCTGATCGCCTTCAATAACCGCGCACGGAACGCTGTCTTTCAGGCGCATTAAGGTTTCCGTCAGCAGGGTGGTTTTACCGGAACCAGGGCTGGAAACCAGGTTGAGCACCAGTTGCTTGCGGGCAGCAAAGCGCGCGCGGTTGCGTTCAGCCAGACGGTTATTTTTGTCCAGCACGTCAATTTCGACTTCCAGCATCCGGCGCTGGCTCATGCCCGGCGCGTGAGTGCCCGCTTCGCCATGACCGTAATGCAGGTCGCCTTCTTCAGTCTGGCTGGGGGTAAATTCAGGCGTTTTAATGCCGGTGATTTTCATCTTCGGGCGTGCCGCCGGGGCAAATGGCGCGCTACGAAACGCGGAATGAGGGTTATGTTCATCACCCTCGATATACAGGTTGCCTTCACCGCAACCGCATGTTGTACACATCGCTCACTCCTGGTCTATTTCTATCCGCCGAATCTGTAAACCGTCGTCTGCCACAATCTGTAGCATGTCACCATGACACTGTGGACAGCGGCGGACTCGCTGGGTCAGTAGCGTCACATACTGTTGGCATGTTTCACACCAGCATTCGGCCTCTTGTTCTTCGAGGTGCAGTTTACAACCTTCCGCCACGCTGCCGCGGCAAACCAGATCAAAACAAAAGGCAAGAGAGCTGGTTTCGACACAAGAAAATGCGCCAATTTTGAGCCAGACCCCAGTTACGCGTTTTGCGCCGTGTTTTGCGGCCTGCTGTTCGATCAATTCCAGTGCCCGTTGGCAGAGGGTTATTTCGTGCATATCGCCTCCCATTAACTATTGCCAGCTACAAGCAATAATTGTGCCAGTGTTGATTATCCCTACAGTGAATAATGTCGATGATGTCGAAATGACACGTCGACACGGCGACGAAATTCACCAAAATCTTAAAAATCGCTTTAATAACAATAAATTAAAAGTTGGCACAAAAAATGCTTAAAGCTGGCATCTCTGTTAAACGGGTAACCTGACAATGACTATTTGGGAAATAAGCGAGAAAGCCGATTACATCGCACAGCGGCATCGTCGCCTACAGGACCAGTGGCACATCTACTGCAATTCGCTGGTTCAGGGGATCACGTTATCGAAAGCGCGCCTGCATCACGCCATGAGCTGCGCGCCGGACAAAGAACTCTGTTTCGTCCTTTTTGAACATTTTCGTATTTACGTCACCCTGGCGGATGGCTTTAACAGCCACACCATCGAGTATTACGTCGAAACAAAAGATGGCGAAGACAAACAGCGGATTGCGCAGGCGCAACTGAGCATTGACGGCATGATTGATGGCAAGGTCAACATCCGCGATCGCGAACAGGTTCTGGAACACTATCTCGAAAAAATCGCTGGCGTTTACGACAGCTTATACACCGCTATTGAAAACAATGTGCCGGTGAATTTAAGCCAACTGGTAAAGGGACAAAGCCCGGCAGCATGAGCTGAGGCTTTGCCCGTTTTGCAGGCGTTACGCCTGTTTGGGGATGGGCGTGTCGATGAGTGTCGAAAATGACATTTCATCGGCATGTTTTCGTCAAAAATGACAATCACCTGAGGAATGCCTGGTGAATCGTTTTGTAATTGCTGACTCCACGCTCTGTATCGGCTGCCACACTTGTGAGGCCGCCTGTTCAGAGACGCATCGCCAGCACGGCCTGCAATCAATGCCGCGCCTGAGAGTGATGCTAAATGAAAAAGAATCTGCGCCGCAGCTCTGTCACCACTGTGAAGATGCACCCTGCGCGGTGGTCTGCCCGGTTAACGCCATCACCCGCGTTGATGGGGCCGTGCAGTTGAATGAAAGCCTGTGCGTAAGCTGCAAACTGTGCGGCATCGCCTGCCCGTTTGGCGCAATTGAATTTTCCGGCAGCCGTCCGCTGGATATTCCGGCAAACGCCAATACCCCGAAAGCGCCACCGGCACCGCCTGCTCCGGCGCGTGTCAGCACATTGCTTGACTGGGTGCCAGGTATTCGCGCGATCGCCGTCAAATGTGACCTTTGTAGCTTTGATGAACAAGGTCCGGCCTGCGTGCGGATGTGCCCGACTAAAGCCCTGCATCTGGTGGATAACACCGATATCGCCCGCGTCAGCAAACGTAAGCGTGAGCTGACCTTTAACACGGACTTTGGCGATCTCACCTTGTTTCAGCAGGCTCAAAGTGGAGAGGCTAAATGAGCGCAATTTCCCTGATCAATAGCGGCGTGGCGTGGTTTGTCGCCGCCGCTGTTCTGGCATTTCTCTTTTCTTTTCAAAAGGCGCTAAGCGGCTGGATAGCCGGAATTGGCGGCGCGGTTGGTAGTCTGTATACGGCAGCCGCGGGCTTCACTGTACTGACTGGCGCGGTTGGCGTGAGCGGTGCGCTGTCGCTGGTAAGCTACGATGTGCAAATCTCTCCGCTTAACGCGATTTGGCTGATTACGCTCGGTCTGTGCGGTCTGTTTGTCAGCCTCTACAACATTGACTGGCATCGCCACGCGCAGGTGAAGTGCAACGGCTTGCAGATCAATATGTTGATGGCTGCCGCCGTCTGCGCCGTCATTGCCAGCAACCTCGGCATGTTCGTGGTAATGGCCGAAGTCATGGCCTTGTGTGCGGTGTTCCTCACCAGCAACAGCAAAGAGGGCAAACTGTGGTTTGCGCTGGGGCGTCTTGGCACTCTGCTGCTGGCGATTGCTTGCTGGCTGCTGTGGCAGCGTTACGGCACGCTGGATCTGCGCCTGCTGGATATGCGTATGCAACAGCTGCCGCTCGGTTCCGATATCTGGCTGCTCGGTGTGATTGGCTTTGGCCTGCTGGCCGGGATTATTCCGCTGCACGGCTGGGTGCCGCAGGCACATGCGAACGCCTCTGCGCCAGCTGCCGCGTTGTTTTCTACGGTAGTCATGAAAATTGGCCTGCTGGGCATTTTAACCCTGTCGCTGCTGGGCGGTAATGCACCGCTGTGGTGGGGGATCGCGCTGCTGGTGCTCGGCATGATCACCGCGTTCGTCGGTGGTCTGTATGCGTTGATGGAACACAACATCCAGCGCCTGCTGGCTTACCACACCCTGGAAAATATCGGCATTATCCTGCTGGGGCTGGGCGCTGGCGTAACGGGTATCGCGCTCGAACAACCGGCGCTGATTGCCCTTGGTCTGGTCGGTGGTCTGTACCATCTGCTTAACCATAGCCTGTTCAAAAGCGTACTGTTCCTCGGGGCGGGGAGCGTCTGGTTCCGTACCGGTCATCGCGATATCGAAAAACTCGGTGGTATTGGCAAGAAAATGCCGGTTATCTCCATCGCCATGTTAGTCGGGCTGATGGCAATGGCTGCGCTGCCGCCACTGAACGGTTTTGCCGGGGAATGGGTTATCTATCAATCCTTTTTCAAACTGAGCAATAGTGGCGCGTTTGTTGCCCGTCTGCTGGGGCCGCTGCTCGCTGTGGGTCTGGCAATTACCGGTGCGCTGGCGGTGATGTGTATGGCGAAAGTCTATGGCGTCACGTTCCTCGGCGCGCCGCGTACCAAAGAAGCCGAAAACGCCTCCTGTGCACCGATCCTGATGAGCGTAAGCGTAGTGGCACTGGCGATTTGCTGCGTAATTGGCGGTGTTGCTGCGCCGTGGCTGCTGCCGATGCTCTCTGCTGCTGTACCTCTGCCTCTGGAGCCTGCTAACACCACCGTTTCTCAACCAATGATCACATTGCTGCTGATTGCCTGCCCGCTGCTGCCATTCATCATTATGGCGATTTGCAAAGGCGACCGCCTGCCGTCACGTTCCCGCGGTGCGGCCTGGGTGTGCGGCTACGACCATGAAAAATCAATGGTGATTACCGCTCACGGTTTTGCCATGCCGGTGAAACAGGCGTTTGCGCCAGTGCTGAAACTGCGCAAATGGCTGAATCCGGTGTCGCTGGTGCCGGGCTGGCAGTGCGAAGGTAGTGCGTTGCTGTTCCGCCGGATGGCGCTGGTTGAACTGGCGGTACTGGTGGTGATTATTGTTTCACGAGGAGCCTGAGAATGAGTGTTTTATATCCGTTAATTCAGGCGCTGGTGTTATTTGCCTTTGCGCCGCTGCTCTCCGGTATTACCCGCGTGGCGCGCGCCCGTCTGCATAACCGTCGTGGGCCGGGTGTGTTGCAGGAGTATCGTGACATTTTCAAACTGCTGGGCCGCCAGAGCGTTGGCCCGGATGCCTCCGGCTGGGTGTTCCGCCTGACGCCGTATGTGATGGTGGGCGTCATGCTGACTATCGCTACTGCGCTGCCGGTGGTGACCGTCGGTTCTCCGCTGCCGCAACTGGGTGATTTAATCACCTTACTGTATCTCTTTGCCATCGCGCGTTTCTTCTTTGCCATTTCTGGTCTGGATACCGGTAGCCCGTTTACCGCTATCGGCGCGAGCCGTGAAGCGATGCTTGGCGTGCTGGTCGAACCGATGCTTCTGCTTGGTCTGTGGGTTGCCGCACAGGTTGCCGGTTCCACCAACATCAGCAACATCACCGACACCGTTTATCACTGGCCGCTGAGCCAGAGCATCCCGCTGGTACTGGCGCTTTGTGCCTGTGCGTTCGCCACCTTTATCGAAATGGGCAAACTGCCGTTCGACCTGGCGGAAGCCGAGCAGGAGCTGCAGGAAGGCCCGCTCTCTGAATACAGCGGCAGCGGCTTTGGCGTCATGAAATGGGGTATCAGCCTGAAACAGCTGGTGGTGCTGCAGATGTTCGTCGGCGTATTTATCCCGTGGGGACAGATGGAAACCTTCACCGCCGGTGGGCTGCTGCTGGCGCTGGTGATTGCCATCGTCAAACTGGTCGTCGGCGTCCTGGTTATCGCGCTGTTCGAAAACAGCATGGCCCGTCTGCGTCTTGATATTACTCCGCGCATTACCTGGGCTGGGTTTGGCTTTGCATTTTTAGCGTTCGTCTCCTTGCTGGCGGCGTGATTAAAGAGAGTTTGAGCATGTCTGAAGAAAAATTAGGTCAACATTATCTCGCCGCGCTGAATGAGGCATTTCCGGGCGTCGTGCTGGACCACGCCTGGCAGACCAAAGATCAGCTGACCGTGACCGTGAAGGTGAACTATCTGCCAGAAGTGGTGGAGTTTCTCTACTACAAACAGGGTGGCTGGCTGTCGGTGCTTTTTGGTAACGACGAACGCAAACTGAATGGTCATTACGCCGTTTATTACGTGCTGTCGATGGAGAAGGGGACTAAGTGTTGGGTAACGGTGCGCGTCGAAGTTGACGCCAACAAACCGGAATATCCGTCCGTAACGCCGCGCGTTCCGGCGGCGGTGTGGGGCGAGCGCGAAGTGCGCGATATGTACGGATTGATTCCGGTTGGTCTGCCGGATGAACGCCGTCTGGTGCTGCCGGATGACTGGCCGGATGAACTTTATCCGCTGCGTAAAGACAGCATGGATTATCGTCAGCGTCCGGCACCGACCACCGATGCTGAAACCTACGAGTTCATCAACGAACTGGGCGACAAGAAAAACAACGTCGTGCCGATTGGTCCGCTGCACGTCACTTCTGACGAACCGGGCCACTTCCGTCTGTTCGTCGATGGCGAAAACATTATCGACGCCGACTACCGTCTGTTCTACGTCCATCGCGGCATGGAAAAACTGGCGGAAACCCGTATGGGTTATAACGAAGTGACCTTCCTCTCTGACCGTGTGTGCGGGATCTGCGGCTTTGCTCACAGCACCGCCTACACCACGTCGGTGGAAAACGCGATGGGTATTCAGGTGCCAGAACGTGCGCAGATGATCCGCGCCATTCTGCTGGAGGTGGAACGCCTGCACTCGCATCTGCTCAACCTCGGCCTCGTCTGCCACTTTACCGGCTTCGACTCCGGCTTTATGCAGTTCTTCCGCGTGCGTGAAACCTCCATGAAAATGGCAGAGATCCTTACCGGTGCGCGTAAAACCTACGGCCTGAACCTGATCGGCGGGATTCGTCGCGATCTGCTGAAAGATGACATGATCCAGACCCGCCAGCTGGCGCAACAGATGCGTCGTGAAGTGCAGGAGCTGGTGGATGTGCTGCTGAGCACACCGAACATGGAACAACGCACCGTCGGCATTGGTCGTCTGGACCCGGAAATCGCCCGCGATTTCAGTAATGTCGGCCCGATGGTCCGTGCCAGCGGTCACGCCCGTGATACCCGTGCCGATCACCCGTTTGTCGGCTATGGCCTGCTGCCAATGGAAGTCCACAGCGAGCAGGGGTGCGACGTTATTTCCCGTCTGAAAGTGCGTATCAACGAAGTCTATACCGCGCTGAACATGATCGACTACGGTCTGGATAACCTGCCGGGTGGCCCACTGATGGTGGAAGGCTTTACCTACATTCCGCACCGCTTTGCGCTGGGCTTTGCCGAAGCGCCGCGCGGCGATGATATCCACTGGAGCATGACCGGCGACAACCAGAAGCTGTACCGCTGGCGCTGCCGTGCCGCGACCTACGCGAACTGGCCGACCCTGCGCTACATGCTGCGCGGCAACACCGTTTCCGATGCGCCGCTGATTATCGGTAGCCTGGACCCTTGCTACTCCTGTACCGACCGCATGACCGTAGTCGATGTGCGTAAGAAGAAGAGCAAAGTGGTGCCGTACAAAGAACTCGAGCGTTACAGCATTGAGCGTAAAAACTCGCCGCTGAAATAAGGAATCGCCATGTTTACCTTTATCAAAAAAGTTATCAAAACCGGCACGGCGACCTCGTCTTATCCGCTGGAGCCGATTGCGGTTGATAAAAACTTCCGTGGTAAGCCAGAGCAGAACCCGCAGCAGTGCATCGGCTGCGCGGCCTGCGTCAATGCCTGCCCGTCAAACGCCTTAACGGTTGAAACTGACCTCGCCACAGGAGAGCTTGCGTGGGAGTTTAATCTCGGGCGTTGCATCTTCTGTGGACGCTGCGAAGAAGTTTGCCCGACGGCGGCGATCAAACTGTCGCAAGAGTACGAACTGGCGGTGTGGAAGAAAGAAGACTTCCTGCAACAGTCCCGCTTCGCGCTGTGCAACTGCCGCGTCTGCAATCGTCCTTTCGCCGTTCAGAAAGAGATCGACTACGCCATTGCGCTGCTTAAGCACAACGGCGACAGCCGCGCGGAAAACCACCGCGAAAGCTTTGAGACTTGCCCGGAATGTAAGCGCCAGAAATGCCTGGTGCCGTCCGACCGTATTGAACTGACTCGCCATATGAAAGAGGCCATCTGATGAGCAATTTATTAGGCCCCCGTGACGCCAACGGCATTCCGGTCCCGATGACGGTGGATGAATCCATCGCCAGTATGAAGGCGTCGTTACTGAAAAAAATCAAACGCTCTGCCTACGTTTACCGCGTGGACTGCGGCGGCTGCAACGGCTGCGAAATCGAAATTTTCGCCACGCTTTCGCCGCTGTTTGATGCAGAACGCTTCGGCATTAAAGTCGTTCCTTCACCGCGTCATGCGGATATTTTACTGTTTACCGGCGCGGTCACCCGTGCAATGCGATCCCCTGCGCTGCGTGCGTGGCAGTCCGCGCCGGACCCGAAAATTTGTATCTCCTACGGTGCCTGCGGTAACAGCGGCGGGATCTTCCACGATCTCTACTGCGTGTGGGGCGGTACGGATAAAATCGTCCCGGTGGATGTTTATATCCCTGGCTGCCCGCCAACGCCTGCTGCCACGCTGTACGGCTTTGCAATGGCGCTCGGCCTGCTGGAGCAAAAAATTCACGCCCGTGGGCCGGGTGAGCAGGATGAACAACCGGCGGAGATCCTGCATGGCGATATGGTGCAGCCGCTGCGTGTGAAAGTGGATCGCGAAGCACGTCGACTGGCGGGTTATCGTTACGGTCGTCAGATTGCCGATGATTACCTTACACAGTTAGGGCAGGGCGAAGAACAGGTTGCACGCTGGCTGGAAGCGGAAAACGATCCGCGTCTGAACGAGATTGTCAGCCATCTGAATCATGTTGTTGAAGAGGCGCGTATCCGATGAGTGAAAAGGTGGTGTTCAGTCAACTGAGCCGTAAATTTATTGATGAGAACGATGCCACGCCCGCCGAGGCGCAGCAGGTGGTCTATTACAGCCTGGCGATTGGTCACCACCTTGGGGTTATCGATTGCCTGGAAGCGGCGCTCACCTGCCCGTGGGATGAATATCTGGCATGGATTGCCACTCTGGAGGCAGGCAGTGAAGCCCGCCGCAAAATGGAAGGCGTGCCGAAATATGGTGAGATCGTCATCGACATTAACCATGTGCCGATGCTGGCCAATGCATTCGATAAAGCCCGGGCAGCGCAAACTTCGCAGCAGAAGGAATGGAGTACAATGCTGTTAAGTATGCTGCATGATATTCATCAGGAAAATGCCATCTATTTGATGGTGAGGAGACTGCGTGACTGACGTTTTACTCTGTGTTGGCAATAGCATGATGGGTGATGATGGCGCAGGCCCGCTGCTGGCGGAAAAGTGCGCCGCCGCGCCGAAAGGCAACTGGGTGGTGATTGACGGCGGTAGTGCACCGGAAAACGACATCGTCGCCATCCGTGAACTGCGCCCTACGCGGTTACTGATTGTTGACGCTACTGATATGGGGCTAAACCCCGGCGAAATCCGCATCATCGACCCGGATGATATCGCCGAGATGTTTATGATGACTACCCATAACATGCCGTTGAACTACCTTATCGATCAGTTGAAAGAAGATATTGGCGAAGTGATTTTCCTCGGCATCCAGCCGGATATCGTCGGCTTTTACTACCCGATGACCCAGCCGATTAAAGATGCGGTTGAAACCGTTTATCAACGTCTGGAAGGCTGGGAAGGGAACGGCGGTTTCGCGCAGTTAGCGGTGGAAGAAGAGTAGTTTTTCAGTAAGGAATCAGGACAGGGATGTTCTTGATGAGGGAATCAGAACTGATAGCAAACGCCAGATTGCCCGATGCGCTGCGCTTATCGGGCCTACCTGGTTCGTGCGACACTAGGCCCGATAAGGCATTCATCACGCCGCATCCGGCGCGGTTACTAACTGATGCCAAACGCCAAATTGCCCGATACGCTACGCTTATCGGGCCTACCTGGTTCGTGCGACATGTAGGCCGGATAAGGCGTTCACGCCGCATCCGGCATGGTTACTTACTCTAAATCTTCACCATTACTGGCAATCACTTTTTTATACCACCAGAACGATTTCTTACGCGTACGCGTCAGCGTACCGTTTCCTGCGTCGTCACGGTCTACGTAGACAAAACCGTAGCGTTTGCTCATTTCACCCGTAGAGGCGGAAACTAAATCAATACAGCCCCAGGTGGTGTAGCCCATCAGCGGAATGCCGTCTGCAATCGCTTCGCCCATTGCGCGGATATGTTCGCGTAAATAGCTGATGCGATAGTCGTCGTTAATCTCGCCACTGGCAGCAAATTCATCTTTTGCGCCCAGGCCGTTTTCCACCAGAAACAGCGGCTTCTGATAGCGGTCGTACATCATGTTCATGGTTATACGCAGACCGAGTGGATCAATTCCCCAGCCCCAGTCGCTTACCTGTAGATACGGGTTACGCAGCGATTTCACCACGTTCGCCGCACTGCTGTTGTTGGCGTTCATCTCCGCCGAGGCGCAGCGCGAGGCGTAATAGCTGAAAGAGACAAAATCGACGGTGTTTTTCAGGATTTCATCATCGCCCGGTGCTTTGTCGATGGTTACCCCTTTTTCGCGGAATACGCGGGCAGAGTAAGCCGGATACGTGCCCCGCGCCTGCACATCGATAAAAAACAGGTTTTCCCGGTCTTTCTCCAGCGCCGCCCAGACATCTTCCGGCTTGCAACTGTAAGGGTAGAAGTTACCGCCCGCCAGCATACAGCCCACCTGATTTTGCGGGTTAACCTCATGGGCGATTTTGGTGGCTAGCGCACTGGCAACCAGCTGGTGATGCGCGGCCTGATATTTCACCTGATCCTGATTTTCACCTTCTTCAAACACCAGACCCGCGCCGGAGAACGGGCTATGCAACATAATGTTGATTTCATTGAAGGTAAGCCAGTATTTCACCAGACCATCAAATGCTTCAAAGCAGGTCCGGGCGTAGCGGCTGAAAAACTCCACCAGCTTGCGGTTACGCCAGGAGCCATATTCGGTGACCAGATGCATCGGCACATCGAAGTGGCACAACGTGACCAGCGGTTCGATACCGTACTTTTTACACTCTTCAAAGACAGAACGATAAAAAGCAATGCCCTGCTGGTTGGGCGTCAGTTCATCGCCCTGCGGAAAGAGACGGCTCCAGGCAATTGACGTACGGAACACTTTGAATCCCATCTCTGCCATCAGGGCGATATCTTCTTTATAACGATGATAAAAATCCGTCGCCTCATGGCTGGGATAAAACTCGTCATCGCGCAACTGAAAACGTTTTTCCAGTCCCAGTTTCACCGCCATTCGATGCTCGCCGTGCGGGATCATATCGACCGTGGTCAGCCCTTTGCCGCCTTCACGGAACGCACCTTCAGACTGGTTGGCGGCAAGCGCGCCGCCCCATAAAAAACCTTGCGGAAATACTGACATTTTCATCCTCAATTAAGACTTACTTCTTTGGCGACGGTCGGTTGTGCGCTCTGATGCTTTCGCGCCTCGGCAGCCGCTTCCTCAACAGGAATATCCTCAAAGCCGAGCAATAGTGTGAGGATAAACGACAGCACGACCGCCAGCGCCATGACCGCGAACACCCAGACGATGCTCATTGGATTCGCCGGATCGAAGAACTGCACGCTGGTAAATAGCCCCGGCGCTGCCATTGAGTGGCTGGCAAGCCCCGCCATACCGGCAACCGCGCCGCAAATAAAACCGCTGATAAGACTGGCGATAAGCGGACGTTTCAGGCGGATCGCCACGCCATATAACGCCGGTTCGGAAATCCCCGCCATAATGGCTGATGCCGCCGCAGCCAGCGCCGTCTGGCGCAGTTCCGGGTTTTTCGTTTTCCACGCCACCGCCAGTGATGAACCGCCCAGCGACAGGTTAGCGCCGATCTCTGACGGCATGACCATCCCTTCTTTGCCGGTTTCGGCAATGGTCTGAATGATGGTTGGCGTAAAGACGCGGTGCATCCCGGTCATTACCAGCAGAGGCCACAGCGCGCCCATAATGGCGACTGAAAGCCAGCCCAGATAACCATGAATGGTGTAAACCAGCGCCGAAATGGCGCTACCGATCCAGATACCAATCGGGCCAATCAGCAGGATTGCCAGCGGTGCGGCAATCAACACAATCAGCATTGGTTTGAGGAAGTTTTTGGTCACCGCCGGTGTAATGCGATCCACCCAGCGTTCGATATATGACAGGCACCAGGTCATCACCAGCGCCGGGATCACTGTGTAGGTGTATTTCACCGCGGTGACCGGAATCAGGGCAAATTCGACATGTTCACCCTGGGCCGCTTTCGCCATCAGTTCAATAAAACTCGGATGTACCAGCACACCCGCGATGGCAATCGCCAGCGACATATTGGTTTTAAATTTGATGGCGGCAGATGCCGCGACCATTAGCGGCAGGAAGAAGAAAGCACCGTCACCAATCACATTCAGAATGGTTAAGGTCGGCGATCCTTTTGTCAGCACGCCGCTCATCTCGAGGATCATCGCCAGCAGTTTGACCATCGATCCGCCGATAATCGCCGGGATCAGCGGTGACATGGTGCCGATCAGCGCATCGAGGATCCCCGCACCAATGCGACGTAGCGTGAGTTTGGGTTTACCCACGGGCTGTGCGGGCTGCATATCTCCCGGCAGCAGGCTGACGACTTCCTGAAAGGCTTGTGAAACGGTATTGCCGATAATCACCTGACACTGGTTGTCACTACGTACCACGCCGAGCACGCCGGGGATGGTTTTTAACGTCGGGCTGTCGATAAGCGCATCATCTTTGATAACAAAGCGCAAACGCGTCATACAGTGCGTGACTGCCGAGATGTTATCAACGCCGCCCAGTGCCGCTATCACCGAGCGTGCCAGCGCCGCATAATTTTTGGCCATCGGATTTTATCCTGTTATCAGTAGGGTAGATGTAGTTGTTATCAGTCGACGTGACGGAAAAATGCCGATGCTGAAACGGAATTAAGAAACCGGTTTCACAAAATCATGAATAGTTGTCACCAAATAAGCAAGAGAGTTAATTGTTCATTTTTTATATTTGTGAAACCGGTCACCTGAATATTTTTCCCGCCAATTGCGCAAGGACAATCGGTAAACGGTGCAGTACACTGCGTTGATTGCGTGTAAAGGGATGAAAATGATGACGACGATGCTGGAAGTGGCGAAGCGCGCCGGGGTTTCAAAAGCGACCGTTTCCCGCGTGCTTTCAGGTAATGGCTACGTCAGCCAGGAGACTAAAGATCGCGTGTTTCAGGCGGTAGAAGAGAGCGGTTACCGTCCAAACTTGCTGGCGCGCAATCTGTCGGCGAAGAGTACTCAGACGCTGGGGCTGGTAGTGACCAACACGCTTTACCACGGCATTTATTTTAGTGAATTACTCTTTCATGCCGCGCGAATGGCGGAAGAGAAAGGGCGGCAGTTGCTATTGGCAGATGGTAAACACAGCGCCGAAGAAGAGCGCCAGGCGATTCAGTATCTGCTGGATTTGCGCTGCGACGCCATTATGATTTACCCGCGTTTTTTAAGCGTGGATGAGATCGATGACATCATTGACGCGCACAGTCAGCCGATAATGGTGCTTAATCGCCGCCTGCGCAAAAATAGCAGCCATAGCGTCTGGTGCGATCATAAACAGACCAGCTTTAATGCCGTGGCAGAGTTGATAAACGCCGGGCATCAGGAGATTGCTTTCCTTACCGGCTCGATGGATTCCCCCACCAGCATTGAACGTCTTGCCGGGTATAAAGACGCGCTGGCGCAGCATGGTATTGCGCTCAATGAAAAACTTATCGCTAACGGTAAATGGACGCCTGCCAGCGGGGCCGAAGGGGTAGAAATGTTGCTCGAACGTGGGGCTAAATTTAGCGCGTTAGTTGCCAGTAACGACGATATGGCGATAGGTGCGATGAAAGCGTTACACGAGCGCGGCGTAGCGGTGCCAGAGCAGGTGTCAGTTATCGGATTCGATGATATCGCAATTGCCCCCTATATCGTTCCGGCGCTCTCCAGCGTAAAAATTCCGGTGACTGAGATGATTCAGGAAATTATTGGACGGCTGATTTTTATGCTCGATGGCGGGGATTTCTCACCGCCGAAAACCTTCAGCGGAAAACTGATCTGCCGCGACTCACTCATTGCTCTTTCGCGATAAACATTGTCATCACATGTCATCGTCACTAGTGTCGATGACATCTTTTTTCCTGCATTACAGAAATTAATTTCCTTAAATAACAGCAAATTAAAAACTGGCATGATTTGTGAATGTATCGGCGCATTAACTGTCATTGCTGGAGAATTTGATGAACCGTTTCATCATTGCTGACGCGAGTAAATGTATTGGTTGCCGTACCTGTGAAGTGGCGTGCGTGGTTTCTCATCAGGAAAATCAGGACTGTGCATCGCTGACCCCGGAAACATTTTTACCGCGTATCCATGTCATTAAAGGTGTGAACATTTCCACGGCGACAGTTTGCCGTCAGTGTGAAGATGCACCGTGCGCTAACGTCTGCCCGAATGGTGCTATCAGCCGTGATAAAGGGTTTGTTCATGTGATGCAGGAACGTTGCATTGGTTGCAAAACCTGCGTTGTGGCTTGCCCGTATGGCGCGATGGAAGTGGTGGTACGTCCGGTGATTCGCAACAGCGGCGCGGGGCTGAATGTACGGGCTGACAAAGCCGAAGCCAATAAATGCGACCTGTGCAACCATCGTGAAGACGGCCCGGCGTGTATGGCGGCTTGCCCGACCCATGCGCTAATTTGTGTCGATCGCAATAAACTTGAACAACTGAGCGCAGAAAAACGCCGCCGTACGGCGCTGATGTTCTAAAAATCTTACAGAACTGTTCTGGCATCAAAGGAATTCCCGGAAATATTCGTAGAATACGGAGCGGGCGGTATCGCCGACCTGTGACTGCCGGATGCGACGCTGTCGTGTCCGGCTGGACGGGTTACGCAATTCATGATGGCGGGAATAACTCAATGGCAAAAAACACATCTTGCGGTGTCCAACTGCGTATTCGTGGCAAAGTGCAGGGCGTCGGTTTTCGTCCGTTTGTCTGGCAGCTGGCACAGCAATTAAATCTTCACGGCGATGTCTGTAATGACGGCGATGGCGTAGAAGTCCGGCTGCGGGAAGACCCGGAAACGTTTCTTGTTCAATTGCATCAGCACTGCCCGCCGCTGGCGCGTATTGATAGCGTCGAGCGTGAGCCGTACATCTGGTCACAACTGCCCACTGAGTTCACCATCCGCCAGAGCGCGGGAGGTGCCATGAATACGCAAATTGTTCCCGATGCCGCTACTTGCCCTGCTTGCCTTGCCGAAATGAATACCCCAGGCGAACGGCGTTATCGTTATCCGTTTATCAACTGTACCCACTGCGGCCCGCGTTTCACCATTATTCGCGCCATGCCTTACGACCGCCCGTTTACCGTAATGGCGGCGTTTCCGCTGTGTCCAGCCTGTGATAAAGAGTACCGCGACCCGCTCGATCGTCGCTTCCACGCCCAGCCGGTGGCCTGCCCGGAGTGTGGCCCACATCTTGAATGGGTAAGTCATGGTGAACATGCGGAACAAGAGGCGGCATTACAGGCGGCTATCGCACAGTTAAAAATGGGCAACATTGTCGCCATCAAAGGGATTGGCGGATTTCATCTTGCCTGCGATGCACGTAACAGTAACGCGGTGGCGACACTTCGGGCGCGCAAACATCGCCCGGCGAAACCGCTGGCGGTCATGTTGCCAGTGGCTGACGGTTTACCAGACGCTGCGCGCCAGTTGCTTACCACGCCCGCTGCGCCGATTGTGCTGGTGGATAAAAAATACGTACCTGAGCTTTGTGATGATATCGCCCCTGGCCTTAACGAAGTCGGAGTGATGTTGCCTGCGAACCCGCTCCAGCATTTGCTGTTACAGGAACTGCAATGCCCTCTGGTGATGACCTCCGGCAACCTGAGCGGTAAACCACCGGCTATCAGCAACGAACAGGCGCTGGCGGATTTGCAGGGCATTGCCGACGGATTCTTGATACATAACCGCGACATCGTGCAGCGGATGGATGATTCGGTGGTGCGCGAAAGCGGCGAAATGCTGCGCCGTTCGCGGGGGTATGTGCCGGATGCGCTGGCTTTGCCTCCGGGCTTTAAAAATGTTCCGCCTGTGCTGTGTCTCGGCGCGGATCTGAAAAATACCTTCTGCCTGGTGCGCGGTGAACAAGCGGTGTTGAGCCAGCATCTGGGCGATTTAAGTGACGATGGCATCCAGATGCAGTGGCGCGAAGCGTTACGCCTGATGCAAAACATCTACGATTTCACCCCGCAATACGTTGTGCATGACGCGCATCCGGGCTATGTCTCCAGCCAGTGGGCGCGCGAAATGAATCTGCCGACACAAACGGTGCTTCATCATCATGCTCATGCGGCGGCGTGTCTGGCAGAGCATCAGTGGCCGCTGGATGGCGGTGATGTCATTGCGTTGACGCTCGACGGTATCGGTATGGGGGAGAACGGCGCTTTGTGGGGCGGCGAGTGCCTGCGGGTGAACTATCGCGAATGCCAGCACCTGGGCGGCTTGCCTGCAGTGGCGCTTCCGGGTGGCGATTTGGCGGCGAAGCAGCCGTGGCGAAACCTGCTGGCGCAGTGCCTGCGCTTTGTGCCGGAGTGGCAGAATTACTCTGAAACGGCAAGTGTGCAACAGCAAAACTGGAGCGTGCTGGCGCGGGCTATTGAGCGTGGAATTAACGCGCCGCTGGCGTCATCGTGTGGGCGTTTGTTCGATGCTGTGGCGGCGGGACTGGGCTGTGCGCCAGCCACGTTAAGTTATGAAGGTGAAGCGGCTTGTGCTCTGGAGGCGCTCGCAGCCTCATGTGACGGAGTGACGCATCCGGTGACGATACCGCTGGTGGACAATCAACTGGATCTCGCCACTTTCTGGCAGCAGTGGCTGAACTGGCAGGCTTCGGTTAATCAACGCGCGTGGGCGTTTCATGATGCGCTGGCGCAGGGTTTTGCCGCGTTGATGCGTGAGCAGGCCACGATGCGTGGTATCACTACGCTGGTATTTAGCGGCGGGGTTATTCATAACCGTTTGCTGCGTGCACGTCTGGCGCATTATCTCGCTGATTTCACATTGCTCTTTCCACAGAGTTTACCGGCGGGTGATGGCGGTTTGTCTTTGGGGCAGGGGGTTATTGCTGCGGCGCGTTGGTTAGCGGGTGAAGTCCAGAACGGATAAAACGTGTTGCATCTGAACACCATTATTGCCGGATGCGGCATAAACGCCTTATCCGGCCTACACATGCGTCCCCGTAGGTCGGATAAGACGCGCCAGCGTCGCATCCGACATTTTGGGCACAGTAGCTGTATGTGACATGAACGCATTATGTGACCAACACATGCGCTCCCCCGTAGGTCGGATAAGACGCGCCAGCGTCGCATCCGACATTTTAGGCACAGTAGCCCACCTACACCGTCAACATTTTCAACAATCCCAATGCCTCTTTCATCCGATCCTCACTGACCACAAAGGCGCGAAGCTGGTCAGCATCGTCAACGCCGCGCGCCACCATTCCCTGGCGTTCGGTATTAATTTGCCAGCGTAAATCCTGACGCTGGGTTTCGCCTGCCAGATGCAGCGGTAATTCCGGCGTTTTGATTTTCACCAGCATCGCCGGGAGTTTCAGTGGCGTGTTATTGCCGAGAAGATTTTTTGCCAGCACCATCGCGCTAAGTTGAATCGGCTGGAGGAACGGCAATACCTGACCGTTAATTTCCGCGCAATCGCCCAGCGCGTAAATATCGGTATTACTGGTTTGCAGATAACTATCGACGCAAACGCTGCGATTAATCGTCAGCCCGGCGCGTCGTGCCAGGGCGGTTTCCGGGCGCAGTCCGGTGGCGGCAATTACCGCATCCACTTCGATGCTACGCTGGCGGTCCAGCGTTGCCAGAATGCCAGAATCCGTTTTTTCCAGCCCCTGTAACTGAGATTTCAACAGCAGATGAACGCCCATCTCCGTCAACCGATGCTGCAAGCGGCTGCTTACTTCCGGTGGCATTAACGACGCCAGAATACTGGCAGCGTTGTCGATTAGCGTGACCGCTTTGCCTGCACGACAAAAATCCATCGCCAGTTCGCTACCAATCAAACCACCGCCAACAATCAACACGCGTCGGGCATCCCGCAGTTGCGTTTCACAGGCGCGATACTCTTGCTGACTATTTAACGTCAGCATTAACTCACGCCCAGGCACAGGCGGGACAAAGGCACTGGCACCGGTTGCCAGTACTAGCTTGTCGTATTGCCACTGATTATTCTGGCTTTTCACCACACGGGCTTCGGCATCGATATCCGTCACCCAGGTTTGTGGAAACAGGTGCAGATTAAACTGCTCGGCAAATTCACCCGCCGTCTGGCGGGTAAGGTCATCGGCACGTTGCCCCTGACTGATAACATGGCTGAGGTCAGGTTTGTTGTACTCATCCATGCTGTCGGCGGCAATCAGGGTTAATGGAATAGTGGCGTCCTGTTTGCGAATATTTTTCACCAGTTGGCGGGCGGCGAAGCCCGAACCGATGATCACAATGCCGTTACTCATTTTGCCTCCGATGCCAGTTCGTCAAAGACGTCTTTGCCGAGGGAGCATTCCGGGCAGAGGAAGTTATCCGGGACTTCACTCCACGGCGTTCCTGGCGCAACGTCCTGCATTGGCTCGCCTTTTGCCGGATCGTAAATCCACTGGCAGACGCTGCACTGCATTCGTGGGCCGAGGTCAGCCGTCGTCGTGGCAGAGGTTTCTTCTTTAACTACCGTATTCACCGTGCTCTGCGGCAGCGGCGCGAGCGCCCACTGACGGGCGATTTCGCGACCGTGTTCACGGCATAACTCCAGAGCGTCCTGGTCTGGTCGCCATTTGGCTTTCAGGCTGAGCGACATTTCGAAACCCGCATCCTGCAGGCGCGTGGAAAGGCGATCCACCGCACCGCCGCTCCAGCCGTGAGAGCCGAAAGCACTGGCGCGTTTGTTACGGAAGCGTAATCCGGTCATCTCCTCCACCAGCCCGGCGATTTTCGGCATCATCACGTTATTCATCGTCGAAGTGCCGACCAGCACGCCTTTTGAGCGGAAGACATTGGTCAGGATTTCGTTTTTATCGCTTCGGGCGACGTTGAAAATTTTCACCGCCACGCGTGGGTCGGTTTCCGCAATCCCCTGGGCGATAGCGTCAGCCATCATGCGGGTGTTATTCGACATGGTGTCGTAGAAAATGGTGATTCTGTCTTCCTGATAATCAGCGGCCCACTTCAGGTACAGCTCGACAATTTGCGTCGGGTTATCGCGCCAGACCACGCCGTGGGAGGTCGCTATCATATCGACTGGTAAGTTAAAGCCCAGGATCTCGGTAATTTTCGGCGTTACCAGGCGGCTGAACGGCGTCAGGATATTGGCGTAGTAACGCTGGCACTGCTCGAAAAGCTCCGTCTGATCCACTTCATCGTTGAACAGATGCTCGTCGCAGTAGTGCTGACCGAAAGCATCGTTACTGAACAGCACCGCGTCGCCTGTCAGGTAAGTCATCATGCTGTCCGGCCAGTGCAGCATTGGCGTTTCGACAAAAATGAGCTGTTTGCCGTTGCCGATATCCAGCGTGTCACCAGTTTTCACCACATTAAAATTCCACTCCGGATGATGGTGATGACCATTTATCGAGTCGATAGCGTTGGCAGTACAGTAAATCGGCGTATCGGGAATTTGCGCCATCAGTTCGGTCAGCGCCCCAGCGTGGTCCTCTTCTGCATGGTTAATCACGATGTAATCGATATCCGCCAGATCGATTTCATTACGCAGGTTCTGCACAAATTCGCGGCTGAATTTATGGTCGACGGTGTCGATCAGCACGTTTTTTTCTTCGCGGATGAGGTAGCTGTTGTAACTGCTGCCGCGCAGCGTTTTATATTCCGTACCGTGAAAATCACGCACTTCCCAGTCACGTTGACCAACCCAATGAATGTTATTTTTCACCACAATAGACATAGCAACCTCAATTTATTCAGCGTGTTCTAAAAAGATGTCTTGCTAATTGCAGATTACGTGCCAGTTTTTTATCTGATTGTTTTTACTCTATAAATAAAATTATGCTCATTAATGAGTAGTCAAAATGACTATCAATCAAATGGTCGATATGACAATATCTATAGTCAAATTGACAGTGAGGCAAAGATGAGTTTTTCCGTTGATGTGCTGGCGAATATCGCCATCGAATTGCAGCGTGGGATTGGTCATCAGGATCGTTTTCAGCGCCTGATCACCACGCTACGTCAGGTGCTGGAGTGCGATGCGTCTGCGTTGCTACGTTACGATTCGCGGCAGTTTATTCCGCTTGCCATCGACGGTCTGGCAAAGGATGTACTCGGTAGACGCTTTGCGCTGGAAGGGCATCCACGGCTGGAAGCGATTGCCCGCGCCGGGGATGTGGTGCGCTTTCCCGCAGACAGCGAATTGCCCGATCCCTATGACGGTTTGATTCCTGGGCAGGAGAGTCTGAAGGTTCACGCCTGCGTTGGTCTGCCATTGTTTGCCGGGCAAAACCTGATCGGCGCACTGACGCTCGACGGGATGCAGCCCGATCAGTTCGATGTTTTCAGCGACGAAGAGCTACGGCTGATTGCTGCGCTGGCGGCGGGAGCGTTAAGCAATGCGTTGCTGATTGAACAACTGGAAAGCCAGAATATGATGCCAGGCGATGCCACGCCGTTTGAAGCGGTGAAACAGACGCAGATGATTGGCTTGTCCCCTGGCATGACGCAACTGAAAAAAGAGATTGAGATTGTGGCGGCGTCCGATCTCAACGTCCTGATCAGCGGTGAGACGGGAACCGGTAAGGAGCTGGTGGCGAAAGCGATTCATGAAGCCTCGCCACGGGCGGTGAATCCGCTGGTCTATCTCAACTGTGCCGCACTGCCGGAAAGTGTGGCGGAAAGTGAGTTGTTCGGGCATGTGAAAGGAGCGTTTACTGGCGCTATCAGTAACCGCAGCGGGAAGTTTGAAATGGCGGATAACGGCACTCTGTTTCTGGATGAGATCGGCGAGTTGTCGTTGGCATTGCAGGCCAAGCTGCTGAGGGTGTTGCAGTATGGCGATATTCAGCGCGTTGGCGATGACCGTAGTTTGCGGGTCGATGTGCGCGTGCTGGCGGCGACTAACCGCGACTTACGCGAAGAGGTGCTGGCAGGGCGATTTCGCGCTGACTTGTTTCATCGCCTGAGCGTGTTTCCACTTTCGGTGCCGCCGCTGCGTGAGCGGGGCGATGATGTCATTCTGCTGGCGGGGTATTTCTGCGAGCAGTGTCGTTTGCGGCTGGGGCTCTCCCGCGTGGTATTAAGTGCCGGAGCGCGAAATTTACTGCAACACTATCGTTTTCCGGGGAACGTGCGCGAACTGGAACATGCTATTCATCGGGCGGTAGTGCTGGCGAGAGCCACCCGCAACGGCGATGAAGTGATTCTTGAGGCGCAACATTTTGCTTTTCCTGAGGTGACGTTGCCGCCGCCAGAAGCGGCGGCGGTGCCCGTTGTTAAGCAAAACCTGCGTGAAGCGACAGAAGCGTTCCAGCGTGAAACCATTCGCCAGGCACTGGCACAAAATCATCACAACTGGGCTGCCTGCGCGCGGATGCTGGAAACCGACGTCGCCAACCTGCATCGGCTGGCGAAACGTCTGGGATTGAAGGATTAAATAATCCCGGCCTGATAGAAATCCTGCAGGTTAATTGCGCCGGTGAGTTTGCCGTTTTCATCCACCACCGGTGCGGCAGTGATTTTGCGCTTCATCAGGATCTCTTTGGCGTCGATGGCGCGACTTTGCGCCTGTAACGTGGTGCCGCCTGTCGTCATCGCTTCATTAACTGGCGTGGTGAGTGCCCCGCCGCCTACCAGCCAGCGACGTAAATCGCCGTCGGTAAAGACGCCTTGTACCTGTTGTTGAGCGTCACATACCGCCACCAGCCCCAGACCGGTGCGGCTGAGTTCCAGCATCGCATCCATCACGCTGGCGGTTAACGCCACCTGTGGGATGGCATCGTCACGGCGCATCAGATGATGCACTTTATTCAGCAAGCGAGCGCCCAGTGCCCCGGCTGGGTGGGAGCGGGCAAAATCTTCTTCATTAAATCCGCGCGCCTGCATGACCGCCATCGCCAGCGCGTCACCCATCATCAGGGTATTGACGGTGCTGGAGGTCGGCGCAAGGTGCATCGGGCAGGCTTCGCGTTCTACGGAGATATCCAGCACCGCTTTTGCCGCCAGGCCCAGCGGTGACGTCGGTTTGCCGGTCATCGCCAGCAGCGCGATAGATTTATCTTCCAGACGCGGAATAATCAGATCCAGTTCCTTCGCGCCACCGGAGTAAGAGATAAACAGCATCACATCGCGGCTTTCAATCATCCCCAGATCGCCGTGCAGTGCTTCTGCCGGATGGACAAAAAAAGCCGGTGTGCCGGTACTGGCAAGTGTTGCGGCGATTTTCTTACCAATGTGGCCCGATTTGCCAATTCCCGAAACCACCACTTTGCCTTCGCAGTGCAGGATGATATTGGCGGCGCGAACAAAATCATCGCCCAGACGTTCCGGTAAACGGCTTGCTTCCTGCAACTCCAGCATTAACGTCTGACGTCCCGCGTTCAGTAGTGCTTCACTCATTGCTCTCTCCGGTTATGATCACATCGATCCCTTTCTCTTCCAGCGCCTGACGAAACGCCGGATCGATACCTGCGTCGGTAATCAGCTTATCGACGCTTTCAAGACTGCAAACTACGTTGGGGCTTTTACGGCCAAACTTTGATGAGTCCGCCATCAAAATCACTTCGCGCGCGGCATTGCACATTGCCTTACTGACGGTATAAACCTCGTTGAAGGTGGTTACGCCCGCATTGAGATCGATGCCGTCGGTGCCCATAAACAATTTATCGAAACTGAAATGTTCGAAGGCATTCTCTGCCAGCTGTCCGTGAAATGAGGCCGATTTTTTACGAAACGTTCCGCCTGGCATCAGGATAGTTTGTTCGTTATCCAGTTCGGATAGCGCATTGACGATATGCAGGCTGTTGGTCATCACCGTGATGTTATTAAAGCGCGAGAGCAGGGGAACCATCTGCAAAACGGTACTGCCAGCATCAAGAATGATCGAATCGCCATCATGGATAAAACTAACGGCAGCTTCTGCAATCAGCTCTTTCTTGTGGGTGTTGATGAGTGTTTTATGATCGATAGGCGGATCGGATTCCTCTTTATTCAACACCACTCCGCCATAAGTACGAATGACGGTTCCGGCATGTTCCAGAATGACCAGATCTTTGCGAATGGTTGTGCCTGTGGTGTCAAAGTATTGCGCCAATTCTTCAACCGAGCATTTACCCTGCTTTTGCAGATACTCCAGAATGGCGGCCTGACGCTGACGAGGTTTCATGGGCGTGATTACCTGATTTAGGTTTCAAAATGATAACTTCGCAAGCAAGTAACATTCACAACGAAATTATCCACGTTTCAGTTTAAGCGCCAATGATAGAGCATTCTGTGATAGTGGATCATGGGGAAAGATCACATCGGGCTGTAAATCACCCGCATGCATACCGGTAATTGCGGGAATTTTTTGCGGTCGGGCGAAGACGGTCAGTCCTTTCATAAACAAGGTGTCGACGATGCGCTGCTGATCGTCCAGCGCGATGGCGACCACGACCCGCGGTTTAAAGCGCCCGCTGGAACGGCCCACGCCAACCCGCCCTTGCTGGCATAGTGTGTCGAAGGCACGGTTAAAACGAGAAATTTGCCAGCCGCCTAAGGCCAGTTGCGCACACCAGGCGATAACGGCGACGGTGATGAGTGCGGATACCATAACTTTTCCTTAATGTAGTGGCGGAAGTCCTGTATGCCTGATGAGCGTAGCGCATCAGGCATTCTATAGTCTCACGGAGATCCTTAATGGATCTCCGCTGTTGATCAGAACATCACCTGACCGCCGGTGACATTGATCGACTGTCCGGTGCAGTACGACGCCTTAGGACTGGCGTAGAACAGCAGCATATTCAGCACATCTTGATAATCGCAGCCGCGTTTGAGCGGTACTTTGTCGATGTAATACTGCTCGACTTGATCCGGTTTGATACCCAGCTTGGTCGCGTATTGTGGCAACAGTGACTGGAACATCGGCGATTTCAGCAGGTTACCGAGCATCAGTGAATGCACCGTAATGCCGTACTCCGCCAGATCCAGCGCCAGTGATTGAGTCAGCCCTACGCCACCAAATTTCGCGGCGCTATAACCAGAATTGTGTTTGCTGCCCACTTTGCCGGATTTCGAGTTGATCTGAATAATGCGTCCCTGAATCCCATCGCGGATCATCAAACGCGAAAATTCACGCGCACACAGGAAATAACCCACCAGATTCACCTGTAGCGAACGGTCAAAATCGCCGAGCTGGAAGTCGCTGATAAAGGCTGCTTTTGCAATTCCGGCGCTGTAGACCAGTAAATCCACACGACCAAAGATTTCATCTACCCCACGAGAGAGCGCCAGAACGCTTTGCTCGCTAGTGGCGTCAGCACCAAAACCATACGCTGTTCCTTCACCATATTCGGCGTTAATTTCTTGTGCCACATTTGCGGCTTTGTCGCTCTGAATATCGACAACCGCGACGCGATACCCCTCGGCAGCCAGACCGTGGCACAGGAACGCGCCTAAGGTTTGCCCACCACCGATGACAACGGCAACCTGATTCATTTTTTACTCCTTAACAGATTCAAACTTCAAAACCGATCCCGGCGCGATATCGTCGGGTACAGGGCCTGCCACATGGACAGTGCCCGGAAATTCCGCTTCGTTTAAACCATCGAAGCGCAGGGTGACATGACCCAGTTCGCGAAGGTTGTCTTCCGCCACGCTGCCAACAGCGGTCACCGGATAGCGATGCTGCCCGAGCGTAAATTGCAAACCGGGATGGAGTGCACCTTTCAACTCGCCGTGGCAATGAATGAAGCAATACTCTTCGAGGTCCGCTGGCGCGCCTTCACGAAAGGTGATGAGCATCTGGTCGCTGAGGGCGTCAGTGGCACTCGCGCCGATACGGGTGATGGTGGTCTGATAAATAACGGTCATGTTTCAGCCTCTATTGATAGATAAAACCGGAGACAAACCAGGCGATCAGTACAGTCGGCGCGCCGGTTAAAAAGCGGCTCACCAGTACAGAAGGGACACCGACGCGAACCGTGTCCTGACAGGCTTCCGCCAGCGACAAACCGACCGGAATGAAGTCGCAGGCCGCCTGCGCGTTGATGGCAAACAGTGCAGGTAAAGCCAGATGCGGCGGAATATTGCCGAGACCAATCTGCACGCCAATCAATACGCCGATAACCTGTGCGATAACTGCGCCTGGGCCGAGGAAAGGTGAAAGCAGCGGGAAGGAGCAGATGAGCGCCAGCATGACCAGACCCAGTGGATGGCTCGCCAGCGGAGCAAGGCCGTGGGCAATCCAGTCACCAAGGCCAGAAGCCATAATGATGCCAATGAGCGCCGAGACGAATGCCATAAACGGAAGAATGGTTTTTAATACAGTGTCGATGGTGTCACGACCAGATTGAAACAACACGGCAACGGCAGAACCCATACCCATTCCCACCTTCGCCAGTAAACCATCGCTTTGTTCGGTGATTTTCTTGCTGGTGTCATAGTCACGGCCCACGGAAGAGGGTTGTGGTGTCGCATCACCCACTACAGTGATGTTTTCTTCTTTTACGCCAGAGACATAAATATCTTCCACAATGTACTGCGCCAGTGGACCGGACTTGCCCGTCGAGTGGATATTAATGGTGGGAATACGCCGTTTCGGATAAATGCCGCAGCGTAATGTGCCGCCACAGTCGATTACCGCGACACCAATTTCCGCCTCCGCGGGTTCACCTTCTTTAAATCCGTCAATAGCCTGCCAGCCAGTAAGCTGTGCCAGTTTGTCGACAATCGCAGGCCGGGTACCGGCGGTGATATAGACGATTTTTTTGCCCGGCGTGGTTTCCAGCTCAAGCGGGCCGCCCCAGCCCCCCGTTCCTTTTTCGATCCGAATATGCGTCATGATGTTGCTCCTGCCAGATGAACTTTTTGTTCAAGTTGAATGCCCATCTTTTTCTCAAAAATAGCGGTGGTCAGATCGGTCACCCAGCCGCGGAAGAAGTTGGTGACCAGACCAACCAGCAGATAGCTCACCGCCAGTGGGCCAAGTGGCAGGTTCAGCGTTGTCAGACCGCTGGCAATGCCAAGATAAACAAACAGTTCGCCAGGGTTGATATGGGGGAAGAGGCCATTCATTGAGTGGCAGCTATAAGAGGCCGCCGCGTAGTAGCTGGGTTTGTACTTTTCCGGCATAAAGCGCCCCAGGCTTAAGGTCATCGGATTGCAAAAGACAAACGTGCCAATGCACGGTAACAGTAGGTAACGGGAAACAGGGTTACCGGCGCAACGTTGAGCAAAACGTTCAATACGATGCTGACCGATAAAATTAATCAGTGCGTTCATGATAACCAGCAGGCTAATCAACAGCGGAAGAATGCCGGTCACCATCCCGGTAAACACCTCTCCGCCCTTTTGGAACAGCCCGATAAACCACTCTGCACCATGAGTAATGGTTTCTATCATTGTTCTCTCCTTCAGGATTTATTGTTTTATTACCAAACGGCAACCTAATCTAATCAGATTGAAAGATTTAAAAGTGTTATTTTGATCGCAAAATGAAAGATAAATATTTTAATTTGAAAGTTTGAGTAAAAGGATAGCGAGGAGAATGAGTTGAGTTATGTAAAGTCCGTATCGGGCAGTGACTACCGCTTCCTTGTGCGGGGCGTGATGCTTTACCATACTTGCCCCTGGTTGAATCTGTTAAATGGACCCCTCATGTTCAAGCGTCGTTATGTAACATTGCTTCCCCTTTTTGTGTTGCTTGCCGCCTGTAGCAGCAAGCCAAAACCTACTGAGACTGAAACGACCACCGGAACGCCGTCTGGCGGCTTCCTGCTTGAGCCGCAGCACAATGTGATGCAGATGGGCGGTGACTTCGCCAATAACCCGAATGCCCAGCAGTTCATCGACAAAATGGTGAACAAACACGGTTTCGATCGTCAGCAGTTGCAGGAAATTCTGTCCCAGGCGAAGCGTCTGGATTCGGTACTGCGGCTGATGGATAACCAGGCACCAACGACATCGGTGAAACCGCCATCAGGTCCGAACGGCGCATGGCTGCGTTATCGCAAAAAATTTATTACGCCGGACAACGTGCAGAACGGTGTGGTTTTCTGGAATCAGTATGAAGATGCGTTGAATCGCGCGTGGCAGGTGTATGGCGTACCGCCGGAAATTATCGTCGGGATTATCGGCGTTGAAACCCGCTGGGGGCGCGTGATGGGGAAAACTCGCATCCTCGATGCGCTGGCAACGCTGTCATTTAACTACCCACGCCGCGCGGAGTATTTCTCTGGCGAGCTGGAAACCTTCCTGTTGATGGCGCGCGACGAGCAGGACGATCCGCTCAATCTGAAAGGTTCCTTTGCCGGGGCGATGGGCTACGGACAGTTTATGCCGTCGTCTTACAAACAATATGCAGTGGATTTCAGCGGCGATGGGCATATCAACCTGTGGGATCCGGTTGATGCGATCGGTAGCGTGGCGAATTATTTCAAAGCGCACGGCTGGGTGAAAGGCGATCAGGTCGCGGTAATGGCAAACGGTCAGGCTCCAGGCTTGCCAAATGGCTTCAAAACCAGGTACAGCATTTCGCAGCTTGCCGCGGCAGGTTTAACGCCACAGCAGCCGCTGGGCAACCATCAACAAGCCAGCCTGCTGCGTCTGGATGTTGGAACAGGTTACCAGTACTGGTACGGTCTGCCGAACTTCTACACCATTACCCGTTATAACCACAGTACCCATTACGCAATGGCGGTCTGGCAGTTAGGACAAGCCGTGGCGCTGGCGCGCGTGCAGTAACTATTTGCAAGAGGGGGGCGTGAGCTTCCCTCTGGCTAATCAGCTTTTTTCTGAATCCTCCTCGTAAAATTGCAACGCCAACACCATCTTCCTGACGAAAGTGCTATCTTGTCCGGCATAAATTTTTGACTGACAGAGGTTGTGATGACTGACAGTGAACTGATGCAGTTAAGCGAACAGGTTGGGCAGGCGCTGAAAGCCCGTGGCGCAACCGTAACAACTGCTGAGTCTTGTACCGGCGGTTGGGTAGCGAAAGTGATTACCGATATTGCCGGTAGCTCCGCCTGGTTTGAACGCGGATTTGTCACCTACAGTAACGAAGCCAAAGCGCAGATGATCGGCGTACGCGAAGAGACGCTGGCGCAGCATGGCGCGGTGAGCGAACCCGTCGTGGTGGAAATGGCGATAGGCGCCCTGAAAGCGGCTCGTGCTGATTACGCCGTGTCTATTAGTGGTATCGCCGGGCCGGATGGCGGCAGTGAAGAGAAGCCTGTCGGCACCGTCTGGTTTGCTTTTGCCACTGCCCGCGGTGAAGGCATTACCCGGCGGGAATGCTTCAGCGGCGACCGTGATGCGGTGCGCCGTCAGGCTACTGCGTATGCATTGCAGACCTTGTGGCAACAATTTCTACAAAACACTTGATACTGTATGAGCATACAGTATAATTGCTTCAACAGAACATATTGACTATCCGGTATTACCCGGCATGACAGGAGTAAAAATGGCTATCGACGAAAACAAACAGAAAGCGTTGGCGGCAGCACTGGGCCAGATTGAGAAACAATTTGGTAAAGGCTCCATCATGCGCCTGGGTGAAGACCGTTCCATGGATGTGGAAACCATCTCTACCGGTTCGCTTTCACTGGATATCGCGCTTGGGGCAGGTGGTCTGCCGATGGGCCGTATCGTCGAAATCTACGGACCGGAATCTTCCGGTAAAACCACGCTGACGCTGCAGGTGATCGCCGCAGCGCAGCGTGAAGGTAAAACCTGTGCGTTTATCGATGCTGAACACGCGCTGGACCCAATCTACGCACGTAAACTGGGCGTCGATATCGACAACCTGCTGTGCTCCCAGCCGGACACCGGCGAGCAGGCACTGGAAATCTGTGACGCCCTGGCGCGTTCTGGCGCAGTAGACGTTATCGTCGTTGACTCCGTGGCGGCACTGACGCCGAAAGCGGAAATCGAAGGCGAAATCGGCGACTCTCACATGGGCCTTGCGGCACGTATGATGAGCCAGGCGATGCGTAAGCTGGCGGGTAACCTGAAGCAGTCCAACACGCTGCTGATCTTCATCAACCAGATCCGTATGAAAATTGGTGTGATGTTCGGTAACCCGGAAACCACTACCGGTGGTAACGCGCTGAAATTCTACGCCTCTGTTCGTCTCGACATCCGTCGTATCGGCGCGGTGAAAGAGGGCGAAAACGTGGTGGGTAGCGAAACCCGCGTGAAAGTGGTGAAGAACAAAATCGCTGCGCCGTTTAAACAGGCTGAATTCCAGATCCTCTACGGCGAAGGTATCAACTTCTACGGCGAACTGGTTGACCTGGGCGTAAAAGAGAAGCTGATCGAGAAAGCAGGCGCGTGGTACAGCTACAAAGGTGAGAAGATCGGTCAGGGTAAAGCGAATGCAACTGCCTGGCTGAAAGATAACCCGGAAACCGCGAAAGAGATCGAGAAGAAAGTACGTGAGTTGCTGCTGAGCAACCCGAACTCAACGCCGGATTTCTCTGTAGATGATAGCGAAGGCGTAGCAGAAACTAACGAAGATTTTTAATCGTTCGTTATTGATGATAATAGATAATGTGTGCACGGACGGTCCCCTCGCCCCTTTGGGGAGAGGGTTAGGGTGAGGGGAACAGGCCAGCACTGGCGTGAAAAATTACTCTCACCTCGATCCTCTAACGAATTGGGCCTGCGGGAACATTCTGCACACTCATTGACTATTAAATCTGTTTATCAGCAAAACCTGGGTCGCATCTGCGGCCCTTTTGCTTTTTTAAGTTGTAAGGATATGCCATGACAGAATCAACGTCCCGTCGCCCGGCATATGCTCGCCTGTTGGATCGTGCGGTACGCATTCTGGCGGTGCGCGATCACAGTGAGCAAGAACTGCGACGTAAACTCGCGGCACCGATTATGGGCAAAAATGGCCCAGAAGAGATTGATGCTACGGCAGAAGATTACGAGCGCGTTATTGCCTGGTGCCATGAACATGGCTATCTCGATGACAGCCGATTTGTGGCGCGCTTTATCGCCAGCCGTAGCAGCAAAGGTTATGGACCTGCGCGTATTCGCCAGGAACTGAATCAGAAAGGTATTTCCCGCGAAGCGACAGAAAAAGCGATGCGTGAATGTGACATCGACTGGTGCGCACTGGCGCGCGATCAGGCGACGCGAAAATATGGTGAACCTTTGCCAACTGTCTTTTCAGAAAAAGTTAAGATCCAGCGTTTTCTGCTCTATCGTGGCTATCTGATGGAAGATATCCAGGATATTTGGCGAAATTTTGCCGACTGAACGCATACGGTATTTTACTTCCCAGTCAAGAAAACTTATCTTATTCCCACTTTTCAGTTACCAGCCCGGCGGTTAAGACACGCTGGAGCTGGTGGCGATATTTCGTTAGCTTGATTTCAGGATAATTATGAGCAAGAGCACCGCTGAGATCCGTCAGGCGTTTCTCGACTTTTTCCATAGTAAGGGACATCAGGTAGTTGCCAGCAGCTCCCTGGTACCCCATAACGACCCAACTTTGTTGTTTACCAACGCCGGGATGAACCAGTTCAAGGATGTGTTCCTTGGGCTCGACAAGCGTAATTATTCCCGCGCTACCACTTCCCAACGCTGCGTGCGTGCGGGTGGTAAACACAACGACCTGGAAAACGTCGGTTACACCGCGCGTCACCATACCTTCTTCGAAATGCTGGGCAACTTCAGCTTCGGCGACTATTTCAAACACGATGCCATTCAGTTTGCATGGGAACTGCTGACCAGCGAAAAATGGTTTGCCCTGCCGAAAGAGCGTCTGTGGGTTACCGTCTATGAAAGCGACGACGAAGCCTACGAAATCTGGGAAAAAGAAGTAGGGATCCCGCGCGAACGTATTATTCGCATCGGCGATAACAAAGGTGCGCCATACGCATCTGACAACTTCTGGCAGATGGGTGACACTGGTCCGTGCGGCCCGTGCACCGAAATCTTCTACGATCACGGCGACCACATTTGGGGTGGCCCTCCGGGAAGTCCGGAAGAAGACGGCGACCGCTACATTGAGATCTGGAACATCGTCTTCATGCAGTTCAACCGCCAGGCCGATGGCACGATGGAACCGCTGCCGAAGCCGTCTGTAGATACCGGTATGGGTCTGGAGCGTATTGCTGCGGTGCTGCAACACGTTAACTCTAACTATGACATCGACCTGTTCCGCACGTTGATCCAGGCGGTAGCGAAAGTCACTGGCGCAACCGATCTGAGCAATAAATCGCTGCGCGTAATCGCTGACCACATTCGTTCTTGTGCGTTCCTGATCGCGGATGGCGTAATGCCGTCCAATGAAAACCGTGGTTATGTACTGCGTCGTATCATTCGTCGCGCAGTGCGTCACGGTAATATGCTCGGCGCGAAAGAAACCTTCTTCTACAAACTGGTTGGTCCGCTGATCGACGTTATGGGCTCTGCGGGTGAAGACCTGAAACGCCAGCAGGCGCAGGTTGAGCAGGTGCTGAAGACTGAAGAAGAGCAGTTTGCTCGTACTCTGGAGCGCGGTCTGGCGTTGCTGGATGAAGAGCTGGCAAAACTTTCTGGTGATACGCTGGATGGTGAAACTGCTTTCCGTCTGTACGACACCTATGGCTTCCCGGTTGACCTGACGGCTGATGTTTGTCGTGAGCGCAACATCAAAGTTGACGAAGCTGGTTTTGAAGCAGCAATGGAAGAGCAGCGTCGTCGGGCGCGCGAAGCCAGCGGCTTTGGTGCCGATTACAACGCAATGATCCGTGTTGACAGTGCATCTGAATTTAAAGGCTATGACCATCTGGAACTGAACGGCAAAGTGACCGCGCTGTTTGTTGATGGTAAAGCGGTTGATGCCATCAATGCAGGCCAGGAAGCTGTGGTCGTGCTGGATCAAACGCCATTCTATGCGGAATCCGGCGGTCAGGTTGGCGATAAAGGCGAACTGAAAGGCGCTAACTTCTCCTTTGCGGTGGAAGATACGCAGAAATACGGCCAGGCGATTGGTCACATCGGTAAACTTGCTGCGGGTTCTCTGAAAGTGGGCGACGCTGTGCAGGCTGATGTTGATGAGGCTCGTCGCGCCCGTATTCGTCTGAATCACTCCGCAACGCACCTGATGCACGCTGCGCTGCGCCAGGTTCTGGGTACTCATGTATCGCAGAAAGGTTCACTGGTTAACGACAAGGTGCTGCGCTTCGACTTCTCACACAACGAAGCGATGAAACCAGAAGAGATTCGTGCGGTCGAAGACCTGGTGAACGCACAGATTCGTCGCAATTTGCCGATCGAAACCAACATCATGGATCTCGAAGCGGCGAAAGCGAAAGGTGCGATGGCGCTGTTCGGCGAGAAGTATGATGAGCGCGTACGCGTGCTGAGCATGGGCGATTTCTCCACCGAGCTGTGTGGCGGTACTCACGCCAGCCGCACTGGTGATATTGGTCTGTTCCGCATCATCTCTGAATCGGGTACTGCTGCAGGCGTTCGTCGTATCGAAGCGGTAACCGGAGAAGGTGCTATCGCCACCGTTCATGCAGACAGCGATCGCTTAAGCGAAGTCGCACATCTGCTGAAAGGCGATAGCAATAATCTGGCTGATAAAGTGCGCTCAGTACTGGAACGTACGCGTCAGTTAGAAAAAGAACTACAACAGCTTAAAGAACAAGCTGCCGCACAGGAGAGCGCAAATCTTTCCAGTAAGGCAATTGATGTTAATGGTGTTAAGCTGTTGGTTAGCGAGCTTAGCGGTGTTGAGCCGAAAATGTTGCGTACCATGGTTGACGATTTAAAAAATCAGCTGGGGTCGACAATTATCGTGCTGGCAACGGTAGCCGAAGGTAAGGTTTCTCTGATTGCAGGCGTATCTAAGGACGTCACAGATCGTGTGAAAGCAGGGGAACTGATTGGTATGGTCGCTCAGCAGGTGGGCGGCAAGGGTGGTGGACGTCCTGACATGGCGCAAGCCGGTGGTACGGATGCTGCGGCCTTACCTGCAGCGTTAGCCAGTGTGAAAGGCTGGGTCAGCGCGAAATTGCAATAATATAAGCGTCAGGCAATGCCGTGGACTCGCTTCACGGCATTCGCATTAACGCTATCGACAACGATAAAGTCAGGTTGAAGTTGTGTATATCGGCTAAACTTAGGTTTAACAGAATGTAATGCCATGACTGCTTAGATGTAATGTGTTTGTCATTGCTTACTTTTTGGCGTTATATGATGGATAATGCCGGGATACAGAGAGACCCGACTCTTTTAATCTTTCAAGGAGCAAAGAATGCTGATTCTGACTCGTCGAGTTGGTGAGACCCTCATGATTGGGGATGAGGTCACCGTGACAGTTTTAGGGGTAAAGGGCAACCAGGTACGTATTGGCGTAAATGCCCCGAAGGAAGTTTCTGTTCACCGTGAAGAGATCTACCAGCGTATCCAGGCTGAAAAATCCCAGCAGTCCAGTTACTAATCTTTCCGCGTCTCATCTTTATCGGTGAGACGCACCCTCAAAATTTCTCCTTCACTCTATAGTCTTTTCGCTTTACTCCCGTTCATTCAACTTAAGTCTCCATTTTTTTACATTACTGCTATCTGTCAGACCTCCGTTTTTCTGTTGATAAAACACTCTTTTTGACGTTTTTACAGACTAATTGAGCGTGAAGTGTGCAAACGATAAAAGTGTGGGAAAAATTGTTTGACTTATAAGTCTCAGAAAGTAATATGTGCGCCACGCAGCGACGATGAGCGATAAACAAGTTCTTCGAAGCACTCGTAAGAGGCGTGTGGTGAGGTGGCCGAGAGGCTGAAGGCGCTCCCCTGCTAAGGGAGTATGCGGTCAAAAGCTGCATCCGGGGTTCGAATCCCCGCCTCACCGCCATTTGCATCCGTAGCTCAGCTGGATAGAGTACTCGGCTACGAACCGAGCGGTCGGAGGTTCGAATCCTCCCGGATGCACCATATTCTCCGAAATCTTCAGCAATGAAGATATCGAAGAGGTAGCGGAATTAACCGCAGGCACCAGGAAGGATAACGTTGCTTTAGCAACGGCCCGAAGGGCGAACGCCAGTGAGTCATCCTCCCGGATGCACCATCTTCTCCAAAAAATTTCCTTCAAAAATATCTCATTTTTAAATAACTACTTTATCCATTTCCTGAATTTTCTTCTCCTTCGCCATCAGCGACAAAATCAAGCAATTACGCTAAAGTAGCGTCATATTTTTCGACTTGCGAGAAGACCATGTACGAGCGTTATGCAGGTTTAATTTTTGATATGGATGGCACAATCCTGGATACGGAGCCTACGCACCGTAAAGCGTGGCGCGAAGTATTAGGGCACTACGGTCTTCAGTACGATGTTCAGGCGATGATTGCGCTTAATGGATCGCCCACCTGGCGTATTACTCAGGCAATTATTGAGCTGAATCAGGCCGATCTCGACCCGCATGCGTTAGCGCGTGAAAAAACAGAAGCAGTAAGAAGTATGCTGCTGGATAGTGTCGAGCCGCTTCCTCTTGTTGAAGTGGTGAAAAGTTGGCATGGACGTCGGTCAATGGCGGTAGGAACGGGGAGTGAAAGCGCCATCGCTGAGGCATTGCTGGCTCACCTGGGATTACGCCGTTATTTTGACGCCGTCGTCGCTGCCGATCACGTCAAACACCATAAACCCGCGCCAGACACATTTTTGTTGTGCGCGCAGCGTATGGGCGTGCAACCGACGCAGTGTGTGGTCTTTGAAGATGCCGATTTCGGTATTCAGGCGGCCCGTGCAGCAGGCATGGACGCTGTGGATGTTCGCTTGCTGTGAGTGAAGCGTTATCGCTTTTCTCGTTGTTTGCCAGTAGTTTTCTCAGCGCTACACTATTACCCGGCAACTCCGAAGTCGTGCTGGTGGCAATGTTGCTTTCCGGGATCAGTCATCCCTGGGTTTTAGTTTTAACAGCAACAATGGGTAATAGCCTTGGAGGGTTAACTAACGTTATCCTTGGGCGTTTCTTTCCATTGCGTAAAACATCGCGCTGGCAAGAGAAAGCTACCGGCTGGCTGAAACGCTATGGTGCAGTCACGCTATTATTAAGCTGGATGCCCGTGGTTGGCGATTTACTGTGTCTGTTAGCGGGATGGATGCGCATCTCCTGGGGGCCGGTAATCTTTTTTTTGTGCCTTGGTAAAGCGTTACGCTATGTTGCAGTTGCAGCAGCGACCGTTCAGGGCATGATGTGGTGGCACTAATTGTAGGCCTGCACATATGGTCACCATTACAGTTATGCTAATTAAAACGATTTTGACAGGCGGGAGGTCAATTTGATCCCGGACGTATCACAGGCGCTGGCCTGGCTGGAAAAACATCCTCAGGCGTTAAAGGGGATACAGCGTGGGCTGGAGCGCGAAACTTTGCGTGTTAATGCTGATGGCACACTGGCAACAACAGGTCATCCTGAAGCATTAGGTTCCGCACTGACGCACAAATGGATTACTACCGATTTTGCGGAAGCATTGCTGGAATTCATTACACCAGTGGATGGTGATATTGAACATATGCTGACCTTTATGCGCGATCTGCATCGCTATACGGCGCGCAACATGGGCGATGAGCGGATGTGGCCGTTAAGTATGCCATGCTACATCGCAGAAGGTCAGGACATCGAACTGGCGCAGTATGGCACTTCTAACACCGGACGCTTTAAAACGCTGTACCGTGAAGGGCTGAAAAATCGCTACGGCGCGCTGATGCAAACCATCTCCGGCGTGCATTACAACTTCTCTTTGCCTATGGCATTCTGGCAAGCGAAGTGTGGCGATATTTCGGGCGCTGATGCTAAAGAGAAAATCTCTGCGGGCTATTTCCGCGTTATTCGCAACTACTATCGCTTCGGTTGGGTCATTCCTTATCTGTTTGGCGCGTCTCCGGCAATATGCTCTTCATTCCTGCAAGGTAAACCAACGTCGCTGCCGTTTGAGAAAACCGAGTGCGGTATGTATTACCTGCCGTATGCGACCTCTCTTCGTTTGAGCGATCTCGGCTATACCAATAAATCGCAAAGCAATCTTGGTATTACCTTCAACGATCTTTACGAGTACGTAGCGGGCCTGAAACAGGCAATCAAAACGCCATCGGAAGAGTACGCGAAGATTGGTATTGAGAAAGATGGTAAGCGGCTGCAAATCAATAGCAATGTGCTGCAGATTGAAAACGAACTGTACGCGCCGATTCGTCCAAAACGCGTTACCCGCAGCGGCGAGTCGCCTTCTGATGCGCTGTTACGTGGCGGCATTGAATATATTGAAGTGCGTTCGCTGGACATCAACCCGTTCTCGCCGATTGGTGTAGATGAACAGCAGGTGCGATTCCTCGACCTGTTTATGGTCTGGTGTGCGCTGGCTGATGCATCGGAAATGAGCAGTAGCGAACTTGCCTGTACACGCGTTAACTGGAACCGGGTGATCCTCGAAGGTCGCAAACCGGGTCTGACGCTGGGTATCGGCTGCGAAACCGCGCAGTTCCCGTTACCGCAGGTGGGTAAAGATCTGTTCCGCGATCTGAAACGCGTCGCGCAAACGCTGGATAGCATTAACGGCGGCGAAGCGTATCAGAAAGTGTGTGATGAACTGGTCGCCTGCTTCGATAATCCCGATCTGACTTTCTCTGCCCGTATCTTAAGGTCTATGATTGATACTGGTATTGGCGGAACAGGCAAAGCATTTGCAGAAGCCTACCGTAATCTGCTGCGTGAAGAGCCGCTGGAAATTCTGCGCGAAGAGGATTTTGTAGCCGAGCGCGAGGCGTCTGAACGCCGTCAGCAGGAAATGGAAGCCGCAGATACCGAACCGTTTGCGGTGTGGCTGGAAAAACACGCCTGACAGAAAAGAAAAAGGCCACTCGTGAGTGGCCAAAATTTCATCTCTGAATTCAGGGATGATGATAACAAATGCGCGTCTTTCATATACTCAGACTCGCCTGGGAAGAAAGAGTTCAGAAAATTTTTAAAAAAATTACCGGAGGTGGCTAAATGCCGTTGTTAGATAGCTTCACAGTCGATCATACCCGGATGGAAGCGCCTGCAGTTCGGGTGGCGAAAACAATGAACACCCCGCATGGCGACGCAATCACCGTGTTCGATCTGCGCTTCTGCGTGCCGAACAAAGAAGTGATGCCAGAAAGAGGGATCCATACCCTGGAGCACCTGTTTGCTGGTTTTATGCGTAACCATCTTAACGGTAATGGTGTAGAGATTATCGATATCTCGCCAATGGGCTGCCGCACCGGTTTTTATATGAGTCTGATTGGTACGCCAGATGAGCAGCGTGTTGCTGATGCCTGGAAAGCGGCAATGGAAGACGTGCTGAAAGTGCAGGATCAGAATCAGATCCCGGAACTGAACGTCTACCAGTGTGGCACTTACCAGATGCACTCGTTGCAGGAAGCACAGGATATTGCGCGTAGCATTCTGGAACGTGACGTGCGCATCAACAGCAACGAAGAACTGGCGCTGCCGAAAGAGAAGTTGCAGGAACTGCACATTTAGTCAGTAAACTATCTTCACAATTAATTGAAAAAAGCCAGTTCAAATGAACTGGCTTAGTTGTACTTAGTGCGCACCGCCTCCGCCGCCACCTGCGCCAAAGGGCGGTTTAGCAAACCACACCAGCCCCAGCAAGACGAGGAATATCCCGGCTGACATCCAGAAGATCTCATTTGCGGAAATAATCAGCCCCTGATTGGTGATCTGCTGGGCAATCCAGCCTGATGCCTGCTGTTGTGTCATCCCAAGCCCTTCCAGTTGACTGTACATCGCCTGGGCGTTTGGGTTAAACGGGTTTACCGACTCGGTTAACTGCGCATGGTGCATCGACTCGCGGTTGGTCCACATGGTCGTGGTTATCGACGTGCCGATAGACCCCGCCAGCGTACGCGTAAAGTTGGAGAGGCTCGATGCCGCCGCCAGTCGTTCCGGTGGCAAACCAGACAGCGTAATGGTGGTCAGCGGCATAAAGAAGCAGGCCACCGCAAACCCCTGGATAAACTGCGGCCAGGCCGACGCGCCAAAATCCATGCCCGGTTCAAAGGTATAGGCACGCCAGTAGAAGCAGACGGCATACATAATAAAGCTGAAGGTTACCAGCCGCCGCATATCCAGTTTATGCGCGAAGCGGCCGATAATCGGCGACAGTATCACTGGAATAATCCCTACCGGCGCAGAGGCCAAACCTGCCCAGGTCGCCGTGTAACCGTAGACCTCCTGCAACAACTGCGGCAGCAGAACAATAGCGCCGAAGTAGAGCATATACGCGAGGCTGATACACAAGCAGCCGATGGTGAAGTTGCGCGACTTAAACAACGACAGATCGACTATCGGGTTATCGTCGGTCAGCTCCCAGACAATCAGGAAGCAGATAGCCACCACCGCCACCACGGTAAGGATGATAATTTCCTGTGATGAAAACCAGTCCAGCTCTTTACCGCGGTCGAGCATAATCTGCAGGCTGCCGATACCAATAACCAGCAGTGCCAGCCCCACGGCATCAATCCGCCGCCGTTCGGTGCGGGTTTCACGTCCGCGCAGGGTTTGCAGGGTCATCAACACCACCGCCACGCCAATCGGCACGTTGATGAAGAATATCCAGCCCCAGTGGTAATTATCGCTGATATACCCGCCGAGGATTGGGCCGCAAATTGGCGCGACAATCACCGTCATCGACCACAACGCCAGCGCGATTGAGCGTTTGGCTGGCGGGTAATTATTCAGCAATAGACTTTGCGAAAGCGGGATCAACGGCCCGGCGACAATCCCCTGAATCACGCGGAAGAAGATCAGCATATTCAGGCTGCTGGAGACACCACACGCCCACGACGCAATAGCAAAGGCGATGGTTGACCAGAGGAACAGTTTCACTTCCCCGACGCGCTTTGCCAGCCAGCCGGTAAGCGGGATCGAGATGGCATTCGCCACCCCGAAAGAAGTGATTACCCACGTTCCCTGGCTGAGCGATGAGCCCAGATTCCCGGCGATAGTGGGGATCGCCACGTTAGCAATGGTGGAGTCCAGCACCTGCATGAATGTCGCTAGTGACAGCGCAATCGTCATAATGACCAGTTGCGCGCCTTCCAGCGGTTTTTGCTGTTGCATCACACGCACCTCTGGATTAGCCAGCGTTAGCTTTTACGATATCGTCGATCAGTTTATTGACAGGTGCCAGGCTGATTTCACGCGCGGTACTTACCGCAACCGGTGTGGAACGTACTTTATTTGCCAGTACCTGACCGTCACGGTTAGTGGTATTGACGCTCACCAGCGTGGACAAACCGATACGCAGCGGATATTGCTCCAGCTGTTTCTGGTCCAGTTCGATACGCACAGGCAGACGCTGAACGACTTTGATCCAGTTACCGGTCGCATTTTGCGCTGGAAGCAGTGAGAACGCGCTACCTGTGCCCATATCCAGACCAACCACTTTACCGGTGTATTTCACATCATCGCCGTAAATATCGGTGGTGATAGTGACCGGCTGACCGATACGCATATTGGCAATCTGCGTCTCTTTAAAGTTGGCATCCACCCACATATTGATGGCTGGAACGACCGCCATCAGCGGCGTCGTTGGGCTAATTTGCGCCCCAGGCTGTACCGCGCGGCGGGAGACATAACCGGTCATCGGACTGACAATACGAGTACGCTCCAGCGCCAGCCAGGCGTTACGTACTTCGGTGGCAGCCTGTTGCACGGCAGGCTGATCTTCCAGTTTAGTCCCCAGAATCATCGCCTGATTGGCATTGTATTGTTGAATCGCGACGTCCAGTTGCGCCTGGGCACTGGTAACGGCGTCGCGGGCGTGTTGCAGCTCTTCGCGACCAATCAGGTTGGCATTGCCCAGCGGCACACGGCGGTTGTAGTCGCTTTGTGCTTTCGCGAGGGCGATTTTTTGCACCTCAATATTCGCCTGCAACTGTTTGCTGTTAATCATCAGCTGGTGGGTTTGGCGAACGCTGGAAGCCAGTGCAGTTTTGGCTTTTTCAAACGCCTGGCGAGCATCTGTCGGGTCGAGAGTGACCAGCACGTCGCCTTCTTTTACAAAATCGGTGTTATCGGCCCAGACTTTCGTCACGCTGCCAGACACCTGAGACATAATTTGAATTTGATTCCCTGCCACGTATGCGTCATCGGTTTCTTCGAAGTGACGCAGTACCAAAAACCAATAAATCCCTATCGCTACGGCAATAATTATAAAGAGCAAGGTGAGAAGGAGGAGCAGACGCTTACGTTTGCCGCTCTTCTTTACCGGTTGCTGCGGGGTTTGAGTCTCCGCATTTGCGCTCATATTGTTCTCCACGATCTTCTTAACTCATCGGCTGAGCCGACCTGCTTGCCAAAAAGGCCAGCATGTTGCGATGCTGGCCAGTCATTTTTTCTTTTATAAATCTGGATTTTTGAGCGAGATGACGCGTTAGCTCATCGCTTCGAGAACCACACCGTCTTGTTCCATCTGGTCGAGACGGGAGAGCAATTTGCGGGTGATTTGCTCGAGCTGATCTTTTTCTGTTGTGCTGAGCGCGGACCAGAGTTGATGCAGGCAGTTATGCTGCGGTGGTAAAACCTCGCGCAAAAACTCGTGACCTTTTTCCGTTAATTGCAGATGCAGGCAGCGGCGATCGTTATCGCTTTCACGACGTTCGATCCAACCGCGTTTTTCCAGTTCATCGGCAATACGCGTCGCGTTGGTACGGGATGATCCAAGAGCACAACTTAATTCAGAAGGCTGAATACTGTGGTTTTCCTGAGACTCCAGCGTAATCAACGCCATAAACAACGTCTCGTTAATCCCCTGAGCCTTCAGCATTTTATTGCGGTTCTCCAGCAGCTTGCTTTGCATGTGCATGCAAAGACGAGTCAGAAGGATCTCCTGATAAGGAAAATCTTCGTGGCGGCTGGCGCGAAATTTTAGCATTTGTTCAATGGGCGTAAACGAACTATCCATTTGGGTATGACCTCATTAATTTCAGCCGATATAGTAACGACAGTGACAAATAAAGTAAATGTATTGTTTTAGAAAAATGATTCTTGTGGGTTATATAATCGCCATCACTTTCCAGGCGAGCCCATAGGCCAGCGCACTAAGCAGTGTTGGGATGATAATGCTGCGTGTTTTATAGAAACTGGCACCCAGTACCGCGAAGCCGACCAGCGTGGGCACGAAACGGCGTGTATCGTGCATCACTTCTGGTGCGGTAGAGACAACCAGCAGAGCGCATATCGAGGCGATGCCAATGGTGTCGAGCAAAATACCTACCGCGCCACGTTTGGTTGGGCGGGCATTACCCACACGCAGGCGCAGCGGCAAATAGCGGAAGCAATAATTCGCCGCGCCAACCAGTAACCCAAGCAGCAGAACCTCATAGCTCATCGGGCGCTCCTTGCCAGAATGCCTGGATTAACGCAGTGAGGCAGCCACAGACAATGCCTGCCAGAATGGCGACGGGAATAGAAAATAGCGTTACGCCTGCAAGGGCACCAACTAACGCTGCGGTAACGCAAAGAGATTGTTTGCGCTGGAAAGAGGCGAGCAGGAAACTCATAAAGAGTGCCGGAAGCATAAAACCTAATGCAGCTTCAACGGCGGGATAACCTTGCAGCAAGCCGCTGCCGGAGAATGCCCCTATTACCGTACCAAATACCCACGATGACCATGAACTGAAGGCAATGCCGATCATCCAGTTCTCGCTCCAGCGGCGATTATTGCGTACCAGTTTTGCGGTGGCGGCGGCAAAAACCTCATCCGTCAGGCCAAACGCCCATAGCGCGGTTTTCGATTTTTGCAGACGCTGAATAATACGGCTACGCAGTGACGGGCCATACAACACATGGCGAACATCCATTGCCATGACGGTCAGTGCAGCAACCCACAAACTACTCCCTGCTGCCAGCATCGCGGTAATGACGAACTGGCTCGCGCCTGCATAAATGATGCAGGAGAAAAAAACGCTTTCGAGAGGAGAGAATCCCAGACGGGTCGCATTCAGACCGAACGCAAAGGCCACCGGAATATAACTAATAACAATCGGTAAACTGTCTTTGCATCCTTCCATGAAGGTCGCCGAACCAGGAGCAGGCTGTGGAGTAGGGCTTTCCATAGAGTGTACGCTTAACGATTGTTAATATTATAAATAGACTGAATGAATATCTTAACCTTATCAGACTGATGGGCTTCTTAACACCCTTATAAGTGTAAAGCCACGAAAACGGTTGCTGATTGCTTAATTTGCGGCTTCCTGACGATGAAAACCTCGCCACCAGACCAGTAAGTTAACCAGGGCAATCGTCGCGCCAGCCAGACAAACGCCAGCCCAACCGCCATGTTGCCAGGCTGAGGCTGAAATTAGCGAACCGGCGGCACCGCCAATAAAGTAGCTGGTCATGTAACCTGCGGTCAGGCGATTACGCGCATCAGGATGTATTCGATAAATTACCGTCTGGTTAGTGATATGCACGCCCTGTACGGTGAGGTCCAGCACCAGAATGCCGATAATCAACGCCAGTACGGAAGTGTGACCAAACCAGATTGCCAGCCATGAAAGTAACAGCAGAAGCAGACCGAATGTTGTGGTGTGGTGCGATTTGCCCTTGTCGGCAAAACCGCCCGCCGGACGAGCGCCCAACGCTCCGGCAGCTCCCGCAAGTCCAAACAGACCAATTACGCCATCGCTGTAGTTAAAAGGTGGAGCGGCAAGCAAAAAGGCCATCGAGGTCCAGAGAATGCTGAAGTTGGCAAAAGTCAGGCAGCCCAGCAATGCGCGGGTGCGCAGGATCTTATCGTTGATAAACATGCTGAAAACGGAACCCAACAACTGTGGGTAGTTGAGGTGGGTTTCTGATTTCATTTGTGGCAGACCACGCCATAATGCTAGCGCCATCAGAGCCATTAACACCGAGGCAACCCAAAAGACGGTGCGCCAGCCGCCGAGGTTTGCCAGTAACCCGGCAACGGTTCGTGCCAGCAATATCCCCAACAGCAGACCGCTCATAATGGTGCCAACCACTTTGCCGCGTTTATCCGGTGAAGCCAGCGTCGCTGCCAGCGGAACCAGAATTTGTGCCACGACTGAGAATAAACCGGTTAATGCCGTACCGAGGATCATCATCGCCAGTGACTGACTGCTGGCAGTGATTAACATACCGCCCGCTGCCAGTAAGGTCATCGAGACAATCAGGCGGCGGCGTTCAAACATATCACCGAGGGGAACAAGAAACAGTAGACCTGCGGCATAGCCCAACTGCGCGGCGGTAACAATAAAGCCCGCCGAACTGGCGGAGAGGGAAAAGTTACGCGCAATAGTGTCGAGCAGCGGTTGGGCGTAATAGTTGCTGGCGACCGCCAGACCGGTGGCGATCGACATCAGCACGATCAGCGCCGGGCTAAGCTCATGAGTGGGTTTAGTCATTATTTTTGTTTATCAGGTGATGATTAAGCTGGAAATCAATAATAGCGGATGTTTATGAATGGGGGCGAAAGATAGCTTGTTGAAATGTGCGGTGTGGTTTGTAGGCATGATAAGACGCGCCAGCGTCGCATCAGGCATTGTGTACAGAGCGGCGGATGCGGCGAAAACGCCTTATCCGCCCGAATAAAAATTACTTATGCGCTGCCAGCGCCTCATTCACCCAGCCATCGAACTGCTGCTGGTGGGCTTTGATCCAGCCATCAACGTGGCCCTGAATATCGCCTTCTGAGGCTTTGCCGTCATGCATAATGGCGTTCTGGGCGTTAATATCTGCCACTGGCAACTGCATAATGGCAAACAGTTTCGCTGCTGCCGGGTTTTTCTCGGCCCAGGCTTTATTGGCAACGATATGCATGGTGCTGACCGGGAAGCCGTAATTCGCGCCATTCGGCAGTTTGGTATCGGCATTTTTATCGCCCGGCAGTGCAGAGAACGGCACCTGCAACCAGACCACATCTTTCCCTGGCTTCAGCTCATTACTCACCCAGTACGGCGTCCAGGTGTAGTAAAACACCGGTTTGCCCTCTTTGTAGCGACTGATGGTGTCAGCCATCATCGCTGCGTAGTTCCCCTGATTATGCGTCACGGTGTTGGTCAGTTCATACGCAGCAAGCTGGTGGTTGATCGCACCTTCGCAGCCCCAGCCTGGGTTACAACCGGTTAAATCCGCTTTGCCATCACCGTTGGTATCGAACAGTTTGGCGATCTTCGGATCTTTCAGTTGTGCGATGTTGGTGATTTTGTACTGGTCGGCGGTTTTCTTATCGATCAGGTAACCCTGTGCCGCGCCGTTAACAAATACCCCTTCACGATAAAATTTCTTATCGCCACCGGCAGCTTCGTACATGTTGTCATGCAGTGGCGTCCAGTTCACGGCGGTGAAGGTTGCATCGCCGGAAGCAAGCGAGGTGTAGCCAACGTTGTAATCTACTTCGCTGGGTTTGTTGACGGTATAGCCTAATTTCTCCAGCGCACGGCTGACCAGCAGCGTCTGGAAGGTTTCTTCGGTGATGGTGCTTTGAACTGGATTAACAGTAATGCCTTTGCCCGGCAGATCGGCAGCAAAAGTTTGTGTAGAGATAAGCGTGGCAAACGCTGTCGCAAAAAGTACGCTATGTCGCATTGTTATTCCTTTTTTTGGCAGGGTGATATGCCCGGCGTCACCGGGCAAGTGCAGAGTTACTTAATGAATGGGCGGGTCAGCAGACCGACAGGGCCAGTGGTGTACCAGCGACGGTTGCCGCGACTGCGTGAGTCGCGCCCAACGGCCTGCGTCAGGCGATCGAGGATAATGGCGAGGATCACAATCCCGACGCCGCCAACGGTGGCAAGCCCCATATCCAGACGACCGATACCGCGAAGTACCATCTGACCCAGCCCGCCGACGGCAATCATCGAGGCGATGACCACCATAGAAAGGGCCAGCATCAGCGTCTGGTTAACGCCCGCCATAATGGTCGGCATCGCCAGCGGTAACTGAACTTTGAACAGCATCTGGCGCGGGCTGGCACCGAATGAGCGCGAGGCTTCAATCAGATCCGCCGGAACCTGGTTAATCCCCAGAATGGTCAGACGGATAATCGGCGGCAGAGCAAAGATGATCGTCACCACCACGCCCGGCACGTTACCGATACCAAATAGCATGACGATTGGCACCAGATAAACAAACGCTGGAGTGGTCTGCATGGCATCAAGCAGTGGACGAATAATTTTCGCCGCTCGCGGACTTCTCGCCAGCCAGATCCCCAACGGCAAACCGATGACGATACAGAACAGCAGGGCGGTTAACACCAGCGCCAGAGTCACCATTGCCTGCGACCAGGCACCGATTGCGCCGATGGCAATCAGCGAAACCAGCGTCGCCACACCCATTCCGACCCCGGAAATCTGCCAGGCGATGAGAGCGAAAACGATAATCGCCACCGGTGCGGGCATACCCAGCAGCAATTGCTGGAAACCGTTGAGGATATAATCAACCGGAACGCGCACGCCCTGGAAGACGGGACGGAAATGGGTAACGACCCAGTCGATCCCTTCAGTGACCCAACTGTCGAGCGGGATCAGCGTTTTATGGAACGGATCGAGAATATTAAAATGCTCGACGTTTGGCGCAGGCGTACTGGTCAGCCAGTCAGCATCACCGCCGTCAGTCGGTGCAGTCGTCGGTGTACCCCAGGCGTCTGCGGATTGCGCGGCACTGTCCGCCGCTGGCGTGGTATCCCACGGATTATTTTGATCAGCCATTATTTACCCCCTCACGATCTAAAGCGCGCAGCAGCATTCCTTTCGAAATGATGCCGACATACTGTTGGTCCTCGTCGACCACGGGCACTGCACAGGGTGCCTGTCCGACATGAGAGAGCAACTCGCTAAGAGGCGTTTGTGCATCGACTGCTAACGGCGCATCAATCAGCGCCGCATCAAGACCTTGCTGCTGCGTTAACGCGGTTTTAAGCGAATCGATGGAGACTGCGCCGACAAACTTATTACCGCGTTCGATAACGTAGCCATATTCACGATCTTCATCCTGCAATAATTTCAGTGCCGAACGTGGGCCGAAGCCAGGAGTTTTACGAATTAAGCCGTTCGGTGTACGACGGGCAATATCTTTCGCACTGAATACCTGACTAATATCGACGCCACGGAAGAAGGTACGGACATAATCATTCGCCGGATTATTGAGAATTTCATCCGGTGTGCCGACTTGTACCACTTCACCATTTTGCATAATGGCAATTCGGTCGCCAATACGCATGGCTTCATCGAGATCGTGGGAAATAAAGACAATGGTGCGCTGATGTTTCGCCTGTAATTTTACCAGTTCATCCTGCATCTCGGTGCGAATTAATGGATCGAGCGCCGAGAAGGCTTCGTCCATTAATAATATATCCGGATTAATCGCTAACGCGCGGGCTAATCCCACACGTTGACGCATCCCGCCAGAGAGTTCATCCGGGTAGCTGTGGGCATAATTTTCCAGCCCGACCTGACGCAGTGCATCAAGGGCTTTTTCCCGGCGTTCTTCGGCATTAATTCCGGCCAATTCCATACCGAACGCAGTATTGTCCAGCACGGTCATATGCGGCATTAAGGCAAAGGACTGGAAGACCATCGCAATCTTTTTTCTGCGCACCTCACGGAGTTCGGCGTCGGATATTTTGGCAATATCCACACCATCAATCAGCACTTGCCCGCGGGTGGGTTCAATCAGGCGATTGAGAAGGCGTACCATTGTGGATTTACCCGAACCGGATAATCCCATGATGACAAATATCTCGCCTTCTTCAATGGCCAGACTGGCGTCTTTTACGCCAAGCGATAGCCCAGTTTTTTCCAGAATTTGTTCTTTTGAAAGTCCTTGTTCGATATATTTGAAAGCTCGCTGTGGATGCTCACCAAATATTTTATAAAGATTTTTAATTTCTAATTTAATTGCCATGCAATAGAAAGATTCCTGTTATTTGTTTATGTCGATACATTACCCAATGGAAATAGTCACTTTTTTCTACCCTAACATACTGAGAATCTGAGGCAACCCCTGAGGGCAAATGTGGCATGAATATTGATGTGAGCAAATCGCCAGAATTTCCCATGATATAAGGGCTGAGAGCAAATCGAGAAAAGTTGATATTTTTTGTCAAAGATAGCGAAAAAACGCCTGAATATTGTGGTTTCAGGCGAATAATGCAACAGAGTATCAGTGTAGATCACCACAAAATATTTGCGTGATAAAAAGCTATTTGGCGGGAATTATTTCCCTGTCGCGGGTAGTGATATTTTTGAAAATAACACCCTCAGAAATTCCAGTCTTCATCTTCTGTTTCAACCGCTTTCCCCATCACATAAGAGGAGCCTGAACCGGAAAAGAAATCGTGATTTTCATCGGCATTCGGCGAAAGCGCGGCGAGGATTGCCGGATTCACTTCCGCCATTTCTGCGGGAAATAGCGGTTCGTAGCCCAGATTCATCAACGCCTTATTGGCGTTGTAACAGAGAAACGCTTTCACATCGTCAGCCCACGGGGTTTCGGCGTACAGCTCATCGGTGTATTGCAACTCGTTGTCATAGAGTTCCAGCAACAAATCGAAGGCGAAACTCTTCAATTCTTCACGTCGTGCCTGGGAGATCTTTTCCAGGTTTTTCTGATATTTATAGCCGATGTAGTAACCGTGGACTGCTTCATCGCGGATAATCAGACGGATCAGGTCTGCGGTATTGGTCAGCTTTCCGCGGCTGGAAAAATACATCGGCAGCTAGAAACCGGAATAGAACAAAAAAGATTCAAGAAACACACTGGCGATTTTCTTTTTCAGCGGATCATCACCGCGATAATGTTGCTGAATAATCTGAGCTTTTCGCTGCAACGGTGCGTTTTCTTCACTCCAGGCGTAGGCGGCATCGACATCTTTGGTCTGACACAGCGTCGAGAAAATCGAACTGTAAGAGCGGGCATGAACCGCTTCCATAAAGCTGATATTCGATAATACCGCTTCTTCATGAGGCGTGAGTGCATCGGGCATTAGCGAAGGCGCGCCGATAACATTTTGCAGCGTGTCGAGCAGCGTCAGGCCAGTAAAAACGCGCATCGTCAGTTGTTGTTCTACGACAGTTAATGTCTGCCAGGCAGGAATATCGTTCGACAGCGGCACCTTTTCTGGTAGCCAGAAATTGCTGGTCAGGCGATTCCACACCTCCAGATCTTTATCGTCAGATATCTTGTTCCAGTTGATGGCGCTGATACGTGAGAGTTTCATAGATATTCCTTAAAGTGCACAGGAGACGCAGCCTTCAATTTCAGTGCCTTACAGCGCCATCTGACGCAGGCGAATGTAATAGAGCGTTTTGATACCTTTGCGCCAGGCGTAAATCTGCGCTTTGTTGATATCGCGAGTGGTGGCGGTATCGGGGAAAAACAGCGTCAGCGACAAACCCTGATCGACATGGCGAGTCGCTTCCGCGTAGGTGTCGATGATCTTTTCTGCGCCGATTTCGTAAGCATCCTGATACAGCGCCAGATTTTCGTTAGTCATAAACGGGGCAGGGTAGTAAACGCGTCCTGTTTTGCCCTCTTTGCGTATCTCTACTTTCGCCACAATCGGATGAATACTCGACGTAGCATGGTTGATATAAGAGATAGAACCGGTTGGCGGCACCGCCTGAAGATTCTGGTTGTAAATGCCGTAGCGCATCACGTCGTCGCGCAGTTGCGCCCACATCTCACGGGTAGGTAACGTAATACCGCTGCGGGCAAACAGTTCGCCAACTTTCGCCGTTTTCGGCTGCCAGTTACCTTGCAGATATTGGCTAAAATATTCACCACTGGCATAACGTGACTGTTTGAACCCGGCGAAGGTTTCACCGCGTTCGCGCGCCAGCAACATCGAGGTACGCAGTGCGTGCCAGGTGATGGCATAGAAATAGAGATTGGTGAAATCCAGTGCTTCCGGCGAACCATAAGCGATGCCTTCTCGCGCCAGATAGCCGTGTAAATTCATCTGCCCCAGTCCGATGGCGTGTGAGGCGGCATTTCCGGCTTCGATGGACGGCACGCTGCGGATATGACTCATATCTGACACCGCCGTTAAACCGCGCACGGCAGTCTCTACCGTGCGGGCAAAATCGGGGGAATCCATGGTGTGCGCAATATTCAACGAACCTAAATTGCAGGAAATATCATGGCCTGTACGGGCATAGTCGAGATTCTCGTCATACTCTGAGGCGCTGTTAACCTGCAAAATTTCTGAGCAGAGATTACTCATATTTATGCGCCCGGCGATAGGGTTAGCACGGTTTACCGTGTCTTCATACATGATGTAGGGATAGCCGGACTCAAACTGGATTTCTGCCAGTCGCTGGAAGAAATCACGGGCGTTGAGGTATTTTTTGCGAATGCGTTCATCGGCAACCAGTTCGTCATAGTGTTGGCTGATGGCCACATCGGCAAACGGCTTGCCATAAACTCGCTCTACGTCATAAGGCGAAAACAGCGCCATCTGCGCATTCTCTTTTGCCAGATGGAAAGTGATATCCGGGATCACCACGCCCAGCGACAGTGTTTTAATGCGGATTTTCTCGTCGGCATTTTCCCGTTTCGTATCGAGAAAACGCAGAATATCGGGATGATGGGCATGTAAATAGACTGCACCAGCCCCCTGACGAGCGCCGAGCTGGTTGGCATAGGAAAATGCGTCTTCCAGCATTTTCATCACCGGAATCACGCCAGAAGATTGATTTTCAATACGTTTAATTGGCGCGCCCGCTTCCCGCAGATTCGACAGCAAAAATGCCACGCCGCCGCCGCGTTTCGACAGTTGCAGTGCGGAATTTACCGCCCGGCCAATCGACTCCATATTGTCTTCAATACGCAGCAAAAAACAGGAAACCAGTTCGCCGCGCTGCTGCTTACCACAGTTGAGGAATGTCGGTGTTGCAGGCTGAAAGCGTCCTGACAGCATCTCATCGGTCAGTTGCGTCGCCAGTGTTTCATCGCCTTGTGCCAGCGTTAGCGCCACCATCGTGACTCGATCGGCAAAATCTTCCAGATAACGCTTACCGTCGAATGTCTTCAACGTATAGCTGGTGTAAAACTTCCATGCTCCGAGGAATGTCTGAAAACGAAAACCGCTGGCGTGTGCGTGGGCAAACAGCGTAATGACAAAATCGCGAGAGTAGCGGTTGAGGACGTTTTCATCATAGTAACCTTCGTTGACCAGCCAGTTCAGGCGCTGCTGCTGGCTACTGAAGGTCACACTGTTCGGACGCACATGTGTCGCCATAAAGGCGTCAACGGCCTGGCGATCTTTATCGAACTGAATGCGACCTGCGCTATCGTAAAGGTTAAGCATCGCATTCAGCGCGTGGTAATCCATCGTTTCCTGCGTCAGGCGTTCTGCGGTTGTCGTTGCCAAAATTCGGTTACTCCTTTACGAACGTTTTCGATATCGCTTTGCGTACCCATGAGTTCAAAGCGGTACAGCCACGGCACGCCGCATTTCCGGGCTATCACATCTCCGGCGCGGCCATACGCCTCACCAAAGTTGCGATTACCCGAAGCAATAACGCCGCGAAGCAACGCCCGGTTGTGCTCGTCGTTTAAAAAGCGAATTACCTGTCGTGGCACCGCGCCAGCCGTACCGCCGCCGCCGTAAGAGGGCACGATCAGGATGTAAGGCTCGTCTACCTGAATCCGTTCCCGCTCATTGAGCGGGATGCGCACCGCGGGCAGACCTAAACGTTCGATAAAACGCTGCGTGTTTTCGGAGCTGCTGGAGAAGTAGACGAGCTGGCTCATGCACTGGCCGCGTGTGGCGCTGGATGCAGACGGTTAATCATGTCCGGACGGAAACCAGACCAGCTAAGATCGCCAGCAATCACTACCGGCAACTGACGAAAGCCCTGAGCACGCAACGCTTCTGCCGCTTCAGGAACGCGATCGACATTAATCATTTCAAAATCAAAGCCCCGGTTTTCCATCGCCCGTTTGGTGGCGTGGCACTGAACGCAATCGTTACGAGTGTAAATAGTAATGCGCATGATTCGTATTTCCGTTTAAAATGAAGATACGGCGCGATGATACGCGTCGGGTTGTCTCTCTGTTGATACAGAGATACTAGATGTAGTTGAAAAAAGATTCAACCACACAATATATAGCAAATAGTGGTCGAAAGTACCCTGGGTATGAGCGTGACGGGGTAGGGGGATTTTTGTGATTCACCAGGCAAAAAGAAACCCCGAAGACAGGCTTCGGGGTCAAAGACGCGTATTTATTATCATTTTTGCACTACGATTTGCGCATGCTTAACAGTGCGCCGATAAAAATACCTACCGCAGCTGCTGTACCCACGCTACACCAGGGTCTTTCACGAACAAAAGAATCCGCGCAGCCAACGGCATCGCGTGCGGCTTGCTGGACGCGAGTACGACCATGCATTCGCGCCCTGGTTTCTTTCAGCAATGCCTGAGCTTTACTGCGTGCGGCTTCAGCTTCCCCTTTGGCGTCGCTGCCCCAGGACTTCAATACAGATTCGAGGCTGTCAGCTAATTGATTGACATCATTCTGGATATCCTGCACGCCATCATCAACGTCGTTGCGGTTCGGTCGGTTAAACATATGATCCCCCATTAGAATTCGATGTAATTTTCAGTGTAGACCATAATTTTCTTAACTGAGGTTCATCGCGGCTTTATGGACTTTTCTGAAAGCGTTGTGAATGCGCAATCAGGTAAGGTAGGCCCGCGGTTGATAATAACGAGGATCAAATATGTATTTACGACCAGACGAGGTGGCGCGCGTACTTGAAAAAGTCGGTTTTACTGTCGATGTGGTAACCCAGAAAGCGTATGGTTACCGCCGTGGGGAAAATTATGTCTATGTTAATCGCGAAGCGCGAATGGGACGTACCGCTCTGGTAATTCATCCAACATTAAAAGAACGCAGTTCGACACTGGCTGAACCCGCTTCCGATATTAAAACTTGCGATCATTACCAGCAATTTCCGCTCTATTTAGCAGGCGAGCGACACGAGCATTACGGTATCCCGCATGGCTTTAGTTCGCGTGTTGCGCTTGAACGTTATTTGAATGGTTTATTTGGCGAAGCCAGTTAAAGACGCGACTGGCGATGCCAGTCGCGAAAAGAAGAGTCAGGCTTTTACCTGCTGGTAACGGCTGACTTTAAACAGTCGGCGGCAATAATCGAGGAAGTAGCCATAAACCGCCCCCATCAACATCGAAACAACGATGTTTGAACTGACCGCCGCCATAATCTGATGCCAGTCTGCGCCCACCACTAACAAGATCGCCACATACACCGGTGACTGGAACGTCACATAAGCCAGGATATCCGCCAGATTTTTTATCCAGCCCGACGGGCTAACTTTGCGTGCCGCGCGCATAAACAGATCACGGTACATACCGTATGGCCATGCAATTAAGATGTTCACCGGAATCGCTACCAATCTGGAATAAAAAGACTGTTCGAAGCTCATTCCGGAGAGGAAAACTTCAATACACATGTTCACGACAGAACAGTAAACAACCATCGCGAACGTATCTGCAACTGCATGACGCAAGCGTGACTGCGGTGAGAACATGCTAATGCTCCTTAATAAAAGCGTAATGGGATGTTAATGGAGATGAAAACAGTGGATCTCATTGCCATCTGCATTTTCGCATAGCGTATATCGCTGGCTATGACTAATCAATTAGTGAAAAATTTTTATTTAGTCAGTTTTTGTAGATAAAATATTCCGTAACGGCTCGTTTTTTGTACATTGTGGATTTTTACATGCCGATATGATTTATTTTCAATTAAATCAATTAGATATGACCTTTCCTTTAATTTCACTAATGAAAGTTTGGGGGTGAGGTAACGCTATAAGCGTAGAGAATTCGGTGTATGTCGTGACCGTGTCATTTATAGTATTTTTTATGCCAGAAAATGTACATTAACAGCAGAAAGCACCAGTGAGGGGTGTTTTCTTTTATTCTGTTATATTGCATTTTTATTCACTTCGGTTTTGTCAGGCTTGCGGAATTAGCGAGCAGAGAGCGCCGTTCTGTTCACCAATAATCTAAATTACTCATCAAAATGGCTAATATATAATCTTGAAATTATTCTGAGAGTTTCAGAAAATAACAGCTGAAATAATCTCGCGCAGGACTGTAAATAGATTAAATTTTGTGGAAATATAATAAGTGATCGCTTACACTACGCGACGAAATACTTTTTTGTTTTGGCGTTAAAAGGTTTTCTTTATTATGTCCGTAATGTTACAAAGTTTAAATAACATTCGCACTCTCCGTGCGATGGCTCGCGAATTCTCCATTGACGTTCTTGAAGAAATGCTCGAAAAATTCAGGGTTGTCACTAAAGAAAGACGTGAAGAAGAAGAACAGCAGCAGCGTGAACTGGCTGAGCGTCAGGAAAAAATTAGCACTTGGCTGGAGCTGATGAAGGCTGACGGAATTAACCCGGAAGAGTTATTAGGTAATAGCTCTGCTGCTGCACCACGCGCTGGTAAAAAACGCCAGCCGCGTCCGGCGAAATATAAATTCACCGATGTTAACGGTGAAACTAAAACCTGGACCGGTCAGGGCCGTACACCGAAGCCAATTGCTCAGGCGCTGGCAGAAGGTAAATCTCTCGACGATTTCCTGATCTAATTACGGAGGCCGGATGTCGCTGCTAGGGCGCGTCCGGCGTCGCTTCTCAAGCTCGTTGGTTCCACGGCATCTTATCTAACAACCTTGCCATTCCACAAAAACCGCTGATTCCTGCAAACAGTAACCCGGCACCAACAAAGCCACTTAATAAGAAGAAACCGCTATTTACGGTATAACCCAGTACAACGCCGATTAATATTAAACCACCCGCAGCGATCTGCACCTGGCGCATTAACGGCAAGGGTTGAGATTTATTTACCGCTACTGGCAATCCAGCTCTTTTCCAGCCATCAATCCCATCTTCGAGTAAAAATATTTCTGCGGGGGCGGCAATCGCTGCTAATTTATCGGCATTATTACTGGTGCGTTTACCTGCCTGGCAGTGGAATATAATTTGCTCGTGACGTAATTTAGCCGGAAGACCTGACTGTTCCAGCACGGATAATGGAGCCAGATCTGCTTCAGGAATATGTTCACGAAGATATTCATCAGCGTCACGAATATCGATTAACTTTGCGCCGCGTGCGATTAATTCTTGTGCATCATGCGGCGAAATGGTTGTCAAAGCCATAGTGACTCCTTACGGACAATAGACATTTTTCAGGGTGGCGATAATGGCATTTACCGCCTCATTTTTAATGGAATATAGAATGCGTTGGGCATCCCGTTGGCTGTCGATAAGCCCTTCGTCCCGCATACGAGCAAGATGCTGTGATGTCGCAGAGGCACTCAGTCCGGTAATGCGCGTCAGCTCTCCCGCGCTGGTGCCGGGGGAACCGCTAAGCATGCACAGAATCAGCAATCGTTTAGGATGGCTCATTGCTTTCAATAAGGCCACTGCCTGTTCGGCACTGGCCTGTAATTGCGCGAGTTCAGTCATATTTATTTAAGTATTTTCTAAATTAAGTAAACTCTAAACTAAAAATGCAACATATACCAGCCTCAGCAGCGTAAATGAGAGTAAAAGCGTAAGCTGAAACTGGCAGGCTCCGCTAAAATTACTACGCTTAAGAGATAAAATCTCTTTTTAAACAATGAGTAATTTTCTTATAGGGAGTACATATGGGTTTCTGGAGAATCGTCATCACCATCATTCTGCCGCCGCTCGGCGTGCTGCTCGGTAAAGGGTTCGGTTGGGCGTTCATTATTAATATTCTGCTGACACTGCTTGGGTATATCCCCGGTTTGATTCACGCGTTCTGGGTGCAAACCCGCGATTAAACCTGTGCTCACCCCCGCGGCGTTAACGCGCCGCGTTCCTCTGCTACACTTTCTGAGTGTTTCCGTTAACGAATGAGGTAGCTATGGGTCTGTTCAATTTTGTGAAAGATGCCGGAGAAAAACTCTGGGACGCGGTTACAGGTCAGCACGATAAAGACGATCAGGCGAAGAAGGTGCAGGAGCATCTGAGCAAAACCGGTATACCTGATGCCGATAAAGTGAACATTCAAATTGCCGACGGCAAAGCGACGGTCACTGGTGACGGCCTGAGTCAGGAGGCGAAGGAGAAAATCCTTGTTGCGGTGGGGAATATTTCCGGTATTGCCAGTGTCGATGATCAGGTGAAAACGGCGACACCAGCCACTGCCAGCCAGTTTTATACCGTTAAGTCTGGCGACACTCTGAGTGCCATTTCCAAACAGGTCTACGGTAACGCTAATCTGTACAATAAAATCTTCGAAGCGAATAAACCGATGCTAAAAAGCCCGGATAAAATTTATCCGGGGCAAGTGTTGCGTATTCCGGAAGAGTAGTTAATTGCCAGCCATCGCCTGCTGGATAATGGGAATTGGCGTCAGTAAATGCTGGCGCATTAACTCACTGGCGCGCGCGGTATCTCGCGCCAGTACCGCCGCAGTCAGGGTCTGGTGCTGATCGTGTTTATCCTCCAGCATTTCCACCGAAAGCACCGTTCGCCGCAGCCAGATAAATCGATAGCGCGCCGCCAGATCAAACAACCGTTCACGCATTTGCAGCAAATAGTGAGAACCACAGCCCGCCACAATTGCTGTATGAAACGCCTGATGACGCAGATCCCACTCATCAAGCATTTTCTCGCTGGCGTCACAGGCTTCCAGCTTACTGAGCAGATGCGCTTTTGCGAGAACGTCTGCCTCCCATTCATCGCCACCGCGGGCAATCGCCAGACTGACCAGCATCGCTTCCATATTGGCGCGGGCGTCGAAAATATCGAGCAGCTCCTGCTCTGACATAGACGCCACCCGATACCCTTTTTGATTCACCACCGTGACCAGCCGTTCCGCCACCAGTTGAGAAAGTGCTTCCCGCAACGGCCCAACGCCAAGTGCATAACGCGATGTCAGCAAACTCATCCGTAATTTTTCATCCGGTTGAAAATTACCGCGAATAATATCGTTCTTCAGCCAGCGATAGCCATCCAGAGACGTAATGGTCATGGTGTGACTCCTGATCATTATCAGCGCGTATTATGAACGGGTGTTTTTTGCCACAATACCAGCTTTTTCCAGCGAGCCATAATTGGCACGGTACAGATAATCCCTATCGCTAATAAGCCGGTGGAGATCACTTCTAACTGTTGCGCCGGACGGAATAGCATCACTACCAACACAAAGGTAATAAAGCCGATGACCAGCCAGGTGAGCCAAGGATAAAGCCACATTCGCAAGCGAATTTCGCTTCCTTCTGCTCGCAGAATTTTGCGCATCCGCAACTGTGAAACGGCGATGACTAAATAAACCAGCAGGGCGATAGCGCCGGAGCTGTCGATCAGAAATTTAAATACCTTCGCAGGCGCGTAATAGTTCACCACCACCGTTAAGAATGCCGCGCCGGTGGAGAGTAACACCGCCACGTACGGGGTTTTACTGCGGTTGATTTTACCCATTACCGCAGGCGCATCTCCGCGACGGCTTAAGGAGTAGAGCATCCTGGAAGCGGTATACAGAGCCGAGTTCAGGCAACTGGTTACGGAAAGTAATATCACGCAGTCCATGATCAATTTCGCATGGGGAATATTGAGCAATTCCAGTACCGAGCGATAAGAACCGACGGCTTTTAGTCCGGGCATATTCCACGGAATTAATGCCACGACGACAAAAATAGAACATAAATAGAAGATAGAAATACGCCAGATAACCGAGTTGGTGGCGCGGACAATATGTTTTTCCGGCGTGTCGGATTCCGCGGCGGCAATGGTGACAATTTCTGCGCCCATAAACGAGAACATGGTGATCAACATCGCGCTTAATACCGCACCGAAGCCGTTGGGCATAAAGCCGCCGCTATCCCACAATCTTGAGATCCCGCTCACGTCGGCATACGGGTAAAAACCGCTAATTGCGACTGCACCAAGGAAAATAAAGGCCAGGATAGCGATGACTTTGCACAGCGCCAGCCAGAACTCAAATTCGCCGTAGTTTTTAACGCTTAATAAATTACTGCCAGTTAAGGCAAGGGTAATGACGAGGGAAAATAACCAGATGGGAATGCCTGGAACCCATGAGTGCAGGATCATGGCGGCGATGTTGGCTTCCAGCGGGATAACCAGTACCCAAAACCACCAGTACAACCAGCCGATGGTATAACCCGCCCAACGACCAATAGCTTTATCGGCATAGGTGGAAAACGAACCGGTATCGGGCGTGGCAACCGCCATTTCCGCCAACATCCGCATAATCATAACCACCAGTAGCCCGGCGAACAGATAGGCCAGTAATACCGCCGGGCCCGCTTCGGCGATGGCGACGCTGGAACCGACAAACAGACTTGCGCCGATAACACCGGCAATAGACAACATGGTGACGTGGCGTGATTTCAGCCCGCCGCCTAACTCATGTGATTGCGATGATTGCCCCATCCTGAATCCTCTCGAAAGTGTGTCACTTGGGAGAGCGCCCCGACATTTCCCGCGTCGGGTCACGCGTTTAATTGTTATTGATTCTTTTTGCCGGAGAGCGGCTCCGCCTTATCCGGCCGACATAGATTTATTCCTGTTCACGTACAGATTGTCGGATGCGGCGTAAACGCCTTATCCGACCTGGATCCCCGTAGGCCGGACAAGACGCGCAGCGTCGCCTCCGGCATGGGTGCGCCGATTGTCGGATGCGGCGCAAACGCCTTATCCGACCTACATTTCCGTAGGCCGGACAAGACGCGTAAGCGTCGCCTCCGGCATGGTGCGCCGAATGTCGGATGCGGCGTTAACGCCTTATCCAACCTACACTCTCGTAGGCCGGACAAGACGCGCAGCGTCGCCTCCGGCATGGTGCGCCGATTGTCGGATGCGGCGTTAACGCCTTATCCGACCTACACTCTCGTAGGCCGGACAAGACGCGCAGCGTCGCCTCCGGCATGGGGGCGGTGCTACTGCTTCGCCTCAGCAAAACACTGGCCGATGATCTCCAGACCCTGACGGATCTGAGCGTCTTCAATGGTGAGCGGTACAAGGATGCGCAGCACGTTGTAATACGGGCCGCAGGAGAGAAGAATCAGGCCCTTATCGCGGGCGCGCGCCACGATCTCGGCGGTGAGTTTTGCGTCCGGTTTGCTGTGATCGCCATCTTCAAACAGCTCGATGGCGATCATCGCCCCCAGACCGCGTACGTCGCCGATCTCCGTGTGTTTTTCGGCGATCGCCAGCAATCCGTCTTTCAGCTTCTGCCCCAGATCGTTGGCTTTCTGCAGCAGATTTTCCTGCTCGAACACCTTCAACACTTCCAGCGCCGCCACGCAGGCAATCGGATTACCGGCATAGGTGCCGCCCAGCCCGCCTGGAGCGACGGCATCCATCACTTCCGCGCGCCCGGTGACGCCCGCCAGCGGGAAACCGCCTGCGATCGATTTCGCAAACGTGGTGAGATCCGGCGCCACGCCCATTTGCTCCATCGCAAACAGCGTGCCGGTACGCCCTGCGCCGCTCTGCACTTCATCGGCAATCAGCATGATCCCGTGCTCGTCACACAGCGTGCGTAAACGCTGCATAAAAGCAGGCGTCGCGGCGTAGAAACCGCCTTCGCCCTGAACCGGCTCAATCACGATGGCGGCGATATCTTCCGGCGCAGCGTCATTTTTAAAAATTCGGTGAATGCTAGCGATAGCGTCATCTTCACTGATGCCGTGCAGCGGGCAAGGATAAAGCGCGCGATAAACATGACCCGGCATCAGCCCCATGCCCGCAGAGTACGGATTCACCTTGCCGGTCAGCGCCAGCGTGTAATGCGTGCGCCCGTGGTACGCGCCGCTAAAGGCGATAGTTCCGCTACGTTTGGTGGCGGCGCGGGCGATTTTCACCGCGTTTTCCACCGCTTCGGAACCGGTCGTAACCAGCAGCGTTTTCTTGGCGAAATCGCCTGGCACCTTCTGATTCATAATCTCGCACAGCTCCAGATACGGCTCGTAAGCCAGCACCTGGAAGCAGGTGTGCGACAGTTTTTTCAACTGCGCTTCCACCGCGGCCACCACCTTCGGATGCAGGTGCCCGGTATTGAGCACCGCAATGCCGCCCGCGAAATCAAGATACTCACGGCCTTCAACGTCCCACACCCGGCAGTTTTCCGCGCGATCAGCGAAAATGGGGTGAATTTGCCCAACGCCACGAGGAATTGCCTGACTGCGGCGCTGCATTAACTCTTTATTGCTGCTCATTCGCGTTCTCCAGTTAAAGACCGATGCACATATATTTGATTTCTAAGTAATCTTCGATGCCATACTTCGAACCTTCACGACCCAGACCCGAGGCTTTAATGCCGCCGAACGGGGCCACTTCATTGGAAATAATCCCGGTATTGATGCCGACGATGCCGTACTCCAGCGCCTCGCCCACGCGGAAGACGCGACTTAAATCACGGGCATAGAAATAGGCGGCAAGGCCAAACTCGGTGTCATTGGCTTGCGCGATCACATCGGCTTCATCTTTAAAACGGAACAGCGGGGCGAGGGGGCCGAAGGTCTCTTCTTTCGACACTTTGGCGTTGGCCGGCACGTCCACCAGAATGGTGGGCTGGAAGAAGTTACCGCCGCGTTCGTGTGCTTTACCACCGCAAACCACGCGTGCGCCTTTCTCCAGCGCATCGGCAATATGCTCTTCTACTTTTGCTACTGCTTTTTCATCAATCAGCGGCCCGATAGTGACGCCTTTCTCCAGCCCGTCACCGATGTGCAGTTTGCTCACCGCCTGCTGCAATTTTTCGGCAAAGCGGTCATACACGCCGTCCTGCACGTATAAACGGTTGGCGCAGACGCAGGTTTGCCCGGCGTTGCGGAATTTCGAGGCCAGTGCGCCTTCCACGGCTTTATCGAGATCGGCATCGTCAAAGACGATAAACGGCGCGTTGCCGCCCAGCTCCAGCGACACTTTTTTGATGTCTTTCGCGCACTGTTCCATTAACTGGCGGCCAATTCCGGTCGAACCGGTAAACGACAGCTTGCGCACCAGCGGATTGCTGGTCAGTTCGTTACCCACCGCGCCCGCCGAACCGGTGACCACGTTAAATACACCAGCCGGAATGCCCGCGCGGATCGCCAGTTCTGCCAGCGCCAGCGCAGAGAACGGCGTCTGACTGGCGGGCTTCAGCACCATCGTGCAGCCTGCCGCCAGCGCCGGACCGGCTTTGCGGGTAATCATCGCCGCCGGGAAGTTCCACGGCGTGATAGCCGCGGTGACGCCAATCGGCTGCTTGATAACAATCAGGCGTTTATCGGCCTGATGACCGGGAATGGTGTCGCCATAAATACGTTTGCCTTCTTCGGCAAACCACTCAATAAAGGAGGCGGCGTAGCTGATTTCGCCTTTCGCTTCTGCCAGTGGTTTGCCCTGTTCGAGGGTCATCAGGCGCGCTAAATCGTCCTGATGCTCCATCATCAAATTGAACCAGTTGCGCAGAATGTTGGCGCGTTCTTTGGCGGTGAGCGCACGCCAGGCGGGCAGGGCGCGGTTGGCGGCGTCGATAGCGGCGCGGGTTTCATCCGCGCCCATTTTCGGCACGCTACCCAGCTTGTCGCCGTTCGCCGGATTGGTGACGTCGATGACCTCGCCATTGTTGGCGTCCAGCCATTCCCCGTTAATCAACGCCTGCTGGCGGAATAAGTTACTGTCGTTAAGTTTCATCGCTACATCCTGTTTTCAAAGGTTATTGATTAAATGCGGCGTGTAAGGCATCCACACTACGTGCCGCTCGCAGCGTGCGTCCGGGGTTACTCTGGCTTGCCAACAGCGTTTGTACCTTGCTGACAATATGCGCACCAATAGGAATTGCTGATGTCGCTGCCGGGGAGGGCGCATTGCAGGTGTGGATCGTGCGCGGGGTGGTGACAAACAGAAAATCGTCAATCAGCTTGCCGTCCGGCGATACCGCCTGCGCCCGCACACCGGCGGGCCAGGGCTGGAGATCGCTTAACGAAAGCCGGGGACAATACTTTTGCACCAGCCGCAGATAGCCGCTTTTGCACAGCGAGTTTTTCATCTCGCCCAGTCCTGAGCGTAGATGGTTTTGCAGCACCCGGCGAATCCCCGACGAGCCCAAAATCTCCAGCGTGTCGCTAAATGAGAAGTCGCGCTTGCGATAGCCTTCGCGTTTGAACGCCAGCACTGCGTTTGGCCCAACGGTGACGCTACCGTCGATCATGCGGGTGAGATGAACGCCTAAAAACGGCATTGCCGGGTCGGGGATGGGGTAAATCAGGTGGTTAACAATCTGGTTATGCTCCGGCGCAAGGCGGAAATACTCGCCACGGAACGGGCAGATGATAAAGCCCGGTTCGAGTCCGAGCATTTTCACCAGCCGGTCAGCCATCAGCCCGGAACAGCTAATCAGCGTTGACGCTTCGTATTCGCCACCCTGATGGGTACGTATCACCACGCCGTTTTTATGCTCACTAAGGCCGCTGACTTCGGCGTTATAGATAATCTCGCCGCCTCTGGCCTGGAAGATTTTTGCCATCGCCGCCGTGACTTCGCGGTAGCTGACAATGCCGCTGGACGGCACAAAAATACCGCCAAGCCCGGTGATATTCGGTTCGCGCTCGCGCAGTTCATCGGCGTTTAACCACTCGCGCTCGATACCGTTCGCGGCCGTGCGTTCCCATAAGGCGCGCATCCGTTCCATTTCGAGTTCAGACGTGGCGACCAGCATCTTGCCGCAGTTGTCGTAGCGAATGCCGTTTTGATCGCAAAAGGCTTTGGTGGCGCGGTTTCCCGCCAGGCAAAACTGCGCCTTCAGACTGCCGGGCGTGTAATAAACCCCGGCATGGATCACGCCGCTGTTGTGGCCCGTCTGGTGACAGGCCGGGCCGGACTCTTTTTCCAGCAACGCAATGCGGGCATCCGGGTAGACATCAATCAGTTGCATGGCGGTCGACATGCCGATGATGCCACCGCCAATAATCACAAAATCATACATCCGCTCAATTCCTTTGCGCTACTGATGCGTCTGGTAGTGGTGAGTGGCGTAAGCGAAATAGCCACGCTGACGCATCAGTTCACGGCGCAGATCCGGGTGCGGAGTAAAGCGGTCGCGACCGTGCAGCCAGAACAGGTTGTTAATCAACAGGAATTTGCCAACGGGAACGGGCACAGAAAGAATGCCTTTGCTGGTTTCAATGGCGTCCGAAAGCTCGCTCAACCACACGCCTTCTTCGAAGTCTTTCGGCTGGACGAACTGGTCGATATAGCGCATCACCGGGCGACCCTGCTGATCAACGTCGAACACCGGATGGAAAACATCTTTGCTGACGTTTTTGCTTGGCGGCGCGGCAAAGCGCATCGGGCGACGCGCCAGCGGGTGGCGGAAATAGTGGTCGAGATGTTCCCAGTCGTCGAGATGCAGCAGCAGCGAATTTCCACCCTGCATGTTCTGCTCGTCGATTTTCATCATCAGCACATAGTCGGTGATCTCTTCCACGTAGGTACCGTCGTTGTGCAGCTCCATCACGCGGTGCGGTTGGCGCAGATAGCTGTCTGAGTTATCGACATTTTTCACTACAAAACGCGCGTAATACTGACCGCTCATTGCGTCGAAATTGGAGCGACCAATCAGATGCGCCACCGCCGTCGCCAGCTTCACCATCTCATCCGCTTGCTTCACATCATCGACCCCCACCGCATTGATCAACAACGCACCCTCAGCGCGGTTTAGCAACGTCTTTAACAGCAACGGTTGCAGCTGATTCGCACACAGATCGTCAAGGATTTTGCCTACCCGAAAACGCAGAAACGATTTGTACTCCAGCGCCTGCACGGGCCACTCGGCAACCTGTTCGAGAAACTGTTTGGTCGTCTGTTCGGTGAAGGTGAGTTCCAGCAGACGCGGGGATTGCGCCGATGGGGTGAGGGTGAATCCGCTATAGTCCTGGCCTGAATCGACAGCGTTGTTTTGTACGGCGGTCAGTGCATTCATCAGAAGCGATCCTCTTATGATATGTAGGGTGACATGGCGATGCTCATTTCGTAGCCATAATCTAAAAATATCTACATTTCTGAAAAATGCGCACAAATGCGACATATTGTTTTCCTATTGTGATCAAAAACAACAAATTAGTAACATTTAACGTAGGGTATTAAGGCAAAGTGAGACAGGAAATGAATAACTAAAGCAACAGGTTAGGGGGGAATTACCATCAGAGAACAGATTATCTGGTCGATAAAAAACGGTAAATGGCTTCACTGCAAAATGACCGTCAGTAAACTAAACATATTATCTGCCCCGTTTTAGCGGGGCAGATATAACATTAAATTACAAATAGAGATAGTTCAGCGGTTCTCCTGTTTTCCCTAAAAGAAGAGCGCTACGCCCAGGAATATTGATATTTAGAGTTCCGCCTCTAAGCATAAATGCTTTACCAGGGGGGATAATTTTTCGGGTATTATTAATAATAATGTTAACGCTATTACTCCCCATGTTTTTATATTTTCCAGGTTGCAATTTGTTAGGGAAGGTGCGAACAAGTTCCTGATATGAGATCATCATATTCATCC
>OGWT01000032.1_pt1 | contig 80942 bp, 63 predicted proteins | sample 1576101 | NCBI WGS metagenome assembly OGWT01 (sample SAMEA3541481, study PRJEB24748) | human gut metagenome | biome: human gut; feature: human-associated habitat; material: faeces | place: China | collected 2012 | reverse complement strand
CGTTTTCAAATCTGAAAATACGGCTGTGCTCGAGGAATCTGCCTACAATTGAATGAACAGTGATGTTTTCACTTACATCCTTAACGCCCGGAATAAGGGAGCATATGCCCCTTACAAGCAGATCTATTTTAACTCCCGCACAGGAAGCCTCATAGAGCTTCTTTATTATCTCGCCGTCAAGAAGAGAATTGATTTTAATTGTAATTCCCGAAGGCTTGCCGTTTTCGGCATTTTCTATTTCACGGTCAATGCAGCGATAGAAGAAATCACGCATATTATCTGGAGCCGTTACAAAAGCTGAATACTTAGGCGGTCTTGAATAGCCCGTAAGAAGGTTAAAGAGCAGAGATGCATCTGCGCCGAACTCTTCACGACAGGTGAAAAGTCCCATATCAGTATAAAGCTTTGCTGTATTATCGTTATAGTTACCTGTTCCCATATGCAGATAACGTCTTATGCCGTCCGGGTCCTTTCGGACAATAAGAAGTATCTTACAGTGGGTTTTAAGTCCCGACAAGCCATAGATAACATGACAGCCTGAATGTTCAAGCTTCTTTGCCCAGTTGATATTGTTTTCCTCATCAAATCTTGCTTTAAGCTCAACAAGAACTGTAACCTGTTTTCCGTTTTCAGCAGCTCTCATCAAAGCTTTGATAACAGGTGAATCTCCGCTGACTCTATAAAGAGTCTGCTTTATAGCCAAAACATTGGGATCATCAGCGGCACGCCTTAAGAAATCTATTACACAGTTAAAGCTCTCATATGGGTGATGAACAAATCTGTCACGCTGACGAATTGCTTCAAAAATATCATCACAGCCGAGGAAATCTGCCGGAACTGCCGGAGTAAAGGGCTGAACTCTCAAATGGTCATAGCCTGAAATGGAGCTTAATTTCATCCATGCAGTAAGGTCAAGAGGACCGTGACAGCGGTAAACCTCTCCCTCCTTAACATCAAGCATATCTGTTAAGAATTCCTTTACCGCCTCATCGCATCCGGAGTTTATCTCAAGACGTACAGGTCTGCCTCTTTTTCTCTTTTTTATGGAATTCTGTATTTCAATAAGAAGATCGTCCGCCTCTTCGTCGATAGTAAGGTCGGAGTTTCTGGTTATTCTGAACTGTGCCACACTCCTTACCTGATGCATTTCAAAAAGAGTTTGCAGCTTTGCGGTTATAACATCCTCAAGCATAATAAAGCTGTCGTTTTCGGCATCGGGCAGCTTTAAGAATCTCGGAAGAATTGAAGGAACCTGTACCACTGCAAAATGGCTCTCTCCGTCCTTTTTAAGCCTTACACAAAGGTTAAGGGATTTATTCGAAAGAAGGGGAAAAGGCCTGCTCTGGTCGATTGCAAGAGGCGTGAGAACAGGGAAAAGCGTGCTTTCATAATATCTGTCCAGATATTCCTTCTGCTCTTCGTTAAGGTCGTCATATTTAAGAATCCAGATTCCGTTTCGTCTGAGCATTGGAATAATTGAATGGGTGAGACAATTATACTGCTTTGTGCAAAATTCATGGGCCCTTATTTCAATGGCTTTGAGCTGCTGAGCCGGAGTCTGATCCGCTAAAGAAAGCTTTTTATAGCCTGAACGCACCTGCTCTTTAAGTCCTGCCACACGAACCATGAAAAATTCATCAAGATTGGATGCAGTTATTGAAAGGAATTTTGCACGCTCCAAAACAGGATTTTCCTTTTCATATGCCTCTTCCAGAACTCTTTCGTTAAAGCTAAGCCAGCTAAGTTCCCTGTCTGTATATGGAAACGAATTCTTTTTATTTTTCTTTTGCTTTTTTTCTGCCAAATTTGTTCACTCCCTCATATATGTTTTGCAGACTTTGATTAAATTATCATCCAAAATCTTAAAATTAACCTTATCCTATAAAACCGCTGTCAAATAAAGACACCAAATATATACTTTGTATTATACACCATTTCATTATCTTATGGAATGATTCAGTAAAATTTTATGGCAATATATTATAGTTTTATTACAGAGAAATCAATACAAATGATGTAAAATGTTTAAAAGCCCCGCTTTAAAGCGAGGCTTTCTAAAAATTATGCATTTATCTGCAAATTACTCTTTAATTTTAACTCCCAGGAGCCTTGCAAGATCCGCCGCCTGATACATATCCACTGTTGCGCCTTTAATCTCAGGCGCTCCGTCTGAAAACCGCACACCGAATATTTTACATGAAGTAAGATCCATACCTGAAAGTGAGGTTTGGAAAAATTCGCCCTCTGTAAAATCCGTTTCAGAAAACAGAGTGTTTTTAAGAGAACATCTTGCAAGAAAAGCTCCACGCATATCGCAGGACTTTATGCACACTCTGTCGAGCCGTGAAGATGTAAAATTCGCATAGCGGAAACTGCTGTTTTTAATAGTCAGGTCAATAAAGCTTGCTGAGGTAAAATTTCCTCCGATACATTTTGACCCTGAAAACTCACAGCGTAAAAAAATTCCGCCGGAAAAACTGCACTTTACAAAGGAGCAGTTTTTAAAAATAACATTATCGAATGAGCAGCCGTCAAAGTCAACGTTTTCAAAGCTGCAATGGTCAAAAAGGATTTTTTCAAAGGATATACAGTCGATTTCTCTGTCGGCAACAATACAGTCTTTAAAAAAATGAACCGATACATCATCGCCGTACTCCATTGCATCGTCAAGAACTTCGGCGAGGTTATCGTCTTCGTCCATTCCTTCCGGAACAACCGCAGAATTTACAGATACAATCTTTTTATCTTTTTCTCTGCCGTTCATAAAAGCTCTCCAAATTAAAGACCCAGCAGCTTTACTGCATTCTCTGAAAGGATTTTTTCCTTATCCTCATCGGAGATTTTAAGAGAGCGGACAAAGTTTATTTCATCCTCTGTCTTTCCCCAGGGCATATCACTGCCGAAAATCACCTTATCGCTGCCGTGAGTTTTTATAATCTCAGCAGCATAATCGGGAGGCATTCTCGAAGAAGAAAACGCTGTATCAAAATACACATTTTCTCCGCAAAGATATTTTAAAACATCCTTCCACATAAGCCATCCGCCCATGTGAGCAGCTATAACAGGAGCACCGCCGAATACCGGAAGCGCTCTTTTAAGTCTTTCAGGGGTGCAGTGAACCGGATCAGGATATCCGATATCGATTCCTGCGTGGAATACTGTTATAAAACCCATGGAGGCTATTTTTTCATAGAGAGGAAAAAGTCTTTCCTCATCTACAAAAAAGTTCTGATAATCAGGATGCAGCTTTATTCCCTTGATTCCGTTCTCTTTAAGGAAGCTGAGTTCCTCAAAGGCATTGGGACTGTCAGGATGAACTGAACCGAAAGAAATTATATTATCCTTGTTTATTTCCACTGCAAAGCGGTTTACATTCTGCTCCTGATGAGGATTTGTTGCAATATTGAGCACTACCGCCATATCGCAGCCCTGTTCTTTGATTTTTTCCTTAAGTGAGGAAATGTTTCCCTCATGATTTGGCTTTACACCGCCTGCAGCTTTTGATAAAAGCGGCATTGCCTTAACCGCAAGCTTATCGGGAAATGCATGGGTGTGAAAATCTATAATCAAAACAATTACCGCCTTTCTTTTTATCCTGCAATCAGTTCTTTCTGAACTGCTGCTTCATGCGCTGTTCTTTTGAAAGAATCTTCTTGCGAAGTCTGATATTATGGGGAGTAATCTCAAGAAGCTCATCGTCGCCGATAAACTCCATGGACTGCTCAAGGCTGAGTGTTGTGGGAGGAACAAGACGAAGAGCGTCGTCAGAGCCTGCCGCACGGGTATTTGTCATCTGCTTTTTCTTGCAGACGTTACATACAACGTCCTCATTCTTTGCACATTCGCCGACTATCATGCCCTCATAAACAGGTACACCGGGTCCGATAAACAGACGGCCTCTGTCCTGAGTATTGAAAAGTCCGTAGCCTGTGGACTCACCTGTTTCGTGAACGACAATGGAACCTCTTTCCCTTGTCTTGATGTCTCCCTTATAGGGTTCGTATCCGCTGAAGAGCTGGTTTATAATACCGTTTCCGTTTGTATCGGTCATAAACTCTGAGCGGTAACCGATAAGTCCTCTTGCGGGGATTTTGAACTCAAGGTGGCATGTGCCGGAATCTCTTGTACCCATGTTCTCAATTTCAGCCTTACGCGAGCCGAGCTTTTCCATAACAGCGCCCACATACTGCTCGGGAACTTCGATTATGAGAAGCTCCATAGGCTCAAGGAGAACTCCGTTTTCTTCCTTCATAATAACCTTGGGTCTTGATACCTGGAATTCATATCCCTCACGGCGCATGGTTTCAATAAGTATTGAAAGATGAAGCTCACCTCTGCCGGATACCTTAAAGGTATCGGTTGACTCGGTTTCCTCAACCTTCATGCTGACGTTAGTCTCAACCTCTTTAAAAAGTCTGTCTCTAAGATTACGGGATGTGACATATTTGCCGTCCTGTCCCGCAAAGGGGCTGTTATTGACAATAAAGTTCATTGAAAGAGTGGGCTCGTCTATTTTAATGAAAGGAAGAGGCTCAATGCAGTCGGGGTCACAAACAGTTTCGCCGATATTGATATCTGCAAGACCGGAAACACAGATAAGATCGCCTATATCTGCGCTCTTTACCTCAACTCTTTTAAGGCCTTCAAACTGATAAAGCTTTGAAATTCTGACATTCTCGTTTGTTCCGTCACTGTGGCAAAGTACGGCGCTCTGTCCCTCTTTGACATTACCTCTTTCAACTCTGCCGACACCGATTCTGCCCACATAGTCGTCGTAGTCGAGGCTCGAAAAGCGAATCTGCAAAGGAGCATCGGAATCGCCTACGGGAGGATCGATATTTTCAAGAATAGCGTCAAGAAGAGGACGCATATCGCCTTCTCTGGCTTCCGGGTCAAGGGAAGAATATCCCTCTCTGCCCGAAGCGTATACAACGGGGAATTCAAGCTGATCGTCATCTGCGCCAAGCTCAATGAAAAGGTCGAGAACTTCGTCTATAACCTCTGCGGGTCTTGCGCCGGGACGGTCAATTTTATTTACAACTACAATTGCCTTTTTATGAAGTCCCAATGCCTTCTTAAGAACAAATCTTGTCTGAGGCATACATCCCTCGAAAGCGTCAACAAGAAGCAGAACACCGTCAACCATCATCAGTATTCGCTCAACCTCGCCGCCGAAATCGGCATGGCCGGGAGTGTCAACTATATTGATTTTAGTATCCTTGTAATGAATTGCTGTATTCTTGGAAAGAATTGTAATTCCTCTTTCACGCTCAAGGTCGTTAGAGTCCATAACACGCTCTGCAACCTGCTCGTTTGAACGGAAAATACCGCTCTGTTTGAGCATCTGATCTACTAAGGTTGTCTTACCGTGGTCAACGTGGGCGATAATAGCAATGTTTCTAAGATTTTCTCTTGCTTTCTCCAAAATTTTCACCTTCACTTAATACTCTTTTATTACACAACTGATTATTATAGCATCATCTTATTTTTTCCGCAACGAGATAATAGGAATATAAATAAAATACGTCACAAAATACGTCAAGTAAATTTAAGCTATGCCCTTATTTTGTTTAAATCGCCTTAAAATCGCACCTTTCGCCTTTATAAGCAAAGCCTCTTTCCCTTGACTCTGCGGCTATCCTCTGATAAAATTTTAAAGAATAAATATTTTTAATTTTAAAGGAAAGGCGGTGTGCAACTATGGGAAACCATACCTTCAATGAGCTGCGCAGCAAATACAAAACTTTCATTTATGAGGGCTTTACTGCTCAAAAAGAAGATAACGCCATAAACATTACCTACAATTTTAAAATAGAAAACCTCTGCGAATTTCATCCCACACTTAAAGTCAACACGACGAACATGAGCATCATAAATCCGTGGAATGAGGGCGCAGGATATGAAATCATTTTTTCCATGGGACTTGTGGAGCTTGTCAGCTACTGGAAAAGCGCATGCTGCCCCAAAGTCAAAATAGAGTGCGGAGCTTTAAGCGAAGAGGATAAGCTCTGGTGGAAAAAGCTTTACTTTAACGGATTAGGAGAGTTTTTCTACCGCAACTCCATCGAAACGGATTTCGGTTCCTTTATGGAAATAGAGTGCGCAGAAAGAAAGGCAAATACACCTTTCGACATAAAAACAGCGGGACTTAATTTAATCCCCGTAGGCGGAGGAAAGGATTCAAATGTAACCTTAGAGCTGCTTTCAGATTTAAAAAAGCAGAACCGATGCTATATGATAAATCCCGGCGGAGCGAGATCCCGCTCTGCTGCCTGTGCAAGATACGATGAGGACGAAATATTTTTTGTAAAGCGTACAATCGACAGAGAGCTTTTGGAGCTTAACCGTCAGGGCTTTTTAAACGGACACACTCCTTTTTCGGCGGTTGTGGCTTTTTCGGCTCTTTACTGTGCTTATCTTTCAGGCGGAGAATATATAATTCTCTCTAACGAATCAAGCGCCAATGAGGCAAATATAAGCGGCACTGAAATAAATCACCAGTACTCAAAATCCTATGAATTTGAGCAGGATTTCAGAGACTACGTAAAGCGGAATATCACAGACAAAATATATTATTTCAGCCTTTTAAGACCTTTCAGCGAGCTTCAGATTGCCAAGATGTTCACAAAGAGCGAAAAATATTTTGACGTGTTCCAAAGCTGCAATTTAGGAAGCAAGACAGACGTTTGGTGCGCTGACTGTCCGAAATGTCTTTTTGTCTATTCTATTCTTTCTCCCTTTATTGAACCCAAAAGGCTTGCCGGAATTTTCGGCAGGGATATGCTTGACGCTGAGGATATGACAGAAACTTTCAAGGGTCTTGTAGGTTTAAGTCCTGTAAAGCCCTTTGAGTGTGTGGGCACAGTTTCGGAAATTGTATATGCCCTTTCCCTTACTGCCGAAAAGTACAAAGAAGAGGGACTTAAATTCCCTGTTCTCTTAAAGTATTTTTCTGAGAACTTTAAAACCTCTGAAATAGCAGGGGGAGAATCAATGCTCAGTGAAATGAACGACGAACACGCAGTACCGGAAAAGTTTAAAAAATATATTACGGAGATGTATAACTATGTTTCAGCCTCTAATTGATTATTTAAGAGAAAGGTCTGTGCTCATTCTCGGCTTTGGCAGAGAGGGACGTTCAACCTATCGCCTTATAAGAGAGTTTTTACCCGAAAAGGAAATCTCAATTGCAGATAAATTCCCTGTAACCATTGAGGATAAAAACGTCAGCCTCTTCTGCGGTGACGGATATATGTCCGCTATCAACGACTTTGAAGTGGTCATAAAAAGCCCCGGAATTTCCGTAAGGGACGTTGAAATAAAGGAAAATGTAACAGTTACCTGCCAGACTGATCTGTTTTTAAAGTTCGGCGGATGTAAGTGCATAGGAATTACAGGCACAAAGGGCAAGACCACCACTTCCACCCTCACTTATCTTATCCTCAAGGCTGCCGGCATAAACACTGCTCTTATCGGCAACATCGGTGTGCCTGTTTTTGAAAGCCTCGGCAATGCGGAAAAGATGATTCCCGTAATTGAGCTTTCGTCCCATCAGCTTGAGTTTACAAGAACATCCCCTCACATCGGCGTTCTCACAAACGTATATCCCGAACACCTTGACCACTATAACGGCTTTAAGGGATATGTAAACGCAAAGCTCAATATAGTCAAAAACCAAAAGGAAAATGATATTTTTATCTATAACGCTGATCAGGGAATTTCAGAGTTTATTGACGAAAGTGAAATTAAGTCTAAGAAAATCGGCATAAGCGCAGAGGATGCGGAAAAAGACCCGTTCCTTAAAGAGCTTGTATCCTGCAATCCCCGACTTTTAGGCCGTCACAACCGTTTTGACATTCTCCTTGCAGCCACTGCCGCAAGAGCCCTCGGAATTGAGGATAAATTCATCCGTGCAGGAATTGAATCCTTTGACGGAATCCCTCACCGCATGGAAAATGTGGGAACGTACAAGGGCATAACTTTTTACAATGACTCAATTGCAACTATTCCCGAAGCTGTTATGTGCGCCGTTGAAGCTCTTAAAAAGGTCGGCAGCCTTATAATCGGCGGCAACGACAGAGGACTCGATTACAGCGACTTTATGAAAGATCTTTCAGGCTGTAATGTGGATAACATCATTTGCCTTCCTGAAACAGGCCATGCCATAGGAAACAGCCTTAAAGAAATGGGCAGCGATAAGAATATTATCATTGCAAAGGATATGGAAGAGGCTGTAAAAGCAGCTTTCGAGTTTACAGAAAACGGAAAAATCTGTCTTCTCTCACCTGCCGCTTCAAGTTATAACAGATACAAAAACTTTGAAGAAAAAGGCGAACACTACAAAAGCCTTATTAAAAAGCTGGGAGAGAAATAATGGAAAACTCATTTCTTACCCTAACCCTGCCCCAAAACGAAAGAGCCGTAGGGGATTACATAGATTCCCTTACCTCGTCTTCACCTGAAGAGGCCTTAGAATTTGTGAAGGAGTTTTTAAAAAGTCACCGTGAAGATTTTGCCGTGCGTGGAAAAAGTGCCAGCACCGCAAGATGCGTTACGAGATTTTTGCTCCATAAAAAATCAAAGGATTTTCTTATACCGGTAATTTTAAATAATCCCGATTTAAGAAAAACAGTTTTCGGAGAGCTCAACACCTATAAATACAGTATTGTATTTATTCTCAAAAGACTTGTGAAAACAGGAAACACCGAGATCATAAAAGAGGTGCTGAAGTTACTTTCGGAAAATCCGTACCGTGACGACAGCGCAAAGGATTACTCGGACAGATGGTCCCTTTCGTTTATAATAAGAGAAACTCTTTCAGCTCCCGATGATTATCTTAATCTCAGCGAGGAGAACAGAAAACTTTTAGAAGAATATATTTAATTTTCTTTTTAACAGAACTTTAAGTGCAAAGTAAAAGCACATTTACAGCCTGAGCTGTAAATGTGCTTTTTGTATTTTAGCTTTAATCTTTCAGCTTTTAATCAGTGACCATTATTTTACAGGCTCAACTGAGAATGAATAGCTGTATGTTGTGCCCTTATGCATGATATAGGGCTCACGCAGACATGCTGAACCGGGCATATCGCCGCCGACACCTCTCTGTAAATGGTCGATGTTAAGGGTTGTAATATCCTTATGGGGAAGCTCATGGATATGCTCTGCATTATCGAGTTCCTCTACTGTGTAGTGCCATGCGCTGAAATAGAAAGGTGCGCTGATGCCTGTTACCTTTATTCCCTCGCCCTTATCGTTTGTAAGAGAAAGAGTTCTTACATCGGTACGGTTTGCGTTCTCCTGAGGTCTCATGTAGTGATGCTCAAGGTCTGCGACACTGAGCTCATGGATTGCAATCTTACCGCCTGTCTTTCTGTCGCAGTATGTCTCGTGAGGTCCTCTGCCGTACCATTTGGCGTTGCAGTATTCCTTTTTAAGACCCATCTGTGTACCGAATTTAAGCATATCGAGAGCTGAAGGTGTACCGCTGTGAGTAATATCAATTTTTCCGTTTTCATGGAAAACATACTCAGTCTTAACGTCCTTCATAAGGGGAGCATTCCAGATAACATTAACTGCAACTGCTCCGTTAGCCTTATTTACAACTTCCACATTCTTTGCACAGATCTTCTTTGCTGTTCTCTTCCAGCGGTAAAGAGGATGGAAAGGAATAAGCGGAACTGTAAAGTTAAGGTAGTCTATATCGTTATCTGTAAGAGCTCTGTAATAGCTGGGACGCATGGGAGTTTTAAGAAGCTCTTTTCCGCCGTAGACAAGGGAAGCAAGTGCTCCGCCTTTTATCTCAGCCTGCCAGTTGTCTCCGCTTACGGAAACATCACTGCCTGTTTTGCTTACAGTTACCTTTTCTGTTGCCTCAGAAGCAACGGGAGCTTTGCTCTCTCTGAGAACAAACTGATCCCATGCCTGCTCATAGCCTGCCTTTGCCCAGGGCTTATCGCTCTTTGTAAGGAATGAAACAGTGAGAACTATTTCACCCTCTGCCGGGAACTTTGCACTATCAAAGGGAATAGTCACATCTCTGTCGGAAAGAGGAGCTATATCTGCATATGCCTTTTCATCGAGAACTCCGTTCTCTACCTCTTCGCCGTCTGCTGTTATCTTCCATGTAACTGCAAAATCGGAAAGGTCTGAGAAAAGCTGCTTATTGCGGAAAGTTACAACGCCGTTTGCTGAATCCTTATCGAGAACCTTTACCTCAGCGTAAACTTTCTTTACCTCGTAATATGACGGATGAGGCTTTCTGTCTGCTGCCACAATACCGTTGGCGCAGAAATATGTATTGCTGCCTGTAAGAGCAGTTGTATTTATGGGAAGAGTCCACCACTTGTTGTCGTTTTCACTGTAATCGGTTCCGTAAAGCCAGTGGTCGCCGTCCTCGGCCTTTACTCTTATTGCCTGGTCAACAAAGTCCCAGATGAATCCGCCGCACATATTGTCGTACTTCTCGAAATCATCCATGTATTCCTGGAAGTTACCGAGGCTGTTTTCCATTGCATGGGCGTACTCGCACATAAGAACGGGCTTACCCTCATACTTATCGGCGGAAATAGGCTTATTGTCAGCTGCAAGCTGATTGGCGATATTATCGAACCAGCCTATGGTAAGGGGCTCTTTATGGCCTAATTTATACATCTGATCCTCAACGGGATACATACGGCTGATGACATCGCTCTTTGTAAGGTCAAAGTCGCCCTCATAGTGGATTTTTCTTGTATCGTCAAGGCGGAGAGCAGCTTTTCTCATCTCCATGAAGTTGCTGCCGTCACCTGCCTCGTTGCCAAGGCTCCACATGAAGATACAGGGATGGTTTCTGTCACGGAGAACCATTCTCTCCATTCTGTCAACGCAGGCGTCAGTCCATACGGGATTGCTGCCGGGAACTCCCTTTCTGCGTACACCGTGGGATTCGAGATCGCATTCATCCATTACCCAGAAGCCGTACTCATCGCACAGATCATAGAAATAAGGATCATCGGGATAGTGGCTTGTTCTGATAGCGTTGATGTTGCATCTCTTCATAAGGGAAAGATCCTGTACAAAACGCTCTCTCGGAACTGCCCAGCCGTTATCCGGGTCAAAATCGTGACGGTTTGTACCTCTTATCATAAGGGGCTGGCCGTTTACAAGGATTTTTTCTCCTACAATTTCAACCTTTTTAAAACCGGTTCTTATGCACTTATATGTTGTTTTGCCGTCGCTTTCAACGCTCAGAAGGACATTGTAAAGATTCGGGTGCTCGCTTGACCACTTCTTGGGTGACTCCATAAGGGCGGTAAAGTTAAATTCCTTTTTCTCACCGGCGCCGAGTTTTGCCTCTTCCTCACCGAGAAGAAGCTCCTTGCCCTCATCCAAAAGCACTGCCTTTACCTTTACATCTTTGCTTTCACCGCCATAGTTTACAACGGTCATCTGTGTAAAGACATCTGCATTTTTATACTCTGCATCCAAAACAGGCTTTACAAAGAAATCTCTCAAAGCTGCTTTCGGCTCAGCAAAAAGATATACCTCTCTGTAAATTCCGCAAAGTGACCACATATCCTGATCCTCAAGATATGAGCCGTCGCTGTAACGGAAAATCTGAGCTGTAACCTGATTTTCACCGCTTACAAGATATTTTGTAATATCAAATTCATGGGGTGTCATTGAGCCCTGTGAATAGCCGACGAACTCTCCGTTTACATAGACCACAAGTGCTGATTTTGCAGCGCCGAAATGGAGAAAGATCTCTCTGCCGTCCCAATCGGCTGGAACAGTAAAGGTTCTGCGGTAAATGCCGATTTCCTGAAGATCATGCTTGATATATGGAATTTTGCTCTTCTTCATTGAGAAGGCACGGCTGAATGTACTTGCATAATAGAAAGGCTTGCTGTAACCCTGCATCTGCCATACTGACGGAACGGTTATTTCATCCCAGTCACTGTCTGCAAAGTCCTTTCCGTAAAAGTTAGCAGGGATATTTTCAAGACCCATCTGCCAGTGGAATTTCCATTTTCCGTTGAGGCTTAGCTTATAGGGAGAATCGCCTCTTTCAAGAGCCTTTTCCGGAGCATCATATGGCATAGCGATAACATGTCCGTCCTCTTTGCCCTTTTTGATTACGGCAGGATTTTCCCAGTCGTATTTAACTGACATTATTTTTTCCTCCTGTTGCGTTGTTTAGCCGCAATAATTTTTATTGCGATATGGATATTTTATTTATTTTAACATATATAGGAATGTTTTACCATAGAGGCAGCACTTTATTAAACAAATATACAAACATAACAAATGTGCATTTTGTAGAATTTTGTCGGTTTCATTTGTGCAAGTTGACATTTTTTTGGTTTTGTGATATACTTAGTATTGCGGTATGTAAAATAAGTTCAAATAAGGAGAATTATTATGCCGAAAAGTGTAAAAAGCGAGAAAACCTTGTTTAATGAAGAGAAACTCTATAAAATTTCAAATGTTCTCAGCGGAAAATTTTTGACCGCAGATGAAGAGGGAGAACTGTTTATCGCATCCGCAAGAAAAGATGACAGCCAGAAATGGAAAATTGTGAAAGAAAAAGACTCTTACATACTTGTTTCAGTCCTGAGCGGTAAGGTTGCCGACGTTGTTCTTGCAGGAACCGTAAACGGCGCAAGAATCCATATGTGGGAAAAGACCGGTGAGGACAATCAGCTTTGGAACGCTGAAAAGGTCAAAGCAGGAATTTATAAACTGAAAAGTGCAGCGTCAGGAAAATGCATAGACGTTGTGGACATTTCCGACGAGGACGGAACTCCTCTTCAGATATGGGACGACCTGAACGGCGACAATCAGATGTGGAAAATTGCAGCTGTTCCCGTTTCAAGAAAAGCGGCTGTAAAAACTGAGCCTAAAAAGCCCGCAGCTGCAAAAACTGAAGCTGCCAAAGCTCAGACAAAAAAAGCGGAGACATCAAAAAAGGAAGCTCCTAAAGCTGCCGATAAGAAGGAAGAGCCTGTAAAGGCTGCCCCTAAAGCCGAAACCAAAAAAACAGAAGCTGTAAAGGTTCCCGCCGCAAAAACAGCTTCCAAGACCACCAAAGCCACAGCTAAAACAAGAAAGAAATAATAAAACTTCATACCGTAAAAAATCCGCCCTGTGATTTTCCACAGGGCGGATTGATTTTGTATAAAACTTATTTGCTCATAACTATTGTCATAACGCTTCTCGGAGGAAGATTGACTCCTGACTCAGTGAGATATTTTTCTGTATTGAGCTTTTTAAGGTTATTTGTTTCATCTGTAAGGTGAAGCTCGGAAACAGTGTATCCCTCTGCATTTATTGCCATATCCTTATAGGAAAGAGAGGAGTTTACAACTACTGTTACAAGCTCATCGCCGTTTTCAAATGTAACGGCTTTTACATCATCACCCTCAAGAGTGGATTCCACTCTTACATATCCGGGCTTTATAAACTTTGTAAAATTACCGTATTCATAAAGTCGCTTTGTAACGGTATATTCATGAGAATCGGTATCAACATAAATAAGTCCGTCACGCCAGTCATAGCAGGAAACGGCAATCCAGTAGCTCCATGATACTGCATCAAGAGTTGTAAGGTCGGTGCAGATCATATTCGCCATATCAAGGGCTGAATCCATACCGATATCCTTGCCGAGATTTTCCATTTCAGTCCATTCGGTACAGCTTCTCTTAAGGTCAGGATAATTCTTATCCAGCCACTCGGCGGTTTTAGCTTTATCCTCTTCGGAGCTGTTATATGAATGTGACTGTACTGTGGTTATGTACTGGCTGAGAGTTTCATCCTCCATAATGGCTTTGAACCACTTTTTAAAGTCACTGCCGCCCCACTGGCCTGATTCAAACATGCCAAGGCTTACTTTATCGAGGAGTCCACGCTTTTCCATTTCGTTATAGAAAACCTTATAGAGTGCAACCATTTCATCAGGTTCAAAGTGACAGCCTTCCTGTCCGCCCTGCCATTTCCACTGAGGTTCATTGATAGGTGAAATCTCAGTTATGGGCACACCCTTTGAAAGGAAATATTCCACTGCATCAAGAACATAATCTGCAAATTCCTGATAGTTATCCGGTGAAAGGTTAGTTGTCTTCTTCTTCGACACATCGCCATGAGGCTTGCCGTTTAAGGTCATTGTATCAGGTGCACTGTTGGAGAAAAATACAACATCTTTAACTCCAAGTTCAATGGCTCTATTAAGGCACCAAAGGGCATTTGCATCAAGAGTATAGTCAATATTTCCGTTATCATCGATAAAGCTCTGACCGGAACGCCAATAGTTTTCGAATGTACCGCTTTTTTCGCCTGTGCCGGTACCCGCTCCCAGATTATAACGGTAAATCTGCATTCCTATACCGTTATCCTGACTATACAGAAGCTCCATTATGGCCTCTCTTACAGGTACACCGTCTTCGTCCTTCTCTGTCCAGCCGCCTACATCCTGGCTCCACCATGCGCTGCTTGCGCCAAAGCCCTCAAAAGTCTGATGCTTTACAGAAGTGTCAATGGTCAGCTTTGCGGTATTCTCGGGAATATCGCTTTTGCAGGATGAAAGTGTCAGCGCCGTAAGAGCTAAAGCGAGTCCTGCTGATATTATTTTTGAAAATCTTTTCGTAAAAATCCCTCCCTCAAAAATACATATACCAATATTATCACAACAAAAAATAATTTTGAATATTTTTTCAAAAAAACTAGCTGATGGTCACAAATTTTAGCGTTTTGCGTAATAGAGATACAATTAATTTGTAATAGTTGCTGTATTTGTTTTTTGGAATACATAATACAAAAGATAAACAGCTCCCTACTCAAAGAGCAAGGAGCTGTTTTAATTGATTTACTCAGATATTTTCGTCTCTTATGGAGTCGAGAATATTTTCTTTTTTGAGCTTCTTTGCAGCATACAGCATAGATATAAACATTACTGCGAAGACTCCCGCTACTGCGCCGATAACCGAAGCCCAAGGTATCAGGAATGATGTCTCAACTCCCTGCTTAATTGCAAGATTAATTAACACGCATACAACTGCCGAAACAGGAAGTCCTATAACCAGAGACTTAATACCGCTCATGAGGCTTTCCAGTGAAAGTATCTTTACAACACCTTTATCGGTCATACCCACAGATTTGAGCATTGCAAACTCTTTTCTGCGGAGAATTATTCCCGTCGAGACAGTATTGAATATATTTGCAACTGCAATAAGGGCAATAAGAGTTATAAATCCGTAGGCAAAAACCGTTATAACAGTTGACATGTCACGGCTATTCTTGGTATTGCTGTATATATTGGTTACAGACATTCCGTCACCTGTACTTCTGCCATTGGAAAGAAGATAACTTTGCAGTGTGTCCGGTTTTTCTGAAATAAACAGTGTACTTACACCGTAATGAAACGGCTTCTCAAGTCCAAAGCTTTTATATATAGATATAGGATAAATAATCTCACGGACTGTTGTATCCATATTATAATAAATATCCGTCTGGACATCCGCCTCAGCACCTACATAGCAAGTAAGTGATTTATTTCTTTCCTCCTGATCTATTAAATCATCTACAACAGAGTAGGTTCCTGTGAAACTATCAGGAGTCTCTTCAAAAATATCATAGCTTTTATATTTCTTTGTAGTTTGATCGTATTGCTTCTTCGCCTTTGCGTACAGGATACCTTTGGGATTTTCAGGATCTTTAAAATCAGCGGGATCTGCTCCGATTTTCCTGGCGTAGCTGTCAAAAGCCTCATCGTTAATAAAGCATATTATTACTGAAGTAGCATCTGAAGAATTTGTTGCTTTGCCTCCCTGGGGTTCTCCATAATAAGACAAAGTGCTTCGTATAATATAGTCTTCTGCATAGCCAAGCTTTACTGCTTCTTCGGCTGTTTCCTTAGCCATTTCAAATCCCGTAGTAATATCTTTATAAGTAGCAGGATTTCCGTCAGAATTTATGCTGTATAGTAAATCTGCGTTTCCGTCAGTAAGCATTCCGGTTGCCGAAGAAATGAGATTGACAGAAAAGGCTCCCGAAGAAATAATCAGAATAACGCTCATGGCAAGGGAAGCCGTAACAGTTCTGTACTTTTTCTTATCCCTGCCCATATACTTCTGAGCCAGCATACCGTTGAATCCAAAAAGCTTGCCGAAAAATTTTGACGTCTTTATTTCTCTGTGCTTCTCTGTTTTTATATCCTTATTTTGCCTTATGGCTTCTATTGCCGTAACTTTTGCACAGCGCTTTGAGGGAATGTATGCGGAAATAAGAACTGTTACAAAGGCTATAACAGCGGCAATTATAACTGACAGCGGTGAAAAGTCTATTGCCATTTTGACGTTTTCATTGCCTATACCCATAAAGCTGAATTTGTCACCCATCAAATTAAGTGTAATACCTATTCCGCCGAGTCCGCAGAGAATACCGATGGGAATTCCGATAATACTCAAAAACACCGCTTCACGGAAAACCATGGATTTCATCTGCCTTTTTGTAGCTCCGATAGAAGAGAGCAGACCAAACTGCTTTGTTCTTGAACTTACGGAAATTGCAAATGCATTATATATGAGAGCCACCGATGCAAAAACTATTATCGCTATCAAAATAGCCGCAAGAGAATAAAGAACAGTATTGAAATTTTCATTGATATATGTTCCTTCAGCCAGCAGCAAATCAGTATTTTCATATACATGCATCTTATTGTCAACCATCTGCAAATAAAAATCAATGGCGTGTCTTCCGGTATCCATATTGTAATAAAAATCAATAGGAGCATTTTGGACATTCTGATTCTTTACAATAGCGGTATATCCCGGAGCACTGTAAGGCTCAAAGCTCCAACTGCTTTGGCTTGTACGTTCATAGAATCCGCAGACAGTATAGGTTTTGGTAAAATTCTTTTCTATATATTCGGCCTCGTCTCCGTCCTCATACAGGTGATAAGGGGTATCCTGCCAAAAATAATATCCTTCCGAAACTCTCTTCCCCACCTGCAATTTTATCTGCTGTCCTATTTCGAGCTTTACTCCACCATTTGAGTTTAAATGGTCAGGTATGAGAATTTCACTGTCATTTTGAGGAAGATGTCCGGCTGTTACATTCACCGACATGTTTTTAAGAAAGTTATTATCAGGCTCCAAAAGGAATAAATAAGGTTTCGCCTCATTTTCTATGCCTTCAAGCTCAGCATAACCTATGCTTCTGCTGGTAAAATAGCTTTCAAGATGTTCGTTTTTCTTGTACTCATTTACCTCTTCCTGGGTTATAGACATAATCTTACCGTGAAAAAAGCCCTCAGTGGCACCGGTAGAATTATACATATAAGTCTGTAAGCTGACTATGAGGGTTGTGATAGCCGTAAACATAGCAGCAGAAATAATAATTCCCGCAATAGTTACAAGAGTCCTAGTCCGGTTCTCCTTTAAGGTTTTAAGGGTAAGCTTTGAAAAGATGTTCATGCCCTTATCACCTCGTCCCTTGCGATTCTACCGTCTTCAATGGAGATAATTCTGTCCGCTTGAAGGGCGATACTCTCGTCGTGGGTTATTACAATAAGAGTCTGATTGTATTTTTTGTTGGAGAGCTTTAAAAGCTCCACTATTTCACGGCTGTTTTTTGAATCGAGGTTTCCCGTCGGTTCATCCGCAAGAACCACCGCCGGAGCAGTCATCAGCGCTCTGCCGATTGACACTCTCTGCTGCTGTCCTCCCGAAAGCTCATTGGGAAGATGCTTTTCCCTTCCCTTTAAATCAAGGGTATCAATAAGCTCGCGAAGACGCTTTTCGTCCACCTTTCTGCCGTCCATAAGAACAGGCAGGGTTATATTTTCCCTTACATTTAAAACGGGAATAAGGTTATAAAACTGATAGATGAGTCCAACCTGTCTGCGGCGGAACACTGCAAGCTGCTCGTCGTTCTGACTGTACACATCGCAGCCGTCCATATACACCTTTCCAGATGTAGGTTTATCAACTCCGCCGATAATATGAAGAAGAGTTGATTTACCTGAACCTGAGGGACCGATTATAGCCACAAACTCTCCCTTTGAAACACTGAAAGATACATCATCAAGGGCTCTAACTTCGTTTTCGCCCTTACCATAAACTTTACACAGATTTTCTACTTTTAAAATTTCCATAATACACCTCCTGTTTTGATGATCTTATAATACATCTTTAAGGTGACACTAAAGTGACTTTAAAGTGACTAAATAGTCACTTTGGCTGCAAAATAAGAAAATCCCTGTTTCTTCAAAACAGACAACATCTGCAATATGAAAAACAGGGAATATTTAAACTTAATCATACAACACTGCGGTAAAATCGGAACACAAATTCCGCTCCGCCATTTTTTCCGTTTGAGGCGGTAAGAGTTCCGTCCTGAGAAACGGTGATTGTCCTTGCAAGGGCAAGACCTATACCTGCGCTCTGAGATGAAGCGTTTTCTCCTTTATAAAATCTCTCGAAAATATGAGGTAAATCTTTCTGTGAAATTCCGCTGCCTGTATCGGAAACGGAAATCTCAGTGTAAAGAGGGTTTTCAGTCACTTTAACAGTCACTTTTCCGCCGTCGGGAGTATGCTCCGTACAGTTTTTAATTACATTTCCCACAGCTTCCGCCGTCCATTTTAAATCGGCATGGAGGGTTTCATCAGAGCACACTACCTCAAGGGACTGCCCCTTTATATCCATTGAAATTAAGAATGGTTCGCAGGATTTATTTATAAGCTCCCTTGCGGAGATTTTTTCCTTTGAAAACTCAACTGTTCCGGCATCTATGGCGGAAAGCTTTAAAAGCGATGAAATAAGCCACTGCATACGCTCAATAAGCAGTGTCTGACTGTTTAGAAACTCCTTGCGCTTTTCCGGACTCGTATTATCGGAAGAGGCAAGAGAAGCTATAAGCCCCATAGAAGTAAGGGGCGTTTTAAGCTGGTGGGATATATCTGCAATAAGCTCAGATAAATCTTCCTTATCCTTTTTGAGGGCATCCGCCTGTTCCCTGAGTCTTACTGTCATTTTATATATTTCCGAAGCTAAAACAGAAAGCTCTCCCTCACAGTATTCATCCATTTCCATTTTTTCATTATGGAAAAGTATACCGTCTATTTTTTCGCTGAGTCTTTCAATTTCTTTTATACGTCTTACTGTCAGTGTAAAATATACGCCGCTTATAATCAGAGCGGTGCAAAGAGAAATAACAGCGGACACCAGTCCGCCGATAAATCCTAATGCTCCACCAATCAGAGTAAGGCACAAACATAAAATAAAGGCTTTTCTGACTCTCGCATCTCTGAGAATTTTCATTTTCAGTCACCTGCCTTATACCCAAGTCCTCGCACTGTCTTTATAACTTTAGGATTCTGCGGGTCATCCTCTATTTTTTCACGAAGGCGTTTTATATAAACAGTAAGGGTGTTATCGGTGACGTATTCTCCGGAAAGGCTCCAAATTTCATCCATTAATTTCTCACGGGTCAAAACCACTCCCATATTTGAAAATAACACAAGAAGCAGCTTATACTCGAGAGCTGAGAGAAAAATTTCTTCTCCGTTTTTTACGACGTTTGCCTTGGCTGAATCAAGCCTTACACCCTCATATTCTATAAATTTATTTTCATTACCGCTTCTTCTCAAAACGCTTTTTATTCTCGAAACAAGCTCACGGGGTCTGAACGGCTTTGAAATATAGTCGTCCGCACCCATGTCGAGACCCGTTACAACAGAATATTCGTCATCCCATGCAGTTAAAAATATCACAGCCGCTGAACTGAGCTTCTTAGCAGCAGAACAGACAGAATATCCGCTGCCGTCGGGAAGTGAAATATCGGCAAGGATAAGGTCATATTTCTGAGTTTCTATTTTTCGAAGAGCTTTAGTACAGTCAGGGGCAAAGTCCACGTCAAACCCCTCATTTTTAAGAAAAAGGCATAAATTTTCCCCTATACTGCTATCGTCCTCAACTACCAAAAGCCGTGCCATATCGTGACCTCCTTTAACTCAAGCTATGGTCATTTTACCACATCCTTAAGACGAAATAAAGAAAAACACAGTCCCGAAAGACTGTGTTTCTGTATTCTCTATTGAATTTTAGCCTTTGAAGCCGTCTTTAAGCTTATCAAAAATTCCTTTTTTATCCTTGCCGTGAGCTTCTGTTGCAGCTGCATTTGAATCAAATTTACGAAGCAGCTCCTTTTGCTCCTCAGTAAGATGTTTCGGAACTTCAACGGTAATATGCACAAGCTGATCGCCTCTGCCTCTGCCGTTGATATACTGGATACCCTTGCCTTTAAGACGGAAAACATCTCCCGGCTGAGTTCCTGCATTGACGGTGTATTTAACCTGTCCGTCAAGGGTGGGAACTTTGATTTCTGCGCCCAATGCAACCTGTGCAAAGGAAAGAGTTACATTGCAGATAACGTCATATCCGTCACGCTCAAAGAACGGGTGAGGTCTTACGTTTATGCCTATTCTCAGATCGCCTGCGGGGCCGCCGTTTATGCCTCTGTTGCCCTCGCCTCTGAGAGTTACTATCTGTCTGTCATCGATACCTGCGGGAATATTTACATTGACCTTATAGGGCTTCTGTACTCTGCCGACGCCATGGCACTTATGACAGGGATTATTTATAACAGTTCCCTTACCGCCGCACTTGGGGCACGGACGTGAAGAGGAGAACACACCGAAAGGTGTACGCTGCTGGGTTGTAACCTGACCACGGCCGTTACACTGAGGACAGGTCTGAGGTGAGCTGCCCTTTTCGGCTCCGCTTCCCGAACAGTCGGGGCAGACCTCTATTCTTGAAACCTCAATAACCTTTGAACAGCCCTTTGCTGCCTCTTCAAAAGAAAGGGTTACGTTTGCGTTTATGTCGCCGCCTCTCTGGGGTGCGTTGGGGTTCTGCTGTCTGCCTCCCCCGAAACCGCCGCCGAAGAAGCTGCTGAATATATCGCCTATGTCAAAATCGAAACCGCCAGCTCCGCCGGCACCGCCTGCGCCGTAATTGGGGTCAACACCTGCATGACCGAACTGGTCATAGCGCTGACGCTTATCCTTATCGGAAAGCACTTCATAGGCTTCGTTTGCCTCTTTGAACTTTGCCTCGGCTTCTTTATCTCCGGGATTCAGGTCAGGGTGGTATTTTTTCGCCATTTGACGGTAGGCTTTTTTAATTTCATCGTCTGAGGCTCCCTTGGAAACACCGAGGACCTCATAATAATCTCGCTTATCGGACAATTTATACGCTCCTTTCGGGAAGCAGGAATAAGTATATTACAGACCCGAAAGCGGGGCAGTCAAGTCCCGCTTTCTATGGTAAAGATCAATTACTCGTTTGTAACGTCGGTGTAGTCAACGTTGATTGAACCGTCATCGTTCTGTGTGCCTGCCTGCTGTGCTCCGGCTGCACCCTGTGCACCCTGAGCGCCTGCTGCTGCGGCATTTGCCTTATAAAGCTTCTCTGAAATCTCATAGAATTTCTTTGTAAGGTCTTCCTGAGTGGACTTAATCTTTTCAATGTCGCTGCCCTTAAGAGCCTCTTTAAGAGCGTCTACCTTTGTCTGGAGCTCTGACTTGTCAGCTGCATCGAACTTGTCGCCCTCTTCGGAGAGAATCTTCTCGCACTGGTAGATCATCTGATCTGCGTTGTTGCGGGTGTCAACCTCTTCACGGCGCTGCTTGTCTTCCTGAGCAAATTTCTCTGCATCCTTAACAGCCTTATCGATATCCTCCTTGGACATGTTGCTGGAAGATGTGATGGAGATTGACTGCTCCTTGCCTGTGCCAAGATCCTTAGCGGAAACATGAACGATACCGTTGGCATCTATATCGAATGTAACTTCGATCTGCGGAACACCTCTTCTTGCGGGAAGGATACCCTCAAGACGGAAGTCACCGAGGAGCTTATTATCTCTTGCAAACTCACGCTCACCCTGGAGAACACGAACATCAACAGATGTCTGATTGTCTTCTGCAGTTGAGAAAACCTGGCTCTTCTTTGTGGGGATTGTGGTGTTTCTCTCAATGATCTTTGTATTGATTCCGCCCATGGTTTCAATACCAAGTGAAAGGGGAGTAACATCAAGGAGAAGAAGGCCTTTAACCTCTCCGCCAAGAACACCGCCCTGGATTGCTGCACCTACTGCAACGCACTCATCGGGGTTGATTCCCTTGAAGGGCTCTTTGCCGATAAACTTCTTGATAGCTTCCTGAACAGCGGGGATTCTTGAAGAACCACCAACCATAAGAACCTTATCAATTTCGCCTGCACTGAGTCCTGAGTCGCTCATTGCCTGACGTACCGGTCCCATTGTAGCTTCAACAAGGTCTGCTGTCATCTCGTTAAACTTTGCTCTTGTAAGAGTTGTTTCAAGATGCTTGGGGCCTGTTGCATCAGCTGTGATGAAGGGAAGGCTGATTGTAGAGGTTGTTACGCCTGAAAGCTCAATCTTTGCCTTTTCTGCTGCCTCTTTAAGACGCTGCATAGCCATTTTATCGCTGCGAAGGTCGATGCCCTGCTCTTTCTTGAACTCATCTGCAAGCCAGTCGATAATACGCTGGTCGAAGTCGTCACCGCCCAGACGGTTGTTACCTGCTGTTGCAAGAACCTCCTGAACGCCGTCGCCCATTTCGATAATGGAAACATCGAATGTACCGCCGCCAAGGTCATATACCATAACCTTCTGGTCGTTTTCCTTATCAATACCGTAAGCGAGAGCAGCTGCTGTGGGTTCGTTGATGATTCTCTTTACATCAAGACCTGCAATCTTACCGGCATCCTTTGTAGCCTGACGCTGTGAGTCTGTGAAGTATGCGGGAACTGTGATAACAGCCTCTGTAACTGTTTCGCCGAGATATTCTTCAGCATCTCTCTTAAGCTTCTGAAGAATCATAGCGGAAATTTCCTGGGGTGTAAACTTCTTGTCGTCGATTGTAACAGTGTAGTTTGAACCCATGTGACGCTTAATTGAAGAGATTGTACGCTCAGGGTTTGTAATAGCCTGACGCTTTGCAACCTGACCTACCATTCTCTCACCGGTTTTACCGAAAGCAACAACTGAGGGAGTTGTTCTTGCGCCCTCTGCGTTTGCGATAACAACAGGCTCGCCGCCTTCAATAACTGCTACACATGAATTTGTTGTACCAAGGTCAATACCTATAACTTTTGCCATAATAAACCATCCTCCTGTGAATGTTTGAATTTATTTTAATTTGGTGGTTGTCATTTTAGTTTGCTACCTGTACGGTTGCGTGGCGAACTACCTTATCGCCGATTTTGTAGCCCTTTGCAAAAACCTGAGCCACTGTGTTTTCGGGAAGCTCTTCATCCTCTATATGCATAACAGCGTTGTGCATATTGGGATCAAATTCATCTCCCTTTTCTCCGAAAGGTTCAACTCCCAGTTTTTTAAGGACATTGTCAAACTGCTGGAATATCATTTTTATTCCCTTTTTGTAGTCCTCATCGGGAGCATCCTCATTCATTGCCGCTCTCTCGAAATTGTCAAGTACGGGAAGAATTTCCGAAATCACATCTGCCTTTGAATCTGAATAAGCAGCTTCCTTTTCACGCTGTGAACGCTTGCGGTAGTTGTCATATTCAGCCATTGTTCTCAGAAGCTGATCCTTTGTTCTGTCAAGCTCTTCTTTAAGTTCCCTGCAAGGATCTTTGGCTTCTTCAGCATTCTCTTTTGCAGTTTCGGTTACTTTCTCTTCTGCGGCTTCGTTTTCGGGGATATTGTCTTTTTTATTTTTACTCATCGCCCTTTTCCTTTCTCAGTCTTCAAGCGCCTCTGACAAAAATTTGCCCACAAGCGCCGTAATATATTCAAGGTTTGATATTACCCTCTCATAATTCATTCTTACAGGTCCTATAATTCCCAGAGATCCCCCGGTATTTTCGCCTATATTGTATCTTGCTACAACAAAACTTGAATTTTCAAGTTCCTTATAGGGATTTTCTTTACCTATAATCACCCTTAAACCATCTTCAGGGATTGCCACATTTGCAATTGGATGTGCTTTCTGGAGAAATCCGAGAAGCTGTGCGGCGTCCATATCCAGTTCCCTGTGATTTAAAAGATTTGTTTCACCTTCAAGGATTATATCGCTCTGTGAGGCATCATGGGCAAGTTCCGCAAGGGTTATAAGAAGCGGTGTCATTGCAAGAGCATTTTCTCCCAAGGAAGCTGCCAGAGTCTGAATTGTAACCATGTTTATTTCACAAACCGGAACAGAGAGAAAAGCTGAACCTACAATATGGTAAAAGCTTTCTACCATTGCCGGAGTAAGGGCTGTTTCAGTTCTGCAAAGCCTGCTTTTAAGAACTCCTGTTGAAGTAAGGAGAACAAGCATCGCCTTTCGGCTTCCCATGGGGACAAGCTCAACTCTGCTGATTGTCGCCTGCTCATCTGCCGGGGTGGTGGAAACAGCTGCATAGTTTGTCATCTCTGCAAGAAGCTCTCCCGCCTGTTCGAGAACCGTCTCAGGATCAACCCATCTGTTTTTAAGGGTCGCATCCATAAGCCTTTTATCCTCTTCGTCAGGCTGCCGTCTTTCCATTAAGTTATCAATGTAATAACGGTAAGCTTTTTCAGTGGGCACCCTGCCTGCCGACGTATGGGGCTGATCAAGATATCCCATAGATGCAAGCTCCGCCATTTCATTACGAACCGTAGCCGACGAAACCGAAAGCTCCGGATGTCCGGCAAGAGCCTTTGAACCAACCGGCTCCCCTGTGGCAATATACTGTTCCACAATAGCGGAAAGTATCTTTTGCTTTCTTTCGCTCAAATCTGCCATAACATCACCTGCTTTCCATGAGAGATTTGAACGTTTTTGGAAATTAGCACTCTTAACACCTGAGTGCTAATTCTGTAATATACTATACAACTCCTTTCCAATTTAGTCAATATTTCAATTGTGAACACTTTGTAAAACCTTTTCGCCCTGTTGTTCACAAATAATATTAAGTTTGTAAAATTTTGCAGTTAAAACTATTTTTTCTGTTTTGGGCATTAAAAAGGACGCTCCAAAAGAAGCGTCCTGAGTGTTCCCATGAAATTATTTTGATTTACATCTTTTTCTCGATCATACTACTGACCAAAATTAACACAATCGGCTGAAAGGCGATGATAGCTCCGCAGACAATCGCCGGAACAATATAATCGAGACAAATAAACACAACTGTCGCCAATCCCAGCAAAACAACTGTAATCATATTTGTGATATTTCCGGCTTTTTCTTTTATTGCAATATTGCGTTCATCCATAACATCAATTTTATAATCGGAATCTTTTTTCATCATTTTGTTGTGCAAAATCTGTGTGTGGGAAACAGAAAAAATAGCGGCAAACAGTATAGCCAGACCGATATCCACCATTTTTGAAAAGTCGGTTAGAAAAATTATCAGCACCAATACAAGAGAAACAGCATAGCCGAAATACCAAATCACATTTTTGTTTTTCATTCTTCTTCCTCCTCGTAAATAAATATCTCTTCAATGCTCATATCAAAAAATCTTGCAATTTTAAAAGCCAATAGAATAGATGGGTTATAGCGTCCGTTTTCTAAAGAGCCTATTGTTTGACGTGATACTTCTAATGCAGCTGCTAAATCTTCCTGCTTAATCCCTCTTTGCTTTCGCAGTTCTTCCAATCTGTTTTTCATATGAGCCCCCTTTCTTATGGAAAGCTTGCTTTACATTTCTTATTATATACATACCCCAAAAAAATGTCAAGCAAACTTTCCATTATTGAAATTTCTAAGGGATTTTTTATGAAAACAATGGTGCAAGCTGTCCTTTTCAAAAGTTAAGGACGCTCCGAAAAGAAGCGTCCTTAAAAATCTATACTTTTATTTTCATAAATCAGCGGCAGATATCGTCGATCATTTTAAGCTCTTCTTCAGAAAGTCCCGTTCCCTCAATTGACTTTAAATTTTCTCTTATCTGTTCGGGCTTTGAGCTTCCTACAAGGACACTGCATACTGCATCCCTTCTGAGAACCCATTTAAGAGCCATTGCAGCAAGGGATTCTCCTCTTTCCTTTGCCAGCTCATTGAGAGCTTTGATTTTACCGAGCTTTTCATCGGTCAGATTCTCTGCTTTCAAGAAGCGTCCGTCGGTTTTAATGCGGCTGTCCTCAGGAATACCGTTTATATATCTGTCAGTGAGAAGTCCCTGAGCAAGAGGACTGAAAGCAATTATGCCTTTATGCTGTTCTTCTGCAAAATTAAGAAGTCCGTTTTGCTCAATGGTTCTGTCGAAAATTGAGTATCTGTTCTGATTGATAATATAAGGGCACTTATAGTCCTCTAAAATTTTCATAGCCTTAAGGGCTGTTTCACCGTTATAATTTGAAATTCCCGCATAAAGTGCCTTTCCGCTGTGTACAGCCTGAGCCAATGCAGACATACTCTCTTCAAGAGGAGTTTCAGGGTCCATTCTGTGATGATAGAAAATATCCACATATTCAAGACCCATTCTTTTAAGACTCTGATCAAGACTTGCAAGCATATACTTACGGCTGCCGAAATCTCCATATGGGCCCGGCCACATAAGATATCCGGCCTTTGTGCTGATTATCATTTCGTCACGGTAAGGCATAAGGTCGCTTTTTAGTATTCTGCCGAAATTCTCCTCTGCCGCTCCCGGATAGGGTCCGTAGTTGTTGGCAAGGTCAAAATGTGTGATACCCAAATCAAAAGCAGTAAAACATATCTGCTTCATATTGTCAAAATTTCCGTTGGAACCGAAATTATGCCAAAGCCCCAGGGACACTGCCGGAAGCTTCAATCCGCTTTTTCCGCAGCGGTTATATTTCATATTGTCATATCTTGACTCTTGCGCAATATACATTAGCATTTCCTCCGCCGATTATTTATTATGGTTTTCTGCCCCAGTCTGTGCAGAATTTTTCTTTTCCTCTTCCTGAGCCTGTTTTAATGCGCTTGCATTGGTATTCATAGATTTTCTGTACACCACAAAACGACAGTAAAGATATTCAGAAACAAGATTTATTATCATTGTGCCTGCCAAAACGATGTATTCCTGCACTCCGGCATCAGTAAGGGCAGTTCCCCACCAGGTTGAAAGAGGTGTAAATACACAGTAAAACAGCGCCACTTTAAGCATGGCAATAGGTATATTGGCAGCGGATTTAAAAGTAAATTTTCTGTTAAATGTAAAATTATACAGCACCGATAAAATAAGGGCAGTAAGATAACAGAACATATACTCAAGTTTAAAAACTTCATTTAAAAGAGTAAATGTGACAAACTGTATTATTCCTGCACCGGCTGAAAAGAAAACAAATTTTACTACCTGTACGGCAGTCTGTTTTGGAGTAAGCTTTGCTTTTCCCTGTACATTCGCCTTTTCCTGATTAGCCATAGTACGCCTCCTGAAAATTCATTTTTCTTTTTATTTTACCATAGGAGAATATTTAACACAAACCAAAAAAACTTTTGAATTTTTATTCAAAATATTATCGCATTTTACATTAAGAACTGATATAATAAAAAGGATATACATAATATATACATAAACGAGGGGCATTTAATGAATACATCAGAAGCATTAAAAAAACTCCTGCTCATCATTAATCCGAAAGCAGGAAGAATGAAATCAAAACACAAACTTTTTCAGATAGCAAATGAATTTTGCTCTTTAGGATATCAGGTAACTCTTCAGCCTACCACTAAACCCGGCGATGCAACGGAAATTGTAAAAAACTTCGGTAAAAATTTTGATTTGCTTGTCTGCTGCGGCGGCGACGGCACTCTTAATGAAGTCACTGCGGGAATTATGGAGCTTGACAATCCTCCACCCGTTGGATACATCCCCACCGGAACCACAAATGACCTTGCGGAAACTCTTGGTCTTGCTTCTACAATCGAAGAAAACGTTAAAATTGCAGCTACCGGTAAACCATGTAAAATAGATTCAGGTCTTTTTAACGGAAGAGTATTCAACTATGTAGCGGCTTTCGGCGTATTTTCAGACGCATCCTATTCTCCAAAGCAGTCTTCAAAAAACATTTTGGGTCATTCGGTATATCTTCTGTTCGGCGTAAAAAGCTTTGCTAAAATGCGTCCGTACGAATTAAAAATAGAAGCTGATGATCAGGTTTTTGAAGGAGAATTCTTATTTGGTAATATTGTAAGTTCTACATCTGTGGGAGGCATTTTAAAGCTTGACCCGAGTCTTGTAAAACTTGACGATGGACTTTTTGAAGTTTTCCTCATAAGAAAGCCTAAATCAACTGCAGAATTTTTAAGTCTTGCTATAAGAGCTCTGCGTGGAGATTTAAGTAATGAAAATATTATCTTCACCCACGCTTCAAGAGTAAAAATAACAGGCCCTGCCGATATGGACTGGGCACTTGACGGCGAATATCAAAAGGGAAGCGAAACTGTTCTTATTGAAAACAGAAAACAGGCGCTTACTATTATTCGTCCCTCAGAAGATGAAGACAACGAGCAAAACGAAGAAAACACCGAAAACAAAGCAGAAACTGTATCAGTACAGTAAAATCAAAATCAGTCTATTTCTTTAAACTGAAAAAGCACAGAAAAAAGACCGGCTAAAAAGCCGGTCTTTAATAATACGTATTTAAATTAGCTTAAAAGCAGAAATTACTGCTCAACAGCATAAACGCTGACCTTTTTACGGTCTTTGCCCATACGCTCAAACTTTACCTTTCCGTCGATAAGTGCGAAAAGAGAATCGTCTGAACCTCTGCCCACGTTGTTACCGGGATGGATGTGTGTTCCACGCTGCTTTACAAGGATGTTACCAGCAAGAACAAACTGACCGTCAGCACGCTTAACGCCAAGGCGCTTAGACTCTGAATCACGGCCGTTACGGGTTGAACCCATTCCCTTTTTATGAGCAAAAAGCTGAATGTTTATTTTAAGCATTTTGTACACCTCCGTATTTGACTTTGACATTTTTCGGATAATCTTCTTCGAGACCTTTTAAATGAAGTTCCAATCCGTCGGTTAAGGTTTTAGCTTTTAAAGCCTCTGCTTTCGTTTTGAAAACCAGTCTTAAAAAGCCATCTTTCACTTCGACAATCGGGTCGAGATTTAAGACATCGGTTATTGTATTAGCTGTAAGATACACTGCGGAAGAAACAGCTGCACAGACTATATCAGTGCCTGCCTCACTCATTCCCGAATGACCTTTAACACAAAAACCTGCCGTAACCTTATCGGAACCTTTAAAAAACTCGACGATTATCATAGGTTACGCATTAATGGCTGAAATTTCAACCTTAGTGTAGGGCTGTCTGTGACCCATCTTGCGCTTTTCGTTCTTCTTTGACTTGTAAGTGAAAACAGTAATCTTCTTACCCTTACCGTTCTTCACTGCCTTAGCGGTAACAGTTGCGCCCTCAACATAGGGTGCGCCAACCTTGATGCCGTCCTCGGCGCCCACTGCGATAACCTTGTCAAAGGTGATCTCGGAGCCTGCTTCAACGTCAAGCTTCTCGATGAAAACTGTGTTGCCAGCTTCAACCTTGTACTGCTTGCCGCCGGTTTCGATAATTGCGTACATTTGACTAACCTGCCTTATTATAGACTCGCTACCTCCGGGCGGGAAAACCGCTTTTTGTGCATAAAAACACAGCCCGGGATATGCGGCAAAGCTGATTATACCATTGTATTGAGCTTATGTCAACCGTTAAATTGATTGTTATTATCGGCGCCGGGATGATATCCTGAATTATCTACCAGAGGCTCTTCGGGAATTACAAGCATAAGGATTACATAGAGGATAATTCCGGGAAAAGCAGTGGTGAAAAGAGAAAGAACAATATAGAGTATTCTTATAATAGTGGGGTCAACGCCAAGAAACTTGCCAAGTCCTCCGCAGACGCCTGCAAGCATTTTTGCATCACGGGATCTGTAAAGCTTTTTATCTGTGTTCATTTTTGACTCCTTAATTTATGTATTATTTGAGTTTATCTGCATTCTGGATTTTAGCGGCTGTAAGAGTATTTTCCATAAGCATAGCTATTGTCATTGGACCTACTCCGCCGGGAACAGGAGTAATTGCTCCTGCTGTTTTTTCAGCGGATTCAAAATCAACGTCTCCGCAGAGCTTGCCGTTTTCGTCACGGTTCATTCCTACATCTATTACAACTGCGCCGGGCTTTATCATATCACCTGTAATAAACTTTGCACGTCCCACAGCAGCTACAAGAATATCAGCCTGCTTTGTGATTTCGGCAAGGTTTACGGTTTTTGAATGGCAGATTGTAACAGTGGCGTTTTTATGGAGAAGAAGCATAGCCATGGGCTTACCTACAATATTGCTTCTGCCTACTACAACACAGTTTTTGCCCTCCGGATCAACTCCTGCTGACTTAATAAGCTCCATAACACCTGCCGGTGTGCAGGGAAGAAAAGCGTAATCGCCTATCATAATCTTTCCCACATTTACCGGATGGAAAGCGTCAACATCCTTTATGGGGGCAATTGTATTTATGACGATATCGGAGTTAAGATGTGACGGCAGAGGAAGCTGACAGAGTATTCCGCTTATCTCCTTTTTGCCGTTAAGCTCTTTTACAAGGTTTAAAAGTTCTTCCTGTGTTGTCTCAGCGGGAAGAGCATATTTTTCAGAATACATTCCCGTTTCGGCACAGGCTTTTTCCTTATTTCTTACATAAACCTGTGAAGCTGAATCGTCGCCGACAATTATAACTGCCAGTCCGGGAGTAACTCCCTTTTCTTTAAGAGCGGCAACTTCTGCGGCAACTCTCGCCTTTACCTCAGCGGAAACTTTTTTTCCGTCAATTATCTGTGCCATTGTCTTTCTCCTCCTTCTCCTTGGTTACGGGTTTATCATTCAAAACCGCTACGCCGGCATTGGGTGTATAGGGAGCGGTTTCTCCCTTTTTAACCATTTCCACCCTTTTGCCGTCTTTATCAAAGTAGTAATCAACCCCCTCAATAGGTTTCGGACTCTTCTTATATTTTCTGAGAAGCACTATAAGAGCTATTGCGCAAACCAAAGCAAGAACGCCTGAAAGTACCTGTGAAACTCTAAGGGTAGTTCCGGCAATATAAAGGCTGTCGGTTCTCATGCCCTCAACTACCATTCTTTCAAGTCCGTACCATACTCCGTATGCGAGCATAATCTGACCACTGAATTTGCGGTGGTGCTCACATATGTAGTAGAGCACAAAGAAACCGAGGATACACCAAATTGATTCATAAAGGAAAGTCGGATGCACAGGTAAATCGGGATCCATTGTAATGCCGTTTGCTGCAAACTGTGCCTGATGACTGTTTATATAAGCAACAACCTTTTCACTGGTCATTCCCCAGGGAAGAGTGGTATTTGTACCAAAAGCTTCCTGGTTCATAAAGTTGCCCCAGCGTCCTATACCCTGTCCAATGAGAAAACTCATTGCAGCCATATCTGCAAGATTGAGGAAATTAAGCTTATTAAATCTGCAAACCACAAAGGCTACAATTATGGCTCCTATAAGTCCGCCGTAAATTGCAAGTCCGCCGTGCCAGATTTTAAATATCTCCGAGGGATGTGCAGCATAATAGTCCCACTCGAAAATGACGTAATAAAGTCTTGCGCCGATTATTCCGCCGAAGGTTCCGAAAATAAGCACATCCAGCATTTTATCGATGCTCATCTTCCATTTGAATGCCATGCGTCCGCCGAAAAGCACCGCAAGGGCAAAACCGAAGGCGATTATTACGCCGTAAAATTTTATTGATACCTCAGTGCCTACAAAGGGAAGCGTAAACTCCGCCGCAACTGACGGAATATCAAAGCTCCAGCCGAGGCCCGGAAAGTACACCGTTGTAAAATCACTCATAAATTATCTCCCTGCTTTTTAATTTATGTACCCCCGGTCAATTATTGGGAAGAATGACCGAAAGGGAGTAAAGGGACGGATCAAAGCTCTCTGAAAGGACTTTTTCCACATCCTCTTTTTTCATATCACGAAGTATACGCACAGTGTCAAAAATAGAGCTGCCGAGAAAATGTGATGCCACAAAGGAGTTTGCAAGCTCATCAATATCGTTAAAGCCCATTATCTCTCTGCCGTACATTTTGCGTCTTACAGTTTCAAAATCCTCATCGCTGATTCCGGTTTCCTTGAAAGCGGCAATTTCAGCTTTGATTTCCTCAGCTACCTCTTTGGGATTTGCCGACTCTCCTGAGAAAAGGCTTGCTGAATATCCGTAACCTGCAAAATATTCAGTTCCGAAAGAGGAGTTAATAAGTCCTTTATCAAAAAGACGCTTATATAAAGGTGAAGTTTTGCCTGCGATTATTTGAAGGAGCACCGACATTTTAAGTCTGTGGTCAAGAGGACGCTGCATTTCGGGATAATTTTCCTTGCTGCCAAGCATAAACAGCGGAACGGAAACAGCAAGCTTCTGCTCAATATAATCAGATGCTACCTCATAGGGCTCATCGTGAGGCATTTTTTCAACTGTTACATCCTCACTCTTTTTGAGCATCTTATCGGCAGTTTTAAGAACCTGTTCAGGGGTAATATTTCCCACCACTGCAAGAACCATGTTTTTAAGATTATAAAAGGTATTATAGCAGCGGTAGAGCATATCTGCATCAATCTGAGCAATTGACTCCTGAGTTCCCGCAATGTCGATTCTTACAGGATGATTTTTATACATCGCTCTAAGGCAGTTAAACTCAACCTGCCAGCCTGGCTCGTCCTGATACATTCTTATTTCCTGACCGATTATGCCCTGCTCTTTATCCACAGTTTCCTTTGTAAAATAAGGGGACTGCACAAAGTCCAGAAGAATTTCAAGGGATGCGTCAAAATCTCCTGAACAGGAGAAAAGATAGCAGGTCTGGTCAAAGGAGGTATATGCATTTGCGCTGGCTCCCGTCTTTGCGTATCTTGCAAAAGCGTCAAGCTCCTCGCTTTCAAAGAGCTTATGCTCCAAAAAGTGAGCGGTTCCCTCGGGAATCTCTACGAAATCCTTTTCGTCGCTTCTCTTAAAACCTATATCCGTAGAACCGTAACGTGTTCCGAAAACAGCGTATGCCGAAGAATAGTTCTCCTTTGGCATTACATAAATCTGAAGTCCTGTGGGGTGCTTTATTGAATAATAGGTTTCACCCAGTTTTTCCGATGTTATTTTCTCAATATTCATTCTTCCGCCTCCCCGGTTCCTTCAAGCATATACACTGTGTCAAGGGTGACTTTGTTTGCACAGTTTACTACATCCTCACGGGTAACTTCCCTTATCTGAGCGGCAAGATCACCGGGAGTGAGAATTTTTTCTCTGAGCATCTGGTTCATGCACCAGTAATCGTAGTCCTCAGGAGTATCGCCGAAACCGTCAAGGGCATCGGCGCACGCCTTTTTGGAAGCTTCCAGCTCGTCATCTTCAAACTGATTATTCTTTACAATCTCAAACTGCTCCTTTATGGCAGAAAGAGCTTTTTCTTTATTTTCGGTTTCAATACCGCTCTGTATAAGGATAATGCCCTTATCGCTGTTGAGTCTTGCAGAGCAGTAATAGCAAAGACTCATCTTTTCACGGACATTGGTAAACAGTCTCGAATAAGGTCCGCCGCCGAAAACATCGCACATAATAGAAAATGCTGCACGCTTTTGAGGGTCATAGTCTACTCTCATGCCCATTACAAGCTTGCCCTGATTTATGGGCATCTGCTCTGTAACCTCACAAACCTTTTCTGCACTTCTGACAATTTCCGTTGGAGGAAGCACTGCTTCAGAACGGTCCACGCCCTCAAGACGGCGGCTTATTCCGGCGGAAATTTTATCTGCATCTGCTGTACCTACAACGTTAATCTGTACAACGGCTTTTTTGAGAAGATTCTGCCATGCTTCATAAAGAGAATCGGGAGTTATTGAAGCTACATCCTCAGCAGTTCCAAGGCGGTTAATACCGTAAGCTTCATTTTCGCACATAATCTCTTCACAGCGCTGCTTTGCATAGCTGCGTTTATCGTTAAGCTCGCTTTCAATCTTTTCGAGCATAAGACGCTTTTCCTGTCCTACATCATGGGGAAGGAAAGAGCCGTCAACAATATTGGGCTCGAAAATCATATCAAGAAGCAAGTCCATGCAGTTTTCTGTAATGCTTTCATCAGTAAGTGAAAAGCGGTCGTCAATAGCTGTAAGGCTCAGTCTTAAAACCTGTGCTTCACCTATCTTTGTAACACTTGCGGAAATAGTAGCTCCGTAAAGATAGGCAAGACGGCTGCTGAGCTTTGTCATATCGGGATATTTCCTGCATGAACGGTGAAGGAAATAGACAAGCACTGCATATACGCTGGCTGTTTCCTTTTTAAGGGGAAGAGCCATATTCACGGATATTTTGGCTGTTTTAAATCTCTGAGTAGGTGCGGCACAGAGCCTTACTCCGGGCGCTACCTGACGCATACTTATTATATTTTCCATTATCATTACCCTGCGATACTTTAATGCACAAAAAACCAGTGTCAAAAGCCACTGTGCAGTATCGTTCCTTTCGGTAAAATTCGCACTTTTTCTGTCAGGCCCAAAAACGGACGCAGAAATTTATTATATTATTTTATCACTTAAACTAAGCTTTTTCTACACTATTATAAAGTATTGTAGACCCTGTTAAAAACCCCTTTAATTTTTCGTTTAATATCACTATATTTAATTACCATTAAACTCCTCCGCCTATTGAAAGCTTTATTTCATGGCGTTTTCCGTCAAGGGGAATTACCGCTTCACAGGGATTTCCCGCTTCTTTTACGGCTTCAATTTCAATCTGAGTGGTTTCACAGACCATTCTTATTTTATATCCATCACCGTTTCCAAAGGGATTCGGTTTTACGATGATTTTATTCTTTACTCGTTTTATTCCCAAAAACTCCAGTGCAGCAGTATAAAGCCATCCTGCGGAACCTGTATAAAGACTCCATCCGCCTCTGCCCTTTGCAGCCGGATTCGACGAAATATCTCCTGCAAGGAAATACGGCTCAAGACGGTAAGCTTCGGCAATTTCGCTTCTGCGGCATCGTGAGGCAGGATTTATCATTTCAAAAAGACGGTAGGCTCCTCTTATATCACCAAGTCTTAAAAGCGCCATACAAAGCCAGACTGCACCGTGGGTATACTGTCCGCCGTTTTCTCTTATGCCCTCGGGATAAGCCGCTACATATCCCAGCTGCTGTCCGCTGCCTGTAAAGGGATTTTCAAAAAGCTTTATTATTTCGTTTTCGCTGTCAACGAGAATTTCTGTGGCATTTTTAACAGCGGACTTTACCCGCTCTTCATTTGGCATATCCGAAAATACCGCAAAGGACTGGGGAAGAGAATCTATCATACATTCCCCTGAACCTGTACCCATTGGTTCTCCATCATCATAAAAGGCACGAAGATACCATTTTCCGTTCCAGCAGTGCTCATCCACAGCTTTTTTGAGCTTTTCCGCTTCCTCCGAAAGAATTCTGCACACCTTTTCATCACCCAGTTCAAAGGCAACGGGTATAAACTTTTCCATTACCATTGCCGCAAACATGGAAAGCCAAACACTTTCTCCCTTGCCGCCTGTGCCCACACGATTATATCCGTCGTTCCAGTCTCCGTTTCCTATTAAAATAAGATTATGAGATCCGAGCTTTAAAGCCCTTTCAATGGCTCTGAGGCAGTGACCGTAAACAGTACCCTTTTCATCGGAAATTTCGGCTCTTATATACCTTTCGTTTTCTCCCTCTTTCAGCTCTTCACTGTGGAGAAAGGCAATCTGCTTTTCTAAAAAGGAAGTGTCTCCCGTTGCCTCAAAGTATTTTGCCGCAGCATAGGGAAGCCAAAGCAAATCATCGGAGCACCTTGTACGTACTCCTCTTGTGCCTTCTGAATTTTGGGGTAATCTATGCCACCAGTGCAGCACGTCCCCTTCCTGAAACTGAACGGCACAGCAGCGGTATATCTGCCTGAGAGTTATTTGAGGTTTAGTTAAAAGCAGAGAAAGGGAATCCTGAAGCTGGTCACGGAATCCCCATGCGCCGGAGCACTGATAAAATCCCGTTCTGCCCATTAATCGGCAGTTTGAAATCTGCATGGGAAGCCATGTGTTTACCATGACATCAAAAGCTTTATCCCCTGTGCCCACAGAGATAAATCCCTCTCCGCTTCCGCCCAAAATATCGACAGTGGTTATTTTTTCGGCACTTTCCTCCTCGGCTCCGCAGGATAAAATAAACTTAACTTTATCCTCCCTGCCAGGGGGCAAAATGAGCTTTTTTCCTACTGCTCCGCAGGGGTCTGTAGAAACTTTTTGCACGTCAGTTAAACTTAAATCAAATAATTCATTTCGGTTTCCTGCAAGAGTTATGCTGTCTTCTCCGGCGGTAAGATATGCCGTAGTTCTGATACATTCGTTTAAAGGATTTCTGAAAAAGAGTCCGTCTTTTCCTTCCTCGAATTTTACAGCGCTTTTAAAATCATCTGTTCTGCCCATGGAAGGCTCAATATAATAGTATATTTCTCCGCTGAATTCATCACTGCCTGTATTTTCGCAGAACACTTTAACGTATTTTGCAAAGCCTCTGGGTGCCACCGACACTTCAACGGCAAATCTGACGTTTTTATATTTTGACATATAAACTGCCTTTTTCGGAGTATAACGCACAGATGATTCCCTGATAATATCATACATTTTTCCGTCGGCTTTAAGAAAAAGTTTTTCGCCGCCAAAATCCCCCAAAGGATTATTGCACCATGAGGTAAGCTTATTTTCCCCGGCGTTGACTGCCCAGGTAAAGCCGAGAGATGTGTTTGTAACGAGAGTTCCGAAAGAGGGATTTGCAAGGCAAAGGCTCCAGGGGACAACAGGCTTTCCAGTTACGGTAAATGAATTTTCAGAAAAATATCCGTTTTTGACCTCAAGTTCTTTTTCATCTTCAAAGGAAACAGGCTCGAGAGGCGGAAGGAGAGATGATGCAAAAGGCTTTTGAGGTCTGCCGATGCGCTCTGCGCTTCGCTTTGGAACAATAAACTTTGCCGCCCCTTTAAGGAGATTTAAAACCTCAGCGGGAGTTTTTTCTCCATCAATGAGCCGCACTCCGCCACGGCAGGAGAGGATATTTTCGAACCCTGCGTCACGGATAAATTTCTCTGTATATTTAAGAGTTTCGCCCTTTCTGCCTATACAGACGGCGGCTATTTCCACAAACAGTGAACAGGTGTAAAGACTTTTGCAGATTTTAAGGTAGGGAAGGAGCCTATCCTCATCGGAGCCGAAAAGCTCAATATATATAATAGGATAATCTCCCGAAATACCTGTCTGCCACATTTCACTGCGTTTTAAGGTGTTTTCCTGTGCCGCCTGCTCATATTCCTTTGAATAGCCGGTATTCCAAAAAAGGTGCGGCAGCGCCTGCAAAGCCAGCACGCCCTCAATACTGCCGGAAACAAAGGGAGAAGCCGCTCCTTTTTCATGGGATGCATTTTCTTTTCTCAGTGCTGTAAAAAATTTCTTCGCCTCCTGTTCCTCTTCGGCGGCGCACATTGCTGCTTTGACGGTAACTTTTCCGTGGGACGGCACTTCCACAGGAACGCTTATTGCACAGCACACATCGCCTACAGCGCAGGAAGAGGTGAATTTTTCAGGATCAGGAGGAAGCGATTTATTGCCAAGGGGTCTTTTGAGAACCTTTTCCCTTGAGGTTTCAAAGGTAAATTTTTCCTGTCCCAAAAGTCCTGCGGCAAGGAACAAAGGCCGTCCGCTTTCACGGCTGCGTTTTCTAAAAACAAGCATACCTGAATCTTCACGGTAATGAGCCGTAGTAAAAAGCTTTGCAAAGGCTGGATGAGAACGCACCTCGCCGAAAGGAGCAAGCACAGGCTCAAAATAAATTACAATTTCTCCTTTAAGTCTGTGCTTACCGGAATTTTTAACAGTATAGCTTCTTATTTCTCCCGGTACAGACTTATGAACAAACACTTCCTTGGTGAGCTCAGTTTCATCCTCAGTACGGATAAATTTCGCATAGGTACTGCTGAATTCGCCGGAAAACTTTTCAGGATTTTCATATCCGGGAGCATAGGTAAAACTTTGAGCACTGTCTCCCTGACAGAAAAAGGCAAACACTCCTGATGGAGAATTTCTGAGATCTTCGCTTCTCATTGTGATATCTGCACCCGTATATATTGAAAATCCGTTTCCGCAGGAAGTGACTACGCTTGTCCAGTCACCGTTTGTATAAAGAGATACGTCGGGACTGTCGGGATTCGGCTGGGAGAAAAATCCCGTCGCTTCATGAACAGTGTCGGGCTTTACAGGTGGATTATCCTTCTGGACATCCTCAAAAACAGTGGATGCATCTGAAATCTTTTCTTCAAGGAGCGATTTTGCACTTGCCATTTTTTCATCCTCCATAAATCTTTTCTGCATAATGCCGTCAAAAAGAGCGTTGGCACAGCTTAAAATACTCATTCCCACATGATGTGCCATAAAGCTTCGCACTACCGCCATGCCTCTTGAATCGGTTCTCGAGGGAGTAAAATCCACCGCCTCGTAAAATCCGCAGCTTCCGCAAAGCCCCAATTCCTCCAGCTTTCTGAGGTTTTCCATAGCCCCCTGTGTATCAAAGGGAAGAACCAAAAATGTGGAATAAGGCGATATAACCGTTTCTTTATCAGCACTGCGCTTAAGGGCAAGATTTTCCGCTCCGTGGGCTTTGTACTGATAGTTAAGTCCGCTGTCAAAAGCGTAATATCCGCTTTCACTCATACCAAAGGGAACACCGGTCTTTTCAGCCTGCTTTTTCTGCATTTTAAGACAGAAACCCAAAGCCTCCTCAATAAGAGAATTGCGGTACACAGGCAAAAGTATATGGGGCATATAGTATTCAAACATTGTGCCTGTCCACGAAACAGGACCGGAATATCTGCCGCACCTTAATGCCGTTCTGTTTAAAGCTCCCCAGTGCTTTTCGGGAGCCTGTCCTGTAGCTACGGCAAAATAGCTTGTCATTCTCGCTTCGCTCATAAGAAGATCATAACAGGACGGTGTTAAAGCATTATCCTCAATGCTGAAGCCAATATGAAATAGATTTTTCTTTTCATTATATAAAAAGGACAAATCCGTTTCGTCTATTATTTTCTGAAATCGTTCGGCAATTTCTCCGAGTGGCTGGAACTCTCCTTTAAGCTTTAAAAGTCCCGATTTAAGGGCAGTGATACAGCAGAGGAAATTTCCGCTGTCCACACTCGAAACATATACCGGCTCAATAGGCTCTAAGGTCTGTGTGCTGTACCAGTTAAAGAGATTTCCTCTGTATTTCGGAAGCTTTTCTACACTGTCAAGGACATTTTTAAGCCTTTTGTAAAGACCCTCGCTGTCAATAAAGCCCATATCCTTTGCTGCAAGAATACTTAGCATCATCATACCGATATTTGTGGGAGAAGTTCTCCTTGCAACGGCAAATACAGGCGACTGCTGTACGTTATCGGGAGGAAGAAAGTGCTCGCTTTCTCCAGCATATTTTTCATAATATTTCCACATTGCCGCACAGTAGGAAATAATCTTCTCCCTTTCACGGGGAGTGAGTTCCTTTTTAGAGGTTTTAACTTTTCTTTCGGAAATCGGTTCATAAATAACAGGAGCAAAAAAGAAAAAGAGTCCTGCTATTTTACCGACAACTCCCGGAGTGAAAAGAAGTATCACTGCAAAGACAAGGGACGGCAAATATCTTTTTATATTCTTTACGCCGCTTTTTTCGCTGTCCGCCGCAGTTACCCACTGCAAAAGATGACGTCTTGACACAAAGGTTCTCCATAGGGCTTTTATAGCTCCGTCGGCAGCGACAAATGCGTTTTGAGGAACAAGAATACAGTAAACCAGTGCACGCATAAGACCCATTCGTATTTCCGAAGAGCCCACAGAGCATCTTTTATGGGTGAATACGGAAAATCCTTTTTTCCAGACTGCCTGAATTGCAGAAAAAATTTCTCCCGAGCAAACAGAAAGAAATGCGGCAGCAAGGAGCAAAACACCCACAAGGGGAGAAAAAAAGCCCGCCGCAAAAATCAAAACAGCGGCGAAAACGGGAATAAGACTTCTTCTGAGATTATCAAAGAGCTTATATTTTGAAAGAGCGTTAAGAGGATTTTTATATCTTTCCCCTTTAAGGAAAGTGTTTTTAAAAATCCAGATAATATTCTGCCAGTCGCCTCTTATCCACCTGTGACTGCGGCTTAAATACGACTGAACCGTCGCAGGAAAGGAATCCGTTACCCATGCGCCCGGCACAAGGGCGGCACGGAGAAATCCGCCCTCCAAAATATCGTGGCTGAGAACCTGTTCTTTTGGAAACGCATTTGGCATGAGAGTGTAAAAAGCGTCCACAGCAATAAGTCCTTTACCTGAAAAAATGCCTTCTCCGAACATATTCATATAAAATTCCCAGGTTCCTGCATCATAGGAGGAAACTCCCGCCGCTCCTGCCATAACAAGAGAAAAACGGCTTTTTTCAGCCGACGAAAGCTCCGCTGCGGCACTTGGCACAAAAATACCGTATCCGTTTTCCACTTTTCCACCGGAAATCTCACATTTATTTAAAGGATGCATTGCCGCTCCCACAAGTCTTGAAACAGTATTCATGGGCATTTTGGTATCTGCATCGAGCATCATAAGGTATTTTGTATTTTGAAGATTCTTTATATCGCCGAAAAGCTCCAGCTCATCGTTTCTTTCTCCCCTCATAGCTTTTATCAGAGCTTCTACAGCTCCCCTTTTTCGCTCTTTTCCGCAAAAGCAGTCCTCACTGACTGAATATTCCCTGCGGCGTACTGCAAGAAAAAATCCACCGCCATATTTTTTGTTAAGAGCTTCTATGACCTTTTTGCATCCCTTTAAAATTGCTGCGTCCTCAGGCATTTCCTCATGGTCGCTGCTCCGATAATCGCCGAGAACACAAAAGCAAATGTCACCTTTTCCGTTACTTATTTTCATCTCTCTGAGATTTTTATAAAGCTCTCTTCTTCCCTTTTCGTCAGAGGGCAAAAGAACGGAAACCGCTGCAACTGTTTTCCCGTCCTCAGGAACAGCTTCCATTTCGAGGGCGGGAAGAGTTCTTTTTCTTGAAAATCTTCCGCAGATATTCCACACTGTATTTTTAACGATTTCCCACAAAGGAAAATAGAGACACAGAGAAATCAATATGCTTTTTGAAAAGAAGCCTGCCAAAACACATAAAAGAAGGGCAAAAACCGGCGGGAATACAATTGCCGCAGTTCCCCACAGAGAACCCATATCATCGTTGTCCGGCTTAATGTATCTGCCTATATGATCGGAGTGCTTTTTAGCTTCACTGAGGGCTTTAACTGCAAATTCCGTTTCGGAAACTCTTAATTCTTTGCTCTGCTCACCTATCCATTTGCGATACAGTGTTTTTGTATCACCTGTACACTGTGGATAAACGCCTGCCGGGTCACGGAGCAGAATTTTCTCCGTTTCACAGACTTTGCACATTATATTTTCAAAGTCAATCTCTTCAAGATTTCTTATACCGTTTATATAATCAGACGCTTTCTGCAAATCCTGACAATCCAAAAAAAGATTAACATATGCACATTCCGCCATAAGACGTATAAGTGCGCATTCATCAGATGAAAAGCCCTTATCGGAAAGCACCGAAATAAAAATTTCCTCAGTAAGACATCCGTATTTTTCTGCGCTTTCCTTAATAACCGTATAAATAACAGGAACATCGTTTTTGCTGGGAAGCTTCGGGGCATTTTTTAAGTTTTTAATACATTCTCTTCCGAGAGTTGCAAGGATATAATAGTTATCCGTAAGCAGTCCATAGTTTTTATTTTTAATATTTTCAATACAGTTTTTTCTTATCTCCTTTAAAGCCTTTTTAACCCTTTTTTCAATCTTCCTAGGCTTTAATAGACTTAATTTTTCACTCATGTTTCCCGCTCCCTAAAAATCAGATATTCCTATATTTCCCATAATTTAAGAAAAAATCCTCTTAATAGAGAGAAAGTATTTTTTGCTCTGTTTCTTTTAACCACTGACACTGAATATAATTTTGTGATATAATATCCCCCGGATAATTTTGAAAGGCGGCTGAGCTGATGAACTTTTTGAAAAATGAAAAAACCGGAACCGTTGAGGGCTTTTGCCTTATAAAGTCTTGTGACGTTAAGAAAACAGCAAAGGGACTTCCCTATCTTGACCTTGTTGTAGCGGATTCCGACGGTGAAATTTCAGCAAAATACTGGGATTACAACCCTGAACTTCAGGGCTCATATAACTCAAACGAGCTTATAAAAATAAGAGGAACTATTTCTCCTTTCAACGGAGCGGATCAGCTCAGAATTGAAAGGATACGCAAATGTACTCCTGCTGACAACATTCGCATTGAGGATTTTGTACCCAGCGCAGATTATGCACCCGAAATAATGTTTGAGGAGCTTAGCAGCATTGCCTACTCCTTTTATGACGAAACATACAGAAAGATCACTTTGGAAATTCTTTCCCAGAATAAAGAAAAGCTTCTTTACTGGCCTGCCGCCTTTAAGCTTCACCATGCCATAAGAAGCGGTCTTTTGATGCATACCCTGTCAATGGTGCGTCTTGCACAGGAAGCCTGCAAAATATATGATTACGTTAACAGCGATCTGCTTCTTGCAGGTGCAATTCTCCACGACATAGGAAAAATCGGTGAATTTGAAGTGCCCGAAACAGGTCTTGCATCAGGCTATACCGTTGACGGAACACTTATAGGCCATCTTGTAAGAGGCGCAATGCTTATTGAAAAGACTGCCGAAAAACTCGGTGTCGATATGGAAAAGGCCATGATGCTCGAACACATGGTTCTCTCCCACCACGGCGAACCGGAATTCGGAGCGGCAGTTCGACCAATGTTTATTGAGGCGGAGCTGCTTTCCATGATAGATACCCTCGACGCCAAGATGTTCGAAATGGCTCAGGCTGTTTCTCTTGCTCCCGAAAAAGATTTCAGTCAGCGTCAATGGGCTCTCGACAACAGAAAGTTTTATAATCCCGGCGGAGATATCCGTCCGAAAGCAAAACTCTTTTAATTTGAGAATAAAAGCAAAAAATCCGCAGAGATAAAGCTCTGCGGATTTTTTATAATCTATATCAGCATCGGGTTTATTTTTACAAAAAAATAAGAGCCTTTATTCAAGGCTCCCCCGATTTTTACTTCTTGATACGCCCTTGCAGCTTTGACCGCACTGGCAAATCGGTGACCGGCTAAGCCGAATCAGCTCTTATTTTCCGACTACTCCGTTGAGTGCCATAGCTGTAAGGAAAGATTTCCAGCTAAGCTTTTTCTCGCTGAGGAATTCGTCGAGAAGCTCTCTCTCAAGCTCGTAATTCTTGAATGTCATATTCTTCTTCACTCCTTTCGTTCTTTGTTGTGCTTATACTACCACATATTATGCAAATCGTCAAGACTTTTTGCACAACAGCGCAGCTGTTTGCTTGTGCAAAATGACGAAGCGAGCTGTGGAAATCACAGCATCACTGATTACCACAAGTGTAAAAATATTAGTTGATTTTTTGTTTAATTTATACAATTGGCAGGACTTTGTTAACACATTTGTAAAACTCTTAAAAACTTCTCCTTATTTTTCGACATATCTTAGTTAAAAAAATTCAGCATATTTATGATAGATTTTTCTTAAAATTCCTTGTTTTACAAGAAAAACGGACTGCCTTTTTGCAGTCCGCAATAGTATTTATATCAGTTTTGCTTTTTTACAATTTCATATTCGCCGCCGTAAGGTCTGAAATAACGGCACTTTTCCTCTTTGGAATATATAAAACGTGCATATTCATCCTCATCCAGCTCAAGGGAGCAATAGTACTCGTCATTTTCCTCATCGTATTCGTTGTACCAGCAGTTTTCACAGTCCATAATTTTCCGTCCCTTCCCTTGACTCAAAAAGTCTAACCATTAAAATTAAAAGACGCAGTTTTCTGCGTCTTTCCGAATTTGCCTTAATACTCAGTTAAGGTCTATTTTCACTTCTTTGCGTCTGTTGGCAACGGCAAACAGAACAGCCAGTGCTGAAGCTGCTGCCGAAGCAAGCAACACAATTATACGTACAAAAAGCTTCAACATAAAAACCACTTCCGTAAAAAACTAATCGGTAACTTCCGTATCCATATTATATACCTAACACAAAAAGTTGGCAAGTGAGCTTTTTTAAGGTTTTTTGACTGTTTTTAAAAAAATTTTAAAAAATTTGAAAAAAGGGGTTGCATTTTGGAAATCGGTGTGATATAATTCATTTCGTCGCTGAGAGAGACGCCAACAAAACAACGTTTCTTCAGTCGGTGTTAATGACGATGAGGGTCCACCTGTTCCCATTCCGAACACAGTAGTTAAGCTCATTCGTGCCGAAGATACTTGGCGGGCAGCCGCCCGGGAAAATAGGTCGACGCCGACACTTGACAAAGGCATCTGCCCAATAGGGTGGGTGTTTTTTTATTTATATAAAATATATTATATAATGTAATAGCAAAATTTTAAAGGCGGCAATTAGGTTTTATTAACCTAATTTGCCGTTTTTATTTTTTACTATTGATTGATTGATGATTTTCTGCGATAATAAAATGTAAATATATTTTCCGTAAGGAGGAAATGAACTTGACAGATTTTGAAAAACTTGCCGAGCTGCTTTTCGGCGACGTAGATAAAACACCCGAGTACTATGAGGAGCTCTATCCCCAACGCCCCCTTGCGGAAGGAGCAAGAGTTTCACGTTTTGCACCCAGCCCCACAGGCTTTCTTCACATCGGCGGACTTTTTGCCGCAATGGTTGCAAAGCTCAATGCATCAACCACAAACGGCGTTTTCTTTTTGAGAATTGAAGACACCGATAAAAAGAGAGAAATCACCGACGGTGTTTCCGAAATCATAAAAGGACTTGAAGCATTCGGCGTAACTCCCGATGAAGGTGTTATGGGCTTCGAGAAAGAGGAAGGCAATTACGGACCCTATCAGCAAAGCCACCGCAGAGAAATCTACCGATGCTTTGCAAAGGATCTTGTTTTAAAAGGACTTGCGTATCCCTGCTTCTGCTCAGAGGATGAACTCAATGCCCTGAGAGAAAAACAGGAAGCAGAAAACGTCAATAAAGGATATTACGGAAAGTGGGCACACTGCCGCAATCTTTCCTATGAGGAGCAGGAAAAGCTTATAAAAGAGGGCAAGCCCTATGTTCTTCGCCTGCGTTCTCCCGGAAACGAGGAGCACAAGATTTCTTTTGACGACCTTGTAAAGGGCAAAATCGAAATGCCCGAAAACATCATGGACGTTGTACTTCTCAAAACCGACGGTATCCCCACATATCACTTCGCCCATGCAGTGGACGATCACCTTATGAGAACAACTCATGTTATCAGAGGCGACGAGTGGATAGCATCCGTTCCCCTGCACATTCAGCTTTTCAAGTGCTGCGGTTTCAAAGTTCCCAAATACGCCCATATCGCTCCTATTATGAAGGAAGAAAACGGAGGAAAGAGAAAACTTTCAAAGCGTAAGGATCCCGAAGCTGCCGTAACCTACTATTCACAGGAAGGCTATCCGAAGGCCAGCGTTATAGAGTATCTGCTTACCCTTGCCAACTCAAACTTCGAGGACTGGCGCAAGACAAACAAAACCGCTCCTCAAAGCGCATTCCCCTTTAATCTTAAAAAGATGAGCGCAAGCGGCGCACTTTTCGACCTTGCAAAGCTCAACGACGTAAGTAAAAATGTAATTTCAGTTATGTCTGCCGAGGAGGTTTACACTCTTGTAACCGACTGGGCTAAAGAATATAACGAAAAGCTTTATGCTCTTCTTACAAGAGACCCGGAATTTTCCACAAAGCTTTTCTCAATTGACAGAGGCACTGCAAAGCCCAGAAAGGACATTGCAAAGTGGAGCGAAATTGAAAGCTACTGCGAATATTTCTTTGACGAGCTTTACACTCCCGACTACACAATGCCCGAAAATGTTTCAAATGAGGAAGCCTCGGCAATACTTAAAAAGTACCTCGAAGTATATTCCCATTCTCAGGACAAAGACGGCTGGTTTGACACAGTAAAGAGTATCTGTGAACCCTTGGGATATACTCCCAACGTAAAAGAATATAAAAAGAACCCTGAAGCTTATAAAGGCCATGTAGGCGATGTTTCTTCTGTTATAAGAATTGCGGTAACATCAAGAAGAAACACACCTGACCTTTATGCAATAATGCAGCTTTTAGGCGAAGAAAAAGTAAGAGAAAGAATTGCCGCAGCAATCAAAGCATGCGGCGGAGAGGAATAAAAGCAATGGAAGAGATTATAAAAGAAAATACATCTAATTTTATACACGACTTTATAGACGAAGACCTTGAAAAGGGAGTTTATACAAAGGTTCAGACACGTTTTCCCCCGGAGCCAAACGGTTATCTTCATATAGGCCATGCAAAGGCAATATGCATAAACTTTGCCACTGCCGCAAAATACGGCGGAACATGCAACTTGCGCCTTGACGACACAAACCCCATAAAAGAGGATGTAGAGTATGTTGAGAGCATAAAAGAGGACATCAAATGGCTCGGTTTCAACTGGGACAACCTCTATTTCGCATCTGATTACTTTGATTTTATCCATGAATGCGCTATAAAGCTCATAGAGCTTGACAAAGCCTATGTAGATGAACTTTCCGCTGATGAAATAAGAGAGTACAGAGGAACTCTCACAGAGCCCGGAAAGGAAAGTCCTTACAGAAACCGTCCCAAAGAGGAAAGCCTTGACCTGTTTAAGAGAATGACAGCAGGCGAATTCCCCAACGGAGCTATGGTTCTTCGTGCAAAAATCGACATGGCTTCCCCAAACCTCAATATGCGTGACCCGGTTATTTACCGTATAGCCCATGTTCATCACCACAGAACAGGTGACAAATGGTGCGTATATCCCATGTACGACTTTGCACATCCCCTTTCCGACGCCAAAGAGGGCGTAACCCATTCACTTTGCTCTCTCGAATTTGAGAACCACCGTCCCCTTTACGACTGGTTCCTGAGAGAATTGAATATCCCCACCCCTCCCCGTCAGATTGAGTTTGCAAGACTTAACCTCAACTACTGCCTTACAAGTAAGCGCAAATGCTTAAAGCTTGTTACAGATAATATTCTTTCCGGCTGGGATGACCCGAGAATGGCAACTCTCTGCGGAATGAGAAGAAGAGGCTATCCCGCTGCCGCTATCCGTGATTTCTGCGACAGAATCGGTGTAAGCAAAGCTTACAGTGTTGTTGACTACGGTCTTCTCGAAGCCTGCGTAAGAGATAACCTTAACGCAAACGCTCCCAGAGCCATGGCTGTTTTAAGACCCCTTAAAGTGATAATCGACAATTATCCCGAAGATAAAACTGAAAAAATCACTGTTCAGGTTCATCCCGACAAGCCTGAACTCGGCACAAGAGAAATGGCTTTCTCCCGTGAAATCTATGTTGAGCAGGAAGACTTCATGGCAGAGCCTGTAAAGAAGTATTTCCGCCTATTCCCCGGCAATGAGGTAAGACTTAAAGGCGCATACTTTGTAAAGTGCGAAAGCTATGAAACAGATGAAAACGGAAACGTTACATGCCTTCACTGCACATATGATCCCCTTTCAAAGGGCGGAGAATCCCCCGACGGCAGAAAGGTTAAAGGAACTCTTCACTGGGTAAGCGCAGCAGACAGCGTAAAAGCAGAAGTTCGTCTTTATGACAGACTTTTCAATGCTGAAAATCCTTCAGATGAGACAAACGGTTCCTTTACCGAGAATCTCAATCCCGATTCCCTTACAGTTCTCTCAGACTGCCTTATAGAAGGCGGACTCAAAGATGCAAAGCCCGGCGATACTTTCCAGTTCATGCGTCAGGGATATTACTGTGTAGATAAAGATTCTGCTCCCGGTAAGCTCATATTCAACCGTACTGTAGCACTTAATTCCTCCTGGAAAAAATAAGTGCAGATACGCTTATGGTAATTCAGAGGTGTTTTTATGAAGATCTGGTATAAAGCTCTTTCTTGCGTTTTAGGCACAGCTTCATTTTTATCTTCAATTGTTTTGCCCATATTCGTGATAATAAGTCTGCCCATTTCAAACAGTACAACTATCACCGGATTCAATCTTAAACATGTAATCAAAATGCTTTCAAGCCGGTCTTTCTCTAAATTCTTGAACGATTTATTTTTTAACAGTGCCTATGCGGATTTTGTTCCCAAATTTTTTGTCGCTTTCATATTTTTTGTAGTATCCATAGTACTGGCGCTTTTAATTGTACTTTTTTCTATAACGAAAAAAAAGTACATATATAATATTGTCTGTTCAGGATTAGGCGTTGTTTCTCTTATTATTTCTTCCGTGGGAGTTTCCGCCATATCAGTTCAAGCAGCTGCCGGAAATATTGATTTCGGAAAAAATACTCTTGATATTTTTGATGACTTTATAAATTTAAGCGCCATAAACTGCGGAAGTGCTTACTTTATGATGGGTTTATGTTTTCTGATAATATTCATCGTCTCAGGAAGCCTGGCAATAGCTGAAAGTCAAAAAACAAATAAGCATTAAAACAAAAATCTCCCTGAATAAAACAGGGAGATTTTTTTCATTCTTTTTGAAATTGTACCGATCGCTCTCAGTCAGATATTTTTCTTACAATAGCAATGGGAGTCTGCTCAGATGACTGACCAAGAGGGTTATCATCAAATATCTGCTTGCACATATCAACTGTGATATTCTTTGAAACGCCCAGAACTTCTCTGCCAAGGTCGTTGGCATCCATAACAGCAACTTCACAGCCTGTATAATCGCTCAGCTCCTGTGCAACTTTTTCCGGATGCAGTGGAGCAAGCTTTGCATAGTGGTTATAGGGAGGGAGTGTGCAGTCACAGGGGCCGTCAATAGCTCTTGCCTTTGTACCGACGATTTTATAGAAAACACCTCTTACGCCAAAGGGCTTTGTAAGAGCTGAACATGCTGCTGCAAAAAGGATTTTGGGAGCTCCTACATCACGAAGGGCAAGCTCCATTGTCCAGGGGCTGCCAAGTCCGATTCCGTAAGGTGACTTATAGACGAACTTGCACAGAAAGCTTGCAAGCTTTGAAGGCTGAATATCGTCAATATCAAAAGCTCTGCCCTGGCTTATTGCAACTATTTTTTCACTGATAAATATCATATCACCGTCGCTGAGATAGGGCTTTACATATTTATCCATAATCTCAGTAAGGCTGTCCCCTTTTACTACAACATGGGTCTTTACGGGATATCTTGCATAGGTACCGTAATCCTTAGTGGTAATTTCAAGATTTTTATTCTGATTAGGTTTAAGCTCGCTTATGTCCATTATAGTTACCTCTCATCTAAACGATAGTTTTTGAATTTACAGCAACATTTTAAACCATAAAGGAAAAAATTTCAATCCCATAATAGCTTTGACACATTTTCATTAAAAACTGCATATAAAATAATTCCCCGCAAAAGGTAATTTTATCCTTCTGCGGGGAAAATTTAAAGTTTTTCAACATTCATCTGCATTGCATATTTCATCGACCGCTCAATTCTCATCTTTGCCCTGGCTATGGCTCTTGATACACTGGATTTATTGACCCCAAGCTCCGAAGCTATCTCGGGCATTGTCAGCCCGTTAAAGTAATACAGCGATAAGCACTGCCTTTGACGCTCTGTGAGCTCCGCTGCTATAACTTTTCCAATCAGAGAAGAGGCTTTCCTGAGCATCGCCGAATTGCTTTCCTCAAAAAACAAATCAGCAAAATCCGGCTTCTGCTGCCAGCAGTCATCAAGGCCTAAACTTGTACGCATATTGCACTACTCCTCTTCATAATAATTTAAAAGATATTCTCCGGTATCTTTGAGATCACGGGCAATGGTATAAAGCCGCAGAATATCGCCTCTTGTGCGGTAAAGCTCCAAACCGCTCATATGCGATACCTGCTTTCTGAGCTGGGTTATTTTCTCACGTATAACCGCAGCTTGTCTCAGATATTCCTCACCCATTTCAGCAAGTGTCATTTTTGCCTCCTTTGAAATCTTCCTGCATCTTCTCGAACAAATGTTCGTTTGTGATTTATACAATACACGTTTTTTTCGGAGGTTGCAAGGGATTTTAATTAAAATTTTCGTGAGAGTCCCATTAATGGGACTCTCGCACATTACGCTGAATTCTTAACCGATTTTTGCCTTGATTTCATGTTGCACAATCCACTAAAAAGATTACAAAAGATTTACAAATTTTAATATCAGATAAATTTTACTGCACGTTTATTGACAGTTTTCCACAAATAGCGTATACTTACTTTCGTTAAGTGCCCCAGTATATGGTGGCGCTGTTTATTTTAGTAGGAGGCTAAGAAATTATGAGATCCCTTAAGGAAAGTGCATCGGCATTTGCAATTAAGCAGGCGTTAAAGTACGCACGAAAAGACCCCGATAAAAATCTTATGAAAATTCTGGAGCTTGTTGAAGCGGCTGATAGAAGAAAGGTCAATCGTGTTACATATGCAAGCCTTCACAAAACCCTTAACGACCCCAACAACAACTGGACAGTTTTCTTTAAAAACATTCTCAGAGACATTGATCCTGAAGTTATTGAAAAACTCGTTCCGGTACTTCTCAACATTGCCATGAACAGCTATGACCTTAGAACTGCGGCAATCGAAAAATATAAGTGCAATATTCCGTGGGCAGTACTCATGGATCCTACCGCAGCATGCAACCTTCAGTGCACAGGCTGCTGGGCAGCTGAATACGGCAAGGGCTCTAACCTGAGCTATGAAGTTCTTTCAAGAATTGTCAGCGAAGGCAAGCAGCTTGGTACATTCATGTACATCTTCTCCGGCGGTGAGCCCCTTGTTCGCAAAGATGACATCATTAAGCTTTGCGAAGCTAACCCCGATTGTGCATTCCTCGCTTTCACAAACGGAACACTTGTTGACGAAGCTTTCGTAAAAGAGCTTAAGAGAGTCGGCAACTTCGTTCTCGCTTTCAGCATCGAGGGCTATGAGGATGCAACAGATATGCGCCGTGGTAAGGGTACATACCAGAAGGTTATCCATGCTATGTCTCTTCTTAAAGAGGCCGGTCTTCCCTTTGGTTACTCTGCATGCTATCACTCAAAGAACGTTGAAGAGGTTTGCTCTTCTGAGTACATCGACTTCCTTATTGACAAAGGATGCCTGTTCGCATGGTACTTCACATACATGCCCGTTGGTAAGGATGCAGTTGTTGACCTTGTTGCAACAGCTGATCAGCGTAAGAGAGCTTACGAGCTTATCCGTAAAGCAAGAAATGAGAAGCCCATCTTCCTTATGGACTTCTGGAATGACGGTGAATATGTTCAGGGCTGCATAGCAGGCGGACGTCACTATCTCCACATCAATGCTAACGGCGACGTTGAGCCCTGCGCATTCGTTCACTACTCAAACGTCAACATCAAGGACTGCTCTCTCATCGAGGCTCTTCAGTCACCTCTCTTTATGGAGTACTATAAGGGTCAGCCCTGGAACAACAACCACCTTCGTCCCTGCCCCGTTCTTGATAATCCCGAGGCAATCAAGGGCGCAGTTGAGCGTTCCGGCGCACATTCAACAGAGATGCTCGCTCCCGAAAGCGTTGATGACCTTATTGCAAAGACAAAGCCCTTTGCTCTTAAGTGGGCTCCCGTTGCTGACGCTATCTGGGCAGATACAGATATCGAAAAGCACAACAACCCCACAACAATGTATCAGAACAAATAATAAATACTGATTGCACTTTAAAAAGCCTGACCGTTTCGGTCAGGCTTTTTTATTAGTTTTTAATCAGTTGTCGGACTCAGTATGAGTAGACATTATATCGTCATATGTCACATCCATTGCAGATTGTGCCTCTTCAAACACATAACCATTCTTACCTTTTGCACAATAGTCGGATGCACTGTATACAGGATACTGCAAAAGACTCATTTGATGATGATAATTTACCCAAGGGGATATCAAGTATCCTGTATTCAGCTGTTTAAATTCGTAAGAAACATAACAGCGCTTGTTTTTCCCTTCGTCAGGCATTGAAAAGTCAAGATAATCATCCAAAGATATACCAAAAAAAGTCGCAGTTTCCTTTTTGCTTATTTCGTAATAGGGAGCAGAATACGTTCTGCCATCATTATCGTACATGACCCGTCCTGTAAATTCGGATGTGAGAGAAAATGCATTCTCAGATATCCCACTGTGACCTGGATACCAAACCTGAAGCGCTTCGGTTCCAGAAAATCCTGGATCTACCTTCCAGTAAAAATGGTGAAATACCCTCCAGCGCACTTCATCTCCTGGCAAAAGCACCAAAACATTTGTTGCAACCATCTCATTAACGTCATGTACCGTATAGCTTTTTGTCTCCAGTTTATTTGCAGTTTTTTTCTCCTCTACAACCTCACGTCCTTCGTTAATCGGCATTTCTGTTGTCTCTGTGACCAAAGTTACTGCTCCCTTACAAGACATAATATCCTCATCGCTCAAATCATTGAGAACATTTTCCGGGAAACCCAATTCTAAAAGATGAGCTTTTACATCTTCCACTTCACTGTGTTCATTCTCAGGTACTGGAGTCCAATCCATAGGGTAGCTGTTGAAAAAAATGAGTCCGCAGGAAATAGAAACAACCGCAGCAGATAATACAATTGCGTATATCCACTTATCAGACATCTTTACCGGCATTGTCTTAATAGCATATCCTGATGCGTAAAGAGCTTTGGCGACTTTATTGAGGCTGATAAGAAACAGAATATATAAAATCACAAATATAAAACCTAACAGACCAGCTTCAGCCTCTACAAATCCCAAAAATGCAGTTATAAAATACCACAGCATCATCATTATCAGGAAACCTGTATGAGGCTTGATACCTACCTTTTGCTGGAGTTCTCGCAGCCCTTCGGCAAAAAATATCAACAATAATATCATGACAAAAGCGTTAATAACCATCAAGGATCTTCCGTAAACAGAGGCAGAAAACGTTTCATGATAAACCGTTGCATTTATACCCAAATCGAAAACATTAAAAACGTTTAAAACAACAGCTGAAATTTTACATAATCTGAACCAGCTGTTTTCATAACTAAGAGTGCGAAATCCTATAATGAGAAATATAAATCCCAGTAACGGTAAAATAAACTGCAGCCACAACAAATCAATTCTTATTGTCGATAAAGCAAATCCCGCAATAATAAAATTCATGGCTCTCCTGCACGGAATAACTTTTTTGAGAATATCCGCCGGCGGGATTTCCGGCAAAGCATCAAGTATATCTTTCTCAAACTCTTTTTCGTTTTTTTCCTCATTTAAATTAAATAAATTCTGTTCACTCATTTTCTTCACCTCCAAGTTCTCTGCGAAGTTTTTTCTTTATTCGGTAAAGCTTACCCTCCACCGAACGCACAGTCATACTCAGCTCCGATGCTATCTGTTCCGTTGACTGTAAGTAATAATATTTTCTGTAAAAAAGCTCTTTTTCCATAGCAGAAAGCTGACTTAAAGCTGCCAGCAAAGCCGCTTTTCGTTCCTGCAAAATAACCGTTTCCTCAGGAGTTGGTTCGTATGATGGAACATGTTCCTCCATCTCTTCAATGGAGTCGTTAAATTTCGCCTTACGTGTAAAGTTTAAAGCCGCATTTCTGGAAACTGCTGTAATCCAGCCCTTAAGACTCCCTTTCCCTTCATTATAGCAATCTATCCGTTCCCATATACGCATGGTAATTTCTGAAATACAATCTTCCCTATCCTGCTCGTCACTCAGAATTGGTGAAACAACATACCGTATAAGGGAACCATAGGAGCCTAAGAGTTCTTTTATACCATCTTGATTTTTTTGCCGAATTAAATTAACTATTTCTTCTTCTCTCATACTTTCTGCTCCTTTCCCCAAAAATCCCCTGTCATCTAATGATACACATAAAAAACAAAAATCCCACGCTATTAAAAAAACGGACGCAGTTAAATCATGCGTCCGTTTTTAATATCATGCTATTGCACAATGAATGAACCGGATATATCTGCCGAAAATCCTCCGGAATCCTTTACTGTGAAATTATATTTTCCTGGCTGTGTCAGTCCTGATATCTGTACTTCAATATCATCTTCATCCCAACTGATTTCATTTACTTTAAACGGGCTGCCGTTAATATCAGTAACCGTTACAACAGGCTTTCCGCTCCAGTCTATATTCTCCTCAAATTTTATTTCAAGCTCTCCGTCGTCAATCTCAAACTTTGTTTCTTTAATTTTAACAGAGACATTATTTCCCGGCATTGCTTTGCAGATTTCATAAACTGTTATCTCTTTACGTTTGTTATCTGTAATTCCTGTAATCTGAACAGAAAACATATCTCCGGGAGAAATTTTATCGGTATATATAAGCCAGTAATCATCCTCCATAATAAAGTCATCAGCGGCGTAGACATCTCCGTCAGCATTTCTCAAAGTTATTTGAGTTTTATTTGAAGAATAAATATTGTCATTATCATACAAAAACTTTATTCCGTTTTCAAAGCAATATGCTTCTGAAGAAAATCCGTTGAGCATAGCGGTTGCTTCAAATCCGTCTCTTGCAAGGAATGCTCCTGAAAATATAAGAGGTGTACCGTCTGCACCAAACGCCTCTATTTTAACGTAATATATTTTTCCCTCTTCAATAGAATCTATCTCTACATTCCACTCATCATCACTCTGATTTTTGAGCTTACATTTAAGTTCATTTCCCTCGCTGTCCGTCACAACGATTTTTTCCTTACCGGTATATAAAAGATCTGACGAAAACTCTATTTCAGCAATATTATTACCTTTGTACTCGATTTCTCTGACGCTTAAAGCATCATTTGAACCGGTCCACTGAGAAAGCTCGTAGACTTCTGCCAAACTCATACCCAGGTTTACTCCGGCATCAACAGTCTGACGCATATGGTTTGCCTCTTCCAATGTAGCCCGGCGTGTGCGCACTATTGGATCAATATTGCGTCGTTCAAGGGCATCTGCAGCCACTTCAAGAAGCTCTTTCTCCAGCTGCTCTGCCTGAACCATATCATCATCGGATACTACTATGCTCACCTGCTTGTTGTCAGAAGAGAAATATCCGTCATCAACAGCCTGATTTATTATCTGAAAAAGCTCGTCACTGATGCGGTTTGTATTGTTCAGCTTTGAAACCAGCTCCGTACCGTCATTATTAATTCCGTCCACTGCTATAACCTTGCCGTTTTTATTCATTGAAATTCTTACAGCCGGATTAATAGACACCTCAACATAAGTTGTAACCGTATTCAGATTGCTGTATAAAAACTGTATTGAAAAAGCTATTAACAGACATGCTGCAACTGATGCTGCGATTGCGGCAATCCTTTTGAGCGAAAAGGATTTTTCTTTTGCAGGATATTCTAGAACTGCACTCTCTTCTTTCGGGATTTCACAATCAACTTCCATGCCGCATTGCCAGCCGTCCTGCGTAGACACTTCCATAAATTCGCCATCGTCATTGAGAACGGTGGAAACATTTTCATTTACTTCAATTATTAAAACTTTCATGCTTTACCATCCTTTCTCAATTCAATTTAATATATTCACGCATATACGGAAAATCGCCTGTATGAATAATAATAGCGGCAACTATATATCTTCTGTGATCCTCAATAAGCTTGCGTTTGATTCCGGTCTTTCGCATAAGCTCCATCACCGGAAGCCTTTTATCATTTTTGAATAACTCAAGAAGCTGCTCATTGTTTACCATCTCATAAATGATTGTCTTACACGCATTTTTGGTAGACTCATGACGTGGTGAAGATTTGGAAAGCTGACTGAAAGAAATCGACCACTTATTCAGCTCAGAAGTAAGAAGCATAATTTCTTCTCTTCTCTCCTCATTCTCCCTGTTAAAGCGATATACCTGCGCTGAAGCCAGCTGTACCGCATTTTCAGATTCATCCTGTGAACTGTCGAGAACAGCATCCTCTCTGATATTATTTTCTTTTCTGACAAAATCAACTGTTCTTCTCTTTATAATCGTTTTTGCAAGAGAAAGAAATGAGCCTTTTTCTTTTTCATATAATTCAACTGCCTGGGTAAAAGCAATAAAACCCGTCTGAAAAGCATCATCGCCTCCGGTAGGACAGACAGATAATACAGCAGAAATAATGAATGGTCTGTATTCAGTTAAAAGCGACTCCAGCTCTCTTTGGGAGTGCTTTGCCGAAAGGACACGTGCTTCAAGTGTATCAGCCATTTTTGTCCTCCTTAAATCTATCGTATAGCAGTGATTATATCGCATTTCAGCCTAAAATTAAATAGCGGAGAACAAAAAATCACAAAACCATATGTAAAGATTTTTCCTTTCAATATTAGTATTCGTTTGCAGCATTGGTTTTTTAAGGGTATCAGATAAAAAAACTTACTGAAAACTTGTATCGGTCTCATTGCATTCTCTCTATCAATGTGGATTTACATAAAATTTAACGCAGTTTTTTATAATTAATTACAAATTTTCTTATTTTTATCCCCTATCACAAAAATTTTTTTAATATTAATTTAATTATTTTTCTTTAATTTGTAGATTTAAGTTTGTAACCATGCTATAATTGTTTAAACATTTTGCGTTTATATTTGTTAAAAATATAACAATCGTAAAGCCGCTAAGCAATTAAATAGAGGAGGTAATTTCAGCAATGCTCAAAAAAATCAGCAAAATCCCCTTTAAAGGCACTCCCGAGCAGGAAGCAAAGCTTCGCAAAGTAATCGAGGAATGCAAGCACGACAAGAGCCTGCTCATGCATGTTATGCAGCAAGCTCAGCAGATTTATGACTATCTGCCTTTTGAAGTACAGGTAATGATAGCCGACGGAATGGACATTCCGTTGGAAAAGGTTTACGGTGTTTCAACATTTTATGCGCAGTTTGCCCTTTCACCCAAAGGCAAATACAAGGTTTCCGTCTGTCTCGGAACTGCTTGCTATGTTAAGGGCTCACAGGAAATCCTCGACAGAATATGTGAGAGACTGGAAGTGGAGCCCGACGAATGCACACCGGACGGTGTATTTTCCGTTGAAGCATGCCGCTGCATAGGCGCTTGCGGACTTGCTCCGGTTATGATGGTAAACGATGAAGTTTACGGAAAGATAACCGCTGAGGATGTTGACGGGATCCTCGACAAATATATGGAATAAAAAATAAAATGAGAGAAATTTCACTTAACATTCTGGATATTGCTCAGAACTCCATTTCCGCAAAAGCTTCACTTATTGAAATCGAGCTTTGTGAAAAAAACAGCGTCCTCACGGTGAGAATTTCCGATAACGGAAAAGGTATGTCACCGGAACAGCTTCAAAGAGTTCGTGACCCATTTTTCACAACACGCACTACAAGAAAAGTGGGAATGGGCATTCCCCTTTTTAAAATGGCGGCAGAAATGACAGGCGGTTCCTTTGACATTGAATCGGTTTTAGGAAAAGGAACAACGGTTACGGCAGTTTTCAGAACAGACAGTATTGATTTCACTCCAGTGGGAGATATGGCAGCTACCATGTGCAGCCTTATCTCCATGAATACAGATATTGATTTTTTATACCGCAGAATAATCGGAGAGAGAGAATTTATTCTTGATACACGTCAGATGCGAGAGATTTTGGGAGATGTTTCCCTTTCGTCTCCGGAGGTCACAGAGTTTATAAGAGACTTCATCTGCGAAAACACAAGAGAAATAACCGGAGGTGCAGAAAATGAAAACCCTTGAAGAACTTATGGCAATAAGGGATAAGACCCGACAGAATATGACAGTTCGTGAAGATAAAGGCGAAGTTACAAGAGTGGTTGTGGGCATGGCAACCTGCGGAATTGCAGCAGGAGCACGTCCCGTACTCAACGCCTTTTCACAGGAAGTTGCAAGACGCAAGCTTTCACACGTTACCGTTTCACAGACAGGCTGCATAGGCATGTGCCAGTATGAACCTATTGTAGAGGTCTTTGTTCCCGGACAGGAAAAGGTTACATACGTAAAAATGACCCCCGAAAAGGCAGCAAGAGTAGTTGCCGACCACATTGTAAACGGCAATGTTGTTACAGAATACACAGTGGGCACTGTTGATAAATAAGGAGGAAAGTCAATGTATCGTTCCCATGTTCTCGTTTGCGGCGGTACCGGCTGTACTTCATCAAACAGCGCCGCAATTATTGAAGCCCTCGAAAAGGAAATCGAGGCAAAGGGTCTTTCAGACGAAATAAAAGTTATCCGTACAGGATGCTTCGGTCTGTGTGCATTAGGCCCCATTATGATAGTTTATCCTGAGGGATGCTTTTACAGCCAGGTTCAGGTTGAGGATGTTCCGGAAATCGTTGAGGAGCATCTGCTCAAAGGCCGTATGGTCAAAAGGCTTCTCTATGATGAAACTGTACATTCCGGCGACACTATAAAGTCCCTTAATGAGACAAACTTCTACAAAAAACAAAAGCGTGTTGCCCTTCGCAACTGCGGTGTTATTGACCCGGAAAATATCGACGAATACATCGCCTATGACGGATATCAGGCACTTGCAAAATGCCTTTCCGAATACACTCCGGAACAGGTTATAGACATTGTAAAGCGTTCAGGCCTCAGAGGAAGAGGCGGCGGAGGATTCCCCACAGGCAGAAAGTGGGAGCTTGCCGCCATGAACAAGGCAGATCAGAAATATGTAGTCTGCAACGCCGACGAAGGCGACCCCGGCGCATTCATGGATCGTTCCGTACTTGAGGGCGACCCCCACTGCATAGTTGAAGCTATGGCAATCTGCGGATATGCCGTAGGTGCAACGGAAGGTTATGTATACGTCCGTGCAGAATATCCCATTGCAGTTAGAAGACTTCAGAAGGCTATTGAGGATGCAAGAGGATACGGTCTTTTAGGCAAAGATCTCTTCGGTTCAGGCTTTGACTTTGATCTTCATATCCGTCTTGGTGCAGGCGCTTTCGTCTGCGGCGAGGAAACAGCTCTTATGACTTCCATTGAGGGTAACCGTGGTGAGCCACGTCCTCGTCCTCCCTATCCAGCAGTAAAGGGCCTTTTCGGAAAACCCACTACTGAAAACAACGTTGAAACCTTTGCAAACATTCCTCAGATCATCCTCAACGGACCTGAGTATTTCAGCTCCATGGGTACTGAGAAATCAAAGGGCACAAAGGTTTTCGCTCTCGGCGGAAAAATCAACAACACAGGTCTTGTTGAAATTCCCATGGGTACAACCCTCAGAGAGATTATTGAAGAAATCGGCGGCGGAATCCCCAACGGCAAAAAGTTCAAGGCTGCTCAGACAGGCGGTCCCTCCGGCGGATGTATTCCCGCTGACCTTATAGATACCCCCATCGACTACGACAACCTTACGGCAATCGGTTGTATGATGGGTTCAGGCGGACTTATTGTAATGGACGAAGATAACTGCATGGTTGACATTGCAAAATTCTTCCTCGACTTTACCGTTGACGAGTCCTGCGGAAAATGTTCACCCTGCCGCATAGGTACAAAGCGTATGCGTGAAATTCTCGAAAAGATCACCAGCGGCAAGGGAACCCTTGAGGATATAGATAAGCTGGAAGAGCTTGCCCACTATATCAAGGAAAACTCCCTTTGCGGTCTTGGACAGACTGCTCCCAATCCCGTTCTTTCCACGCTGAAATTCTTCCGTGAAGAGTACATCGCCCACGTTGTGGACAAACGCTGCCCCGCAGGCGTATGTAAAGCTCTTCTCAACTACTACATTGATCCCGATAAGTGCATAGGCTGCGGACTTTGTGCAAGAGCCTGCCCCGTAGGCGCAATTTCCGGAAATATCAAGAGCCCCCACGTTATAGACGTTATGAAGTGTATCAAGTGCGGCGCCTGCATGGATAAGTGTAAGAAGATTAAAGCTATCAGCAAGAGATAAGAAAGGGAGTGTGCCAATATGGCTATGGTAAATATTAAAATTAACGGCATGCCCCTGTGTGTGCCTGAGGGAATTTCCATTCTTGAAGCCGCAAGATATGCGGGAATTGAAATTCCGACACTGTGCTATCTTAAAAAGATAAACGAAATCGGCGCTTGCCGTATATGCATGGTTGAGGTTAAAGGTGCAAGAAGCCTTGTAACCGCCTGCGTTTATCCCGTAAACGAGGGAATGGAGATTTTCACAAACACTGAGCGTGTAAGAAACTCACGTAAGATCACATTGGAGCTTATTCTCTCCACCCACGACCGCAAGTGCCTTTCATGTGTAAGAAGTGGCAACTGCGAGCTTCAGAAGCTCTGCAAAGAGTTTGGCGTTGACGACGAAACACGCTTTGAGGGTGAAAATCCCCACTATGAGTTTGACGATTCCGCCGCTCATATGATAAGAGACAACAATAAATGTATCCTCTGCCGCCGCTGTGTAGCTGCCTGCGACGCTCAGAAAGTTTCTGTTATCGGCGCAAACGCAAGAGGATTTGATACCCATATCAGCTCCGCATTCGACAAAGACCTTGCAGATGTTTCCTGCGTTTCCTGCGGTCAGTGTATAGTCAACTGTCCCACAGGCGCTCTCAGAGAAAAGGATGATACCGACAAGGTTCTTGCCGCAATCAACGACCCTGAGAAATTTGTGGTTGTTCAGACAGCCCCCTCAATCAGAGTTACTCTGGGCGAATGCTTTGATATGCACATCGGCTCAAATGTTGAGGGCAAAATGGTTGCCGCCCTTCGCCGCTTAGGCTTTGACAGAGTATTTGACACCGACTTTGCCGCTGACCTTACAATCATGGAAGAGGCAAACGAGTTTATTGAAAGAGTTAAAAACGGCGGAGTTCTGCCCATGATTACTTCCTGCTCACCGGGATGGATCAAATACTGTGAGCACTACTATCCTGAGCTTATCCCCCACCTTTCAACCTGCAAATCTCCTCAGCAGATGTTCGGCGCAACAATAAAGACTTGGTATGCTCAGAAAATGGGCATGGATCCGAAGAATATCGTTGTTGTGGGAATCATGCCCTGTACTGCAAAGAAATTTGAAACAGGCAGAGAACACCAGAACGCCTCCGGCTACCCTGATGTTGACTACGCTCTTACCACAAGAGAACTTGGCAGAATGATCGAAAGCGCCGGTATTTACTTTAAAAAGCTGCCAGACGAAAAGTTCGACTCTCCTTTAGGCGAAGCAACGGGAGCAGCTGTTATATTTGGCGCAACAGGCGGCGTTATGGAAGCAGCTCTGAGAACTGCCAGCGAAATACTTACAGGCCGTGAGCTCGATCACGTAGATTTCACTGAAGTCAGAGGTACTGCTGATATTAAAGAGGCTACCTACAACATCGGCGGAATGGATGTAAACGTCTGCGCAGCAAGCGGTATAGCAAACGCTCACGAAATTATGGAGCGTATAAAGAACGGCACTGCTAATTATCACTTCATAGAGATAATGGGATGCCCCGGCGGATGCGTAAACGGCGGCGGTCAGCCTATACAGCATGCAGTTGTACGCAACTTCATAGACCTTAAGGGCATCAGAGCAGCAGCTCTTTACGATGCAGATAAAAACCTGCCAATCCGTAAATCACACGAAAATCCTGCAATCAAAGCGGTTTATGAGGAGTTCTTCGGCGAACCCGGCAGCCACAAGGCTCACGAGATTCTCCACACTTCATACACCCCCAGACCTAAGTATAAATAAACTTCTGTTTTTCCAAAAATAAAATTTCCCCTCCGTTTTTCTTCACTTATATGCTTTCCCGGCATATTATAAAAGTGTGAATGAATTTAACGGGGGGATTTTTTTGAGTGATAAGAATATAACATTTTTTCTCGGTGCAAATACACCAAAAGGATTTGTAAGTGAATTTTCCCAGCTTTATAATCCCTTTGACTCCTGGAGCATGTACATACTCAAAGGCGGTCCGGGAACAGGAAAATCGGGAATAATGAAAAGAGTAGCGTCAAAAGCTGAGGAGCTCGGTTTATATCACGAAAATATCATTTGTTCCTCAGACCCCGATTCCTTTGACGCAGTGATAATACCTGAGATAAAATTTGCAATTGCCGACGGAACCTCACCTCATACAATCGAACCGAAATTCCCCGGCGCAGTTGAGGAGATTGTAAACCTGGGAGATTGCTGGAACGGCGAGATGCTCAGGGCAAGAGCTGATAAAATCAGAGAAGCCACCCTCACTTGCAGTGAACTTCATAGGCGCAGTGTAAGATTTTTAAACGCTGCCGCATCTCTTCAAAATGATACGGTAAGGCTTTTGCAGAACTCAGCAGATAAGGGAAAAATAGAGAATTACGCTGCACGGTTTGCCGCAAGAGAATTTGGCAGTCCCAAGGGAAGAATCGGAACGGAAAAGCGGCGCTATTTATCGGCACCCACTCCGAAAGGAATATTCACCTGCTTTGAAACTGTTGAAGCCCTTGCGGAAAGAATAGTTGTCATAGACGACCCCTACTGTGCCGTTTCTCCCATGCTTCTCGAAATTTTCCGCAGCCGTGCCATTTCCCTGGGATTTGACGTTATAACCTGTCTCAATCCCTTTTCCGGGGAAAACGAAATTGTTCATCTCATTATTCCGGAAAAAAGTCTTGCAATATTCACTTCTACTCCATGGCATCAAAGCGCCTTTACACCTTATCGCCGTATAAATGTAAAGCGCTTTTTGCAGACAGATGAAATTGCAAGATACAGAGGCAGAATTTCTTTTAATTCAAAAGCTTCAGCAGAACTTTTGGGAGAAGCAGTAACAATTCTTGCAACCACAAAAAAAGCCCATGACCTTTTGGAAAGCTACTATGTTCCTGCCATGAACTTCGGAAAAATTGACAGGAAGGCTGACGCTATAATCAGAGTTTTAAATCTCAGAGCCGCCATGCACTTTTCCGGGGAAAACTAAAAAATAATATTAAAAAATCCGTCTTCGGCTTCTCACCGAGGACGGATTTTTGTATTATTGTTTTTTATTTTTTCTGAGGTCCGTTGAAACCTTTCTCCTGCTGGAATGCGCTTATCTTGTCGATAACACTGAGAACAACCTCAAAGCCGTCGCCCACAGTTTCAGCATCGAAACGATCGGCTGTATCAAGCCACGTGTGATAGTAATAGGTGAGCATGGGATTCTGTGCTGCAAAGGTTACAGATTTAGCTCCTGCCTTTGTCATGGGTGTACTGTCGCAGCCGCCAACAGGATTGTGAATGCATCCGTTTGTTTTACTTACAATACCCATTTCATTAAATGTATCCTTGAACATCTTCTCAAGGTCTGTGTCAAAGCGGCAGAACTGCCAGTCATCCTTTATAACAACCTCAAAATACTCTTTATCTGCAACGGAGTCAATGTTGATATTCCAGCAATTTTTGAACATATCGTCGTTTCTGTGTTCACGGGCAAATGCCATTGAACCTCTAAGACCAGCCTCTTCAGAACCGCAGTTAAGGTCAATTATACGGCATTTGGGAGGCATCTTATCGGGATTTTCCTTAAAGTACTTGATAACCTCATAGCTGAGTGCACAGCCTGTTGCGTTATCCATAGCACCCTTTGAAGCATTGCGGGGATTGGGATCAGCCCACATAATAAGGAAGCAGCTTCCCAGTGCTGTTACAGCAGGAAGGAAAAGCAAAATCTGATTGAGCATATGGAATTTGCTTGAAAATTCCATAATATTATAAGCCCAAGCCTGATCAAAGATTGCAGCGCCGTAAATAACAGCCATAAATATGCAGATTGCTGTAAGCAGGAAGAAGCACACTGCTCCAAAACCTACTTTGCCATATGTAGTAACAAGTGCAAAAATTGGCTTATCCTTGTGCCAGCCGCCGTGAGCTGAATGTTTCCAGTTCCAGCTTGTATCTGTATGTCCGGAAAGGATGATCGTATAATCATATTTTCCGTCAGGCGGTGTCAGTTCGCCGTAAGTGTTCTGTGAAAGTTCCTGCTTAAAGAACATATCAAACCATGTCTTATAAAGGAAAACGCTGAAAACAAGCCATACAAGGCAGGCTGCCGTACCTATTGCAAGAAGGAACCAAAGCTGCCATATTGCAAGTGCCGGATAAATCAGCAGGCTGACAATAAGTCCAACCCATCCGGCATAAGGTATACCGCCGATTGAAGAGCGTGGAGAAACCTCAAACTCCTCAGTAACGGGAGTTATTCCAATTTCTCTGAGCTTTTCGCCCATATAGTGAGCATATTTCTTCTCACCTTCTGAGCCCGGCAGTCTGGAGCCGATAACCTGCGAAGCATGCTTAACTATGTCGTAGGCCTCTTGTGCATATTTTCTGTTTTCTTCTTTCATTTCTTATAATCACCGCCATTAAAAAATTTAATAATAACTGATATAAATAACTATATCACAGGGCAAAACCCCTGTCAACGAAAGAACAATAAACCTTATATTTTTGTGTGTATTATATAAAATCAGGCATATTTTTTTGCTCACCAAGAGATAACCTTCTGAAAAATTTGTTCGCCGTTATTGTTCCATGATTCCAAAGTATAATTGTCTTTTGTAAGGGTAAGTTTGCTTATTATGAAAGTTTTACCTGAGTGTCCGCCGTCTATGTAAACTTTCATGCCATTGTTTTCTAAAAATTCACATGTATGAGTATGACCGCTGATAATCTGACTTACATTAAGGCGCTTAAGCTCATTGTAAGCACTGGCGCTTAAATCTTCTTCGATACATATTTCATGAGAATGAACTAAAGCTATGGTCTTTTTACCAGTTTCCGGAAGGGTTTCAAGCCATTTTACCATATCTTTCCTGTACTGACCGTAATCCACCATTCCGCCGTATTCGGGATGACTGTCTTCTTTGTCTTCACCGCTGTCAAGGGCTATAAAATTATAATCGCCGTACTGTGTCTCATAATAAAAGCTGTCAAGGCCCAGGTAATCAGGCAAATTGGCTGCTTCCTTTCCCCTGGTCTCATGGTTGCCTCGTACATATATTACAGGCATAGTTCCCTTTGAAATTTCTCCGCCGAACTCCACTATGTATTTCTTTACTTCATCCTCAAACATAAGCCCCGGAGCCGGATCGCCTAAAAGAATAACGCCGTTATAATCGCCTGCATACTGCACAGCGTCATAGACTTTATCAAGATATGTATGCCAGTCGGAAACTGTAAGATATTTCTGTTCTGATCCGGAAGGTGCATTGAATTCATAGTAATCGGATACCACTTCCTTACCTGAACGTCCGCCGTAGCTGAGTTCGTCAATGACCCTTCTTGAACCCACCCTGTAACTGTTTCCGTTAAGATGCTCTTTGGGAACTGTCACAGTATGAATTTTGCTGTCTCCGTTCTTTCTTCCGCCATCCTGATCGTATACAGTGTAATCTTCACCATTGTACTGATACTGAATATATCCCGTTCCTTTGTCATTTGTGGAAAACACAACTGAATATTCTGAACCGTTATCTATAACCATCGGATTAGATGTAATTTTATAGGGATAACAGGGATAAAGACTTAAAAATCCGCTGACAAGGACTCCCAAAACTGCTGCACCGGAAATTATCCTCTGAGTACATTTGTTTTTGATTTGGGGCAGTACGAGGGCTAAAATGACAATGGCAAAAACTGCTGCCAGATACGGAATATCTTCTTTCAGGAATCGCATTGCCACAGGAATTGTTTCATAGCCAGAAATTATTGCATTGACAATAACATAGATGACAAAGAAAACTGTCGCACAAAGACAGATAACATAAGCTACGAAAAATCCTTTTTTCTCACTTATTGGACTGCCATGGATACTAACTCCGTATATCTTTATTACATACATGGCAGTTAAAGCCAGAGCATTTAAAATGGCTATCCATAATAAAAGCATGGAAAGGCCGCTGAATGTAGCGGTATCAATATAAACATGACTTACTCTGAAAGCATAATCCAGCACTGCTGCAACACCTGCAATCAATGCCGCTGCCAGCATAACTGAGTTTTTCATAAAAAAATCTTTCAGTTTTGGATTTTTCATAAAATCAACCCCATATTGAATAATAATTTATTCAATAATTATAAAACCCTTCATTATGCAAGTCAATATAAAAAGCTATTTAAAAAGTATAATATAAAACACTGCAGCCGGACTGCCAAAGACAGCCCGGCCGCAATGTGAAGCTTTTTTGCGTTTAATACGCAGATGAATGACGAGAAGGGTGAAAGTGAGGAAATCCCTTCATAAAAGAACAACGATTTTGAGACAGGTTTTGTGACATAAAATTTAAAAAAAGTTTTTTTCGTGATAATAAACACACAATCAAAACGTATTTTATATATTTTGACATGAAAAGAATAAGTGAATTATTACATGAGCAGTTGTATAATAAAATAAAAGAAAAATGAAAGGGGAGAACAAAATGAGAAATCATGAAGTTACAAAAAAGCAGCTGCTTCTTAAAAGCGACGGTTCTTTGAGAGAGCCGGGATGGTCAAAGCAGCTCGTACAGGAATATCGCAGAGAAGATATAAAGGCATCCAAACTTAAAATCAAGGAATGGGATTATTACCTTGTTCTGAATAACGACTACGCTGTGGCTTTTACTGTTTCTGATGACGGATACATCGGTCTTCAGTCCGTTTCTCTGCTTAATTTTAAAGAGGGATGGGAACATACCGAAACCATTTTAAACGTTCTTCCTTTGGGTAAACTTCATATGCCTGCAACATCCGACAAAGGTGATGTTGAATACAAAGATAAAAGGCTTCATCTTAAATATGAAAAAACAGAAAACGCAAGAAGAATCACCTGTACTTTTAAAAACTTCTTTAAGGGCAAGGATTTTTCATGTGACATTACACTCAGCCAGCCTCCCATGGATACAATGGTAATCGCCACACCGTGGAAAGAAAACAAAAAAGCCTTTTATTATAATCAAAAAATCAACTGTATGAGAGCGTCGGGAAGCGCATTTTATGACGGAAAAGAATACAAATTCAATCCGGAAACAGATTTCGGAACTCTCGACTGGGGCAGAGGCGTTTGGACATATGATAACCGCTGGTATTGGGGATCCGGAAACGGAGTAGTTGACGGTAAGGCTTTCGGATTCAATATCGGTTACGGTTTCGGCGACACCTCAGCTGCAAGCGAAAATATGCTTTTTTATGACGGAAAATGTCATAAGCTCGATGATATTACATTTAATATTCCTAAGGACAGCTACATGAAACCCTGGACATTCACTTCAAGTGATGGTAGATTTGAAACCCAGTTTGAACCTGTCCTCGACAGAGCGGCAAAACTTTCGGCAGTAGTTGTGGAAAGTGATCAGCATCAGGTTTTCGGAAAAATGAGCGGTAAAGCTATACTTGATGACGGCACGGTATTGGAATTTAAAGACCTTATGTGCTTTGCCGAGGATGTCCACAACAGGTACTGATTTAAAATGCGCATATGTACTTATATATTAATGTATACATACTTATAACTAAAACATTTTCAAACAAACATATAACCCCTTGCAGAATATTCTGCAAGGGGTTACTTTTATGAGACTATCAAATTCATTATTTATTTTCAGTCAGCCTTTTTGCACACAAAGCAAAGCCAGCCGCTGTCCTCATGTCTTTCTATTACTTTGAAATTATTCTTTTCAAAAGCTTCGAGAACTTCTTTTTCTCTTATATCTATTATTCCGGAAGTAATGAACACTCCGTCATCTTTGAGGAATTCTCCCACCTGTGAGGAAAACATGATTATAATATCAGCCACGATGTTTGCGGCAATGACGTCAAATTTCCCGGTAATTTTATCTGTGAGATCTCCGTGGAAGACCTTGTATCTCGGCTCTTCAAAGCCGTTTACTTTTCCGTTTTCTATGGCTGTTTTTACAGCAAGGCTGTCAATATCCACAGCCTGAGCACTTTTTGCACCTAAAAGCAGCGCTGCAATTGAAAGAATACCGCTGCCGCATCCTACATCGAGAAGCTCTGTCTCTTCGGTAATGTAATTTTCGAGGGTTTCAAGACATAACCTTGTAGTGTGATGTCCACCGGTTCCGAAAGCAAGTCCGGGTTCAATATCAAGGACCGTTCTGCCCTGAGGGTCATAATCTCTTTCCCAAAGAGGACGTATAAGAAGCTTCTTTCCTACAGGAAGTGGTTTGAAATACTCTTTCCAGTTATTTTCCCAATCCTCATTTTTGCACATTTTAAGAGAGATTGTGTTATCAATTCCGCCCTCTTTAAGCCTCTCACTGATAAAAGCTGATGCCTCTGCCGGATGCTTCGTCGGCGGAATATAAAGATGGATTATACCCTTTGATCTATCTTTTTTAAGGAGCTCTTCATCTATAAGATCTATATGGGCAATTTCCCAGGCATCCTGCTCAAGATTTCTGTAATCTTCAATATAAATGCCGTAAGGCACTACCATCTGACAAATTGCCTCGGCTGTTTCAATATGTTCAGCGGGGATTTCTACCATAACTTCGGTCCAGTCCATGTTAAACCTCCTGAAAAATCGTTTTGTGATAAATATTATAAGGCAATATACATAAATAATCAACACATCGTTTGTGTTAAAGGTAGAAAAAAAGTGTAAAAAATGACAAAACTTTGAATATTGTAAATTTTTGTGTTAAAATGCCTTTTATGTGATAAAAAAAGAAAGGATGTTAGCTTTGGCGCAGGTTAAAAAGTCAAGAAAAAATGTGCTTAACAACTTGAAAAATGCCACCACAAGAGAAATTTTAGCATTTTCTCTGCTGCCGTTTGGTCTTTTAACGTTTACCAATGTTATCGGCGGAGCACTCAACGTTTACTTTTCGGATGTTTTAGGACTTGGTCTTGTTGCAACAGGTCTTATCCTTGCACTCACTAAAGTGTGGGATGCAATCAACGACCCCATGATGGGTATGATCGTTGACAGAACAAGAACAAAATGGGGCAAATGCCGTCCCTGGGTTATCAGCATGTCTGTCCCGCTGTGCGTTTCCCTCGTACTTCTGTTCGCCCCCGTTGATTTCGGCGACAGATTCGGTACTTTCTCCCTGTCTCAGATAAATCTTGAGGAGACAATCGCAACTATCGGAAACGGCTTCCACGTTATCAGAGAACAGAGCGGAGCTATTTCCGTAGGTAACTTCTGGTACGCCATTATTGCATACCTTATTTTCTACACTTTCAACACCGCTGTTGATATCCCCTATCAGGGACTTACTCCCCTTGTTTTCCCTCAGAGCGAACTGAGAGTTAAAGCTATTTCATGGAGCAACATTATCGGCTCAATCGGAACAGTTCTTCCGTCAATCGTCTTCTTCCCCATTGTTTACGCTTTCAAAGATGAGCGTCAGGGATACTTTGTTGCAGCAATCGTTTTCGCCGTACTGGCCGGCGTTCCTATGATTGCTTCCTTCTTCGGTATAAGAGAAAAGGTTTACATTAAACCTCAGAAAGTAAAATATACCAAAACCCTTAAAATGATTTTCAGCAACAAGAACATGACAGTTCTTATTGTTACAGCATTTTTCTCAGCTATAACAAATATCGGTGCGATGTTCCTTATGTATTTTGCAAAGTGGAACTGCTACGGTATTTTCGATTTCCCCGCAATCGAAGCTTGGATGAAATCTACACTGGGCTTCTCAATTCCGCTTTCAGAAGAAGGTATTCTTTTCCCGCTTCTGAGCATTTCCAGCGGTATTTCATACATGCTTTCAATGGCAATTGTTCCTCCTCTTCTTAAGAAGATGGATAAGAAAACCCTCTGGATAAGAATGAGCCTTATTTTTGCAGTAGCAGATGTGCTTGTTTTCCTTATCTGCATGTATGTAGTTCCCTACACCAGCGCAGACCTCGCAATTGCACGAGCAGGATTTGCTGTATATGCAATCCTCCGCTTCTTCACAAACTTCCCCGTAGGCATGAGCCTTGTTCTTATTACCGCTATCTTCTCCGATACGGTCGATACTATCGAAATGGAGTCAGGCGAACGTCTTGAGGGCGCAGTTTTCTCATTCAAGAGCCTTGTTAACAAGTTCGGCATTGCAGGTTTCAACCTTATAATCATGGCCATTGTTAACGCTTTCGGATACGAAAACCTTCAGCTTCTTGCAACTAAAAAGGAAGAGCTTGCACAGGTTGGACAGACTCTTCAGAGAAGTGAAGTTCTTCAGTACGAACCCGCTCTCAACGCTATTTTCTTCATGCTTACAGTAATGGGAGCTATCGGACTTGTGCTTCAGGCTATCCCCATGTTCTTCTATAAGTTCGATGAAAAAGAGAACGAAGCAAAAATTGCTAAATTCCGTGAGGAAAAAGAAGCAAAACTTCAGGCAGAGCTTGACGCTGCTATGGCTGAACAGTCTAAGTAAAAATTCATATAAAACTAAGGAGCTCCCTCTACAGTGGGAGCTCCTTTTTATGTTTACTTTATTTATCAGATCTCAATAATCCTACTATATCCGGATCAATAACCGGAAGAGCCGATGAAACAACGCCCTTTGCCGCAGCTTTAAGAGGACTTGTAACATTAAGTCCGATAAAGCCCATCCAGAATACAGCCAAATCATAAAGAGGCTGCTCTGCCCGTGAATGGATGAGTACGGCTCCCCTTTCTCCAAAAACAAACCGCATTTTTCTTATCTGGGTCATCTGTAAGGGTCTTATCCACACTTCAAAGCTGCTGTCGCTTCTCCATGCGCCCTGTGCGGCAATATCAAGTTCCAAATCCGCAAGCTTTATTTTGCTCATTCGCACTTTACCGTCAAGTCCTATTTCAATTGTATTTTCAGGACTGTTTCTTTCCTTAAATGTCATAGATGCACTGCTCAAAGCAAATTCAAAACGGATATTGTCTATATTTCCAGGTTTTTTGGAAAGCATAAATGTAGCAGGTGCTGCAAGAATACTTGCAAATCCGGTATCCCTTGTATGTATGGATTTTCCCCTGAGCTTTTCCTCCATCTGGGGATTACGTGGCATCACTTCCATTAACGGCATGGAAAGAGACTCTATTTTATCCCTGAGCTTCTTAAGTGCTTCTGGATTTTCAGGCATCGGCTCATCGGTAAAGCCCTGTGGGAAATGACGCCAGATTGCGTTGAGTGTTCCCTGCTCATCGGGAGCTCCGGCATTTGTAACTATACAGCAGTCGTAATCCTTCATGGCAATTGCAAACTGCGAAAACAAACCGTCACAGCGATAGGAATTGGGCAGTCTGTTCATCCAGAACTGGAAACCGTATCCCACTCTGTTATCAGGCTTTCCGGGAGCATTATCCACCTGATACGAGGTAGCCTCGGCAAGATAATCGGCGGGAATTACCTGTTTGCCCTCCCACATTCCGTTTTGCAGACAGCACTGTATTATTTTTGCCTGATCTTCCGTTTTAAGCTGTAAACCCCATCCGCCTGCCTCAATGCCGTTTCGATCAGTTTCCCAGAACGGACGGTCTATTTGGAGGGGCTCAAAAAGCCTCGGCATAAGGTAATCGGTTACGCTCATGCCTGTAACCTTATTTACTATGGCGCAGAGCATATAGGAGTTTTCATTGGTATACACAAACTTTGTGCCGGGCTTCCATGCAAAGGGAGCTGACAAAAAGTTTTTGATCCAGTCCATTTTTTCGGTATTGACCATGGGATTCATGAGCTTTCCGCTGGTCATAGTAAGCAGATGACGGATATTAAGCTCCATTGCCTCACGGGGAATAACTCTCGGAAGCTTATCTTCAAAAAGAGGATAAACTTTTGTATCAAGAGAGACAAGCCCCTCAGATATTGCAAATCCCATTGCCAGAGAGGATATACTCTTACTGTGTGAATACATCGTATGAGCAGTTTCACTGTTAAAGGGTTTCCACCAGGCTTCCGCCGCAACTTTGCCGTGACGCAGTATCATGAAGGAATGAAGCTCCACTTTGCTCCTTTCGCAGTCCTCTATAAAATTTAGGATTGATTCCGATGAAATTCCCAAAGATTCGGGACTTACCGCACGTTCCAAATGTTTTTTTGTCATATTTATCATCATCTCTCCTTTTTTTACTTTTAATCACATTTTATTAGTGAATTGTAACACTTTTATTCATTTTTGTAAAGAATTTATATTCAAAACAACGTAGTTATTGCCATCTCTTTAGTTTTATTCCATTTTAGAATTAAAGTATACCAAAATTTTACATTGGCGTTTGTGAAAAAACATTATAAAATTGGTTGACAAAATAGCTTTTTTATTCACTGATACAAACTTTCTTTTTACCCTTAAAACTGTCGAAAAAACTGTTATAATACTTATGGAAAGACATGTATACCACACATATATATGTCTGTTCCGAACTCTACTTAATTTCGTCATTACGGCGATTTATAAAGGTGCTGTCTACCGCACAGCAGTGCCGATAAACTATGGTGCGGTTAATTGAAAGGAAGGGATAAAAAATGGAAAACAAAATTAACGTAAGAGATTTTATTATCGAAAACTACACCCCTTACTATGGTGACGGAGATTTCCTTGCTCCTGCAACAGAAAAGACACTTAAGCTTTTCGATAAAGTAAAGAAGCTTATGGAGGCTGAAAGACAGGCAGGCGGAGTTCTCGATATTGATGAACATACAATTTCAACAATTTCCGCTCACGAGCCCGGATACATTGACAAGGATCTTGAAGATATCGTAGGTCTTCAGACAGATGCTCCCCTTAAGAGAGCAATCATCCCCTTCGGCGGAATCCGTATGGTTCGCTCCTCACTTAAAGCATACAACCGTGAAATGGATCCCAAAGTTGAAGAGATCTTCCGTTACAGAAAGACTCACAATGACGGCGTTTTTGACTGCTATTCAGATGAGATGAAAAAAGCTCGTCACACAGGTATCATCACAGGTCTTCCCGATGCATACGGCAGAGGAAGAATCATCGGTGACTACCGTCGTGTAGCTCTTTACGGCGTTGACTTCCTTATAGAGCAGAAGCAGGAAGCTAAGAGAGAGATTGCAAACCGTGCAAGACTTCACGGTGAGGAAATCAGAACTCTCGAAGAGATTTCTGACCAGATCAGAGCTCTTGAAGAGCTTAAGGTTATGGCTGAAAAGTACGGCTATGACATCAGCAAGCCCGCAACAGATTTCAAAGAGGCTGTTCAGTGGGTATACTTCGGATACCTCGGAGCTGTTAAGGAGCAGAACGGTGCAGCAATGAGCCTTGGCCGTGTTTCCACATTCCTTGACATCTACGCAGAGCGTGACCTCAAGAGCGGTAAGTACACAGAGAGTGAGATCCAGGAGATCGTTGACGCTTTCGTTATGAAGCTTCGTATGGTTCGTTTCCTCAGAACTCCCGCTTACGATGAGCTCTTCTCAGGTGACCCCACATGGGTTACAGAGTCAATCGGCGGTATCGGTCTTGACGGACGTCCTCTTGTAACAAAGAACTCCTTCCGTTTCCTCCACACTCTTGTAAATCTCGGACCTGCTCCCGAGCCCAACATGACAATTCTCTGGAGCTCAAAGCTTCCCGAAGGCTTCAAGAATTTCTGCTCAAAGATTTCTATCGAGACATCTTCAATCCAGTATGAGAACGATGACCTTATGCGTGAAAAGTTCGGCGATGACTACGGTATCGCTTGCTGCGTAAGCGCAATGAGAATCGGTAAGCAGATGCAGTTCTTCGGAGCAAGAGCAAACCTTGCTAAGGCTCTTCTTTACGCTATCAACGGCGGTAAGGACGAGAAGAGCGGCGATCAGATTGCTCCCGCATTCGAGCCTATCACAGACGAGTATCTTGATTACGATAAAGTCTACGAAAAGTACGACAAAATGTGCGACTGGCTTGCTGGTCTCTACATCAACACCCTTAACATTATCCACTATATGCACGATAAATACGCTTATGAAAAGCTCGAAATGGCTCTTCATGACGAGGATATAGTAAGAACATCCGCTTGCGGTATTGCAGGTTTCAGCGTTGTTGTTGACAGCCTTTCAGCTATCAAGTACGCAAAGGTTAAGCCCATCCGCAACGAGGACGGACTTGTTGTTGACTACGAAATCGAAGGCGACTATCCCGCATTCGGAAACAACGATCCCAGAGTTGACGAGATCGCATGTGAAGTTGTTGAGAAGTTTATGGCTAAACTTGCTCAGCACCACACATACCGTCATTCAAAGCCCACTCTTTCAATTCTTACAATCACATCAAACGTTGTTTACGGTAAGAAGACAGGTAACACTCCTGACGGACGTCGTGCAGGCGAGCCTTTCGCTCCCGGTGCTAACCCCATGCACAAGAGAGATAAGAACGGCTGCATAGCTTCCATGATGTCAGTTGCAAAGCTTCCCTACGACGCTGCTGAGGATGGTATTTCCTACACATTCTCAATTGTTCCCGGCGCACTTGGCAAGACTGAAGATGAGAAGATTGTTAACCTTTCAAAGCTTCTTGACGGTTACTTCGATGAGACAGGCCACCACATCAACGTTAACGTCCTCAACCGTGAGGTTCTCCTTGACGCTATGGATCATCCTGAACTTTATCCTCAGCTTACAGTCAGAGTTTCAGGCTACGCTGTAAACTTCGTAAAACTTACAAGAGAGCAGCAGCTTGACGTTATCAACCGTACTTTCCACACCCGCTTCTAATAATCAACTTACAGGCAGGGTTATTTATGGGCAAAGAGCTAATAGGAAAATTTCATTCAAAAGAAACATTCGGCACCGTTGACGGTCCGGGCATACGCTATGTTGCATTTATGCAGGGCTGCGCATTGAGATGCAGATACTGTCATAATCCCGACACCTGGCTTCCCGGCTCTTACAGCTACACCATGACCGTTGATGAGCTTGTCAATGACGTAAAACAGTACAGAAACTTTATCCGCACCGGAGGAGTAACCTTCTCCGGCGGAGAGCCTCTGTTACAGCACGAGTTTGTCACCGAAGCTATTCTCAGACTCAAAGAAGAGGGCTTCGGAACAGCTCTTGACACCTGCGGATATTTCCCTCTTGAACAGGCAAAGACTGCGCTGCGTGAGGCGGAAGTAGTAATGCTCGATATAAAGGCAATAGACGCCGCCATGTGTGCAGCTATTACCGGACAGAGCAATGAAAACGCCCTTAAGGTACTGCGTTTCCTTGAAGATGAGGGACAGCGTGTCTGGATACGTCATGTGCTTCTCCCCGGCTTTACACTTATGGAGCCGGAACTGAGAAAGCTTGCAGATTTTCTTAAAGACTACAAATGCATAGAATGTGTTGAGCTTCTCCCCTTCCACAAAATGGGAGAGTTCAAATGGGAACAGCTTAATCTCAGCTATTCTCTCAAGGGAGTTGCATCTCCTGCCGCAGAAGAAGTGGAAAGAGCAAGAAGAATTTTCACTGAGGCAGGACTTAAGCTTCACTGATAAACACAATAAAACCTTAAAGCACCGCTTAAGCGGTGCTTTTTATTTTCTGTATAGATACAATATAATTATGGAAATTTTATTTATAGGTCACCGACGTGGGCGACTGTCGATAAACTGGTTATGTGTGACTCTTCGGTTTTGTGTTCAATTGCTTTTATGTTTACACAAGACAACAACGCAGGCAGTAATGTTTATTTTTTACTGTAAGTCCGTGTGCGACTTGAAAGCGGACGTGTCCGTCGCAGGCGGTTATAGTTGTTCATTACCGTCATTCGGTGTGTGATTTGGATGCAAACTCAGTTTGCTGTGCGGCTTATGTGCAGGTTTAACCTGCTGCCAGGTTCAACCTGCTAAGGGTCTTTTTTGGTACATAGTGCCTGCTACAATTATTTTGCAGTGGATTTCACAATAGCGTCATCAATTAAATTGTGAAGTCCCTGCCAGTGAAGCTGACGGCGGTTAAACCAGAGAGAAGATGCCGCAGCTCTGAGCTTTGAGGGCATTGCCTTTTTGAGAGATGCTCCCTTAACTCCGTAAAGAGAAAGAAAATCATAATAGAAATCCATTTTTCCCAGGAAATCTTCCCAGTTTTTGTTTTCGGCCCCTGTCCATGCGGTTTCACATATGGCTCCCAAACGTGGAAATGTCTTTAAATATGCCGTTCTCATATCCGGCACATATTCCGTCCATAAAGGCGCTTCAACGCCCCTTATATGTTTCATATCCTCATCTGAAAATCCCTTTATCGGATCGAACTCATAGGCAAACTTAAGGTTTATCCAGCCATAGGGCAAATCAAGATAATACGGAAAAGAGCTTGTGATAATCATATCCCTACCTGCTTCCATTTCCGATTTGATAACAGGCAGCTTTTCCGGGGAAATACCGCAGAGATTCCAGGCTATTGTCGGGTCAAGCCATTTGGTGGGCTCAATGTCGTCCCAGTTCCACATAATGGTTTTGATTCCCTTTTCCTTCAAATATCCGTTAACCTTGCTCATAAAGAACTGCTGAAGTTCTTCCGAGTTTTTAAGTCCCTGCTTCTTTATCTCCGCCTGACATCTCGGACAAATATCCCAGCGCATTTTATATGCTTCATCGCCGCCCAAGTGAATCTCTCCGTCAGGGAAAAGCTCCGCTATTTCATCAAGGACATCGAAAACAAATTTATATGTACTTTCCTTTCCGGCACAGAGAATATCATGTTTTACTCCCCAGTGGGTAGCAACTTTAAGCTTTCTGTCAAAGCAGGAAAGATATGGATAACAGGCTATTGCAGAAACTGTATGTCCGGGTATATCAAACTCCGGAATTACACGAATGAATTTAGAATGTGCATAAGAGACTATTTCTCTTATTTCGTCCTGGGTATAATATCCGCTTCTCGGTATAAATCCGAAGTTTGTGTGGCTGCGGCGTGATCCCTTCTGTGTAAGCAGAGGATATTTTTTTATCTCTATTCTCCAGCCCTGATCCTCTGTAAGATGAAAGTGAAATGTATTAAGCTTATGAAGAGCCATAAGATCGAGAAACTTTTTAACTTCTTCCACTTTATAGAAATAGCGGCCTACATCAAGCATAAAGCCTCTGTACTTAAAGCGTGGTGTATCTTCAAGTGTCATAACGGGTATTTTATCTCCGCACTGAAAAAGAATCTGCTTTAAAGTTTGCACAGCATAAAAAGATCCGTGCTCACTGTATGCTTCGATAATTATACTGTCGTTATTTATATTGAGTCGATATCCTTCTTCTCCTAATGAAGAAAATTTATCCCCTATTTTTACTTTGATATAACTTATTATATTTTCAATATTCTGCTCTTTTGAAAGAGAAATAAATTCGCCCATTTCTCTTAAAAGAAAATCAGGCACTATATTTTCAGTCACAGGATTTTCGGCGCTAAAAAAGCCTTCACCATATATAATTTTATTTGGTGCCGGTATCAGTTTAATCATATTTACACCTCGTTATTTTTTTCGGATTGAATTATATCATTTTGTACTGTTAAAGACAACAAAACTATTAAAATAGTAAACGTTAAAAATTTGACAACAATACATTTTGAATTATAATATACTATGTAATATATATAAGTCTGATTTACTAATAACATTTATTTTAAAGTCAAAATCACTTTCAGTTGGGAGAAATAAATATGGAGTTTTATGAACTTATGGTTAAGGGCTTTGACGAAGCCGGATGGAGTCAGAACTATGTGTCTAAAGAATTTAATATAAACAGAGGTATTCTCCATCGATTTTACAGAGGAAACGGATCAATATCCCGTGAAAATTTCAGAGAAATAATATATACAATACCCCTTTCCTATTCTCAGAAATCCCTGCTCATTGAAAGCTTTTACAAAGACAGCGTAGGAAGCGATACTTTCAGAAGAATCATCCATATCGGAAATGTTTTAAAACAAATGTCTAAAAGAGAGGACGCTGCTCAATCAGAATACAAAAGCAATCCCATAACCGTTGAAGATCCTGAAAATATAACATTCCTTTACTCTGCACAGATCAAAATGGCTGTGGATTATATTTTTAAAAACGCCGATCCGGGAAAAATATATACAAATTATCCCTTTTCTTTTTCTGAGATAGATGAGGCAGCTTTTAATAACTATCTCCAAAACCGCAATTGGGAAATTATTCATATGATAAACTTCAAAACTGACGGAGATGACGGCGAAAATATAGATAATCTCTTTCAGGCAGTAAAATGGGTGGAATATCAGTGCTCACCTTATTATAATGTTTCAGGAAACAAAACCTGCGAAAACACTCCTTTCCCCTGCTTTTTTGCTGCAGACTCCTACTGCATCCTGTTTCACCCGAAAAAGAAAAAAGGCATATTCATCAAGAGTGATGATATTTTTGAATGTATTCAGGATGAGTCCGCAAACTTTCTTAAAACCGCTATGCCTCTTGCTTCTTATCCAAAGGATTTGTTTGAATTGAAAAATGATTGCAGCCGTGTTTCAGGCGAATTGATTGAGATGAGCTTTTCAAGGAATCCCTGTATAGCTTCAATTATCAACCAAGAGTCTTTAGACGAAGTTATGAGGGACGATATTCCCGGTATGGAGAGCATAAAGAAAATAGGCGCAAAACATTACGCCCAACTTGCAAAAAATTTCGAACAAAGGCATGTAGTAAGTGATGCGGGACTGAGAGAATTTGTAGAAACAGGAAAAATAATTGAATGTCCGGCTATTTTTCTAAAAAATGAGCATCTGCCTTTAAAATATAGAAAACAGTATCTGGAGTTAATGATCGATTTTGTTAAGGATGACAGATTACTTATAATAGACAGCAAAGTCTTTAAGACTCCGAATATTTCCTTAGAATTATGCGACAGCAATATTCAGATTTACTGCGTTTTTCAGGATATACCGGAAAATCAGCAATACTGCGGCAATGGAATCATCATACTCAACGATAAACGATTAAAGAAAGATATAGAATTATTTATAGAATACCTTCAGGTTACACGTGGTATATATTTTAAAAACGTTGCCGAAGAATATTTACGCTCCATATTACTTTTATGCGATAATGATGCTGATAAAGGTGACAAATAATATATATATCTTCATCTATTATATTCTATTCTTAAGTATAAATCATTGCGTTAAACTGCTAAAGACTTGAATACAAAAAAATTATATGATTAGCAATTGCTTTTTTCAAAAATGCGGATATACTTATATTTGCGCTAAAAATCCTGTCAATTGCGGCAATTTATTGCAATATTACGACATAAAGTATGTATATCATGTAAATTTTAGACGCATTATTACAAGTTGGGGATATTAACGAGGAGAACATCATGAAAGTTTTTGAAAAAACAGAGGCTGATAATATCATAGACAAAGGAAACAAAACTATTTTTATTTCCCCCGATGTAAACACCATCGAATCAGGAGCTTTCTGCGGATTTAAAAACACAGAAGAAATAATTATTCCCGAAGAGGTTAAAGAAATAGGTTCATGGGCATTTTATGAGTGCAGTTCTTTAAACAAAGTAAAACTGTATACAGATATTAATTTCATAGGTGAAAATGCTTTTTTAGATACGGCTTTTTACAGAAACAGTGAAAACTGGCAAGATAATGTTTTGTATTTAAATGACTGTCTGATAAAAGCTAAGGAAACAGTAAATGAAACTTACTTTATAAAGGACGGTACAAGATTAATTGCTCAAGGTGCTTTCAGATGCTGCCCAAAGCTTGAAAGAGTTTACATACCGGAGAGCGTTGAAAAAATCTGCAACAACGCCTTTACCGATTGCGAGAATTTAAAAGCCATTTACGGCGGCATAGACACAGCGGCGGAAAAATATGCAAAAGAAAACGGCATAAAGTTTATAGCCGTTGAATATAACTGAATATAACAGTAACCCTAAGCGGACGGATTTTCTTTATGAGTTAATCTGCCCGCTTTTTGCTTTACTTTAATATATAATGCAAGAATTACATATAAAATAAAAAAAGACAGACCCTTTAAAGAGTCTGTCCATATTTTTTATAAGTTATTGCTTATTTGTTAGCAGCTTCGGAAACTGCAACCGCGCAAGCAACTGTCATACCAACCATGGGGTTGTTACCGGCACCGATAAGTCCCATCATCTCAACGTGAGCGGGAACAGATGAAGAACCGGCAAACTGAGCGTCACCGTGCATACGTCCCATTGAGTCTGTGAGGCCATAGGAAGCAGGACCGGCAGCAACGTTATCGGGGTGAAGTGTACGTCCTGTGCCGCCGCCGGAAGCAACGGAGAAGTACTTAACACCGTTTTCCATAGCCCATTTCTTATATGTGCCTGCAACAAGGTGCTGGAAACGTGTGGGGTTAGTTGAGTTACCTGTGATAGAAACATCAACACCCTCAGCCTTCATGATTGCAACGCCCTCAAGAACGTCGTTTGCGCCGTAGCACTTAACCTTTGCACGCTCTCCGTCGGAGTAAGCTGTCTCTTCAACAACCTTCAGCTCTCCTGTGAAGAAATCGTACTCAGTCTTTACATATGTGAAACCGTTGATTCTTGAAATGATCATAGCAGCGTCTTTACCAAGACCGTTAAGGATAACTCTAAGGGGCTCCTTGCGGACTTTGTTAGCTGTACGTGCTATACCGATTGCGCCTTCAGCAGCTGCGAAAGATTCGTGACCTGCAAGGAAAGCGAAGCACTTTGTATTATCATCGAGAAGCATAGCGCCGAGGTTGCCGTGGCCGAGACCAACGTTTCTCTGCTCTGCAACTGAACCGGGAACACAGAAAGCCTGAAGTCCCTTACCGATTGTAGCAGCAGCTTCGGAAGCGCTCTTAACGCCTGTTTTCAGAGCGATAGCAACACCGAGAGTGTAAGCCCAAGTAGCGTTCTCGAAAGCGATGGGCTGAACGCCCTTAACAATTGCGTCAACGTCGATGCCCTTGCTCAGGCAAAGGTCTCTTGCCTCTTCGAGAGAGCCAAGACCATACTCAGCAAGACACTTTTCGATTTTGGCCATTCTTCTTTCTTTGCCTTCAAATTTTACGTCGTTAGCCATTTTCATGTCCTCCTTATAT
>OGWT01000029.1_pt1 | contig 84329 bp, 75 predicted proteins | sample 1576101 | NCBI WGS metagenome assembly OGWT01 (sample SAMEA3541481, study PRJEB24748) | human gut metagenome | biome: human gut; feature: human-associated habitat; material: faeces | place: China | collected 2012 | reverse complement strand
TCCCCGATTGTTATCTTCACCGTACAGCGGTTAACGACGTTGCACGTGTTGAGAACCGTACTCTTATATGCACTCCCACACAGGAGGAGGCCGGCCCCACAAATAACTGGATGGCTCCCGATGAGGCATACAAGATGCTTGACGAAATCGCAAAGGACAGCTATGTAGGTAGAACAATGTATGTAATCCCCTATTCAATGGGTCCTGTTGGCTCACCTCTTGCAAAGATCGGCGTTGAGCTTACAGACTCTATATATGTTGTACTCAACATGGCTATCATGACAAGAGTCGGCAAGGCTGTTCTCGATGTTCTCGGCGACAGCAATGACTGGGTTCGTGGTTTCCACGCAAAATGTCAGATAGATGAAGAGAAGAGATACATCTGCCAGTTCCCCCAGGATAACACAATCATCTCTGTTAACTCTGGTTACGGCGGAAACGTTCTTCTCGGTAAAAAGTGCTTCGCACTTAGAATCGCTTCTTACCTTGGTAAGAACGAGGGCTGGATGGCAGAGCATATGCTCATCCTCGGCGTTGAGAAGCCCGACGGTGAGACAAAGTACATCTGCGCAGCATTCCCCTCAGCTTGCGGTAAGACAAACCTTGCTATGCTTATTCCCCCCGAGATTTACAAGGAGAAGGGATACAAGGTATGGTGCGTAGGCGACGATATCTCCTGGATCAGAAAGGGTGCTGACGGCAGACTTTACGCTATCAACCCTGAAAACGGCTTCTTCGGCGTTGCTCCCGGAACAAACGAGAAGTCAAACCCCAACGCTCTTGCTTCAACAAAGAAGGGCACAATCTTTACAAACGTTGTTCATAACCTTGATGACAATACAGTATGGTGGGAAGGCCTTGATAAGAATCCCCCCGAGAATGCTATGGACTGGACAGGCAAGCCCTGGAACGGCAAGACATCCGATGTTAAGGGTGCTCATCCCAACAGCCGTTTCACAGCTCCCGCTGTAAACTGCCCCTGCATCAGCCCCGAGTTCGAGAACCTTAACGGTGTGCCGATTTCAGCATTCGTATTCGGCGGACGTCGTGCAAAGCTTGCTCCCCTTGTTTATCAGTCAAGAGACTGGAACCACGGCGTATTTGTAGGTTCCATCATGGCTTCTGAGACAACAGCAGCAGCTGCAGGTGCAGTAGGTGTTGTTCGTCGTGATCCCATGGCTATGCTTCCCTTCTGCGGATACAACATGGCTGATTACTGGCAGCACTGGATCGATATCGGTAAGACACTCGATCCCGATAAGGCTCCCAAGATCTTCAACGTTAACTGGTTCCGTAAGGATGACGAAGGCAACTTCATGTGGCCCGGATTCGGCGACAACCTTCGTGTTCTTGACTGGATTCTTGACCGCTGCGACGGCAAGGTTGACGCTGTTGAGACAGCTATCGGCTTTGTTCCCAAGGCTGAGGACATCAACATTGACGGACTTGAGGGTGAGGTTTCCCGTGAGTCTCTCGAGAGCATCCTCGACGTTGATAAGGCTCTCTGGGCAGCTGAGGCTGACGGCATTGCAGAGTTCTATGCAAAGTTTGGCGACAAGCTTCCCGAGACACTCAAGGCAGAGCTTGAAACTCTTAAGGCTAACCTTAAATAATTAAGGATATACTTTAAACTCATACCGGCGTTGTCATTATGGCAGCGCCGGTTTTCGTTATACAAAAATTCCCGTTCAGTGCTTAACTGAACGGGAATTTACATATTATGATTCTTATTTTTATTGCTTGCTTTTTCATCACTTTCATTTTACGTGCGTGTTTTGTGACTTGTGAGCAAAGATACATAAAACCGTTATTTCTCTGTCATTTTGATAACTACATTTCCTGCATGGTTAACATCGGCGGCTGTTCGTATCGCTTTTTCAAGTTCACACAGAGAAAACTCATGTGTGATGATGGATTCCAAATCCCACTTTCCACAGGTCATGATTTTCTGTACATCTCGAACATCCTCCGGCAAATAACCCCCTGAACCGATAATACTCTGTTGGGCATAAGTCATGTTCAGCAGATTGATGGTTCGTGGTGCGTTATTAACTGCAACAGAAACAAAACGGCTTTCAATTTTTCCAAAATGTAAAAAATCACTTAAAATGTTTTCTGCACCGGCGGCATCCAGCCAGCAGTCGATATCGGGAACTTTCCCGCTCAGGGATGTGGCAGTTCCAAAGTAAGATCTTGCATGAGCTTCAAAACTTTCTTTTGCTGTGTTACAGGTTTCAAAGCCCAAACCTGACGCCAGATTTAATCGAAAATCAGAATGATCGCATATCATTACTTTATCCATTCCAAAATGCTTAAAGGCAACAGCAGCGGCAATTCCAATGGTTCCACAGCCAAAGACCACAGCATTTTGACCGGAAATATATTGATTTTCTCCTGCCGGAATCATTCCTCGTCTTGCTGCCCGGCAGCCAACCGTAAAAGGCTCTATCAGACTTGCAAGACGATCCGAAATGGCTTCATCAACGGCATAAAGTGAGTGATTTCGTTTAGCTTGCGGGATCAGAATATATTCCGAAAAACCGCCGATTGTCCCTGCACGTCTGGTGTCGTTTTTCGCATAGCGGGGATAGGGATAGACACGTTCTCCCGGCACAAATTCTGTAACATTTTTTCCTGCTTTGACTACACGTGAGACTGTTTCATGCCCAAATTCTCCGCCCACAGTAATTTTGTGACCTGTATTGGGACCGTGGGTAAACACTGCCACATCTGTTCCGCAAATGCTTGAATAGATGTTCTGTATCAAAACATCATCATCACCCACTTCGGGTAAATCCAGTTCCTTGATTTCAACTGCTTCTTTTCCTAAATAAATTCCAGCCTTCATTTGGCTTCCTCCTGTTTTCCACGTCCACCCATAGCACATTGTTCCATAACGGCGCTAACATGGCTGATAGAATCTGCACAGTCATTTCTCAGCCATTCTGAGATTATGGCCATAAGACCGTGAATATAAAACGTCACCATATATTGCCTATCCTGTTCTGCAATTTGAAAGCGTTCCAAAATCGGAATAAAAACATGTTTCATCATCCGACTATAAGTCTTATCCAGTCCGAGAGAGCCGGAATTTTTTAATGCTGTTCGGAACAGGCGTTTATTACGTGCAATATATTCAAGGTATGGTGTCAGATACTCCGGTGTAACCAGATATAATTCCTCTAAAGGGCATTCTCGGATTCTTGAAACAAAAACCTCAGCACGCAGTTTCATATGTTCCAGAAATTGCTCATTCATGTACTGTATGCTTTCTGTAAGCAAATCTCCGATGGTTTCATAGTGCAGATAGAAGGTGGAACGATTGACACCTGCTGCTTCACAGATTTCTTTTAGTGTGATATATTCAATGTCTTTCTTTTCCAGCAGCTCCAGAAAAGCCTGATCCATTCGCATAGCAGTATTAAAGTATTTGCTTTCGGATTTTTTCATTGAGTTCCACCTTCTTTTTGATTCTTGATGACTGAACTACCATTACTGCAACTGTTACCATAACGATAAAGAATACGGCTCCGCCGGTAATGGCGTTCATCATTATTCGAAATTCCTCTCCTTCAGAAGAAAAACGTGCTATCATTGCAGTTTGCAAACCGAGAACGGACATCATAGCGGATACAAAATTCAATACTTTGGCAGCAGATAGGATTGGACTGTCCATTTTTCGGAACTTAACAAGGTTTACTATGGATAAAGTCATTATATAAAATGTATATAGAGCAGAAAGATAAATCAAATATCCCGGATAAGTAAATCCGGGATTTGTTCTCACCATAAGGATAATCATGCCGCCCATGGGGATGTTTAATATAAAGAGCATACCTGCTATCCGGCGATAACATCGGAGTTCATATGGTAACCCTTTTTCTTCTCGGCGGTGGTATCCGAATGCCAGATATGCCCTCATAATACACAGCACCATATAGTAAACTGCCATAGAAAAGAACCATATGGAAGCGTATTGGACAGCTGTTATAAATCGAAAAAGCATATATAGGAAATTGACCGTCATTCCCTGATAAATACTGATGCTGCTTCTGAACAATTGGTCATTCAAATATTGTGCACCGAATGAGGTAGAAGATATTTTCGCGCTTATATAAAATCGATTTTAATTGCTTTAGCCGCCCTGCCAATGTTGGCAAGGCGGCAAGCAGGATAATAATAGAGTACGCTGATAAGAAGAAAATCGGATATGCTATATCAGTTTCTTCCTTGTTTAAAGCAAAGACAAAAATAAGTGCGGCAAAAGATATTGTCGGAACGATGCATATGACCAACTTTGGCGGATGGAAAAATCTATCCAGAATCATCTTTGCTTTTTTCATGCTTTTATTCTCCGCTGATTTCTTTAGCTAATTCCATAATCTCAAAGGCATACTTTTGCTTTCCTTTTGCCAGCATTTTCTTATAAATGGGATAGTTGATTCCCAGACCTGATAAACCAATGATTCCGATGATTATACCAAGTACGAGTGCAGCTGTGCTGCCGTTTCCGATAACGTCCATAGACAAGCACATACCGATTCCGGCAATCAGAGAACAGAGAATTCCAAAGGTGTAGGTAAATACCGTTGCCGGAAGTTTCGCTCTGGCATCCAGTTTCCGAAGTGCGATGACCTTGGAGTCATCCTTTGGGGCATACTCATTTGCAAGTTGTTCTGCATAAATTTTATCTGTGTTCATGTTTTTTACCTCCTTGATTTGATGGTTTTATTCTATCAAGAGTAAGGCAAAAACAGAACAACATTGATGGGGTTTTGTGTTGAGTTAAAAGGCTGATAGGATGATTGAGATAAAATATTTTTATTATATTATATCATAATTAAGCATCTGTTCTGTTTGTAAATTCAGAAATTCCCTTGAGAACTCTTTTTTCGTTTATATAATGTTTACCTCTGTTTTGTGTGTTATAGGTACAGCGTTAAGTTGATTGCTTGCAACGCTATTTCTTTTCTGTTAAAATAGTTTGACTGATTTTGCTTTGGGAGAATTTGCTTTACTATGACATATAATCTTACTCAGGGGAAAATAGCCAAATCCCTTATAGGCTTCAGCTTGCCTATGATTTGCGGCAACATATTGCAGCAGTTTTATAATGTTGCGGATACTTTAATAGTCGGCAGAACAATCGGTGCTACGGCGCTTTCTGCCGTCGGTTCGTCTTACGCTTTAATGGTGCTTCTTACTTCCCTTATATTGGGACTTTGTATGGGCAGCGGCGTTGTGTTTTCCCAGCTTTGGGGAGCAGGACGAAAGGATGAAATGAAAACCTGTATTTTTAACGGATTGATTTTCATCTTTGCCGTTACGGTTGTTATAAATATCTTGTCCTTTCTGCTTCTTGAAAACTTTATTGTATGGCTCAATATCCCGGCTCAGGCGGTGGAGTTTACAAGGGAATATCTTCGTGTGATTTTTACAGGTATTATCTTTGTATATATCTATAATTTCTTTGCCTCAGTTTTAAGAAGCGTCGGAAATACCCTTGTACCCCTTATTTTTCTTGCAGTTTCCGCTGTGCTGAATATTGTGCTGGATATAGTTTTTATTGTCAGCTTTTCAATGGGAGTTGAGGGCGCAGCTCTGGCTACCGTTATCGCTCAGGGAGTTTCGGCTGTGGCGATTACGATTTATTTCTTCCTTAAAGGCAGGGATATATGTCCCGCTAAAACACATATGCACCTTGGAAAACGTTATATTAAAATGATTCTTTCAAACTCCCTTCTGACTGCAATACAGCAATCGGTTATGAATCTCGGTATACTCATGGTGCAGGGACTCGTAAACAGCTTTGGCTTTGCAGTGAGTGCAGCTTTTGCGGCGGTGGTAAAAATAGATGCCTTTGCCTATATGCCTGCTCAGGATTTCGGCAACGCATTTTCAACTTTTGTCGCCCAGAACTACGGCGCCGGAAAGAAAAACAGAATTAATCAGGGCTATAAAACAGCTATTTTAATATCGTCTGTTTTCTGCGCTGTTTCATCAGCATGTGTGTTCATTTTCGCTTCGCCCCTTATGCAGCTTTTTGTAAAGGCAGAGGAGGCGGAGATTATCTCAATCGGCGTCGGATATCTCAGAACCGAGGGAGCCTGCTATGTTGGAATCGGAATACTTTTCCTGCTCTACGGACTATACAGGAGTATCGGTAAGCCGTCAATCTCCCTTGTGCTTACTGTGATTTCACTTGGACTGCGTGTTGCGCTGGCTTATATCCTTTCTGCAATACCGGAGTTTGGAATTATGGGCATCTGGATTTCAGTACCAATCGGCTGGGCAATTGCCGATATTTTCGGAATGGTTCTTTACAGAATCAAACGGGAAAAATATCTGCCTGAAGAAGCTTGAAAAAATATCTCAGATGTGATACACTTTTTCGGTAAACGGGAATGAGGTTCTCCCACGGATATAATCCGAAACCGCATTTAAATCTGATTTTTAATGCTGATGACTTCTGCGAATTTTACGCAGAAATTGTCAGCTTTTTTCTTTTTCTGCGATTTAACGGAGGGTATTTTATGTTAACAAGTCTTGCTCTTATTTTTCTTTTGGGAATGATTTTAGGCGAAATCTTTAAAAAGCTTCGTCTGCCATCTTTGGTGGGTATGATAATCACAGGAATTATTTTAGGTCCATATGTTCTCAATTTGCTGGATGAATCAATCCTCGGAATTTCCGCGGATTTAAGGCAGCTGGCTCTGGTTATAATCCTTATGAGAGCCGGACTTTCACTTGATATCGACGACCTTAAAAAGGTGGGCAGACCGGCAATAATGATGTGTTTTGTGCCGGCTCTCTTTGAAATTGCAGGTACAGCCATTTTAGCTCCCAAGCTTTTGGGTATTACTCTTACGGAAGCTCTTATAATGGGCAGTGTCATTGCGGCAGTTTCACCGGCAGTAATAGTGCCCAGAATGATTAAAATTATGGAAGAGGGCAGGGGTACAAAGAAAAGCATACCGCAGCTTATTCTTGCAGGAGCTTCCGCCGACGATGTGTTTGTAATAGTTCTCTTTACATCCTTTACATCTCTTGCTCAGCAGGGAGCATTTTCCCCGTCAGTGTTTTTGCAGGTTCCCGTTTCCATAGTTTGCGGAGCACTGCTTGGAGTAGTTATCGGACTAATCATGTCACGCTTTTTCAAAAAGGTGCATATGCGTGATTCCCTGAAAATACTCATTCTTCTGAGCTTTTCATTTTTGTTTATTCAGGCTGAAAACAGTCTCAAGGGGATTTTTCCTTTCTCCGGACTTATCGCCGTAATGGCAATGGGGCTTGCAATATACAGGGACTATAATGTACTTGCAAAAAGACTTTCTGAAAAATATAATAAGCTTTGGGTAGCGGCGGAAATACTTTTGTTTGTGCTTGTAGGAGCCTGTGCAGATCCTTCCTATGCTCTCAAATACGGCGTTTCTGCGGTACTTGTGGTGCTCGGAGCTCTTTTGTTCCGTATGGCAGGCGTATTTGTATGTATGCTGGGAACAAAGCTCAACGGAAAGGAAAAGCTTTTCTGCATGATTTCCTATATCCCCAAAGCCACCGTTCAGGCTGCAATCGGAGCTGTGCCTCTTTCAATGGGACTCAGCTGCGGCATGGCAGTGCTTACCGTTGCGGTGCTGTCGATATTCATTACCGCTCCCTTAGGTGCATTCCTCATTGATATTTTCTATAAGAAGCTTCTTCCGGAGGAATAAGACAAAAAGAAAGTGGTATATTTCCCTCTCTGTAAATAGATATATATTGTATATGGAATTTAAGGGAGGCATTTTTATGCAGTGTAAGATAACCGATTTGAGAAACAAGGAAATTATAAATATTGCAAACGGCATGAAAATGGGCGGAATATGCGACATAGAAATTGACACACAGACCGGGGAGCTTGTCTCCATAATAGTTTACGGACGTCAAAAGGCTCTGGGACTTCTGGGCAGGGAAGAGGATATTGTAATTCCCTGGAAGAGCATAAAGGTCATAGGAGACGATACGATAATAGTTGACTGCAAGAATCAGGAGCAGAGAAGTCCGACGAGAAAACGTGGATATTTTGAGAGTAATTTTAAACAAATTTAAGGGCAAAAATTTTATAATTACTCTTGCAAACTACGTCATACTATGGTATAATTTCAAGGCAAATCGCACGCAGAGGTTTTGTTCTGCCGGTGCACATTATAAAATGTGTTGCAGTTTTATAGGCCCTGCGGAGGTTAAACTAAGGAGGAATAAAAACATGGCAGTAGTATCAATGAAGCAGCTGCTCGAAGCAGGCGTACATTTTGGCCATCAGACAAGAAGATGGAACCCCAAAATGGCAGAGTACATTTTCACGGAGCGTAACGGTATTTACATTATCGACCTCCAGAAGACAGTTAAGAAGCTTGACGACGCTTATATGTTCGTTCGCGATCTTGCTGCAAACGGCGAGGAAATCCTTTTTGTCGGCACAAAGAAGCAGGCTCAGGATTCCGTTCGTGAAGAGGCTGTACGCTGCGGAATGCCTTACGTAAATGCACGTTGGCTCGGCGGTATGCTTACAAACTTTAAGACAATCCAGCACAGAATCAAGAGACTTGCTCAGCTTAAGGGCATGGAAGAAGACGGCACATTCGATATGCTTCCCAAGAAGGAAGTTGTAAAGCTTAAGCTCGAAATCGAAAAGCTTGAGAAGTTCATCGGCGGTATCACAGAGATGAAGAAGCAGCCCGCTGCAATGTTCATCGTTGACCCCCGCAAAGAGAGAATTGCTGTTGCTGAGGCTAAGAAGCTTCATATTCCGATCGTAGCTATTGTTGACACAAACTGCGATCCCGACGAAGTTGACTATGTAATTCCCGGTAACGATGATGCTATCCGTGCTGTAAAGCTTATCTCTGCAGCAATGGCTGACGCTGTTATTGAGGGAAGAGGCGGCAACGACGCTCCCGCTGAGGAAGAGGCAGCTGCTGAGGAAGCTTCAGTTGAGGAATAATCAATAATAAAAATTTTCAAATGCCCGTGTGTAAAGCCCGGGCATTTTCACAAAAAATGTTTGGAGGAATAAAAATGGCATTTACAGCTCAGGACGTAAAGGCACTTCGTGAGAAGACAGGCGTTGGCATGATGGCTTGCAAATCAGCTCTGACTGAGGCGAACGGCGACATGGACAAGGCAATTGATATTCTCAGAGAAAAGGGACTTGCTGCTGCTACTAAAAAGGCAAGCAGAATCGCTGCTGAAGGCGTAGTTCTCGCATACAACGATGAGGAGAAGAAAGTCGGCGTTCTCGTTGAGGTTAACTCTGAGACAGACTTTGTTGCTAAGAACGACGAGTTCAAGGCACTTGTTCTTGACATTGCTAAGACAATCGTTGAGGTAAATCCTGCTGACGTTGAGGCTCTTCTTGAGAGCAAGCTCCACGGCACAGACAGAACTGTTCAGGAAAATCTTCAGGATAAGATCCTTTCAATCGGTGAGAACATGAAAGTTCGCCGTTTCGTAAGAGTTGAGGGAACAGTTGCAACTTACATCCACGGCGGTGGATCCGTTGGTGTTATGGTTCAGTTCGATACAGACGCTGCTGACAACGACGCTTTCAAGGCTATGGGTAAGGATGTTGCAATGCAGGTTGCAGCTATGAGCCCCGAGTATCTTGACGAGGCAAGCGTACCCGCAGAGGTTATCGAGCATGAAAAGGGCATCCTTACAGCTCAGCTTGCTGAGGACGAGAAGAACAAGAATAAGCCCGCTGCTGTTATCGAGAAGATCGTTATGGGCAGAATCGGCAAGTTCTATAAGGAAAACTGCCTTATGGATCAGCAGTTCGTTAAGGACGGCGACTACACTGTTGCTAAGTACGTTGAGAAAGTTGCCAAGGAAATCGGTGCTGACATCAAGGTTCTCGGCTTCACAAGATATGCTAAGGGTGAAGGTCTCCAGAAGAGAGAAGACAACTTCGCTGAGGAAGTTGCAAGCATGATGGGCTAATTTTAGCTTGTTGGCTGAAACTTAAAAGATAAAATTAAACCGCTTTCCCGTTTCGGGAGAGCGGTTTTTTGTATCTCAGTTTATTTTGTGAAACTGTTTTTGAATTTTACTCCTCAAAAATTTCACAGTATATCTTTTCTGCTGCCTCATTGCAGGCGGCTTTATATTTTTTGTATTTCCCGAGAAGCTCTTTTGCTTCCTCGGTCAGAAGACTTCCGCCTCCGCCTTTTCCTCCGATTTTTCTGTAAGTGAGTTTAAATCCTAAGTTTTCTTCTGCTGCCGATATAATTCGTATAGCTTTTGAATAAGCCATACCCATATTTGAAGCGGCACAGCGTAGAGAACCTGTTTTTTCTGTTTCCTTAAGGAGTCTGTACGGTCCTTCTCCGAAAAACTTTTCTCCTTGGTCGCTGATAAGCATCACTTTAATTCCGGGTTTCATCGCTTTCTTCCTCCGTTATGAAAAGCTTTCCCTTATGGCGGAAAACCTCTATATTTCCGTAAATAGTCCTGAGTGCATTTGCTGTTTTTTCCTCACTGTCCTCTTTAGGGTTTATGCTGTCGCATATTTTTCCCTCTGAGATAATCAAAAGCCTGTCGCAGAACTCCAGGGCACACATGGGATCGTGAAGACATATAAGGGCAGCTTTTTCTTTGTCATATACAGTTTCCTTTACTTTCTTTAAAAGCATACGCTTATTTGTAAAGTCAAGAGAGCTTTCCGGCTCATCAAGAAGCAAAATTTTTGTGTTCTGAACCATTGTTCTGGCAAGGATGCAAAGCTGTTTTTGTCCTTCGCTCAAAGTGAGATAATTATCATTTATCTTTTCGGAAAGTCCAACCTCACAGATTGCCTTAACTGCTCTTTTTTTCTGCTCTTCATTTGGATTTTCAAATATTCCCAGTACCGGATTATATCCCATAAGTACCGTATCCAGTACGGAAACCGAAAGCTCTATTCCGCTTTTTTGTGGGATATAGCTTATAAGCTGAGCTGTCTTTTTGGCGGAGAGCTTTTTAATCTCTTCTCCTGCCACTGTGCAGCTTTCATAAGTTCCGCAAATTGAGCAGATGCCTTTAAGGAGAGTGCTTTTTCCGCTTCCGTTTACACCTAAAAGTCCGGTAAGCTTTCCTTTTTCCAAAGTAAAGGAAACGTTTTCCAGTATGCTTTTGCCGTCAAAGCTGACGGAAAGATTTTTGATGCTGAAAAAATCAGAAGCCAAATTTCTTCTCTCCTTTGGCAATAAGATAGAGCATAAAGGGAGCTCCTAAAAGTGAGGTAAATATACTTATGGGCAGTTCAGTGTTTGTAATACTGCGTGCGAGAATATCTGCAAGAGTCATAATAAGTGCACCCATAATTCCGCCCAGCACCATTGAAGATGCCCTGTTGTGCTTCATTATAAGTCTTGCGCAGTGTGGGGCGAGGAGTCCGATAAAACTGATAAGTCCCGTTACACTCACTGCTGAGGTAACAGCGAGTGTTGCCAGAATCAGCACCGTAAAACGCACTAAATTCACGTTTACTCCAAGCATTTTTGCTTCATGGGTTCCGGCAGAGAGAATGAGAATCTGACGGTGGAGAATAATAAGCAGAAAGCTTGAAGCCAAAGCAGTAATGACCGCAGCGGGAATTTTTGACGCTGTCACGGCGCTTAAAGAACCCATAGTCCAGTATTCAATGGAAGCAAGCTGTTTTTCTGGGTCGGCGGCAAGCTTTAGGGTCATAAGTATAGCCTGAGCAATGGCGTTAACGGCGATACCTGAAAGAACTACTGATGCAATCTGATTTCTTCCGCATACAGCCGATAGAGTAAGGGAGAGGATAACCGCAATAATTCCGCCTACAAAAGCGGAAGAGGTTACCGCAAAAGCTCCGCCGGAGAGGAAGAGTATTGCAAAAGCGGCTCCGGCGCTGGCTCCTGAAGAAACGCCTATAATATCGGGAGAAGCCAGCGGATTATTGAATATGGTCTGATAAACCCATCCGGCGCAGCCTATTGCAAAGCCTGCCACAACGGACATTATTACCCTTGGCAGACGCAGAGTGAGGAATACCCTTACCGCCATTTCGTCTCCCTTGAGAATCGAGCCGATTGTAAGGGGATAGCGTCCCGTACATATTGATATAATTACTGCGGCCGCAGTAAAGAATACGGCGACCGCTAAAATTAAAAATGTTCTTCTGTTTTTCATGACTTAAGCTTGGAGATCGGGAGTAAATCCATAGAAAGTTTCGTAAAACTCTTTTACAGCTTTTTCATAGGCTTCATCGGAATACTTGTCGGGATGAAGCTTGTTTGCAAGCCAAGCTGTACCTAAAACTCCGCTAGGTACGGGTGAATCCCATGACTCAAAGGAATCGGGCATTTTGTAAACTCTCTTTTCCTTTACGGCTGTAACCTGAGAAACAGCGGAATCTGAAAGCACGTCCTCAACTGTATAATCGGCATCTGATGCGATTACAATAACGTCAGGATTCCATTTGTTAATCTGTTCATAGGAAACCTTTGCCCATGAAGTATCGGTGATTTCTGCGGCAGCATTTGTTCCGCCTGCATTTTCAATAATTGTGTTCTGATACATTTTTGCACCGGCTGCTGCTGTGAAAGTGCCGTTGCTTGAAAGGTATACTGAGGGCTTTTCGCTGTCTTTAACTGCTGCGGAAATTTCACCTAAAAGCTTATCATTGAAGGCTTTAAGCTCATTAGCTCTCTCGGTTGTGCCGGTAGCCTTTGCAACAAGATCAATTGCTTCATTGAGTAAATCTCCGTCTTCGGGATTAACAGCAAGAACCTTTATTCCCAGCTCTTCAAGGGCAGGGATGCTGTCCTTTAATTTTGCCGGCAGGATAACAAGGTCAGGATTAAGAGCGGTGCAGCCCTCAAGGTCAAAGTTCTTGGCGGTTCCGACGCTGGGAAGCTCAAGAAGCTGGGGAGCGGCAAGCTTGTAAATGGGACGTGAAGAAGCTTTTGCCTCAATGCCCACAAGGTTATCCTCAAGACCTAAAGCGATAAGAAGGCTTGTGGAAATGTAGTAACCGCTTACAATTTTTTCGGGCTTTTTCTCAATGGTTACTTCTCTGCCCAGTTGGTCAGTGACCTTAACAGGGAAGGAAACTTCAGCTGACATATTGGTGTCAGTTGTGTTTGTCTCTCCATTGTCATTTGTACCTGTGCAGGCTGCAAATGAGAAAAGCAGTGTTATGGCGAGAATAAGTGCTATAATTTTTTTCATTTTTTCTCCTCCTTAAATTTTAGTCGTTATACTACATAAACTACAACGCTGATTTTATCATAATATTGGACTTTTTACAATATCTCCTCTATAATGAAAAGGAAATACAGTATTATAAGTCTCATATGGAGGTTATTATGATTACTTTCTCGGAATATAAAGCCGCTGAAACTTTGGAAGAAGCGTGGCAGCTTAATCAAAAAAAGAACAATGCCGTTATAGGCGGTATGCTGTGGCTTAAGATGAGCAAAAAGCGATATAACACCGTTATAGATTTGTCGGGTCTGGGTCTTGATAAAATAGAGGAAACCGAAACCCAGTTCAGAATCGGTTCAATGGTTACTCTCAGAAGTCTTGAAAACCATGAGGGACTTGAGAAATATACCTGCGGAGCAATGAAAGAAAGCCTTAAACATATTGTAGGCGTACAGTTCCGAAACAGCGCTACACTTGGCGGCAGTATTTACGGCAGGTATGGTTTTTCCGACGTTCTGACAATGTTCATGGTAATGGATTCCTATGTTGAGCTTTATAAAGGCGGCATTCTGCCTCTTGCGGAATTTGCCGCATCAAAATATGACAGGGATATTATAGTTTCGGTTATAGTAAATAAGGCTCCGGGAGTATTTGCTTATGAGAGCGTTAGAAATTCCTCTACTGATTTCCCGGTTCTCACATGCTGTGTAAGCAGAATGGAAGGAAAGGTAAAAGCTGCAATCGGAGCAAGACCAATGCGGGCTGTAACTGTTTCCGATGATGAAAATATCTTTGCCGATATGACTTCGGAAAATGCTGAGAAATTCGCTCAGTATGTTCAGAGTAAGGTTTCAGTTTCAGGAAACGTAAGAGCCGGAAAAGAGTACAGAGAGCATCTTGTAAAAGTTCTTGTAAAAAGATGCTGTCTTGAAATTATGGAAAAGGAGGAGCAGAAATGAAAATTTCACTTATTCTCAACAATAAAAAGATAACAGAGGATATTGAGCCCGATATGCTCCTTATAGATTTTGTGCGCAGTCATGACTGTTTCAGTGTAAAAAGAGGATGTGAAACCTCAAACTGCGGACTGTGTACGGTATTCCTTGACGATAAACCGGTGCTTTCCTGCTCCGTTCTGGCTGCGAGAGCCAACGGAAGAAAAGTCACTACCCTTGAGGGAATAGGCAGTGAGGCAGAGGAGTTTGCCGCTTTTATAGCAGATCAGGGAGCTGAGCAGTGCGGTTTCTGTAATCCCGGTTTTGTGATGAATACCATTGCTCTTCTGCGTGAAAATCCCAATCCTGATGACGAGGAAATAAAAGCCTATCTTGCAGGCAATCTATGCCGCTGTTCAGGCTATGAGGGTCAGCTCAGAGGAATAAAAGAATATATTAAATGGAGGGAGAAAAAGTCATGAAAAGCGTAAACAGTCCTGTGAGAAAAAAGGATGCAATGCAGCTTTTAACAGGTCAGCCCGTCTATACAGATGATATTGCGCCGTCAAACTGTCTTATTGTAAAGCTTCTGCGTTCTCCCTATGCCAATGCTGTTATTGAAGATATAAACACCGATATAGCCCTTAAAGTGCCGGGAGTTGAGGCGATTTATACATGGAAGGACGTTGACCAGAATTCAAGACGTTTTACCCTTGCAGGTCAGACCTATCCGGAGCCCAGTCACTATGACAGGCTTATACTGGACAGGCATATGCGTTTTGTGGGAGATGTTGCCGCAATAGTCGCCGCCAAGGATGAAAAAAGCACAGCGAAAGCTCTTAAACTTATCAAGGTTAAATATAATGTTTTAGAGCCCCTTCTCGATTTCAGAAACGCAAAGGATAACAAAATTCTTGTGCATCCTGAGGAAAACTGGGAATCCCTTTGTCCAGTAGGAGCGGATAATAAAAGAAATCTCTGCGCCCATGAGGTTAACGAAATGGGCGATGTGGATAAAGTTCTCAGTGAGTGCGATGTTGTAGTAGAACGCACATATCATACAAAGGCAAACCAGCAGGCTATGATGGAAACTTTCAGAACTTTCTGCACCATTGACGCTTACGGAAGACTTAATGTTGTAAGCTCAACACAGATCGTCTTCCACTGCCGCAGAATAATTTCAAACGCACTGGGTATTCCGAAATCCATGATAAGGGTTACAAAGCCCAGAATAGGCGGAGGCTTTGGCGCAAAGCAAAGCTCAGTAAGCGAAATATATCCTGCTTTCGTTACATGGAAAACCAAGAAACCCTCCAAGATAATCTTTACAAGAGAAGAATCCATGATAGCATCTTCCCCGAGACATGAAATGGAGATAAAAGTACGCCTTGGAGCCATGAAAGACGGTACAATAAGAGCCATTGATATGTACACTCTTTCAAATACCGGCGCATACGGAGAGCACGGACCTACAACGGTAGGACTTACGGGACACAAATCCATTCCCCTTTACGCAAAGGCAGAGGCTTTCCGCTTTGCCTACGATGTTGTTTATACAAATGTTATGTCTGCGGGAGCTTACAGAGGATACGGTGCAACTCAGGGACTTTTTGCCGTTGAAAGCGCCGTAAATGAGCTTGCACATATTATTGATAAAGACCCCATTGCGCTCAGGGAAGAGAATATGGTAAAAGAGGGCGAAATAATGCCCGCATATTATAACGAGCCGAACACAAGCTGTGCCCTTGACCGTTGTTTAAAGCGAGTTAAAGAGATGATAGACTGGGATGAAAAATATCCCTGCCGAAAAGTGAGCGATACCAAGGTCAGAGCCGTAGGTATGGCAATGGCCATGCAGGGTTCGGGTATTTCGGGACTGGATGTAGGTTCCTGTTCTCTTAAACTCAATGACGATGGATTCTACACAATGCGAATTGCCGCCGCCGATATGGGAACAGGCTGTGATACCATTCTTGCCCAGATTGCAGCAGAGGTACTCGAATGCAGCGTAGATAATATAACTGTTTTGGGAGCCGATACCGACGCATCGCCCTATGATTCAGGTTCATACGCTTCAAGTACAACTTATGTTACCGGTAAGGCAACGGAAAAAGCAGCGCTTGAGCTCAGAGAAAAAATCTGCCGTCTCGGTGCAAAAATACTGGGATGTTCCGAAAATGATACCGAATTTGACGGAAAAGCAGTTTTCACAAAGAACCGTGAAAAGAGTGTTTCAATCGGCGATATAGCCACAGCTTCAATGGCAGGTAATAATATAGCTCTCGAAGCGGCTTACACCCATACTTCTCCCAATTCACCGCCTCCGTTTATGGTAGGAGCTGCCGAAATAGAGGTGGATACTGAAACGGGAGAGGTAAAAGTAATTGATTACGCCGCTGCCGTTGACTGCGGTACTCCCGTAAATCCGAACCTTGCAAGGGTTCAGGCTGAGGGAGGAATACTTCAGGGAATAGGTATGACTCTTACTGAGAATATAACTTATGACGCAAAGGGAAGACTTGCAGAAAATTCCCTTATGCAGTATAAGATTCCGGCAAGAACGGATATAGGCAGAATCCGTGTGGAGTTTGAAAGCAGCTATGAAGAAAGCGGACCTTTCGGAGCAAAGTCCATAGGTGAAGTTGTAATAAACACACCCTTGGGAGCTATAAGCGATGCTGTTTACAATGCCACAGGTCTGAGATTTACCGAACTTCCCATAACTCCGGAAAAAATCGCCATGGGTTTAGCTGGCAAGCCGATCAAAACACCCATTGACAGCAAACAATAAATAAGCATCTGCAATCAGATAAGAAACATGATAATTCAGTGCACTTTTGGTTGATTATTTCTGTCTAACTTAAAATAACTTTCTTTATTAAAAAGCTAAGACCGCATCGGTTAAGATGCGGTCTTTTTCTGTGTTTTCACTTTTAAAGATCTTTTAGAAACTGTGCGCTTTCCTTTGGTGAAAAAACATATTCAGGTGTATATTGAGGTGAAGCGTTAGAGTGTCCACTTTTCTCCGCCAGCAGTTTTCTTAAATCTTTCGGCTTCATGCCACGCTTTTTAATAAAAACGGCATTCATGTATTTTAGCTCCGAAAAACCGCTTTGAGCTGCTATTTCGGAAACCGATAAACTTTCGTCAGGCAAAAGCCGGACAGCGTGTTCAAACCGCAAATCCGCAAGGTATTCCTGAAAGCTTACGCCTATTGTGTCGGTAAAAAGATGAGAAAGATATGTAACAGAAAGATCTTCCTTTTCCGCAATGTCAGAGAGCTTAACGTTTATCTGATAATTTTCTTCAACATAGCTTAAAATCCTGCCGGTTCTCTGCTGAAACTGCTTGTTCCAGTTGTATTCAGAGCCGCTGCTTGTTTTCCATTTTGAGTTTTGCAAAATTATGGAAAGAAGCTTTGCTCCGCATGAAACGCAGGTAAGCTCATAGGCAGGTTCTTCGGAGAAATAAGCCTTGGAGAGCTCCAAAATATAAGGAAAACAGACGGCGGATATATGGTCAAGGCAGTTATCTTCAAAATCGGTTTCTCTCAGCTGCGGATAATATGTATTAAGAAAATGAGAGGAAATCTGCAAAACTATAACAGTTACTGTTTTTCCTCCTGCATCTATCTCATGGGTTTCCCGTGAGTTAATAAGAGTAAAGCTGCCGGGATATAAAGCGTATTCATTCTTTTTTGTCTTAACGGTTCCGCTTCCTTTAACTGTGTATATAAGCTCCATGTCGCTGTGCAGGTGATAAGCTCTGTATGTAATTTTATTTATCAGTACCTTTATGTGTTTTATTTTGTTATGCTCAATAATTTCATATTCCTTTTCCATTTCGCATCACCTGAATAAATTATATCTTATTAAGGGACAAATCGCAAGATTGTCGTCTTTTTAAAGCAAACCAGTCATTGGATTTACGTTGAAAAGGTAATACAATAAATTTGCATAAAAATATCACGGAAGGAATGATTATTTTGTATTTTGATTTCATTGATAAGGTAAAATTTGAGGGTAAAAACAGTAAAAATCCTTTTTCTTTTAAGTTTTATGACCCTGAAAGAGTAATAATGGGCAAAAAAATGAAGGAGCATCTGCCCTTTGCAATGGCTTGGTGGCATAATCTCTGCGCAGGCGGAACCGATATGTTCGGCGCTGCCACAGCAGATAAGTCTTTCGGCGCAGAAGCAGGAACAATGGCTCATGCAAAGGCAAAGGTTGATGCAGGCTTTGAGTTTATGGAGAAGCTGGGTATTGAGTATTTCTGCTTCCATGATGTTGACCTTGTTCCCGAGGCAGAGGATATCAACGAAACAAACAAAAGACTTGATGAGATTTCCGATTACATTCTCGAAAAGATGCAGAAAACAGGTATCAAGTGCCTTTGGGGTACAGCCAATATGTTTTCAAATCCCCGTTATATGAACGGTGCAGGAAGCACTTCCAGCGCAGATGTTTATTCCTTTGCAGCTGCGCAGATTAAAAAAGCCCTTGATCTTACAATCAAATTCGGTGGTAAGGGCTATGTATTCTGGGGAGGCAGAGAGGGCTATGAAACTCTTCTCAATACCGACGTAAAGTTTGAGCAGGAAAATATAGCAGCTCTTATGCATATGGCAGTTGAGTATGGCAGAAAGAACGGCTTTACAGGGGATTTCTACATTGAGCCCAAGCCCAAAGAGCCCATGAAGCATCAGTACGATTTCGACGCTGCAACAGCAATAGGATTTTTAAAGGAGTACGGACTCGATAAGGATTTCAAAATGAACATCGAGGCAAACCACGCAACCCTTGCAGGACACACCTTCCAGCATGAGCTTAGAATAAGCGCCATGAACGGAATGCTCGGTTCAATCGACGCCAACCAGGGCGATATGCTTCTTGGCTGGGATACAGATGAATTCCCCTTTAATGTCTATGACACAACCCTTGCAATGTACGAGGTGCTTAAAGCAGGCGGCATGAAAAACGGCGGATTCAACTTTGACGCTAAAAACCGTCGTCCCAGCAATACAAGGGAAGATATGGTGCACGGATTCATTCTCGGCATGGATACCTTTGCTCTCGGTCTTATAAAGGCAGCTGAGATTATTGAGGACGGCACAATCGATAAGTTCATTTCAGAAAAATATGCGAGCTTCAACTGCGGAATAGGCAAAAAGATAAGAGAGGGCAGCACTTCTCTCGAAGAGCTTTCAGCTCATGCATGCAGCCTCGGTAAATGTCCTGAGCCCAAGTCAGGCAGTCAGGAGTACCTTGAGGCAGTTATGAACAATATTCTGTTCGGATAAGGAGAATGAATATGCCTTACTATATCGGTGTGGATTTAGGCACATCTTCGGTTAAAACATTGCTTTTATCTGAAAACGGCATTGAAAAAACCGTTTCATTTGACTATCCCGTAAGTATTCCCAAAGAGGGATGGAGCGAGCAGAATCCTCTCCGCTGGCGTGAAAAGACCTTTGAAGCTATAAAGGAACTTACACAGGGTATTGATAAATCCCTTGTAAAATCCATAAGCTTTTCCGGTCAGATGCACGGACTTGTACTTCTCGATAAGGATAACAATGTAATAAGACCGGCAATTCTCTGGAATGACGGAAGAAGCGAAAAGGAAGCCGAGTATTTAAATAATGTTATCGGCAAGGAAGAGCTTTTAAAGCTTTGCGGAAACATAGCTTTTGCCGGTTTTACTGCACCTAAAGTTTTGTGGGTCAAGGAAAACGAGCCGGAGAATTTTGCCCGTATAAATAAGATTCTGCTTCCGAAAGATTATATCTTATTTACTCTTACGGGTAAGTATTATACTGATGTTTCCGACGCTTCAGGCACACTTTATTTTGATGTTGAAAACAGAAAATGGTCTGAGGAGATGCTCGGTATACTTTCCGTTTCCGAGGATATGCTTCCAAAAGTCAGGGAGAGCTATGAGGCAGTGAGCCGTATATCTGAGGAAGTAGCTAATGAGCTTGGACTTCCGGCGGAAACCGTAATTGCCGCCGGAGCAGGAGATAACGCCGCAGCAGCTGTGGGAGCGGGAGTGGTAAATGACGGTGACTGCAACATTTCCCTTGGCACTTCCGGAACGATTTTTGTAGTGAGCGATAAATTTTCCTGTGATACAAAGAATGCCATACATTCTTTCTGTTCGGCTTCCGGTTCATATCATCAGATGGCGTGCATGCTTTCTGCGGCATCCTGTATGAACTGGTGGATTAAGGATATAATGAAATCCGATGATTTTTCCCTACCGGAAAATGTAAAGCCGGGTGAAAATGAAATTTATTTTCTGCCATATCTTTCAGGAGAGCGTTCACCTTATAATAATCCGTCAATGAGAGCGGTATTTTTCGGAATGAGCGTAAACACCAAAAGAGAGGATATGACCCTTGCTGTTTTGGAAGGCGTTGCCTTTGCCCTTAAACAGAACCTTGAAATTATCCGCAGCCATGGTATTACCGTAAATTCATCAAGGATAACCGGCGGCGGAGCTAAAAACAGTCTTTGGCTTAAAATAATAGCTTCTGCTTTGGAAGTGGAGCTTCATGTTCCGGTAACAGGTGACTGTGCCGCATTGGGAGGAGCACTTTTAGGAGCAAAAAGCGTTATGCCAGAAGAGGACTATGAATGCCTTACCGCAAAGCTTTACAGGGATGAAAAGGTTATTTATCCCGATAAGGAGCTTGCTGCAAGGTATAACGAAAAATATGAAAAGTTTTTTAGGATAACCGATTTTCAAATAAATTTGTAATAATTTGATTTATATTTTATAGTTATAAAACTTTAGCAGACTGCTGCATTTAAATTCCAATGGGTATGGATTTAGGATGCGGCAGTCTGTTTCTCTTTGTGATTTTTTATGATAAAATATGTAAATCGACATTGCAAAAGTTTTGATGTAAGAGGAAAATCAAATGGAAAATCTTGAAACTGCAATTAAAAACCTTGAAAAAGAAATTGACAGAGAAAAGCAAATTAAAATTTTGCAGTCTGTAAATAAACTTTTGCTGACAGGATATGCAGTAAAAGTCGGAGATTTCATAATCGAGCCGCTTTTGGTGGAGGCTTATTACTATTGCCCGGGAAAAATTGAGGATACCAATATCCATGGCTTTAAAAGCGAAAAATGCCGCAGAGTGCAGTCTGACCGATTTGGCAAACTGTATGTACATAAAATCGGATACGGCGGAATTGACATCTGTCTTTCGAGAAAAAAGGATTATTGTCTGTCTTTCCTTATTAAAAATTCTCTTGTGTCAAAGGAAGGGGCAGAGGAGAAAAAAGAATTCTGTACTCAGGTTTCACTTTTAAGATATTTAAAAGAAAATTTGAGGTAGCCGATGTTATTGAGCAAAGGGGAGTTTTGTGTACGAAAGAAAAAGATACTGCTCCTGTTGTAAATACAGTCCGTAAGGGAGTAAAGGGCAGTTTTAAAAATGAGGAACTTGCCTCTTTATGTCTTGATAGTCTTAAAGATTATCCCCTTACTTTGGAAAAGGGACATACAAAGGAAAAAATTGTCGAAAATTATCTGAAAAGGGAATATGCTGATGCTTCTCCACATAAGTGGAAAGAGGTATCAGAAGATATTCTCGGTTACAGTCTTAATAAAGTTATAAATGAGCATTTCGGTATTTGATTAATTTTTGAAAAGGGGAAGAAAATGAAAAAGGAGAAAAAAGAGCTTTTAAAGTTTGTCTTTTATAAGACGGTTCCAGTTATGACGGGATATCTGTTTTTAGGCGCTGCTTACGGTGTACTTATGAGTGTGTCGGGCTTTTCACCCTGGTGGGCAATCGCCATGAGTGTTTTTGTCTATGCTGGAAGTCTTCAGTATGTAGGAGTGAATCTTCTCACTGCGGCAGCTTCACCATTTACCGCTTTTTTAATGGGACTTATGGTAAACGCAAGACATATTTTTTACGGAATTTCAATGCTCGATAAATATTCAAAATCCGGCAAGGAAAAGACATATCTTATTGCAGGGCTTACCGATGAAACCTTTTCGGTGGTCTGTTCTCTGGAGGTTCCGGAAAATCAGAGTGCATCACGGGTCTATTTTTTAATTACCCTTGCCAATCATTTTTACTGGATTGCGGGAACCGCTGCTGGAGCATTTTTAGGTGAATTTATACCATTTGACACAACCGGAATAGATTTTGCCCTTACAGCTTTGTTTACCGTTATTTTTGTCGATCAGTGGAAAAGCACCAAGGAACATACAGGAGCGGTTCTCGGTGTTCTGGCAACTGCTCTATGTCTTCTGATTTTCGGTTCGGAGATTTTTATACCTCTTTCCATGGCGGCTATTGTAGCTGTTTGTATTGTGCTTTACTTTGTAAAAGGGAAAAAAGCAAAATCGGAGGCGAAAAAAGATAATGACTAATAAAGAAATATTTTTTATAGTTGCGGCTTTAACTGCGGCAACGGTTATAACCCGATTTCTGCCTTTTATAATTTTTCCCAAAGGCAAAAAGGTTCCGGATTTTGTAGTCTATCTCGGAAAAATCCTTCCCTTTGCAGCAGTGGGACTTTTGGTTGTAAGCTGTTTTTCGGGAGTATCCTTTTTAAAATATCCATATGGACTTCCCGAAATAATCTGTGTAGCGGTAGCAGCTTTGTTACACTGGAAAAAAGGAAATACTCTTCTGAGTATAGGCGTTTCAACTGTTCTTTATATGATACTTATACGTTTTGTGTTTTAACATTTAATTCATACTTTTGTAGAGAATATCAAAATATGAACACTGACTTGTTAATTTTGTCGAAAATTTTACACTTTTATTCTGTATTTTGTTGACTTTATTTTTCCGTTTTAATATAATTAAAACTATATAAAGGAGGCATTAAAAATGCAGAAAACAGCAAGAACCTATACCCCAAAAGAGCGTAACTCTTATCTTGCGGGTATGCTGGGACAGAACATCATTTATAATGTTGTTACTACCGGCCTTGTAGGTTATTACCTACAGTATGTTATCTATCTTCCCGTAGTTGCAATCGGCTGGATTGTCGCAATTGCAAGAGTATGGGACGCAATCAATGACCCAATGATGGGCGTTATTGTTGACAGAACAAAAAGTAAATGGGGTAAATGCAGACCCTATCTTATCTTTGCTCCTGTGCTTATCGGCGCAATCACAATTCTTACTTTTGTAAACGGCAACTATTCTCAGGCATCGGAAACAGGAAAAATCCTCATTATTGCATGGGCAGCTGTTTCCTACATCCTTTGGGGAATGCTTTTCACTGTTTGTGATATTCCTCTTTGGGGTCTTACTTCCCTTATGACTGAGGACGAAAACGATCGTTCAAAGATTTTAGGTCTTGCAAGAATTTTTGCAGGTATCGGCGGATTGGGCGTTCTCGTTGTACAGGCTGCTCAGATACTTAGCAGCTCATTCATTAATTCCGGTATGGATGTTTCAAAGGCAAATCAGTACGGCTTTATTATAGTCGTTATTATCTTTACTGTCGGTTCCACAATCCTCTTTGAGTTTGCAGGTCTTGGAACTAAAGAGAGAGTCGAGCCCTCAGAAGAGCATCGCTCAATTAAAGAGAGCTTCAAGCTCATGTGGCAGTGCAAGCCTTTCCGTCAGATTCTTGTATCCGGCATTTTAAGAAGCCCCATTCAGATTCTCATGCTTGTTGCAATGTCATTTGTTACATATTACTATGCAAACGGAAACATCATGAATATTATGGCTGACGGCAAAATCAACTGGACAATGGCAATAAACATTGTCATAATTGCAGTTGGTATTTTTGCAGGTCAGTTTGTAGCAATGGCTATTACTCCTATGCTTATTAAGAAGTTTGAAAACAAAAAGCTTTATAACTTCTTCTCAATCGGCGGCGCTATTCCGTTCTTTGCACTTTTCATCATTTATAAGCTTTCCGGCGGCGACGTAACACCTATCGGCTGGGCTCTTGTTACAGGACTTTCCTTCCTTCTTGCAAGTGCAGCAATGGGAGCTATAAATGTACTTCAGTCCGTCATGATTGCCGATTGCGTTGACTATGAGGAATATAACAGCGGTCTTAGACCCGACGGCGTTTTCTTCTCCGGTCAGAGCTTTATCACTAAGATTTCCGGCGGTATTGCAATTCTTATCCAGTCTGTTGTTTACGGCGTAGTTGAATTTTCGGGCTCAAATATCGAGGTTATGAACCAGCATCTGACAGAGGGCGAAAGCTTTATTACATATAACGGCGGAGAATATGCTGCCGCTATGTTCTTCCTTATCTCAATACCCATCGGTATTGGAATGCTTCTCTCTGCTATTCCCACACTCAAATATGCTCTCAGCGACAAAGAGCATGAGCGCATTTTAAGCGAGCTCGTAAAACGCAGAGAAGAGAAAAAGTAAAATTAAAAAGTTACAACTTTTAAACCGCTCCGAAAGGGGCGGTTTTTCGTTTAAATTCTTCTATGCGGTCAATACTATAAACGGTGATTTTTATGTATAGAAGAATTGCAGTAATGTATACGGTGCTGGTTTTTATTTTGGGTTTTTTGTGCGTGAATATCGTAACTATAATATCTTCTCCTGCGGCAGAGGCCTCACAGCAAAATAACCGCCGCATTTTGGAGGTTTCCGAAAAGCGTGGATATATATACGACTGTAATTTAAATCCTCTTGTAAACGAAGAAAAATATTATACAGCCGCAGTGGCTCCTGTGGGAGAATCGGCTACGACGATGCGGAATTATCTAAGTGATGAGGAATATTCTGACCTTATTTCACGTCTTTCGAAAGGTGAATTGGTACTTGTAAAGACAAAAGAAGAAATTGAAGATTCAGAGGGCGTAACTTCTTTGAATCCATATTTGCGTTACAGTGAAAATCAACTTTTGGCTCATACAATAGGATATCTCGATAAAAGCACGGGACAGGGTGTATCAGGACTTGAGAAAAGCTATGATGAATACTTTGCTGAAAATGCGGGCACTCTGAGTGTCGCTTATTACGTTGATGCTCTCGGAAGAATTTTGTCAGGAGGAGAACCCGATGTGCTCTATGAGGGGTACAATAATAAGTCAGGGCTTGTGCTGACCATAGATAAAGAGATTCAGCGTATTGCAGAGGAGTGTGCCGATGAGGCTGAGCTTGGACGTGGCTCCATTGTAATTTTGGATGCCAAAACAGGAAAGATAAAAGCAATGGTAAGCAGGCCGAATTTTAATCCCGATAAAATTGAGGATTATTTAAACGATGAAAATTCACCTCTTATAAACCGTTCTCTTACGGAATATTCCGTAGGTTCTGTTTTCAAGCTTGTAGTATGTGCCGCAGCGCTGGAATCTGGAATTTCACCGAATTTTACAAATAACTGTACAGGACAGACAGAGGTTGACGGAATTATTTTCCACTGCCACAAACATGACGGACACGGTGTGCTGGATATGAAAAACGGCTTTGCCCTTTCCTGCAACACATACTTTATAAGTCTTGCGCAAAAGGTGGGTAAGGAGAAAATACTTGAAACCGCCGAGAAAATGGGCTTTGGTACATCTGTGGATATTGCCCATTCACTTAGCTGCGATGCGGGATATCTGCCGTCTTTAAACGATATAGCTACATCGGGCGATCTTGCAAATCTCTCTTTCGGACAGGGTAAGCTTATGGCGTCACCGGTACAGATAGCCGCTGCTTTTCTGACAGTTGCGTCAGGAGGAAATTACTGTTATCCCACAATAGTAGAGGGCTTTGCAGATGAAAACATGAACGTTACTCACTCTGAGCAAAAACCTCCAATGCCTGTGTTTGAGGAAAAAATAGTAAAACAGCTTCAGTCGTTTCTTAAATACTCCGTTGACTATGGCGGAGGCAGTCTTGCAAAGCCCAAAGGCTCAACAGCGGGAGGAAAAACCGCTACTGCTCAGACGGGATGGTATAAAAACGGAGTTGAAGTTTATCACGCATGGTTTGCGGGATATTACCCGACGGATGATCCAAAATATGTAATGGCGATTTTAAAAGAAGAGGGCAACGGCGGCTCCACCGACTGTGCTCCCATTTTCAGAGATATAGCCGAAAAAATTGAGGCTTATGAAAGCGGCGGAGATTGACAAAATAATTTCTAAAGGATATAATTAATACGATATTTTTAAATGCTTTGAAGGAAAATATCGAAGAAAAAGCTTTTTCAGAGAGAGAGCTCCGTGGCTGTAAGAGCTTTTACTGGCTTTCTTCGTGAGCCGTTCCTGAGCACCGTGTGAAGAATACGGCGTAGTTTCTGCGTTAAAGAGAAATTAAAGGTGGTGCTTTTTGCACAATTAGGGTGGTACCGCGGTTTAACCGTCCCTTATTGTACAGGAGGCATTATATTTTTTTGTAAAGGATTTGATAAAAGATGAAGTGGATGGGACTTAACGAGCTTAGAGAAAAATATCTTAGCTTCTTTGAAAGTAAAGGACATCTCCGCCTTGACAGCTTTTCACTTGTACCTCAGGGCGATAAGAGCCTGCTCCTGATTAACTCAGGTATGGCTCCCATGAAAAAGTATTTTACAGGAGAGGTCACTCCTCCAAGAAAGAGAGTTACAACCTGCCAGAAGTGCATCCGTACTCCCGATATTGAAAACGTAGGTAAAACTGCACGTCACGGAACATATTTCGAGATGCTCGGCAACTTCTCATTCGGCGATTATTTTAAGCATGAAGCTACAAAATGGGCATGGGAATTCTGCACAAAGGTTATCGAAATGCCCGTTGACAGACTTTGGATAACAATCTACGAAGATGACGATGAGGCTTTCGATATCTGGACAAGGGAAGTTGGCGTTTCTCCCGACAGAATAGTCAGAATGGGCAAGGCTGATAACTTCTGGGAGCACGGTTCAGGCCCCTGCGGTCCCTGCTCAGAGCTTCACTTTGACAGAGGTGAAAAGTACGGCTGCGGAAAGCCTGATTGTAAGGTAGGCTGTGAGTGCGACCGTTTCACAGAGTTCTGGAACCTCGTTTTCACTCAGTTCGATAACGACGGCAACGGCAATTACACACGCCTTGACCACCCCAATATCGATACAGGTATGGGACTTGAAAGACTTGCCTGCATTGTTCAGGATGTTGATAACATCTTTGAAATCGACACAATGCAGAACATTATGTCACACATTGCAAGAATTGCAGATAAAAAATATCACGACAACGAAAAGGACGACATTTCCCTTCGTGTTATTACAGACCATATCCGCAGCACAACCTTTATGGTAGGCGACGGCGTGCTTCCTTCAAACGAGGGCAGAGGATATGTTCTTCGCCGTCTTCTCAGAAGAGCTGCACGTCACGGCAGACTTCTTGGAATTGATCATCCTTTCCTTGCAGATGTTGCAAAGACAGTTATAGAAAATAATAAAAACGCATATCCTGCTCTTGCAGAGAAAGTTGACTTCATAACAAAGGTTATCAGCAACGAGGAAGAAAACTTCAGCCGTACAATTGATACAGGTCTTCAGCTTCTTGAGGAGGTTATTGCCAAGTCCGGCGATTCAAAGACAATTAGCGGTAAAGATGCTTTCAGACTTTATGATACCTATGGTTTCCCCCTTGACCTTACAAAGGAAATTGCAGAGGAAAAGGGACTTCATGTTGACGAAGAAGGCTTTACACAGCTTATGTCACAGCAGAGAATTCAGGCAAGAAATGCCCGTAAGGATGCCGGAGCTGACGCATGGAAAGCTTCCGGAGATGCAGGAGCCGATTTTGAGGCAACTGAGTTTACAGGTTACGGCTCGGTTGATGGCGAAGGCAAGATTTTAGGCGTTATTGTAAACGGCGAAAGAACCGAAAGCTATGAGGGCGAAGATGAATTTGCTCTTATTGCAGATAAGACACCTTTCTACGGTGAAAGCGGCGGACAGGCAGGCGATACAGGCGTTATTAAAAATGACAGCTTTACTGCCGAAGTTCTTTCAACTTCCAAGAACGCAGGCGGAGTATTTGTACACTCCTGCCGTCTTGTAAGCGGTACAGTTAAAGTGGGCGAAACAGCTTCTTTCGAAGTTGATAAAGAAAAACGCTTTGCCACAATGAGAAACCATACTGCCGCTCACCTTTTACAGGCAGCTCTTCGTAAGGTTCTCGGAAGCCACGTTGAGCAGGCTGGTCAGCTTGTTAACAGCGCCGAAGTACGTTTCGACTTCTCACATTTCTCAGCACTTACTCCCGAAGAATTAAAGAGCGTTGAAGCTCTTGTAAACGAAAAGATTCTTGCAGCTTTAACTGTTACCACAACTGAGATGCCCATTGACGAGGCAAAGAAAAAGGGCGCAATGGCTCTGTTCGGTGAAAAGTACGGCGATGTTGTAAGAGTTGTTGAAGCAGGCGATTTCTCAGTAGAGCTTTGCGGCGGTACTCATGTTGACAACACCTCAAAGCTTGGACTTTTCAAAATCATTTCCGAATCCTCAGTTGCTTCCGGAGTCAGAAGAATACAGGCTGTTACAGGCGCAGGCGTACTTGAGTTTATTGAAAAGAACCTTAATCTTATAAACGAAAGCTGTGCTGCTCTCAAGCTCGGCAATTCCGCAGATCTTGCAAGACGCTGCCGTCAGGTTTCAGAAGAAGTAAAGGCAGCTGAGAAGAAAGTTGCAGCTCTCGAAAACGAAAAGGCAGAGCTCAATACAAAACGTCTTCTCGAAAACTATAAAACAGTGGGCGAATATAAGCTTATTGCCGCAAATGTTCCCGATGCTGCTCCCGATGCACTTCGCAGAATGTGCGACAGCGCAAAGAACAGCGATGAGGCAGTTGTAATAATCCTTGCAAGCGAACAGAAGGCAAAGGGCACAGTAAGTCTTGCTGCAGCATGTTCAAAGGCTGCCGTCAATAAAGGTGCTCATGCAGGCAATATTGTCCGTGAGGCTGCAAAGGCCTGCGGCGGCTCAGGCGGCGGAAAGCCCGACAGCGCAATGGCAGGCGGCAAGGATCCCTCAAAGATAGATGAAGCTCTCAATACTGTCGAAAAATTACTTTCATAAAAGGAGCGAAGAAAATGGACTGCGTTTTCTGTAAAATCATCAGCGGCGATATACCGTCATCAAAGGTCTATGAGGATGAATGGGTAGTGGCTTTTAAAGACCTTGAGCCACAGGCTCCCGTACACGTTCTCATTGTACCCAAGGAGCATATCGCATCGGCGGCTGAGATAACCGCCGAAAACAGCTTCCTTATTGCCAAGGTTTTTGAAGCTGCGGCAAAAATCGCAAAGGAAATGGATTTAAAGGACGGCTTCAGAATCGTCAACAACTGCGGCGAAAAGGCCGGACAGACTGTTATGCACATTCATTTCCATATGATGGCAGGCCGTGAATTTACATGGCCCGCAGGCTGAGGAGGAGTTAAAATGTCTGAAGTATATAAGATGAAAATAGCAGGACTCGAAAGAGAACTGCCTATCTGCGCCGTAAACGATAAGCTTGATATAGCTGCATTTGTCATTTTCGGTGATGTTGAAATAACAGTGGCTTCTGCTACTGAGCTTCTCAAAAAGTGCCCGGAGTTTGACTACATAGTAACTCCCGAAGCAAAGGGCATTCCTCTTGCTTACGAAATGGCAAGACAGAGCGGAAAGAAATATTTCATAATCCGTAAGGGCGCAAAGCTCTATATGAAAGAGCCTGTAAGCGTTAACGTTAATTCAATCACTACTGCTGCTGTTCAGACAGCTTACCTTGACAGCGCAGAGGGTGAGCAGATGAGAGGCAAGAGAGTCCTTGTTCTCGACGACGTTATAAGTACAGGCGAATCCCTTAAGGCAGCTCTTACACTTTTAGAGAAATTTGATGTAAATGTTGTAGGTATGGCTGCAATTTTGGCAGAGGGCGATGCTGCCGATCGTGACGATATTATTTATCTTGAAAAGCTTCCCCTGTTTTTCAAATAATACCGTAACGGAGTTGATTTTATGAAACGACCGATGGCTGTAACAGGTGCCTGTGCAGTCCTCTCCTTAGCGGCGTTTTTGCTGCTGGGGACGGGGATTGCCATAGTCACTGCAATTGTTGCGGCTGTCGGTCTTGTTTTATGTCCGCTTTTCAAAAGCCGTGAAAACCGCAGTGTAGTTTCCGCCTGTCTTGTTACAGTAATCTGCTCGTTTATTTGGCTCACCTTTTACGATACGGTAGTTTATAAACCTGCCGAAAGTCTTTGCGGAAATGAAGTAACTGTTGAGGGTGAAATAATCGCTGAGCCTTATAGGGCTTACGGACAGTATTACACTGTCATAAAAACAGAAACTATTAACGGAGAAAGGCAAAAGGTTAAAATAAGGCTTTCTTCAAACAGTTCACAGAATATCGAGCCCGGTGATAAAGTGACCTGTACTGTTAAACCATATCTTCTCACAGACAGCAGCGGCAAAAACAAGGCGGACGGTATTTTCATCGGCGGATATATGGGCGACAGTGCAAAAATAGAAAGCGGCAATAAAATTTCGCTGAGCCGCATTACATATAAAGTCAGAGCCTATCTCCTTTCAAATATTTCCTATGCTCTTCCCGGTGATGAGGGCGAACTCCTTAAAGGAATGCTTTTAGGCGATAAAACAGGTGTGCCGGAAGAGATAAACGAAAGCTTTCGCCATGTGGGACTTTCACATCTTTTTGCAGTTTCGGGTCTGCATCTTTCAATATGGGTAGGTCTGTTTTCTTACATAAAATTTAAACGCAACAGTTTTAGAGTTATGATGCGTGTGGTTTCAGCTCTTTTTATTTTGTTTTTCATGGCTGTTACCGGATTTACGTCATCTGTTTTCAGAGCGGGAATTATGACTCTTGTTTTTCTGGCTGCACAAGGCCTTGGAAGAAAGGCGGACGGGATAAATTCCCTGGGACTGGCAGCTGTGATTTTATGTCTGATAAATCCTTACAGCTGTCTAGAACTCAGCTTTCTTTTATCATTTTCCGCAACTTTAGGTATACTGATTTGTTATACACCCATTGAAAGCTTGGGCGAGAGATTGCAGTGCAGATTAAACGGGATAGTGGGTAAACCTCTTAAATGGATTATCACTGCCGGCGCAGTGTCCGTAAGCGCCTCCATATTTACTTTTCCCGTTGCTTCAATAGTTTTCGGAGAAATCTCCGCAGTTTCTCCTTTTGCAAATCTCATTGTGCCGTCTTTAGGTGCGGTTTCCATGATAAGCGGAGGTTTGGCGGCGGTATTTCCGTCAAATCCGATTTTCTTCTTTATAACAAAACCCCTTTTCCTTCTGTGCGGAATAATCAATAATTTTATAATCAAATTCTGCATGTGGTTAGGTGGACTGGAATTTTCTCATTTCAGAATAAGCGGTGAAAACGCCACCGTAATATGTGCGGGAATCATGGTGCTTCTGGCAGTTACCTTTATATTTAAAAATTACCGTAAAGTTTTGCCACTTGCTTTATCCCTTTGTCTGCTGTTTGCAGTCTGCACGGAATTTTCCGAAATCTTTTTAAAGGCAAATACCCTTGAGATAATTGTCTGCGACAGCGGAGAAAGTCCCTGTGTTGTGCTTTCTGACGGTAAAAGTGCTGTCATTATGGGATCGGGAAGCAGCTATAACGCAGAAACCAGCATTGATAAAGCCCTTTCCTCTGCGGGAACGGAGAAGATAAACGCAATTGCCGCCACAAAGTACGATAATATTGTGAGTATAGAAAACATCGCATCAGAGTATGATATTCCAATTGTGATTAACAGCAGTATGAATGAGCTTTTGAGAGGGGAAACAGATGTCCTTAATGTCGGCGGGGACGGTGAAAGCGTAGAGTTTTCCCAAAAGGTAAAAGCAGAGTTTTATTCCGATTTTACAGTGATAACCTATAATGATTTCAAAGCTCTTATTTCTTATGACAGCGAGGGAAAAATCTCTTCCATTCCCGGCAGCGAAAAGGGATATAACCTGCTTATCTGTTCGGAAAAACCTCCTGCGGACTATGAAAATTTCGGATTTTCATATATAATAGTAACCTGCGATGAAGATTACTTTGATGAAAACAAAGGTGAAATATATTCTATAAATGGCAGTAAGGCGGTAACCGGAGAGATGGGAAACATTACGGTTTTCGCACAGGAGGACGGAAGCTTCCGTATAAGGAGGAGCGTTTAAATGGCACGTATAACCGAGCAGAAACTTAAAGAACAGATAAAGAATAAAGACTTTTCCTCACTTTATTTTCTATACGGTGAGGAAAGTTATCTTGTAAAGCATTACGCTTCAAAAATAGTCGAGGGCGCTGTTCCCAAAGGAATGGAAGCTTTCAATCTGCATCTTTTGGACGGAGAAAAAACCACCCCTGATGAGATTTTTGAAAAGACAGAGACAATGCCAATGATGGCAGAGCGTATATGCGTAAGCGTCAAGGATATGGATCTTGGGGCACTGGGTCAAAAGGAACTTGATAAGATTTATGAGATAATAAAAGATGTCCCTGAAACCTGTGTGCTTATATTTTGGTACAGCGCAGATAATGACGATAAAAAGTCAGCTAAATGGAAAAATGTAATAAAGAAATTTACCGACTGCGGAGAGGTCTTTGAGGCTGCAAAAATGAGTCAGCCCCAGCTTGCTTCCCTCGTTAAGCGAATGGCGAAAAAGCAGGGCTGTGATATTTCCGATGCCGACGCTGCATATCTTGCAGGGCTTACTGGGGGCGATATGAACACCCTTTTCAGCGAAACGGAAAAGCTGTGTTTTTACGCTCAGGGCGGAGAGATAACAAGGGATAAAATCGACGAAATCGCTGTAAAATCCGTTGAGGCATCTGTGTTCGATTTGGTGAAAGCCATCGCTGCCGGAAAAAGTGAAAAAGCCTTTTCGGTTCTCAATCTCCTCTTTTCTCAAAAGACCGAGCCTGTTATGATTTTAGGTGCAATAATCGGCAGTTACTGCGATATGTACCGTGTAAGGGCGGCTAAAAACGCAGGCCAGCAGCCGACGGATGTGGCAAATTATTACGGATACAAAGGCAGGGAGTTCAGACTCCGCAACGCTGCAAGGGATTCTGCTTCTCTTTCCGATGAAGCTCTGAGAAGATGTCTTCAGATTCTCTGGGACTGCGACGCACTTTTAAAAAGCAGCCGTACCGATAACCGACTTGCTCTTGAGGAGACGGTTGTAAAGCTTCTCCTTGCTTCAGGAGGCGAAAAGGTATGATAAAAATAGATCAGGCTGTAATTGTTGAGGGAAAGTATGATAAAATCCGCCTTTCCTCAATTTTAGATACAATAATTATCGAGACAAACGGATTTTCCATTTTCAAGGATAAGGAAAAACAGGCTCTTATAAGGCTTCTTGCTGAAAAACGAGGGCTTGTTGTAATGACTGACAGCGACTCCGCAGGCTTTAAAATCCGCTCATTTATTTCGGGAATGGTAAAGCCGGAAAAGATAATTCATGTCTATACACCCGATATTTTCGGCAAGGAACGCCGCAAGGAACACCTGTCCAAGGAGGGGAAGCTGGGCGTTGAGGGTATAGATAACGAGGTGCTCATTAAAGCTCTCGAAAGAAGCGGAATAAAAACAGGGGAATCAGAGGCTAAAGCTCCCGAAGGACGGCAGATAACAGCCTATGACCTTTATGAGGACGGACTTTCAGGGGGAAAGGACAGTTCCGAAAAGCGCAGAAAGCTTACTGATAAGCTCATGCTTCCCGAAAGAATTTCCACTTCATCCCTTATAAAAATTCTCAATATTACAATGAGCTATGAGGAATACAAGGCTCTTGTAACCGCTCTTTTCTGATGAAAAATGAGCGGTTTTATTTTTTATGTAACTTTTTCCGAAAAACTGCAACTAACTTTATGAGGCGCCGGAAAGGAGGAGTCAAGTGGAGGATTTTGAAAAGCTTTTTTCATGTTACTACGGTACGGTTTATAGTTTTCTTCTGAAAATGACCAATTATCATGAAGACCTTGCCGCAGAGCTGACACAGGATACATTTTATAATGCATACCTTGCCATAGGTGATTTTAAAGGCAGCTGTAAGCCGGAAACATGGCTTATTGCAATTGCCAAGAACAGATTTTATATGTTTCTCAGAGAAAAAAAGAAAGCGGCTTTGTCCTTTGAGGAGATAAGCGGAGATACTGCCGACACAGACACTCTTTCGCCTCAGGATGAAACGGTAAAAAGACAGGTGCTTGTTCACGCACGTAAGGTTATTGATTCAATGGAGCCTAAAATGCGGGATGTTATGATTTACCGTATTTATTCCGATATGCCCTATGCTCAGATAGGCAGACTGCTTTCCATAAAAGAAAATTCCGCAAAGGTGATTTTTTTCAGAGGCAAGGAAATACTTCGCAAAAGATTAAAGGAGGATTACGGATATGAAATATGAATGCAGTCTTGTAAGGGACGTTGTTTCACTTTATATGGATGACGCTCTCAGCGAAAAAAGCCGTGAGAGCATAGACGAGCATCTTTCTCTTTGCAGCGGATGCAGAAAGTTTTATGATGAATACAGAAGCGATGACGCTGAGAAAGAGCCGGAAAACAATGTAAAAACTTTTGTGGCCTTTTCAAAGAAAATAACCGATTACCGTAAAAAACAGATTCTGATTTTTGCCTTAGTTGTGCTGTTGTTTCTCTTTATGACACGACCGTGGTTCGGATATGAGGGAGTAAATGATATAGACGGTTTCAGCGTTCTGGCTCAGCCCTTCGGAGCTTTGGGCATCGCCGCTTTTATCGCAGCAGTTTTTTATGATTTTAAGTCCTCTAAAAAACGCATGGCAGCGGGATTTATCGGAATTGCCTGTGTGATATTATCGGAAATATATTATTTTCTCACTATCCCTGCGGGAAGTACTACGGGAATATCTTTCGGGCTTTTTGGAATAACGCTTCCCTATCTTCCGGGAATAAGTCTTTTTGAAAGCTTTGAAATGACTACCATATGGTTTTTCTGTGGTTTTGTGATAACCGTTCTTTCCGCTGTTTTCTTTTATCTTTTCTGCCGTAAAATTCAAAAGTAAAATATTTTTTCAGCCGCTGAAGATTTTCGGCGGCTGAAATTTTGTGCTGTGTTTTCTTTAACTGATTTGTGGGAAATCACCCCTCCACGCAATACCTATTTTTATTAAGTAATCCCTCGAATTTTACCGTTTCCTATTGAAGAAAATCGTCTTAAGTGGTATCATATTATGAAATATAAACTTCTTGCGGAGGATTCAAGGTGTCAGAAAAAACAGTAGCTCAGGCGGAGCTTCAGCGCCAGAAAAACTATGCCGAAATGGTGCACACAGTGCTTTCGGCGAGAATATCAGGTGAGCCAAAGGCTTTTGTACACACATACGGCTGTCAGGGCAATGTGGCGGACAGCGAAAGAATAAAAGGTATGCTTTCCGAAATGGGATATACCTTTACTGAAAGTGAAGACGAAGCCGATCTTATTCTTTTCAATACCTGCGCCATAAGAGAACACGCTGAGGACAGAGTTTTCGGCAACGTAGGCGCACTTAAAAGCAAAAAGAAGAGGAATCCCGGCTGTGTCATCGCTCTTTGCGGATGCATGATGCAGCAGTCACAGGTTGCTGAAAGAATTAAAAACAGCTACCGTTTTGTAGATCTTGTTTTCGGCACCCATGTTGTCCATAAACTGCCGGAAATGCTTTATAAAGTTCTCTGCACAGGCAGCAGAGTTTTTGAGCTTCCCCAAAGCGACGGAGTTATCGCTGAGGGACTTCCTGTTTCCCGTGACAGCTCATTTAAAGCGTGGCTTCCCATTATGTACGGCTGCAATAATTTCTGCAGCTACTGCATAGTTCCCTATGTAAGGGGCAGAGAGCGAAGCCGTGACCCCGAAACCGTTGTCAGCGAGGCAAGGGAGCTTGTAAAGCAGGGATATAAAGAAATAACTCTTTTGGGTCAGAACGTAAACTCTTACGGAAAAGATCTCCCTAATCCCATAAGCTTTTCGGAGCTTTTAAAGCGTATCAACGATATCGAGGGCGATTTTATAATAAGATTCATGACCTCTCACCCGAAGGATTGTACCCATGAGCTTCTTGATACAATGGCAAGCTGTGAAAAGGCAGCAAGACATCTTCATTTGCCTTTCCAGTCGGGAAACAACAGGGTGTTAAAGGAAATGAACCGCCGTTATACAAGGGAAAAATACCTTGAACTTGTAGAGTATGCAAAGGAAAAAATGCCCGATATCTCACTTACAAGCGACGTAATTGTCGGTTTCCCCGGCGAAACCTATGAGGAGTTTCAGGATACGGTTTCACTTATCCGTGAAGTTGGTTTTACCTCACTTTTCACATTCATTTTTTCACCCAGAGAGGGAACTCCTGCTTATTCAATGGACGATCCTGTTTCTGCTGAGGAAAAGGGTAAATGGTTCCGTGAGATGCTGAAAGTCCAGGAAGAAATTGCAGGGGAACGCACAGCAAAGCTTGTGGGAACCACTGCAAAGGTCCTTGCCGAAGAGCAGGATGAAAAAGGCTATGTTTCCGGCAGAACAGGCGGAAATGTAATAATCCGATTCAAATGTGATAATCCTGAAAAGGTAATAGGTAATTTTGTAAATGTAAAGGTTACAAATGCCCTTACATGGATTGTCGAAGGCGAACTTATAAGCGATAATTAATTTTGCCTATGGGGCAGAGTTTTTTATAAAAGAAAATGTAAAATAAAAGGAGTACAAACATGAGCGTAGTTGAACTTACAAGACAGCTCGGCGCAGAGATCCAGAAGGATGAGCGCTATCTCAATTTCAGCAAGGCAAGAGAGAACAACGATAAGGATACAGAGCTTAACGATATGATCGGCAAGCTTAACCTTGTTCAGCTTTCATACCAGCAGGAAGCCGGCAAAGGCGACGAAGCAGATGCCGACAAGATGAGCGAGTATGACAAGCAGTTCCGTGAGCTTTATGAGAAGATTATGTCAAACCCCAATATGCTTGCATATGAAGCAGCAAGAAAAGAAGTAGACGACATGATGAACTATGTTATGCAGCTTCTTTCACTTTGCGTAAACGGTGAAGATCCCGCAACATGTGAGCCTGTTCAGGAGCATTCCTGCGGAGGTTCATGCGGAAGCTGCGGCGGCTGCCACTAATTTTAAGTCCGTATAAAAGCGGCAATTAAAATTAATTTGACTTAAACAGGAGGAAAAAGAGAATGGCGGAGTACACTCCGATGATGAAGCAATATTTTGAGACAAAGGAGCAGTATCCCGATACCATTCTCCTTTTCCGTTTAGGCGACTTTTACGAAATGTTTTTTGACGACGCCAAGACTGTTTCCAAGGAATTGGAGCTGACCCTTACGGGCAGGGACTGCGGTCAGGCTGAGCGTGCGCCAATGTGCGGCGTGCCTTTCCACAGCGCAGACGGATACATAGCACGTCTTGTGGCAAACGGCCATAAGGTGGCAATCTGTGAGCAGACAGAGGATCCCGCTCTTGCAAAAGGTCTTGTAAAGCGTGAGGTAATAAGGGTCATAACTCCCGGTACTGTAATCGAGAGCAATATGCTCGACGAGTCGAAAAACAACTTTTTAGGGGTAATCTGTTCCGACGAAACCTGCGCCGGACTTTGCTTTGTGGATGTTTCAACAGGTGAAGTGCAGCTTACTGAAATAGACGGCGAAAATTCTCAGAGCAGGATTATCAGCGAGTTCGGACGCTATTCCCCGAAAGAGATACTTGTAAACTCCCATGCGGCTGTGATGCCGGAGCTGAGAAACTTTTTCTCGAAAAAAATCGAAGCGACGGTGGAGCCTTTAAGCGGAGAAAAAACGGATTACGAAAAGTGTCTTGAGGTTGTCAAAAATCATTTCAACAACTTTTCACTGGATTGTCTTGAGAACGCACACCAGGCAGTATGCGCTTTGGGATGCGCTCTTAGCTATCTTTATGAAACCCAGAAGACAAATCTCGAAAATATAACAGATTTCAGCTTTTACAGCGAATCAGGCTTTATGCAGCTTGACCCCAGCGCAAGGCGAAACCTTGAACTTACTGAAACCATGCGAAGCCGTGAGAAAAAAGGCTCACTCCTTTGGGTTCTCGATAAGACAAAAACTGCCATGGGTAAAAGACTTATAAGAAGCTGGATTGAACAGCCTCTTGTAAACTGTGCTGCAATAATAAAGCGTCACAACGCCGTTGAAGAGCTTGTGATGAACATGGTTTTAAGAAGTGAAATCATTTCTCTTTTAACCGATGTTTACGATATTGAGCGTCTGCTTACAAGAATTGTTTACGGCTCGGCAAATGCAAGGGAGCTTCGTTCTCTTGCCTATACGGTAGAGCATACAGCTCCCATAAAGGAACGCCTTGAGGGCCGCTTTTCAATGCTCTTAGGCGAAATCAGAAAGGACGTTGACACCCTCGATGATGTCCACGATCTTATTGATGCCGCAATAACGGAGGATCCGCCCTTTTCAGTGCGAGAAGGCGGACTTATAAAGGACGGTTTCAGTGAAGAGCTTGATTCGCTCAGAGAAATCGTCGGCGGCGGCAAGGAGTACCTTGCTAAGATCGAGGAAAAAGAGCAGGAGCGCACAGGTATCAAGAAGCTTAAAATCGGCTATAACCGTGTGTTCGGCTATTATATCGAGGTCACAAACTCGTATAAGGAGCTTGTACCACCTGAATACATAAGAAAACAGACTCTTGCCAACTGTGAGAGATATATCACTCAGGAACTTAAGGAGCTGGAATCAAAGGTTCTGGGAGCTCAGGAGAGAATAGTGCAGCTTGAATATCAGATTTTCTGTGATGTAAGGCAGAAAGTTTCCGAACAGCTTCACAGAATACAGAAAACCGCAAAGGCAGTTGCAAAGCTCGATGTACTGTGCTCATTTGCAGAGGCGGCGGTTTCGGGTAATTTTGTAAGACCCGATATTGACGACGGCGACGTTATCGAAATAAAGGATGGACGTCATCCTGTAGTTGAAAAAATGCTGGACGGCGCTCCCTTTGTTCCCAACGATACGCTTCTTGACTGCGGCGAAAACCGTGCGGCAATTATCACGGGACCCAATATGGCAGGTAAATCCACATATATGCGTCAGGTAGCGCTTATTGTCCTCATGGCGCAGATAGGCTCTTTCGTACCGGCTTCAAAGGCGAGAATAGGTATAACTGACAGTATCTTTACCCGTGTAGGCGCTTCCGATGACCTTGCGGCAGGACAGTCAACGTTTATGGTTGAAATGAGCGAGGTTGCTGCGATACTTTCACAGGCGACTTCAAAGAGCCTTATTATCCTTGACGAAATCGGCAGAGGAACTTCCACATTTGACGGAATGAGCATCGCTCAGGCGGTTCTCGAATATGTCTGCGATAAAAGAAAGCTTGGAGCAAAGACTCTTTTTGCAACCCATTACCATGAGCTTACCGAAATGGAAAACACCATTGAGGGAGTTAAGAATTACAATATAGCTGTCAAAAAGCGTGGCGACGATATTACATTCCTGAGAAGAATAGTAAGGGGCGGAGCCGACGGCAGCTATGGTATAGATGTTGCGAAGCTTGCGGGAATACCCGGTACTGTTGTCAAGCGTGCAAGGATAATACTTAAAGACCTTGAAGAAAACGGCCATGAAACCCGGCATATACCCGCAGCGGTCACGGTGGAGGAAGAAGAGCCGGAAGAAAATCTTCAGCTTTCGCTTATTCCCGATTCTTCAAACGAGATTGTGGAAAAACTCAAAGAGATAGATATAAATACCCTTACACCTATTGAAGCCATGTCAAAGCTCTATGAGCTTATAAAGCTGGCGGATAAATAAGGGATAAGTCAATAGTTATAACAGAAAGTAAGCGTCAGATGAAACTGCTTTAGACAGTATCATTAATTACCTGAAAGGAGGAAAACCGCAATGGGCAGAATAAACGTTTTGCCACGACATATAGCCGAGCTTATAGCCGCCGGAGAAGTAGTTGAGCGGCCTTCCTCAGTAGTCAAGGAGATAATGGAAAACTCTATTGACGCAGGTTCAAAAAACGTAACAATCGAAATAAAGCACGGTGGAATTACATATATACGCATAACTGACGACGGCTGCGGAATGGATGCTGAGGATGTACGCAAAGCATTCATAAGTCATGCCACAAGTAAAATTGCAACCGAAGAGGATCTTGCCGGAATCGGTACATTAGGTTTCAGAGGTGAGGCTCTTGCTTCCATTGCCGCCGTTGCCAAGGTCGAGGTAATGACAAGACCCGACGGCGACGTTATGGGTACAAGATATTCCATTGAGGGCGGAGAGGAAAAAGAGCTTTCCGAAGCGGGATGTCCTGCGGGAACCACCCTTATAATCCGTGATATTTTCTACAATACCCCGGCGAGAATGAAATTCCTTAAAAAGGATGTCACTGAGGGAAACTCCGTGGCAGGGGTTGTTGACAGAATCGCCCTTTCTCATCCGGAGGTAAGCATACGCTTTATCCGTGACGGAAAGCAGCAGCTTTTGACTCCGGGAAACGGAAGATTAGGCGATACTATTTATGCAATTTTTGGCAGGGAGTTCGCTATGGGACTTCTACCTGTTGACTATAATCTTTCAGGAGTCGGCGTAAGGGGATATATCTCAAAGCCTGTTGCCTCAAGAGCTAACAGAGCCATGCAGTTTTTCTTTATTAACGGCAGACTTGTAAAGTCTGTAACTGCTATGAGCGCAATGGAAAACGCTTACCGTGACAGTATTATGATCGGTAAATTCCCTGCATGTGTCCTTCACCTTACAATGCCCAATGAATGCGTTGACGTAAATGTGCATCCGGCTAAAACCGAGGTGCGTTTTGCCAATGAAAAGCAGGTTTATGAAGCGGTTTACTATGCCGTAAAAAGCTGCCTTTCAAAGGATTTTTCAAAGCCGGAAGTTCGTCTTTCTCAAAGCAGCCGTCAAAGCGACCTTTTAAAGCCTCCTGTAAAGGAGCAAAAAGGCGAACAGATAAGAATGACTGCCGCTGAGTACAGAGAGAAATTTACGCCACATACTGAAAATAAAAAAGAGAGAACTTTTTTTGATGAGAAGCCTGCAAAAAGTGAAAACACTTTTGTTCCCGAAAAGAAAAAGGAAATCCCGAAACCGGAACCTGTAAAACAGGAAGAGGTAAGGGAAAGCAAAAAATCCTTTTTTGTAGCGGACAGCACAAAACATACATATAAAAGCGAAAGTTTTGCGGAGGAACCCGTTTCAACTCTTTCAGATTATTACAAAAAGCTGGATAAGAAAAAAGAGGAAAAAGAGAAGTTCCCAGCGGCAGTTCCGACAAATGCAAAAGAAGAGGTAAAATCTGAATTTACCGAGAAAAGGCAGGAAAGCTCAGAACCTGAAAATCTGGATACTGTCCCCGAAGAAAAAACGGTAATATCTCCTCAGAAAGAGTCACCTTCCGTTCCCACTTTCAGAATAGTAGGCGAAGCTTTCAAAACCTATATTTTTGTTGAGTGCGAGGGAGAACTGCTTATTGTTGACAAGCACGCTGCCCATGAGAGAATGATATACGAAAAGCTTAAAAGGGAAGCGGAGCATTTCAGTCAGGTGCTTTTAAAGCCCGTTACAATCACTCTCAGTAAAGAGGAATATTCGGTTATAATGGAAAACCTTGAGGAGTTTTCAAAGGCGGGATTTTCCGTTGAAGATTTCGGCTTCGGAACTGTAATAGTCCGTGAAACTCCAATGGATCTTGACAGCGAAAGCATAACGGAAATTGTGTGCGAGCTTGCCGCCGCTCTTGCCTCCAATAAGATAGATGTAAGAAGCAGCAAAACCGATTGGCTTTACCATTCCGTAGCCTGCCGCAGCGCAATAAAGGCAGGAGATGCCACAACGGACTATGAGATGAAAAAATTCATCGGCGAGCTTTTAAAAAATCCCGATATAAAATACTGTCCTCACGGACGACCGGTTATGATAAAGATGACCAGAAACGAGCTCGAAAAGAGCTTTGGCAGAATACAGTAAAAAGGAGGATGCCCCTTGCCGGAAAAAATAAACATTGCAGCGGTTGTAGGTCCTACTGCGTCGGGCAAGACGGCTCTTGCGGCATCCCTTGCTAAAAAGTTTGGCGGAGAGGTAGTTTCCGCCGATTCAATGCAGATATATAAAGGCATGGATATAGGAACGGCGAAACCCCATGAAGATGAAATGCTGGGTGTACCTCATCATCTTCTGGGATTTGCGGAGCCCAATGAAAAATTCAGCGTAGCATCCTTTAAGGATATGGCAGGCGAATGTATTGCAGAAATAGCAGCAAAGGGAAAGCTTCCTTTTGTTGCAGGCGGAACGGGACTTTATATTGATTCGCTACTTCAAAATATCGAGTTTACACCTGCGCAGACTGATTTTGAACTTAGAAAAAGTCTTTTTGACAAAGCGGAAAATGAGGGAGTGCATAGCCTTTTGGATGAGCTGCGTGCAGTGGACCCCAAATCCGCCGAAGTTCTCCATGAAAATGACCTTACACGAATAGTAAGGGCTTTGGAGATATATAAGCTTACGGGAGTTACCGCCACAAGACAAAAGGAACTTTCACGGCTTAAGGAAACTCCCTATAACAGCGTTTATATAGGTCTGGATGCCCGTGACAGGAATTATCTTTACGACCGTATAAACTTAAGAGTTGACATTATGATGAAAAAGGGACTCCTTGAGGAGGCAGAGGAGTACTGGAGAGGAAATCCCAGCGGGACAAGCGTACAGGCAATAGGGTATAAGGAGCTGAAGCCTTACCTTGACTCAGAAAAGAGCCTCGAAGAATGTGTGGAGCTATTAAAGCAGTCCACAAGAAGGTATGCAAAAAGACAGCTTACCTGGTTCAGAAGAAACAAGGATATACACTGGCTATATATTGACGAAAATACACCTGAAGAGCTTATAGAAAAAGCCTCTGATATAATAAACAGGAGTTTTTACAATGAACAGCAAGACAATGGAAAAAGTTAAAAGGGCTGTTGCTGTTTTTGCAGGAATCAGCCTGCTGGCATATATAGGTTATCAGATATATGCAATATCATTTAATCCCTATGTTACTGAAACGGCATATGTGTATGACACACGTGATACAATAGATGCCAAAGCGGTAGTAATCCGAGATGAGTCCTATATAAAAAACAGCACACCGGGAACGGTGGTTTCAATCGCCGCTGACGGAAAGCGTGTTGCAAAGGACGATGCAGTTGCCCTTATTTTTTCCGATGAAGCGGGAGCTGAAAACTACAATCAGATATTAAAGATTCAGGAAGAAATTGAGTATTACCAGATAATGAGTAATAAATCCGATGTGGGAACCATCGATGCAACACTTCTTGATGAGGAGATAAAGAAGAATTTTGACAAATGTCTTGATATCATAGATAAGGGCGATTTTGCTGATTTTTCACAAAGTGCAAAAGATGTTGCAGGAAGCATTACAAGCCGTCAGATTGCAATAGGAACGGCAATAGATTTCGATGCAAAAATCACTGAGCTCAGCAATGAGCTTGCCGCTTTAAAGGGAGGAAAAAGCAATTATAATACAATATCCGCACCGGTTTCAGGGTATTATATAAGCGTAATTGACGGATATGAAACTGCCGCTAATTACGACAGCGTATCCTCTTTATTGCCTAAGGATGTAGATAATATAATTGCCGCAAAGCCCAATATTCCTTCCGATGCAATGGGAAAAATCGTCGGCAGATTTGACTGGTACATAGTCTGCAACGTGCCGACGGAAAACACTGTGGGACTTGAAATTGACGAAACCATAAAAGTCAATTTCCCGAACTCTTCTGTAGGAGAGGTTTTCGCTGTTATTGATACTATTAATGACGGCGGAGAGGGTACAAGCACAGTTATACTTAGAGCCAATGAAATGAGTGAAGACATAACCCACCTTAGATTTGAAGATGTACAGATCATTAAAAATGAATATAAAGGATACAGAGTTTCAAACGAGGCAATACGCAAGGTGGACGGAGAAATGGGTGTTTATGTACTCAGCGGAAACCGTATAAAATTCCGTAAAATAAAGATACTTTATTCCACTGAGGAATATTCGGTAGTGGAGAAAGTAAACCCCGAGGAAGAACCGGGATATTTGAGAATATATGATGAAATAATTATAAAAGGGAAGGATTTGTATGACGGAAAAGTTGTTGGATAAAGGCTTTGAAAGAGTCGGAGAAAATCTTAAAGCCGTAAGGGAAAATATCGCCGAGGCGGCTATAAGAAGCGGCAGAAAGCCGGAGGAAATAAAGCTCATGGCGGTTACAAAAACCGTTGAGCCTGAATATATTAATTATGCCATTTCCCAGGGCATTGATCTTATAGGTGAAAACAAGGTGCAGGAATTTATGTCCAAAAAGGAATTTCTGAATCTTGAAAACTGCGAAGCTCATCTTATCGGACATCTTCAGACAAACAAGGTGAAAAAGATAGTGGGCGAAGTGAGCATGATACAGTCACTTGACAGTCTGCATCTTGCCGAGGAAATCTCAAACCGATCTAAAGCTTTGGGAATAGTAACCGATGTTCTTATTGAGGTCAATATCGGAGGTGAGGACTGCAAAACGGGACTTGAAATGTCAAAGCTTGAGGAGCTTATTTATGCGGCTGCTGAAATGCCGGGCATAAAGGTAAAGGGTCTTATGACTGTTCCGCCCTTTTCAGAGGACAGCGAGCAGGCAAGAGGATTTTTTAAAAATATGTATAAACTGTTTATTGACATGAGAAGCAAAAAAATAGATAATATCAGTATGGATATTCTGTCTATGGGAATGTCCGGCGATTATTGCCAGGCTGTTGAAGAGGGTTCAACTCTTGTACGTGTAGGTTCGGCGATTTTCGGCAACAGAAGATACTGATAAAATACACTTTTCAAAAACAGATAAGGAGGATTTTGAAATGGAGTTTATTGATAAAATCAAGAGGATTGTAAATTCATCGGACGAAGATTATTATGATGATGAGGAGTTTGAGGGTACAGAAGATATGGAAGACGAATACGAAGAGTATGAAAAGCCTGCTCCCAGAAGAGTAGAGCGTGTTGCTTCCAATACAGATAAAGTTGTAAACATCAACACAACCGCACAGGTTCAGGTTGTTCTTGTACAGCCCGAGCAGTTTGAGGATGCTCAGTCAATTGCCGATCACCTTAACGCAAGAAAGACAGTTGTTCTCAACCTTGAGTCTGCCGACAAAGAGGTTTCAAGAAGAATTGTCGACTTTCTCAGCGGTGTTGCCTATGCAAACAGAGGTCAGGTAAAGAGAGTTGCCAAAAAGACATTTATGATAACTCCCTATGATGTTGATGTTATAGGCGGAGATATTCTCGACAAGCTTGAAAATAACGGAATGTTCTTTGATTGATTTTTGATTGGGGGTAGAGAATTATGTTAACTCCTGCACAGGTCAGGAATCACCAGTTTTCCGCTTCAGGCAGAGGCACATACCGTGCTTCCGAGGTAGATGACTTTTTTGCATCGGTCTGCGAATCCTATGAGCAGATGTTCCGTGAAAACGGTGAGCTTCTTAAAAAGATAGGACTTCTTGCCGATAAGGTTGAAGAATATAAAAGCGATGAGGACAATATAAGAGAAGCGCTTCTCACCGCTCAGAGAATGGCAAATAAAATTATCAGCGACGCTAAAGCCGATGCGGAGAAGAGACTTACCGACGCATCACAGAAAGCAGAGCAGATAACAACTGAAGCTCAGCAGAAAGCGGATGATACAATTACTTCCGCACAGTCTACATCAGAGCTTCTGCTTTCCGAGAGCAAGAAAAACGCTCAGGCAATTATTGATGAGGCTCAGCGTAAGGCTGATGAGCGTATAAATGAAGTAAAGCGCAGCGTGACACACGAAACTCTCGTTCTTGAAATGACTAAGAGGGAAGTCAGCGAGTTCCGTGCAAGTCTTGTTGCCATGTATAAAAATCACATTGAGCTTATTAATAAAATCCCCTTTATTGTGGAGAGCGAAAGCGAACCTGAAAATAAAGAGGAGAGCGCTCCTGTTTTTGAGCAGGTAAACGAGCAGAAGCCCGAGCCTGTTTCAGCAGATGAGAGCACAGCTTTCAATGCTGATGAAAACGCTGAGGCTCCTTTAGCTGACAGTGAAAACGAGACTATAGCTGAAGAGCCGGTTCCCGAAGTTCAGTATACTGCTGAAGCCGAGGAAACAGCACAGACAGCAGAGACAGTGCAGACAGCTGAAAGCTTTGAAACACCTTCCAACGAGGAGGATAACGGAATAGCAGGCGGAGAATTTGCCGTTAATCTCGACACAGTAGTGGATGTTGACGATGCTTCCGGAGATTTATCCGATGAATATGAAGCAGAAGACGACGATGACGACGAGGGATACGAGACAATTTCTCAGGACAGTTCCGATAAAGATGATTACGGCGAGGAGCCGATTTCTTTCAGAAATCTTTTCAAGAGAAAATAAAGAGGTTTACTTATGTTGCAGGCAGTTACATTTGGAGTTATAGCGCTTTTGACCGTTATTGACCAGATAATTAAGTATGTGGTTGATTTATATTTAAAGCCTATGGGAACAGCAGGATTTATTCCCGGTGTAAGACTTAATTATCTTGAAAATACAGGTGCGGCATTCGGCTCACTTACGGGAAATACAACTTTGCTTTCCGTTTTAACGGCAGTGGTGCTTGTAGCTCTGCTTATAGCTTTGGGAAGAAAATTTTTCGATTCAAAAATTCTTCACTGGAGTATTGTACTTATAACCGCCGGCGGTATAGGCAATCTTATTGACCGTATTTTCAGAGGATATGTAATAGATTATTTTGAGTTTACCTTTTTCAAATTTCCTGTTTTCAATTTTGCCGATTGTCTTGTGACTGTCGGAGCCGCTGTGGCTATTGTGTATCTTGTATACGATATTATTGTAACTGCGAAAAAGGAAAAGGCTGAAAAAGCCGCAAAGGAAAAGGAAAATGATTGAGGGCGCAATTTTCAGTATACCGGAAGAGCTCAGCGGAAGCCGTATAGATAAATGTATTTCGCTGCTTGTGGCTGATGTAACCCGTTCACGGGCTCAGCAGCTTATTGAAAGCGGAGATATAACAGTTAACGGTAAGCCTGCGGGAAAGAGCTTAAAGGTAAACGCAGGGGACAGAATCTGCATAAATATGCCTGACCCGGAGCCTATTGAGGCAGTGCCTGAGAATATTCCCCTTGATATACGCTATGAGGATGAATATTTGCTTGTGGTAAATAAGCCAAAGGATATGGTAGTGCATCCCGCAGCAGGAAATTATACGGGTACTTTGGTAAACGCTCTGCTTTATCACTGCGGCGACAGCCTTTCGGGGATAAACGGAGTAATGCGTCCGGGAATAGTGCACAGAATAGATAAGGATACAAGCGGGCTTCTGATGGTAGCCAAAAATGACTTTGCCCACAGGAGCCTTGCCCAGCAGATAAAGGAACATTCATTCCGCCGTGAATATCAGGCGGTGGTTTACGGAAGATTCAAGGAGCCCGAGGGAGTTGTGGATGTTCCTATCGGACGAAATCCATCTGACAGAAAAAAGATGGCCGTCACAATGAAAAATTCCCGTCATGCTGTTACCCACTATGAGGTGATACGGGAGTATGCTTCTTTCAGTCATATGCGTTTGCGCCTTGAAACAGGCAGAACCCATCAGATAAGGGTTCATATGGCTTATTTGGGACATCCCGTTGCAGGGGATCCCATTTACGGCCCTAAAAAAGTTATTAAGGAATTGGGCGGGCAGTGTCTCCATGCGGGACTTATTGGCTTTGTCCATCCTAAAACCGGCGAATACATGGAAATTACCAGTGAATTGCCGGAATATTTCACAAGCTTTTTAAGGAAAATTGAGAATGAAAAAAGATAACGACAACGTGTTTTCAAAATGGCTTGTTGTGTCGGATATTGACGGAACCCTTAACAATAAGTTCCGTTTTATGCCAAGACGTAATTATAACGCAATCAAGTCATTTACCGAAAAAGGCGGAAATTTTGCTCTTGCTTCAAGCCGTGCCAAAGTTTCACTGGAGAGAAACTACAAGCGTCTGCCTGATAACTCCACACCTGCCATTGTAATGACCGGTTCAGGTATTTACGATTTTAAAAAGCAGAAATGGCTTTGGTATAACGAAATCGGCAAAACCGGAAAGGATTTGGTCAGGAGTATTTATTACCGTTTTCCTTTCGTGGAGATTGAGATTTTTACAAAAGATGTAGTCTATATTCTCCGTGAAGGGCTGTTTTCATCTTTGCAGGTTTACGGCGACAGGCTTCCTCATAAATATTGCAGAAGCATTGAAGAAGTGCCTGACGGTGAATGGGGTAAGGTTATTTTTCTTACACTGCCTGTTTTTTGCGGAAAGCTTCTTAACCGTTCTCGTGAGGAGGGCGGCAGAAAGCTTTACTTTACACGTACATCGCCGATTTCCTTTGAAATGATTGAAAGAGGTTCTGGTAAAGGTCATGCGGTGAGAAAACTTGCAGAAATTATGGGCATTGATATGTGTAATACCGCCGCAATCGGAGATTACTATAATGATGAGGATATGCTCTGCTCCGTGGCGCTTCCGGCTGCCTGCGGTCAGGCTCCGAAATATATAAAGTCAATTGCGAAATACCAGGCGTGCCACTGTAATAAGGGTGCAGTCGGGGATTTCCTTGAATACATTGAAGATAATTTGCAAAGGCAAGGAGGAATTAAATTGGACGCACAGCTTAAAAAATCACTTCAGGTTACTGCGTGCAAAGTAAGAATGGGCGTTATAGAGGGTACTTTTAACGCCAAATCGGGACATCCCGGCGGCTCTCTTTCAATAGCCGATATACTGACTTATCTGTACTTTGCCGAGATGCATGTGGATCCCAAGGATCCCGCTTCTCCGGAGAGAGACAGATTTGTCCTTTCAAAGGGACATACAGCTCCCGCACTTTATTCCGCTTTAGCGCTTAAGGGTTTTTTCCCCTTTGAGGAAATCAAAACCCTTCGTAAGAGCGATTCGAGACTTCAGGGACATCCCAGCATGAAGATGACTCCCGGCGTTGATATGAGCACAGGCTCTCTCGGCCAGGGAATTTCAACAGCCGTTGGTATGGCTCTGGGCGGAAAACATGACGGCAGCAGCTATCGTGTTTATACAGTTCTCGGTGACGGTGAACTTGGTGAAGGTCAAGTTTGGGAGGCTGCAATGTTCGCAGCGGCAAAGAAGCTTGACAATCTCGTAGCTGTTATAGATAACAACAATCTTCAGATTGACGGAACACTTGAAGAAGTTAACTCCGTATATCCCATAGCTGAGAAGTTTGTGGCTTTCGGCTGGAATGTAATCGAAATCGACGGCCACGACTTTGATCAGATTGATGCAGCTTTCAAAGCAGCTAAAGAATGTAAAGGCAAGCCCACAGCGATTGTTGCAAAGACAATCAAAGGCAAGGGAGTTTCCTTTATGGAGAATCAGTGCTCATGGCACGGAACAGCTCCCAATGCAGAGCAGTATGAAACAGCAATGGGCGAATTAAAGGCCGCTTTGGCAGAACTGGAGGCGTAAATCATGGCAGATGTAATTAAAAAGGCAACCCGTGAGGGATACGGAGCAGCCCTTGTAAAGCTGGGCGAAAAATATGATAATCTTATTGTCATGGACGCTGACCTTGCAGCGGCTACAAAGACAGGTATGTTCAAAAAGGCATTTCCTGATAAGTTCTATGACGCAGGTATTGCCGAGAGCAATATGATTGGTATTGCAGCAGGTCTTGCAGCAACAGGTCACATTGTTTTCGCAAGTTCCTTTGCAATGTTCGCAGCAGGCAGAGCTTTTGAGCAGGTTAGAAACTCAATCGGATATACTCATCTCAACGTAAAAATCGGCGCAACTCATGCAGGTATTTCCGTTGGTGAGGACGGAGCCAGCCACCAGTGCTGTGAGGATATCGCACTTATGCGTACAATCCCCGGTATGGTAATCCTTAACCCTGCCGATGATGTTGAGGCAGAGAAGGCAGTTTTCGCTGCTGCTGAGTACGAAGGACCTGTTTACCTGAGATTCGGCAGACTTGCAGTGCCGAGAATCTTTGACGAGGACTATGATTTCCAGATCGGTAAGGGCGTTGAGCTTACAGAAGGTAACGATGTTGCAATTATCGCAACAGGCCTTATGGTAAACGAAGCTCTCATGGCAGCAGAAGAACTCAAAAAAGAGGGAATCAATGCAAGAGTTATCAACATGGCTACAATTAAGCCTCTTGATAAGGATATTGTAATCAAAGCCGCTAAAGAGACAGGCGCAATCGTAACCGCTGAGGAGCACAACGTAATCGGCGGACTCGGCGGAGCTGTTTCTGAGGTTATCTGCGGAAACTATCCTGTTCCCGTTGTAAAGCTTGGCGTTGAGGATACATTCGGACGTTCAGGCCCCGCAGTAGAGCTTCTTCATCTTTACGGCCTTGATGCTGAGCACATTGTTGCAAAGGCAAAGCAGGCAATCGCTATGAAAAAATAAGGCTATACAGTTTTACTGTTAAGCTTAATAAACTGCATAATAAACTATCAATCCCACGGAGCGAAAGCTTCGTGGGATTTTGTGTATTATCAGCGAATAATAAAGTTATAGGATATTAAAGAAAATAGTGACCTTGACCGAAAATGTTTTATTTTTTTCAGTCAAGGTCGTTTATTGCCATATACTTTTTGCTGTGGTATAATTGTTGTACATGCAAAAATTTTGTGTAAAGAGTATAAAGTTTACTTTATTACAAATAAACCTTAACTGCGTGAATTTAAAGTAAAATAAAAAAACTGAGTCTGAACGCAAAATGCGTCTGAAAACAGTCATTGAAATATATTAATATAAAAGCCGACCATAGGGAGGCGATACCGCAAAAGAGTGATAGCGACTGAGAGCCGCAGTGAATGCGTTTACAAACAGGAGAAGAGAGCGTAGTCTTTTCCGGAAGAGGAGGAGCAGCGTCGTGAGTGCGCTCTGATTTTTGAAAAAAATCGGAGCAAGCGATACAAAGCTTGCTCCGATTTGGAAATTTTAATTAATGAAATACCAGCTTTAATGCCAGTGAGAAGCAAAAAGAAAAAGCTAAACCTGGAACGCAAAATGCGTCCAGGCTCAGCCTGGTGCGGATAACAGGAATCGAACCTGCATGGATTGCTCCGCTAGATCCTAAGTCTAGTGCGTCTGCCAGTTCCGCCATATCCGCATGACAACTTATATATTATACCAAACCTGCACGGAAAGTCAATTGCAGCTTTGGAAAAAATATAACGGAGGAAAAACAATGGAACAGCTTAAATCAAGATGGACGGATAAAGTGGACAAAAACTGTCCTTTGCCGGAATATCCGAGACCGCAGCTGAGAAGAGAGCGGTGGAAAAATCTTAACGGAAAATATAATTATGCGATTTTGCCATGTACAATAAAAAGACCACAGAGATTTCAGGGTGAAATACTTGTTCCCTTCGGTGTAGAAAGCTATCTTTCAGGAGTGGGCAAGGCGCTCAATGAGAATCAAAACCTTTGGTATGAGCGTACCTTTACCGTTCCTGAGACATGGAAAGGGGAACGAGTGCTTCTTAATTTCGGAGCCGTTGACTGGAAGTGCAGAATCTGGGTAAACGAAAAGGAAGTAGGCTATCATACGGGCGGATATTCTCCTTTTACATTTGATATCACCGACCTTCTTAAAGACGGAGATAATACTCTTACCGTAAAGGTCTATGACCCGTCGGACAAAGGCGAACAGCAGAGGGGAAAGCAAGCGCAGAAGCCGGGAAGCATATGGTATACGGCAACTTCCGGAATATGGCAGACTGTGTGGCTGGAGCCAGTTAAGGAAAACCACATTGAAAAATTATGGTTTGTACCGGATATAGATAATAACCGAGTGCAGTTTTTCGGTAAATCTTCTTTAGATCAAGGCGAATTTAACCTTCAAATTTCCTTTAAGGGAGAGAGCAAAGCTCAGGTAACTGTAAAGAGCGGCGACTGGATAAGCCTTGATAATCCAAAACTTTGGTCACCGGAGGAACCTAATCTCTACGATGTAAAGGTAACACTTATGCAGGACGGAGCCGAAACTGATACAGCTGAAACATATTTTGGCATGAGAAAATTTTCAGTTGGCAAAGATAAAGATGGCATCAGCCGTCTTTTCCTTAACAATAAGCCATATTTCCAAAGGGGACTTCTCGACCAGGGATACTGGTGTGAAAGCCAGCTTACTCCTCCAACCGATGAGAGTATGGTATACGATATTGAGAAGATGAAATCTCTTGGCTTTAATATGCTCAGAAAACATATTAAAGTGGAGCCTGCAAGATGGTATTATCACTGCGACAGGCTTGGCATGATTGTATGGCAGGATATGGTAAGTGGTGGACATACAAGCATGATGCTTTCGGGACTTTTTTCAAAACTTCACATAATTCCCAAAGATACAAATTACTTTTTCTTTGGCAGAACAAATCACTATAACCGCAAGGATTTTGAGAAAGAATTGTTTGAGATGATAGATGATCTCCGCTTTTTCACATCCATTTATTGCTGGGTAATTTTCAACGAAGGCTGGGGACAGTTTGATACAGTACGTCTTACTCAGCTTGTAAAGGAAGAAGATTCCACAAGAGTTATAGACCATGCCAGCGGATGGTTTGACCGTGGCGTCGGCGATTTAAGAAGCGTTCATCAGTATATTCTGCCAATTCCCAAAGTTAATCCAAAAGATGAGAGAGTATATGTTGTCAGCGAATACGGTGGATACAGCAGTGTAATTGACGGTCATGTATTCGATAAAAAGCGAAGCTTTGGATATCAGATGTACAAGGGAAAGGCAGAGCTTACAGCAGCATACAGAAAGCTGATGGAAAATCAGATTTTGCCCCTTGTTCCGAAAGGACTGAGCGGACTTGTATATACTCAGCTCAGCGATGTTGAGCTTGAAGTAAACGGCATACTTACCTATGACCGTGAGGAAGTAAAAATTGATGAGGATACCATAAAGGAGCTTAACGAAAAGCTGAAATATTAAGCGTACCCGAAAAGGAGAGTAGATTTTGGCAGGCAACAGCAAATATAAGCTTAAGATTCTAAGTCTCATAGATGTTCTCACTGAAAAGACCGACAGCGAGCATATGCTTACAACGTCGGAAATGTGTGAAGAGCTTGAAAAAAGAGGAATCAAGGCGGAAAGAAAATCCATATACAATGATATAGAAACCTTGCGTGAATACGGATTTGAAATTGTACATATGCGAGTTCCGAAAAATGGTTTTTATCTGGGAAAGAGACGCCTTGAGATTTCGGAAGCGCATCTTCTGACGGATGCAGTACAGGCTGCGGATTTTCTACCAGAGGATAAAAAGAGCACCCTTATAAAAAAGGTTTTGTCTTCTTTAAGCGAATATGAATCGGAAAAAATCCTGTCTAAAATTTCCGTAAAGGATTCCAAATCGGGAGCGGCAGACGCAATGGGTGTACTTAATGCAATACATAGTGCTATTGATTCGGGAAAGCAGCTTAATATCAAATATGCAAGGCGATGTATTGTTGAAAAATCCCTGTCAGCTCAGGTTAAGGAATTCACCGTTACACCTTATGCTCTTACATGGGCAGGTGAGCACTATTATTTAATTGCCAATAACGGAAAATATGATAATCTGATGCATTTGAGAGTGGACAGAATACAGCGTGCCAAAGTTGCAGAGGAAGAGGCGAGACATTTTTCGGAAGTATCCGAATACCGTGAATTTTTTGATGTTGCCGATTATACCGAAAAGGTGTTCAACATGTTTTCGGGAGAGATAGCAGAAATTCAGCTGGTGTGCGACAACAGCATTATAGAGGACATCTCAGATCGGTTCGGTTCGGACGGAGAGTATAGGCCCTATGATATCGGAACATTTGTGGTGAAAGCACAGGCGGGAATCAGCGAAGGGCTTGTATCATGGCTTTTCCAGTTTGGAGCAAAGATAAAAATTAAAGCTCCTCAAACACTTAAGGATATGTATGCAAAACGCCTTGAAGAAATAAATAGGGCGATGCACAGGCAGTTATAAGACAAAAAGCGCCGCTATATGCGGTGCTTTTTTTGTAAGATTTTAAAATAATATGTATTTATATGTAAAAATTAAGTTTATAGTCATTTTTAACTTAAAAAAATAAAAAAAGTTTATTTTTTTATTAAAAATATCTTGCAATCTTAAAAATCAGTGATATAATATAAACATAAAATAAATTAGAAATTAAATTTCTATATAAAGGAGGCGCAAAGAATGGCTTCTTGGCTTGCAATGAGAGTTCTTCATTTCCTGAAGCTTATCTTCAAGGTAATCGTATGATGAAGGTACATAACAGAAAAACTCCGTAGTTTCATTATGTTTTTGAAACTGCGGAGTTTTTTTATATTTTAAGTTTAAATTTGAATGCTGCAATTTAACTTAAAAGAAAAAGCCGTTTTAAAACGGCTTTTTGATTAGCTTATTTTTCGTTGAGAAGCTTTGCAAGTTCTTCCATAAAAGTGTTTATGTCTTTGAACTGTCTGTATACTGAAGCAAAACGCACATAGGCAACTTCGTCTATTTCTTTCAGCTTTTCCATTGCAAGCTCACCGATATGAACTGAGGTTACTTCTCGGTCAAGTGAGTTCTGCAAAGTAGCTTCAATCTCTGTCACTGCGTTTTCAAGGGTATCAATGGAAACCTGTCTTTTTTCACATGCACGTAGCATTCCTCCGAGAAGTTTGTCTCTGTCGAAAGCTTCACGGGATTTATCTTTTTTAACAACAATTATAGGTACACTCTCAATTATTTCATAAGTGGTGAAACGTTTGCCGCATTTGATGCACTCACGGCGGCGGCGTATTCTTTCACCCTCATCGGTAGGTCTTGAATCTATAACTTTACTTTCCTCATATCCGCAAAAAGGACATTTCATTTAATCACATCCGCTCCTCTTAAATTTACTTATATGTCGGCATTATTATAACAAAAGCAGAGAAAAAACACAAGATATAGTTTATAAAAGTCACAATGTAATCAAAATCCTATTTTCTGAAGATATTTTTTGCTTTCGGCTATTTCTTGGGGTTGTTTGTATCCGTTATTGTATAGCTCAATAACTCCTGCACCTTTGTATCCGGCCTCTTTCATAACTGCTGAAAGAGCGGCGAAATCGAAGTTTCCCTTTCCGGGAGGAATACATATGAGTTCATCTGTATAATCACTCAGATGCAGATGAATTATATCTTTTGAAAATTCTTTTGCAAAGGGTATGGGTTCAATCCCGGTTCTTACTGATTGTTTTATATCGAATACCATTTTGAATTTGTCTCCCAAAGCCAAACGCATTCTTGAGAGAAATTCCGGCGATTCACTTTTAAAGTCGACGACATTTTCCTGTGCGGTGATAATCCCGAACCGGGCGGCATTTTCGCAGAGAATACCGAATCTTTCAAAATATTCCTCATCTGATATTGGATATCTCTTTTTGCATCCGTGAATTACAAGAATACCGATATCAAGCTTATTACATGCATCAAAATATTTTTTGCAAAACTCGAGTCCGTCAGTAAAGCGTCGTTTATATGCGCTGAAAAGCATATTTGATTCCGCAAAAGAGGTAAACGGATGCATTGAAGTAAATGAAATTCCGTAGTGGTCGGCAGTGGATTTTATTTCTTCAAATATTTTTCCGCTCAGCTCACATTCCGCATTGACGAAAATTTCAGCAAGCTCAAATCCCAGTTCGCCTAAAGCTTTTATTGATTTTTCGGTTTCAAGGGGATAAAAACAGGCGGATGATGCTCCGATTTTCATTGCTGCTTCCTCCTATGGAAAAAATTTGCCGTTGCCGTCGGCTTGTTGCTTATAATAAAATGTAATCGGTGATCAGAATGTGTATATTACATAAAGTCAAAGATTTTTTTGCGGATACTTTCAATACCCTTACTCCCGTTACAAGGTTTATTTTAAAATGGGGGATAATATCCGTTACTGTTATGCTTTCAGCCGCATTTATTCTTTCTGGCATAGCGGGAGTTTATACTGAGTTCCACAGTACAATAATAATCCGTGATGAGCTTGTGCAGTGTATAAAGAGAACTTTCGGACTCTTTCTATTTTCGGCTGTTTTTGCCCAGTGGATGAAAAAGTAAATAATTAATTTAAATTATTTTATCACAAAGGGAGCTGTTTTTAAACAGTTCCTTTTTATGTGCAATAGTTAGATTTATAATTTAAAGTACATAAATTGTAAAATGTAGGATTTAATATATGAAAGTGTATCGGGATTGCTTTATTAATTATTTGATGTATAATAATTATGATAAAAAATAGGTATAATATTTATTTTTATGTGCAAATACACAAGCGGTGCTGCAAAAATTTATTGATACATTAAATGACATCTGGAAGGAGTGTTTTTCATGTTCAAAAGAAAAATAGCCATGACTGTTTTATCGATTCTGACTTTAATTCTTGAAATCTTGCCTTATGGCGCAGTCTGTGTATTTTCTGACGGTGTAACTGAGTACAGAGAGACATATTCCTATTTTGATTTAAGACCTTTTGGCTATGCTAATTTTTCTCCCCTTATTACGGCAGTTCTTTCCTGTGTGATTCTCGTTTTGTGTATAATACTTTGTTTCCGAAAAAGTAAAAAGCTTAATAAAGCACTTGCAACTCTATCAGGTTTAGCAGCAGTTATTTCCTTTGTGCCGTTTTTAATGGGATTGGGATTCAGATTTTATGGCGTCTGTGCAGCGGCAATTACAGCACTTTTAGCCGTTATTTTCATTCTGGCACTGAGCGTGAAAAAGAGGGAAAGTATTTAATCTTTGTTTCCTCCTTTCTTGAATCTTAAGAGATGAACTTTCAATTTAAGGGGAAGGAGTCTTTGCGGTGAAGAAAAAATTTATAATTATAATTTTAATAGTTTTAGCAGCGGCAGTTGTGGCAGGAGCCGTAATTGCAGTAAGTTCACCGTTTCCGGAGGAAGCGGAAAAAATCCAAATTCAAAGTGGAAACACAGGAGAAGAATTTGTTTTGGATGAAGAAACGAAAGCTGTTTTTATTAAAGAGCTTTCCGAAACCGATGCCGGTGTTTCGGGTATCAGAATTTTTACTGCGGGATATGAGTATAAAATAACTTTTTCATCCGGCAGCAGAGAAAAGGAAGTTATCGTTAAAAATTCCGAACTTTTGGAAAGCGGCGGCCTGATGTATAAAGCGGACAGGGATATGATAAAACTTATTGAAGATGTGCTGTCTTAAAATCATCAATAATTGACTGTATATAAAAACAAAAGGGACTGCCGAAGCAGTCCCTTCCTTTATGGGTTATTTTCAGTTTTCTTCAATAAGCTTTCTTACGCTTACAAGCTTTACGCAAAGGCAGAGAAGCTCTGCTGCAAGTTTAAGCTCATCAACGGGAGGATAGGAGGGAGCAATTCTTATATTGCGGTCTCTGGGATCGTTGCCGTAGGGGTAGGTAGCTCCTGCGGGGGTGAGGTTAACTCCTGCCTGTGAGCAAAGAGCTGCAACTTCTTTTGCACAGCCGTCCATAACATCAAGGCTGATGAAGTAACCGCCGTTGGGCTTAGTCCACTTTGCAACGCCTGCCGGGCCGAGATTGCTTTCAAGACAGTCGAGAACAGCCTGGAACTTAGGAGCAAGAATTGCTGCATGGCGCTTCATGTATTCATTTACGCCATTTGCATCCTTAAAGTATCTTGCATGGCGAAGCTGATTGAGCTTATCGTAGCCGATTGTCTGCATTGCCATACGCTTTTTAATCATTGCGATGTTGTTGTCGGAAGCTGCAAGAGCTGCAACGCCGGCGCCGGGGAATGTGATTTTAGAAGTTGAAGTAAACTCTATAACCATGTCTGAGTTGTTGTTCTCTCTACAAAGGGGGAAGATGTTGAGAAGCTCGTCGTGGTTTTCGGAAATATGGTGTACGCAGTAAGCGTTATCCCACATAATTCTGAAATCCTTTGCTGCAGGTTTAAGAGCAGCGATTCTCTTTACAACCTCTTCTGAGAAAGTTTTTCCCTCAGGGTTTGAGTATTTTGGTACACAGAACATACCTTTAACGGAAGGATCTTTAACGTTTTCTTCGATGATATCCATGTCGGGGCCGTCCTCTTTCATGGGAACGGTGATCATTTCGATGCCGAAGTATTCGAGAATGCCGAAATGTCTGTCATATCCGGGAGCGGGGCAGAGGAATTTGATTTTGCCCTGTTTGCACCAGGGTTCTGCGCCTGCGCCGTGAGTCATGCACTGAGCGATATAGTCGAACATCATGTTAAGGCTGGAGTTGCCGCCGACGATGATGTTTTTAGGCTCAACTTCAAGAATTTCAGCAAAAAGTCTTTTGCACTCGGGGATACCGTCGAGAACGCCGTAGTTGCGGCAGTCGAAGCCGGTTTCATCGCAGTAACCGCTCTGCTCATTAACTGAGTTTAAAAGCTCGTTTGTGATATCAAGCTGATCTGCGCCGGGCTTACCTCTGGACATATCAAGTTTGAGATTTTTTGCTTTGAAGCTTTCATATTCCTTTGAAAGCTCTTTTTCGAGAGCGACAAGCTCTGCCGCTGACATTTTTTCATACACTGCCATTGTGCTGATCCTCCCAGAAAATTATTCAAAAATTTTGCTAAACCTTGCATATTCTATCACAATGAAAAGATTTTTGCAATATCAAATTGCAAATCTTGCATTTTAATCAAAGTTTAGAGTGTATCTTTACGAGATAATATAATTATAGTATAATTATACATAAGCAAAACAAACAATAAAATCATATTACTTTTTTATTTTTTATTTATGTTGCTTTTAAGGGCGGATGTTGTATGTGTAAAAGGTGCTGTTTGAAATTTCTTTTTATTGGTATGTGTGGATATTTTTTTATTCATACATATCGTTTTAAATTTTAAAAGTGCTTATGGGCTAATTAAATACATGTTAGGAGGTTTTTTATGAAAAAACATATGTTATTGTACTTTCTATGTTCTTTACTTTCGCTTTTATGTTTTCGTTTTGTATTTCAGCAACTGCATTATCAATGGATACATCAGTTGAAAGTATAAATGTAAATCAACTAGCTAAAGAATATCTTGAAATATCATGCTATACAAATAAAAGTGGAAGCGAAATAAAAAATATTAAAAAAATTGACACGTTAAATAATAAATTACGTAAAAAATATCCGACTCTTTCAAATGTTGAAGTGTCCAAATTGATCTATAGATGTATTGGTGAAAGTGAAAGTGTAATTGCTCGACTTCCGGAAGACAAGATACTTGAAGCGTTAACATTTACAGATTGTATTCAAACAACAAATTATATAAAGTTAAAACCTAATGGTCAGCAAGTATATTTATCAAAATGTGACGTTGCCAATGAGCTTATAACTTTAGACAATTTAACTGTCGATGGTGAGTATTTCGCTAGGATAAATAATACCATCAGTTCAATATACGAAGACAAGAATACAATAGTAACAGATTCAAAAAACGGTTATTTAAGACTTACTACTACTGCTTATGCAGTAGGTGGAGAAAAAGCTGATAGATCTTATTATATCGTTTCTGCTGAGGCACTTTGGTTAAAGGAACCTTTTTTTAAAACTCAAGATGTTTTGGCAATAGCAAGTACAGCAACATATGATAATAGTTATGATGATTGTGGATATTTTTATGAATTAAGTAAGGAATATAGGGTTTCTGATGGAGCTTTGATTTCTAGACACTACGTAAATAATGAAATTTATAAATTTTCAGGTTCTAATAATCCTGATGATATTTCCTTTGAATATTCAACAGGAGTAGGAGGTGTTGCATTAAGATTTAATATGTTTGAATCAACATATTCAGGTAGCGAAGCGCATGATTTTGATTATTATATAACTGCATATTTAAGATTTCAATGTTCGTTGTATAATACAGATGGAGGAATACAGGCAGCTTATGGTCATAAATGTGTTGGACCAGATTTATCGGTTAATTTTACATCTGGTTCTGTAGATTTCTCGGTATTTGGTATACTGGATGAGTATTATGGAGAAACTTTGTCTATTTACGATTATGTATAAAAGATAGGTGGCTTGTAACATGAAATCGGTTAAAATAATGCTTTTGGGAATATACTTCCTTGTTCTTGCCGGAATATGCGTCATTTTTATGGGAGGAAATTCCGTTTCCGGAGCGGTTGGAGCTGCGGTATGTTTCCTTATAAGTCTCTATTTAATAGTAAAGGGACTGATTAAAAAGGACTGAAATAAATTTCAATTATAGGGAGTCTGTGTTTTGTGCAGACTCCTTTCTTTTTCTCATTCTGATGCTTTGCTGCAATTCTTGACAAAAGCAGGCTCTATTGTATAATATATTAGTTATACGTTTGAAACGATACAAAATCGGTATAAACAAGCTTTAGGGAGGAATCCGTAAATGGCAAAGGAACTTGCAACAAAATACAATCCCTCCGAGGTTGAAGATAGACTTTACCGTTCATGGCTTGACGGCGGTTATTTTCATGCACCTTTGGACAAGGATAAAAAACCTTATACAATAGTTATGCCCCCACCGAATATCACAGGTCAGCTTCATATGGGACATGCTCTTGACAACACCCTTCAGGATATTCTTATCCGCTATCACAGAATGGCAGGCTTTGATACACTTTGGCTTCCCGGTACAGACCATGCTTCAATTGCAACAGAGGCAAAGATTGTTGAGGCAATGCGCAAAGAGGGCATTACAAAGGACGATATCGGCAGAGACGGCTTTTTAAAGCGTGCATGGGAGTGGAAAGCCCAGTACGGCGGAAGAATTATTGAGCAGCTTAAAAAGATGGGCTCCTCCTGCGACTGGGACAGAGAGCGCTTCACAATGGATGAAGGATGCAGCAAGGCTGTCAATGAAGTTTTCGTTCACCTTTATGAAAAGGGACTTATATACAGAGGCGAAAGAATCATCAACTGGTGTCCTCATTGCCTTACTTCGATTTCCGATGCTGAGGTTGAGTATGAGGAGAAAGCAGGTCATTTCTGGCATCTTCGCTATCCCTTCAAGGATGGCAGCGGATACCTTGAGCTTGCAACCACAAGGCCTGAAACACTTTTAGGCGATACTGCCGTAGCGGTCAACCCCAACGATGAAAGATATCGTGATCTTGTGGGCAAGACTCTTATTCTTCCCATTGTTCACAGAGAAATTCCCGTTGTTGCCGACGAATACGTTGAGATGGATTTCGGAACAGGCGTTGTTAAAATCACACCTGCCCATGACCCCAACGACTTCGAGGTCGGTCTTCGCCATAACCTTGAGGTTATCAATGTTCTTACTCCCGACGCTAAAATTGTTGACGATTATCCCGAGTTTGCAGGTATGGATACAATGACTGCACGTAAGGCAATCGTCAAGGCGCTTGAGGCAGAGGGCGCTCTTGTAAGAATTGAGGATTACTCCCATAATGTCGGAACCTGCTACCGCTGCTCAACAGTTGTTGAACCGAGAGTTTCAAAGCAGTGGTTTGTAAAGATGAAGCCTCTTGCAGGTCCCGCAATTGACGCTGTTAAGAACGGCGAAACAAAGTTCATTCCTCAGAGATTTGAAAAGGTATATTTCCACTGGCTTGAGAATATCCGTGACTGGTGTATTTCCCGTCAGCTCTGGTGGGGTCACCGTATTCCCGCATGGTACTGCGATGACTGCGGCGAAATCACTGTTGCAAGAACTGCTCCCGAAAAGTGCGCTCATTGCGGCAGCGAGCATATTCATCAGGATCCCGATACTCTGGATACATGGTTCTCTTCGGCTCTCTGGCCTTTCTCAACTTTAGGCTGGCCAGACAATACCGAGGAACTTAAGCATTACTATCCCACAAATACCCTTGTAACAGGTTATGATATTATTCCTTTCTGGGTTATGAGAATGATGTTCTCAGGAATCGAGCAGACAGGCAAGGCTCCCTTTGATACTGTTCTCATCCACGGACTTGTACGTGACTCACAGGGCAGAAAGATGTCAAAATCTCTCGGAAACGGTATTGATCCCCTTGAGATTATAGATAAATACGGCGCAGATGCTCTCAGATTCACTCTTGCCACAGGCAACAGCCCCGGAAACGATATGCGTTTCTCTGATGAGAGAGTTGAGGCAAGCCGTAACTTTGCAAATAAAATCTGGAACGCTGCAAGATTTATTCTCATGAACCTTTCCGGCGACGAGAAGGCTCCCTATATTCCCGAAAACCTCGCAATTGAGGATAAGTGGATTATCAGCCTTTACAATAAGCTTGTACGTGACGTTACAGAATCTCTCGATAAGTTTGAGCTTGGACTTGCAGTTCAGAAGCTCTACGACTTCATTTGGGATATCTTCTGCGACTGGTATATCGAGCTTGCTAAAATCCGTCTTAACGGCGAAGATAAAGAGGCAAAGGAAACAGTCAAAGCAGTTCTTATCTATGTAATGAGCGGCACACTTAAGCTTCTTCATCCCTTTATGCCCTTCATCACAGAGGAAATCTGGCAGACTCTTCCCCACGACGGTGAGACAATAATGCTTTCACCCTGGGATAAGTACGATGAAAGCAGAAACTTCCCCGCAGAAGAGAGCGAAATGGAAAAGATCATGGCTGCTATTAAGGCTATCCGTAACCGCAGAGCAGAGATGAATGTTCCTCCCTCAAGAAAGGCTCAGCTGTTTATCGAAACCGCTTCTGAGGATACTTTCAGAACGGGCGCTGTATTTATGCAGAAGCTCGCTTCCGCTTCGGAAGTTACAGTAGGTAAAGATTTCTCCCTTGAAACAGCTGTTTCAATCATCACCGAGGATGCAAGAATCTATATCCCCATGGCAGAGCTGATTGACTTTGAAGCAGAGAGAGCAAGACTCAATAAAGAGCTTGCAGCCGCTGAAAAGCAGTTTAGCCAGATCGACGCAAAGCTTTCAAACGAGAACTTTGTAAATAAAGCTCCTGCAAACGTTGTTCAGGGACAGCGTGACGCTGCGGAGAAATTAAGGGATAAGATTGCAATGCTCAAAGACAGTATTGCAAGCCTCGGCTAATTAATAAAACAACAGACAGGCAGTGACAGTTATGGAAACACCATATACAAGGTCACTCAGCTATATTCATTCACTTCTTAAATTCGGCACCCGCCCCGGTTTGGAGCGGGTGTCTGCTTTGCTGGATGAGCTGGGCAGACCTCAGGATAAACTTAAATTCGTCCACGTTGCAGGCACAAACGGAAAAGGCTCTTTCTGCACAATGATGTCGGAGATACTTAAAAGCGCAGGATATAAAACGGGACTTTTCACTTCACCCTATGTGTTCGATTTCCGTGAGAGAATACAGATAAACGGTGAGATGATAAGCGAAGAGGAGCTTTGCGAAATTACCGCTGAGGTGAAAGCAGCGGCGGAAAAACAAGCCATGAGGGATTTGCAGCCTACGGAGTTCGAGTTCATAACAGCGGCAGCTCTCAAATTCTTTGCTGACAAAAACTGCGATGTAGTGGTTCTCGAAGTAGGACTCGGCGGCAGACTCGATTCAACCAATATCATAAAAACGCCCCTTTTGAGCGCTATTATGTCAATTTCCCTTGACCATATGGCGGTGCTGGGTGATACCGTAGAGGAAATTGCAGCGGAAAAAAGCGGCATAATAAAAGAAAACGGCGTGACGGTATGTTTTAGCCGTCAGGATGAAAAGGCGGAAAAGATAATACGCAAAACCGCCGAAGAAAAGGGCAATGTGTATATAAAGAGCAGCCCCGAGGATATAAAAGTACTCAGCTGTGACCTGAGCGGCACAAAGGCTGTTTATAAGGACATGGAGATTTTCATTCCCCTTATCGGCGAACATCAGGTATATAACGCACAGACTGCGGTAGATGCAGGCCTTGCCCTTAATGACAGAGATTTAAGTATTTCCCCGGAAAATATAATTGACGGTATATCAAAAGCGAGAATCCCTGCGAGAACGGAGCTTTTCGGAAAAAATCCCCTTACAATCCTTGACGGAGCCCATAACCGTGAGGGAGTGGAAGCTCTTCTTTCAAATCTAAATAAATTCCTTAAAGGCAAAAAGCTCACCGTCATAATGGGCATGATGGAGGATAAGGAATATGAGTTTGCAGCTCAGGAGATTTCAAAGCTTGCAAAAAACTTTACTGCAACTCTTCCGTCAAATCCGAGAGCTGTTTCTCCGAAAGTCCTTGCAGAAATAGCAGAAAAAAACTGCTCTGATGTGTTTATCTGTGAGAACCCGGCAGAGGCTTACAGAAAGATTTATGAAAAAGCACAGAAAGATGATATTATCCTTGTCTGCGGTTCTCTCTATCTTGCAGGGGACGTAAGAGGAGAGATAGTTTCTCTTAACGGCGAAAGCAGATAAAGTAAAATATTCATTTCATCCATAATACAACAAATTTTTTAAACCTGAACCTTTATCCTATTGGATAGAGGTTTTTCTTTTTTATTTAATTCAGATTAACAGCACAAATTACAGGGAGGTAAAAATATGAGCGTAACAATAAGTACCGGCAGCGATACAGCTACCGCTTATCTTACGGGGGAAATCGACCATCACACCGCCGCTATTATAAGAGCTGATATAGATTCTGCCATAGAAAAGCAGCATCCGGGGACGCTGGTAATTGATTTTTCAGGCGTGACATTTACGGACAGCTCAGGCATAGGCCTTGTTTTAGGCAGATATAAGTTTATGAGCGCCATGGGAGGAAAGGTGTGCGTCACGGGTCTTGACAGCCGAATGTATAAGGTCATGTGCCTTGCAGGGCTGGATAAGCTTGTGGCTCTTGAAAAAAAGGAGGAGAAAAGATGAAGCCAATAAATACAATGAAGCTGATTTTAGAAAGCCGTTCAGTAAACGAGAGCTTTGCCAGAGCGGCAGTTTCCGCATTTGCGGCACAGCTTGATCCGACCGTTGAGGAAATAAGCGACATAAAAACGGCGGTAAGCGAAGCGGTTACAAACTGTATAGTCCACGCTTACCGAGATATACCCGGAAAAATTTACATAACCTGTGAAATTTACGAAAACGGACTTTTCCGCACAAAAATAAGAGACTGCGGCTGCGGAATATCCGACGTGAAAAAGGCTATGGAGCCGCTGTTTACAACTGCCGGCGAAGAGAGAGCAGGTCTTGGCTTTGCCGTAATGGAAAGCTTTACGGATAAACTGCGTGTGCGTTCCGCTTTCGGCAAGGGTACCACCGTAACTCTCGAAAAACATATTTCGGGAAGATGATTTATGGAAAACCGTGAAAAGCTTATTGAAGAAAACCTTGGTCTTGTCCATGCCTGTGCCAATAAATTCCGTGGCAGAGGTACGGAGTATGACGATTTGTTTCAGGCCGGATGCGTCGGTCTTATAAAGGCAGCCGACGGCTTTGATCCGTCACGTGGGTTTGCCTTTTCAACCTATGCCGTGCCGGTCATATTAGGTGAGATAAAGCGTATTTTCCGTGACGGCGGAGCGGTAAAGGTGAGCCGCTCCATTAAAGAAAAGGGAAGAGTGCTTCTCCATGAAAAGGAAAAAATGGCGTCTGAAACCGGCACTGAACCTACAATCAGCGCTCTGGCTGAAAGACTTGGCTGGGAGGTTGAAGAAACGGCGCAGGTGATAAATGCGGCGCTTCCTCCTGTTTCACTTACTCAGGACGATGAAAGCGGAGGCGGTCAGATTGACGTTCCCGTAGATAATGAAAACGAGATGTTTGAAAGGCTGGATTTGTCGAGAGTAATAGAATCTCTCAGCGAAAGGGACAGGGAGATAATCGAATGGCGATATTTTCGGTGTGCCACCCAAAGCGTAACGGCAAAGCAGCTGGGGATGTCACAGGTGCAGGTGTCACGCCGTGAAAAGAAAATCTTAACTCTTCTCAGGACTAAGCTGGCAGTATAATTTGTTAACAATCACAATAAACTATGGAAAAAAAACCGCTTTTGTGTTATTATAAATTCATCTATTTTTAAGGGTGATTATTTATGAATAGCTCAGGCGGTTTTTTTAATAAAAGAATAATAAAATCAGCATGTGCCGTTTTCTGTGCAGCGGGACTGCTTCTTTCTGCGGCGGGGTGCGGTGTGAGAAGCAATGTAAGTGTAATAAAAAGCGATGCTCCTTTAAAGGTAACTGAGGCTGTGAGCTCCGGTGAAAGCTATCGCCTCATAAAGGATAATACCAATCTTACAAAGGTTGCCTCATCAGGTCTTATTGAGCTTTATCTCGATAACGTTACCAAAGCCTGCGTAGTTAGGGAAACCTCAAAGGATAAATACTGGTATGCTCTGCCGACTTCCGAAACAGGCGCAGCCAATAACAGCAGTGTGGTTTCGGTGAAAGTCCTTTCGGGAGGAAAGCTTTATTCTCTTAATTCACAGGATAATTCCGTAGCTTTCGGAACAGTTACTACAAAGTCAGATGAAAACGGCCTTTATGTAACTTATACTATGGGAATCGACGCTAAGACGGCAGCTCTTACAAGTAAAACCGTAGCAGAGGGAAATGTATGGCTTCAGCTTACAGTTAACTATACTTTGAAGGACGGAAGCCTTTTTGCAAATATTGATATGTCAAAAGTTCTCTATGCTCCCGGCATGACAATTCTTGATATATCGCTTCTCGACTTCTTCGGAGCATCAGCCACTTCTGCGGCAGAGGATTATATGCTTGTTCCTGACGGCAGCGGAGCCGTAATAAAAACAGGTGTAGCCGATGAAACTTATAAGACACTTAACTTCGGAGTTTATCAGCAGGCGGATAAAGATACATATTCCGCAATTGTTCCGGCTTTCGGTGTAAAACAGGGTGAAAGCGCATATGCTGCCATTATCAGTGGCGGAGCTGAGCTTGCCACAATTACCGCAGAACGTGCAGGCAGTGACGGAGCAGTTTACAACCGTGCAGGAGTAACTTTCAATATAACCCCCTATTCTGTATCTGATACAAGAACTTATGTAGGCAATGAATCATATAAAAGCAAAATCGAAATTTGCTATCGTTTCCTTTTGGGCAACAATGCAAGCTATGAGGGCATGGCAGTTGCCACACGTGAACAGCTTATAAGAGATTCGGTGCTTTCAACTAAAACCGTTTCGGCAGGAGAGGATTTGCCCCTTGTTCTCAGTCTTATAGGAAAAGGCGTTACAAGTGATAATCCTGCATCGCTTTTCTCTACAACAAAAACTCTTACCACATATACAGAAGCCCTTGATATTTTAACTCAGCTTAAATCCAAGGGAATTGATAATATCTCCCTTCGCTATAAAGGAATTCTTGACGGAGGACTTAATCAGGCGGATATTTTCGGAGCAACTAAAATGCTTACTCTCGGCACACAAAGCTCTTTTGACGATTTATATAGTTATGCAAACAGTCAGAATTTCAGTATCTTTATTGAAACCAATGTGCTTTCCAGTGCAAGATATAACCGCTTCTCCTCAGGCAATTCAGCTTATTCAATAAGCGGAGACAGACTTACCCTCAATTTCGATAACGAGCTTGCCGGAATTTACGGCGGAGAATATTTCACAAGAAATCTTTTGGCAGCCGATAGAATAGACAAGGCTGCGGAAAAGGTTATCGATTTGTTCTCTGAAAGCTCAGTGGGTATTTCACTCGGCGATATGGGCAAGGTGCTTTACGGTGACTTCTCCGGCGGATATACTTCTGTTACAGAAGCCGCAAAAGCAATTTCAGAGCAGACAAAGAATATTGCATCAGGACGCAGTCTTATGGTCAGCGGCGGAAACTTCTATATGATTAAAAATGCCAACTATATTTCAGATTTGCCTCTTTCGGCAAATGCTCCGGAAACATCGGCGTATGTTTCCGTGCCTTTTGTGCCCATGATTCTCCACGGAATTTTCGACTATTCCGGTACACCTATCAATTATGCAGAAAATGACAAAACGGCATTTTTGAGAGGCATTGAATACGGAGCCTGTCCTTCCTTTGAGTTTGTCTATAAGGATGAAGAAGGAGAAACAGATGACGCTGTTGTTTACAGCCGCTGGATGAATACTGCTGCAAAGTATTATGAGGAAGCCAATGATGCTTTAAGCGATCTTCGTGACAAGCGTATAAACAGCCACTACATGGTAGCCGACGGAGTATATTGTACCGAATACAGCACAGGCTCTATTATCTATGTAAACTACACCTCTGCCGATTACACAGTTAACGGCGTTAATGTTCCTTCAATGGATTTCGTAAGAATCAACTGATACTTTATTTTATTTATAAGCCGGATGAACACCCGTCATTCGGCTTATATTCTTTAAACGGTGCATATATATTAACGGGTGATGAAGTTGAATAATTTAAAAAGATGGTTTATAGGAATAATTTCCGGTGTATTGATATTTTCGGCGGCAGTTTCGGGCACGTATCGGCTTAATGAAAAAGCTGTTATGTCTATTAATTCTTCGCCGATTAATGAGACTGTTTTTATAATTGATGCAGGTCACGGCGGCATGGATGGCGGTGCCGTTGCCAAAGACGGAACTGTCGAAAAGGATATAAACCTTTCCACAGCCATGAAATTAAGAAGTATGATGAACGCTTTGGGCTTTAAAACGGAAACTACCCGCACAGAGGATATTATGACCTGCAATGAGGGACTTTCGACTCTCAGGGAGAAAAAGGTTTCAGATATAAGAAATCGGCTTAAGCTCCTTGAAAGCACTGAAAAAGGCGTACTTATAAGCATTCATCAGAATTCTTATCCCAGCAATACAAGTAAAGGCAGTCAGGTTTTTTATTCCGGCGGAAATGAACAAAGCAGCGTTTTGGCAGGATTTATACAAAACAGCCTTGTTTCAATGATTCAGACAGATAACCACAGAAAAATCAAAAAGGCGGGGACCAGTATATATCTGCTCTATCATGCCACAAAACCGGCGGTGATGGTTGAATGCGGATTTATGACAAATCCCAGCGAATGCGAAAAACTCAAGGACGAAAGCTATCAGAACGAGCTTTCATTCGGGATAATCTGCGGAGTTTTTGAATACCTTAAAAATTTGGAGGAAGTTTAATGGCAGTAAAATCAAAGGCAATTTATGTTTGCAGTCAGTGTGGATATGAAAGCGCAAAATGGTACGGAAAATGTCCCGGCTGCGGCGAGTGGAATACAATGAACGAAGAGGTAAGAACTCCTGTAACAGGTTCAAAACAGGCAGGCGCCGCTGTGAGGATGCCCACAGCCGTGCCTATTAACAGCATTTCCGAATCAATGGAGCACCGCTATAAAACGGGACTTTCGGAGCTTGACAGAGTTTTAGGCGGCGGTATAGTAAAGGGTTCCCTCGTGCTTTTAAGCGGTGATCCGGGAATAGGTAAATCAACTATCCTTCTGCAAATCTGCCAGTATATCGGTAAGGAGCTTAAAATTCTCTATGTTTCCGGTGAGGAATCAGCTCATCAGATAAAGCTCCGTGCAGTGCGATTAGGAGTCACTACGGAGAATCTCTACATAATGTGCGAAACCGATGTTCAGAGCATTGCGGAGTTTATCCGCACCGAAAAGCCTGATATCGCCATAATCGACTCTATTCAGACAATGTCCATTTCCGACCTCTCCTCTTCTCCGGGAAGCGTCACTCAGGTAAGGGAGTGCACAAACTGCCTTACCCGCACAGCCAAGATAATGGATATACCCATAATCGTTGTAGGCCACGTCAATAAGGACGGAAATATAGCAGGACCCAAGGTTCTCGAACATATTGTGGATGCCGTTCTCTATTTTGAGGGCGATAGAAATATGTCCTATCGTATTTTGAGAGCGGTAAAGAACCGTTACGGCTCCACTAACGAAATCGGAGTTTTCGAGATGCTGGATAAAGGCCTCAGAGAGGTTGAAAACCCGTCTATGATGCTTCTTTCCGGCAGACCGAAGAATACCTCCGGAACCTGCGTTGCCTGTGCAATTGAGGGCACAAGACCAATTCTCGCAGAGGTTCAGGGACTTGTAGCTCCCAGCGGATTCGGAAATCCCAGAAGAATGGCGACGGGCTTTGATTATAACAGGATGTCCATGATAATCGCCGTTCTGGAAAAAAGAGCCGGTTACTTCTTCGGCAATATGGACGTATATATAAACGTTGTAGGCGGTCTGCGTCTGGACGAGCCTGCCACGGATTTATCTGTTGCCATGGCGCTGGTTTCGAGCCTTAAGGATAAAGCTGTCCGTGAGGATGTTCTGGCGTTTGGAGAAATTGGACTTGCAGGAGAAATCAGAGCCGTTTCAAACTGCGAACAGAGAATACTAGAAGCGGCACGTTTAGGCTTTACAAGATGCGTTGTTCCAAAGCACAATTTAAGGGGACTTTCACAGTCCGTTAAGGATAAAATAGAAATTATTGGCGTCAGAGAGGTGAGGGGAGCCTTTGAAGCTGTCAGCGAGTAATAGTTTTCTAACTTTTCCCGCTCTTCCTCAGGGAAAAGTCGCCTGCGGGATCATTGCAGGAAACTGTCCCGAAAAAATAACTGATGCTCTGAAAAAGTACGGTATTGAATTAATAAAAACGTCGGCGGATGAAAATCTCGATGAGCCTGTAAAATATCACCCCGATATGCTTTTTTATCCGTGCCCAAAGGGAGAAATCATTATAGCTCCTTCACAGTATGAGCAGAAGCTTATCCTTGAAAAAATGGGATTCAAAGCCGAATTCTCAGAACCACTTAAAAGGAAATATCCCCATGATATAGCCCTTAACTTTTTGGCTTTAGAGGGATATATTTTTGGCAGAACCGATTTTGCCGATCCGCTTGTTTTAAAAAATGCCGCAGAGCAAAAGGCGGAGATTGTAAAGGTAAATCAGGGCTATGCACGGTGCAGCGTTCTTGTTGTAGGTGAAAAAGCGGCGATTACCGAGGATGAAAGCCTTTTTAAAGCTCTTAGTGAAAAGGGAATTGACGTGCTTAAATTAGAGCGTGGATATGTAACCTTTGAGGGATACGACTGCGGATTTATCGGCGGAGCAGGCGGTAAAATATCAAAAGATACTGTTGCCTTTTTCGGAGACTGCTCGCTTCATCCTCAGTGGAATGAGATAGAAGCGTTTCTGAGTAAACACCACTGCAAAAGTGTTTTTCTTACCCGTGAACCTTTAGCCGATTACGGGGGATTTATTCCGCTTTTGTGCAGCAATATATAATTCCTTAAAATTTGGGCAAATATATCAAATAATTATGAATTAACTTTACAAAATAATGAAAATATGATAAACTCCTCTTCGCAAAAGCGTGGCCTGGCAAAAGCTTTGTCACGCTGTTTTATTTGTCAGGCAAATAAAACAAGAACTGTATTTTTCAGGAGGAGAATTAAATGAAAGTGAAAACCGATTACACCTTAAAGGTGTTTCCGATTATTCTCTTTGCCGTCGGCATCATAATGATGTTTGCCCAGTGGATAACAGGAGTTAACCTTACAATGGTTGTGGGACTGGTTTACTGCTGCTTAATGTCCCTTGCAATAGCCATAGGGATAATTTTCATGAAAAAGCTCTATATGTGGATTGTAGGCGGATACGCTGCGGCTTTCTTCGGAATTATTACATATCTGATTTTCAGGGGAGCAGATGCAGGCTTCGGAGCTTTTTCAACTGGACTTGCTGGCTTTTCAACAGCCGATCATCCTCTTTTCACAGGTGAGGGAAACTTTTTTACACGTCTTTTAGGAAATTTCCTTATAGCTCTTCCTGTTATTACGGCAATAGTGCTCCTTGTGGTTTTTGCCGCCAAAATAACAAAGAAGTTCACTTTTCAAAGAATTATAACCGGAATTATGAGCGTTGTGCTTATGGGTACAACAGTGCTCTTTGTCCTTACAACAAACCTTCGTACAGAGCCGAAAACACAGCGTATGTGGGAAGGTCAGGATGAATACCTTAAAAACATGGATAAAAACGCCACCAGAGAAAGTAAGCCCAATGTCCTGTTTATCTTAATGGATGATTTAGGCTACGGTGATGTTTCCGCAAACGGTTCAATTTATGAAACACCCAATATTGACAGCATTGCGGAAAACGGCGTTAATTTTGAAAACTTTTATTCGAGCTACTCAGTATGTTCTCCTGCACGTTTTGCCGCTCTTACGGGACGCTATCCTTACAGAGGATATGCAGATAATGTTATGTATCCCACAATTTCAACTTTCAGCCCCTTTGCTCAGACGAGAATTTTCAATTCCATTGAAATGGGCAATAACTGCGACGGTATGCTTGGAGATGAAATTACAATAGCCGAGGCTTTCCAGAGCGCCGGATATAAAACAGGAGCTTTCGGAAAATGGCATCTGGGAGATTACGGCGAATATCTTCCTACAAATCAGGGCTTTGATTATTTCTATGGCAGTCACCATGTTAATGATATGGTTCCTTTCTATCATGCCACTGAGGAAAACGGGGAATATGAAATCGTAAAGGGAACCGATCAGTTAAAGGATCAGAAAGATGCTACAAAGTGGATTCATCAGGAGATAACAAGCTGGATTACGAATGTCGCACAAAGCTCGGACGATCAGCCTTTCTTTGCCTATTATGCTACGCCGTGGCCTCATGCTCCGGTATTTGTAGGCGATGAATTTAAAGGTGAAACCGGAATGGGCACATATGCCGACTGTGTGACGGAGTTTGACTATTATTTGGGACAGCTTTTCGATACAATGGAAGATCTCGGAATCCTTGATGATACAATAATAATCTTTACCAGCGATAACGGTCCTGCTCTTGAGGGTTCGACTGCTGAGCTCAGAGGCGGAAAATATCTTGCCTATGAGGGAGGACAGAAAGTGCCTTTCTTTATCCGCTGGGATAACAGTGACGGACTTGTTCCCAAAGGCGAAAAGAGGAGTCAGACTTCAACTCTTGTTGACCTTTTCCCGACCCTTGCGGAAATGTGTTCCCTTACGGGTAACTCCGGAACCACCGATAACTATATGCCCTTTGACAGAGAAATCGACGGAGTTTCAATGGTTCCCGTTCTCGAAAATGACACTCCCGTACATACAAAGGAACATCCAATTCTCCATATGAAGCGTGAAAAAATAAAGGCGCTTCAGTACACTGTTCCGACTGCTGATATTTTATCTCAGGAGGAGTACGGTGATTATAAATATCCGGTACTTACCGATAACGATTATGTAACCTTTAAATATTTCAGAAAAATGCAGAACGATAACCCGGCGTTTTTCGATAAGAACAGGAAAAACTGGCTCCATATTCTTACCGATGATACAGGGGAGAACTACAATCGTTCCAAGGTTTTCCCAACCGTTGCCGATGAGATGAACGGCGAAATAGATAACTGGACAAAGAAGTTTAAGGAAAACCGCAGGGGAATCAATGAGGAATATTATAACCGCTGATTTTGTTAGGAGATTTTTTATATGCCGCCTATTTCAGTTTTAATTAAACCGGCTTCGAGCATGTGCAATATGCGCTGCAAATACTGCTTTTATGCCGATGTAACGGATTTCAGAGAAATTCGAAATTTCGGTGTAATGAGCCGTGAAACAGCGGAAAACCTCATAGAAAAAGCCTTTGCCTTTGCTGATAAAGGCGAACCTGTTTCCTTTGCCTTTCAGGGCGGAGAACCTCTTCTTGCAGGAATTGAGTATTTTAAGAATTTCACCGATTTTGTCAAAGAAAAAAACACAAAGGGTAACCCTGTGTATTACGGCATACAGACTAACGGAACCCTTGTTACAGAAGAGTGGGCAGAGTTTTTCAAAGCCAATAAATTTCTTGTGGGACTGAGTCTTGACGGCGACGAAGCGGGAAACAAATTCAGAGTTTCGGCGGAAAAAAACTCCACCTTTTACAGGGTGCTGCAAACGGCTCAAATGTTTAAAGATCACGGTGTCGATTTTAACATCTTAACAGTTTTAACAGGCTACTGCGCCGAAAACGGCGAGAGAATTTACCGCTTTTTCAGGAATAAAGGCTTTCGGTATATACAGTTTATACCCTGTCTTCGTCCTTTCGGTGACAAAAGCGAAAGCGAGCTTTATATGACCGAAAAGCAGTATGGTGATTTTCTCATCAGGGTTTTTAATCTCTATGTTAAAGATTATGTCCGCAATAACTACATAAGCATCAGACAGTTTGACAACTGGGTGCAGATGTATCTGGGCAACCGTCCCGAACAGTGCGGAATGATGGGTCACTGTACATTCCAGTTTGTAGCCGAGGGCAACGGAAATATATATCCCTGTGACTTTTACTGTACAGATGAATGGCTTTTGGGCAACATAAATGAAATGAACTTTACAGAGTTTGTAGAGGGAGAAAAAATGCGTTCCTTTATTTCCGAGAGTATAGAAGTTCCCGAAAAGTGCAAAAAATGCAGATTTTATCCCCTTTGCCGTGGAGGCGGATGCAAGCGCTTACGGCTGGACAGAGATTACTGCGAAAGCTATAAACGTTTCTTCTCAGCGTGTCTGCCGCTGTTCAGAGTGTTTATAAACGAGCCGAGAAGATAATTAATTGTATCAAAGCTTAATTTATTAATAAAAAAGGGATGTTTCACTTACACAGTGAAACATCCCTTTTTATACTTAATTTTATTCCTCAATTTCACCGTAGCAGAACCCGTCATGGTATTCTTTAAGCTTTACTTTTGCAATTTTTCCAATAAGGCAATCATCAGCTTTGACTCTTACGGGAGTGTAGTTTTCCGTGTAGCCTTCTGAAAATCCGTCGTGGGTTCTCGACTCGAAGAGAACCTCTTCTGAAGTTCCCAGAGCTTCACGGATTTTTTCTTCCCTTATTTTTTCGCACACTTCAATGGCTCTTGCGGCTCTTCTTTCCTTTTCGCTTTTCTCAATCTGATTTTCCATTTTGTCCGCCTTTGTGCCGGGACGTCTTGAATAGGGGAAAACGTGAACCTTTTCAAAGCCCGCCTTTTCGCAGAATCGGAGGGATTCCTCAAAATCTTCATTTGTTTCCCCGGGAAAACCTACCATAAGGTCAGTGGTTAAAGAAGCGTTCTTGAATTTTTCACGAAGCTTTACGCAAAGGTCATAGTATTCCTGTGCGGTGTAGTGACGGTTCATGGCTTTGAGGGTCTTGTCGCATCCGCTCTGAAGGGAAATGTGGAACTGAGGACAGAATTTTTTAAGGGAAGCGAGAGCATCAATAACTTCATCGGTTATGTGATCGGGCTCAAGGGAGCCTAAACGTACCCGCTCTATGCCCTCGGTTTCGCATACTGCCTCTACCGCCATGGGGAAAGTGATGTTTTCAAGATCTCTTCCGTATGAAGAAAGGTTTATTCCTACAAGTACAATTTCCTTATACCCTGATTCTGCCAGATGCTTTGCCTCTTCCTTTATTTCGTCAAGGGGCTTTGAGCGGACAAATCCTCTCGATGTGGGAATTATACAGTATGAACAGCGGCGGTTGCATCCGTCCTGAATTTTAAGAAAAGCTCTTGTACGCTCTTCAAAAGAGGTTATTGTATCGCCGGAAAATTTTTCTCCGATCTCATGAGTGCAGACGTTAAAAATACGCTTTCCCTGACGGATATACTCTTCAATGAGTCTTAAAAGCTCTGTGTTGTTTCGGTTTCCCATAACGATATCTGCCTGTGTAAGCTCTTTTGCCTTTTCAGGATAAGCCTGAGGCATACAGCCTGTCAAAACCGTTATGCAGTCAGGGTACATCCTTTTAAAACGTCTTACAGCCTGACGGCTTTTTTTGTCTCCTGTGCCTGTGACGGTGCAGGAATTTATTATATATATGTCGGCTTTTTCGGTGTGTGGGACTGTTTCAAATCCGTTTTTTCTCAGGAATTCTCCCATTGCCTGGGATTCGTACTGATTCACCTTGCAGCCGAGGGTATAAAAAGCAGCTTTCATCTGTTTTCTCCGTTCTTGTGTTTATGGTGAAATTATATTCCAAAGGGGTTAAAAAATCAATAACCAGCCTCTGTATGTGGTATTTTGAAATTTTTCGGCATAGATTTTAGTAAATCGGAGGTGCTTGAAATGAAAAAGATAAGAAGAATTACCGCAATGCTTGCAGCAGGAACGGTTATGCTCAGCTGTATCAGTTTTACCGGCTCTGTTTCAGCCGCAGAAGAAAATAAAGCAGAGGCCAAAACGACGCAGACCGAAACAGCTCAGACAATGCCCGTTGAGGTAAAGGCAAAGGCGGCTGTTTTAATGGATGTCACAACGGGAAAAGTGCTGATGGCTAAAAACGAAAACGAAAGGCTTCCCCCTGCATCGGTCACTAAGATAATGACACTTTTACTTGTGTGCGAGGCGATAAATTCTGGAGAGCTGTCCCTTACAGAGAAGCTCACCGCCTCGAAGGATGCAGTATCAAAGGGAGGCTCACAGATATGGCTCAAAGAGGGTGAGTCCATGACTGTTGACGAGCTTTTGAAAGCAGCGGCCATTGCCAGTGCAAACGATGCCTGTGCAGTCCTTGCAGAGCGGATTGCAGGCAGTGAAGAGGGCTTTGTCACTATGATGAACGAAAGGGCAAAGGCTCTGGGAATGAAGAACACCAATTTTGAAAACTGTACGGGACTTGACGATACAACAACTAATCATTATACCAGCGCCTATGATATAGCCATTATGGGGCGGGAACTTTTAAAGCATGACGTTATACAGAATTATACGACAGTATGGATGGATTCTCTTCGTGATGGCAAAACAGAGCTTGTAAACACAAATAAGCTTGTGCGGTTTTATAAGGGAACCACAGGACTTAAAACAGGTACAACTCAAAAAGCGGGACATTGTCTTGCAGCTTCTGCTCAAAGGGATTCACTGCATCTTATAGCTGTTGTTTTGGGCTGTGAAAGCAGCGATGACCGCTTTAACGGAGCAAAAGCCATGCTCAACTGGGGATTTTCCAACTGGGTGAGCTATAAGCCTGAAATCAGTAAAGATCTCATAACGGACGTAAACGTTCTGCACGGAATAAAATCTTCCATCACCCCTGAAATTCCTGAAACTTCGGGTACAATAATCAAAAAGGGAGCTGTGGGCGATGTAAAGCAGGAGATAAATATTCCCGTCGATGTTGAAGCGCCTGTGGAAAAGGGTCAGGTAATAGGAACGGTTACATTTACTTTAGGCGATGAGAAAATAGGGGAATACAATCTCACGGCAGGAGAGGCAATAAAGAAAATCGGATTTCTCGATGCCCTTACCATGCTTTTAAGAGGAGCGGCATGACGTTGTACAAAATAAGAACATACTGAAAATTATTTTTAAATATAGTGATATTGTATTGAAAAAAATCAGTTTTTAAGGTAAGATATATACAACCGAATGGGCAAAAGACGTTTAAAACTGATATTTTGCACAAACGGGGTTTGAAAATGGAGGAATACAATCATGAGCGTAAAACTTATCGACAGATATGTGGGCGAGCTTGTAACACCTGCCGACATTGAAGCAATTACACCTGAGGTAAAAAAGGCAGCACAGGTTCTCGAGAGCAAAACAGGAGAGGGAAACGATTTCCTCGGCTGGCTTACTCTTCCCACTGATTATGATAAAGAGGAGTTCGCAAGAATCAAAAAGGCGGCAGCTAAAATTAAGTCCGACTCAGAGGTTCTTATTGTTATAGGCATCGGCGGTTCTTATCTCGGAGCAAGAGCAGCTATTGAGTTTATCAAATCACCCAACTATAACGTAATGAAGAAAGATACTCCGGATATCTATTTTTCCGGCAACAGCATCAGCTCAACTGCTCTTAAAGAGCTTGTTGATATCTGTGAGGGACGTGATTTTTCAATCAACGTTATTTCAAAATCCGGTACAACAACAGAGCCTGCGGTAGCATTCAGAGTTTTCCGTGAGATTCTCGAAAAGAAGTACGGCAAAGAGGGCGCAGCAGGAAGAATTTATGTCACAACCGATAAAGAAAAGGGTACACTTAAATCACTTTCCGATCGTGAGGGATATGAAACCTTTGTTGTTCCCGATGATGTCGGAGGACGTTATTCAGTTCTTACAGCAGTAGGACTTCTTCCTATCGCAGTAAGCGGCGCTGATATCGATGCACTTATGAGCGGCGCAAAGGCAGCTCAGGATGCTCTTACAAGCGATGATCTTAACGAAAACGACTGCTATAAGTACGCAGCAATCAGAAACATCCTTTACCGCAAGGGCAAGAGCGCTGAAATGCTTGTAAGCTATGAGCCTTCATTCACAATGATGAACGAGTGGTTCAAGCAGCTCTTCGGCGAGAGCGAAGGTAAAGACGGAAAGGGACTTTTCCCGGTTTCAGCAGTTTTCTCAACAGACCTTCATTCTCTCGGTCAGTATATTCAGGAGGGTGAGAGACTTCTCTTCGAGACAGTTGTAAGCTTTGAGAAGCCCAAGTATGAAATCACTCTCGGCACAGATCCCGAAAATGTTGACGGACTTAATTTCCTTGCCGGCAAGACAATGGATTACGTCAATAAGAAGGCATTCCAGGGCACAATCCTTGCTCACAACGACGGTGGAGTTCCGAACCTTGTTCTTTCAGTTCCCGAAATGAACGAGTATGAGCTCGGATATCTCATTTACTTCTTTGAAAAGGCATGCGCTGTTTCCGGCTATGTTCTCGGAGTAAATCCCTTTAACCAGCCCGGCGTTGAAAGCTACAAGAAGAATATGTTTGCTCTTCTCGGCAAGCCCGGCTATGAGAGCGAGAAAGAAGCTCTTGAAAAGAGACTCGGCGAAAACTAAAACGGATGAAACCGCTTTATGCGGATATTAAATATACAGGAGGAGATAGTAATGATTTCTCTTATTATCGGATGCAAAGGTTCAGGAAAAACAAAGCATTTAATCGCAGAGGTTAACGCAGCTGTTGAAAAGTCAAACGGACACGTTGTGTGCGTTGAGAAGGAAACAAAGCTCACTTATGACGTTAACTCCCGTGCAAGGCTTGTTGCAGCTGATTACTTTGATGTTCACGGTTATGACGCATTTTACGGTTTCCTCAGCGGAATCTGTGCAGGCGACCATGACATTACAGATATTCTTGTAGACGCTACACTCAGAATCGGCTCAAGAGATTATGAAGAGCTTGCCGACTTCCTCAAGAAGGTTGACAATCTTTCACAGCTTACGGACGCAAAGTTCACATTTACAATTTCCGCAGACGAGTCAGTTCTTCCCGAAAGAATTTACGAGTACTGCCAGAAAATCTGAAAACCGCTGAAATGAACAGTATGTTTTGACCGGAGGGTTTCTCTCCGGTCAAAATGTTGTGCTGTTTAAAAAAATATGTCACTATGTGTTGACAAAGCGGTGCGGAAAATGTATAATAATTTCCGCACAATATCAGGGGTGTAGCTATGCTTATTAATCTTGAGAACATATTCCGAAATGAGGGTGAGGTTCTTCCCCTTAATTTTGAGTACGATTTTTCCGATGTAGAGGTATCCGGTGTTCATCCGGTAACTGCTCCGGTTAAAGTGACAGGTGAAATCCGCAACAGAACCGGTGTTGTTACACTTAATGCAAAAGCCGATTATACCTACTGTGCTCCCTGTGACAGATGTGCAGTGGATGTTAAGAGGGATTATTCAGTTACTCTTTCCTCCCTTGTCGTTTACGAGCTTAACGACTCCGATAACGACGAATTTATTCTTGCCGAAAATATGCAGCTCGATTTTGAAGAGCTCATGCGCAGCGAAGTTATTTTGTCATTCCCGTCAAAGCTGCTGTGCAAAGAGGACTGCAAGGGACTTTGTGCAGTCTGCGGCAAAAATCTTAATGAAGGCTCCTGTAGCTGCGAAAAGCCGACGGATCCCCGTTTGGAAGTGCTTAAGCAGCTTTTGGATAAATAATTTAGTTTTCAGTTTATTTTCACTAATCTAAGGAGGTGCTGACATGGCGGTACCAAAGAGAAGAGTTTCAAAGGCAAGACGCGATAAGAGACGTTCCAACGTTTGGAAGTTGGAGGCTCCCACCCTTGTAAAGTGTCCCAATTGCGGTGAGTACAAAAGACCTCACAGAGTTTGTGGCAACTGCGGTTCCTACAACGGCAAGACAGTTATAAGCAAGGAAGCATAAGTCCTTTACACACAGGCAAAGGTAGGGAAGTAGTCTTCTCTGCCTTTTTTGCTTATTATGTACAAAAACAGGGGAGGTGCATTTTACGTGCCGGTAATAATCAGCGATGTTGCAAAAGGATCTCCTGCGGATAAAAAAAGAATAAAACCGGGGGATACACTTGTTTCCATAAACGGACATGACATAGCCGATGTTCTCGATTACAGCTTTTATGCCGATGACAGTGAGCTTAAAGTAGTTACTAAGCGTGAAAGCGGAGCATTTCAGATAGTCAGGGTAGAAAAAGAGCAGGGCGAGGATTTAGGGCTTATTTTTGAAACCTATCTTATGGATAAAAAGAGAAGCTGTAAAAATAAATGTATGTTCTGTTTTATCGATCAGCTTCCGAAAGGTCTCAGGGAAAGCCTTTATTTCAAGGATGACGATGCGAGACTTTCATTCCTTTTCGGCAACTATATTACCCTTACGAACCTTACGGAACGTGAGGTGCAGCGCATTATGGAAATGCACATAAGCCCCGTTAATATATCCGTTCATACGATGAATCCGGAACTGAGAGTGAAGATGATGGCGAATCCCAATGCAGGTGAGGCTTTGAAAATAGTAAAGAGGCTTGCCGATGCGGGAATTTCGATCAATACACAGCTTGTGCTCTGTCCCGGAGTCAATGACGGTGAAGAGCTTAAATACAGCTTAAAGGAGCTTGCGGCTCTTTATCCAAGTGTTCAGAGTATTGCGGCGGTTCCGGTGGGTATTACAAAATTCCGTGAGGGACTTTGTCATATTGAGCCTTATACAAAGGAACAGGCAGCCGAAACCGTTGATATTATAGAGCAGTTTGGAAACGAGTTTAAAAAGGAGCACGGCACACGTCTGGCTTTTGCGGCAGATGAATTTTATCTTAAAGCAGGCAGACCCATTCCCGACGAAGAATATTACGAGGAGTTTGCACAGCTTGAAAACGGTGTGGGACTCTGGGCGAATCTTCGTGACTCCTTTGCAAGGGCTCTTTCCGAAACTCAAGGACACCCCGATGCTAAGGAGAGAAAAATTTCCATGGCTACAGGAACTTCCGCTTATCATCTTATAAATTCCTTAGCTCAGAAGGCTCAGGAGAAGTTTAAAAATCTGCATATAGAAGTTACACCCATAAAAAATAAATTTTTCGGAGAGACTATAAACGTTGCCGGACTTCTTACGGGAACGGATCTTATAGATCAGCTTAACGGTAAGGATTTAGGCGAAGAGCTGCTTATACCCTCAGTTATGCTCAGAAATGAGGGAGACATTTTCCTTGATGATTTGTCTCCGAAAGATTTGGAAGAAAGGCTGAAAGTAAAGGTTACACCTGTGGATAACGACGGATATGCACTGCTTTCGGCAATGATAGGAGAGTGAAAAAATGGCAAGACCCATTGTGGCGGTTGTAGGAAGACCCAATGTGGGAAAATCGACCCTTTTCAATAAGCTTGTAGGTTCAAGGCTTTCAATTGTGGACGATACTCCCGGAGTTACCCGTGACCGTATTTACGGCGACTGCGAGTGGCTGGGCCACCATTTTCTGCTTGTTGATACAGGCGGTATTGAACCTCAGTCGGATGATATAATCCTTTCACAGATGAGACGTCAGGCACAGCTTGCAATAGACAGCGCCGATGTCATAATCCTTGTAACCGATGTAAAAAGCGGTGTTGTGGCTACCGACAGCGATGTAGCTGCAATGCTTCAGAAAAGCGGAAAGCCTATTGTTTTGTGCGTCAATAAATGCGACGGCATAGGTGATCTGCCTATGGATTTCTATGAGTTTTACAATCTCGGTTTAGGTGATCCCATAGCTGTTTCAGCGGTTCACGGCCACGGAACAGGCGATCTTCTTGATGAAGTGCTTAAATACCTGCCCGATGAAAAGAGCGAAGAGGAAGAGGATGATACCACTTCCGTTGCAATTATCGGAAAGCCCAATGTAGGCAAATCCTCCCTTGTAAATGCCATTTCCGGTGAAGAGAGAGCGATAGTTTCAAACATTGCCGGTACAACAAGAGATGCTACCGATACCTATGTTGAAAATTCTCACGGAAAGTTTGTATTTATTGATACAGCGGGACTTAGAAGAAAGAGCAAAGTCGATGATGCTATCGAAAAGTACAGTGTTATAAGAGCACGTATGGCAGTTGAAAGAGCGCAGGTATGCGTCATAATGATTGATGCTGTTGAGGGCTTTACAGAGCAGGATTCAAAGGTTGCCGGTATTGCCCATGATTTAGGCAAGGCGTGCATTATAGCTGTTAATAAGTGGGATGCCGTTGAAAAGGACGGCAACACCATGGATAAATACCGCAAAAAGCTTATGAACGATTTTTCATTTATGAGCTATGCACCGATTATCTTTATTTCTGCAAAGACAGGTCAGAGAATAGAGCGTCTTTATGAGCTTATAAAGTATGTTGATTCCCAGAACGCAATGAGAATTTCAACAGGTAAGCTCAACGATATTCTTGCGGCAGCTACTGCAAGAGTTCAGCCTCCCACGGATAAAGGCAAGCGACTCAAGATTTACTACATGACTCAGGCATCCACAAGACCGCCAACGTTTGTTTCTTTTGTAAACCGCAAGGAGCTTTTCCATTTCAGCTATCAGCGTTATCTGGAAAACCAGATCAGAGAGGTTTTCGGACTTGAGGGAACACCGGTGCGTTTTGTCATAAGAGAAAGAGAAGACAAAAGCAAAAACTAGCAGCGTGACGCTGCACCCAATCCGCACACCAAGTGACGGTAAGGAACAGCTATAAGTGCCTGCGGGCAAGCTGAGCTTGCAGGCAAAGTCGCACACCGAGTGACGGCAAAAAACAACTATAAGTGCCTGCGGCAGCGTGACGCTGCACCCAAGTCGCACACCAAGTGACGGCACGGAACAGCTATAAGTGCCTGCGGGTAAGCTGAGTTTGCGTCCAAGTCGTAGAAGGCTGAGCCTGCACCCATGACGCACACCGAGTAGCGATAAGGAACAGCTATAAATGCCTGTGACGGACAAGTCTGTTTTTAATCCGCACACAAACCGACAATGAAAAATAAATGAAACCGCCTGCGTTTAGGGTTAATTGTTAACTCTATTCGCAGGCTTTTTATGTGAAAAAGATAGAAACATGACAATATAAATGTTAAAAATGCATATTTTATATTTTGTTTTATCCATAATGCTTGACATGAGCTTATCTAAATGTTACTATGAGGCAAAATAATGAGGAGGTGCAGCAATGCTTAATAAATTCGGACGTAAATTTAATATGTTCCCTATGGAGCTTGCAGTTGTCGTGTATTGGCAGAAAAGCAGGCTTACATTGTTGTACCCTTATCGGTGTAAATAGACCCAATTTATATTGATAAAGATATACACAGTGCAAGCTATAATTTATAGCCTGCACTGTTTTTTTATTTTGAGGAGGTTTTAAAATGAATGCGCAAGAGTATGTAAAAAAGCATTATGAAAACTATGATGAAGATGGCAGACTCCTTTCAAAGCACGGGATGGTAGAATACATCACAACTATGAAATACGTAGAAAAATATTTAAAGCCGGGTATGAGGGTTCTGGAAATCGGTGCTGCAACAGGCAAATACAGCCATGCTTTGGCAAGAAAAGGTTATAGTGTAGATGCTGTAGAACTTGTAGAACACAATATTGAAATATTTAGGAGAAATACGAAAAAGGGTGAGAATGTCACAATTACGCAGGGCAACGCTGTGGATTTGTCAGAGTTTAAAAACGATACTTATGATATAACCTTGCTTCTCGGCCCCATGTATCATCTGTTTAATCAGGAGGATAAACTGAAAGCTTTATCGGAGGCAATCCGAGTCACAAAGAAAGGCGGAATTATATTTGTTGCTTACTGTATGGGAGATGCCAGTGTATTATCTTATGGATTTATTCAAGGAGAAATTTACAACATAATCGAAAAGTGTATGCTGGATACGGAAACTTTTGATACCTTTTCAAATCCGTGGGATGTATTTGAACTATATCGTAAAGAAGATATCGATAAATTGAGAAATCAATTTTCTGTTACGCAGCTACATTTCATTGCTTCAGACGGATATACAAATCACATGCGTGAAACTGTTGATAACATGGATGACAGAATGTATGAACTGTATCTCAAAT